>OGCL01000585.1_pt1 | contig 38018 bp, 31 predicted proteins | sample 1570041 | NCBI WGS metagenome assembly OGCL01 (sample SAMN06266162, study PRJEB24511) | hot springs metagenome | isolation source: Hot spring water | place: South Africa: Limpopo | collected 2015-06-22 | reverse complement strand
CAGCGGTTATTTATCAATGCGACTCTCTTACATACAATCAAAGTCAGGTTCAGAATCCAATCATTACGTGTTCTAACGAGGGGACTCTAAATGGCTATGAGGGCAACCCTGCTTTACAATCTGTTATGCTTCCTAATGACCTTGTTCCATTATATTTCGAGGTGACTGATACAAATAATAGCGGTAGTGCATGGGATGAGCTTATGACTGATATAGAAATTAGGAAAGGGGTAGAGTTTTATCCTGATTTACCCACAACTCCTACTATAAATCAAACAAATAAACCATCATGCAATTATGTAGGAAATGCCTCCTGCCAAACTACAAGCACAACAAATATCAGATGTGGAAGTGGCGGAAGTGTTGTGAATATTAATTTAGGACCCGATTGTCCCCAAGTATATATAGCATCGACCTCTCCAAGTCTTACTATTACCAATAATATAGGAGGCATATCGGAAATTCTGTCAGCAGCCCCTGTTACGCTTAATGTTTCAGGAGGGGCAAGTAATCTTAGAATACAATCGAGTGGGAATGTTACAGTTAGCAGTCCTATCACGAACTCTAATATTTCTGCTAATATAGTTCAGATAAACGCTAATATCACCGACTCACATATTAGAGCAGGTAACAATATAAACTTTAGCACTTCTGCTAATAATTTAACATTGACCAGAACCAACTTCTTAAGTGGAACAATTATAAATGTTGGAACAACAGGCAACCAGCGTTTTGATGGACTTTTTTCGGATTCTAATCTGTTTGCAAATACTTTGAATTTTAATCTTACTAGCCAAACAGAAATCCGAGGCGGTATCTTTTATGCGGTTGTCGGCACAACAATTAATACCCAGGGTTCTCTGAATTTTGGAACACTTACAAATCCAGTGCTACTATTTGCTGGTAACACAAGTATCAGTATGCCTGGCAACTTTACATTAAATGGAGTGTTATACACTTCCGCGCCTACTATATCCATAACAGGAGCTGTAGAATTACAGGGAACCATTATCAGCACCGCTCCCTGTCCTGGCGGTGCTAATATAAGCAATACTGGCAACGGCACAGTTCAGTTTCAAAAAAGGGTTCTAGATAATCTGCGCGCTGTTCGTTTAACTGATTCACCCAACAATGGTCATGGTCTGATAAAAGCAGTTCAATGTGGAGCTGGTAATCTTGAAGCTTGTACAGGCGGCAGCACTAAGAAGGACTATGTTATAAGCACAAAAGCCACTATTTATTAAAGTTACAGCAATATCTAATGTGTAGTAAAAAAGATGGCGGGTCTTTTCAGCCTACTGGAAAACTCTTTTTATTCATAAAGGTCTTTATTTGTAATTCATAAATACAGAAATTCATTATCCCAAAATTGCTGATATAGATTCTGTTATTCTTCCACTTCGTAAGCGGAAGTTTTTAAGTCTTTAATCCGAAAAATAGAGATAGAAAAGCGCTAACCTTTAAAGTCCCTCGCCCCTCCCCCGTCAAGAGGGAGGGGATGTATTCACCCCTCAAAATGAGCATCTCTTTTACCCCTTCTCCTCCTGCGGGTCAGGGTTAGGGTGAGGGGTTTCTTTTATCCTTAAAATATATTTTAAAAACACTTTTATATAAAACTTTCGGTAAATATAGGGTCGGGTTCTTACAGCCGATTGAAAAAGACCTGAATCTTAGAAAAAGTTGTCATGCCCGTGAAGACCTCACACCTATTATCACTTAGCCTTTTGGGAAGTGTTAGCGGAAATTGTGGGCAAATTATAAATCCTCTATAAATTTTTCTACAGTCAGTTTTGCCTGTTTTAAAATACCACGCAATATGCCGATAGCTAATTCTTTGTGCAATGGAACGACACAACCGATTTCTTCATCAGTGGTTTGCTTCTTTAGAACAACGTGACTACCGCGTTGACAAACCTGCTTGAATCAGAGCCTTTCTAATCTTTTGATTGCATCTTCCCCAGAGATTCTCTTTAATTTAGGCATTAACAGCCGCTTCAAAAGTAGTCATAAGAGGTTTTATAACTTTAGGTAAAGGGAACTCTTCAAGATACAATTCAGTCGCTTCTCTTAAGTTTTCAATTGCCTCCTCAATTGTATAGCCCTGGGGCTCACCGTATCTACCTGTGGACATTCTGCAGCATACAGTTCATCTTCTTTATAAATAAAAGCAGTAAAGATTCGTGTGGACATCATGTACCTCCTATTAATAATATTCGTATTATAGAAGATATTGGAAAAATAGAAGAGAAACATAGGAAATATGGGGGCTATAATAGCTTGCCAGACAGGCTTGTCAGCTTCTTCCATGGGAGTATATCAACATTTCCTTTAACAAGTTCCCTATCTCCACCATAAATGAGCGTGGCAGGACAGTTTGGGTTGCCAGCCAGAGTTGACCATTTCTCTAAGCCTGCCATAAATTCGGGGACAATTGTCTGTCCTAATTTAATTTCCACAGGTTTTAGGTCACCTTCTTTTTCAAATATCAAATCTATCTCAAGCCCTTTGCTGTCGCGCCAGAAAAATAGATTGGGCTCCAATCCTTTATTAAATCGCTCTTTTAACAATTCCGTAATTACGAAGTTTTCAAAAAGGACGCCGCGATAGGAATGAAATGAAATCTGTTCGGGTTCCCTGATCCCGAGCAGCCATGCAGCAAAACCTACATCCACAAAATATAGCTTTGGAGATTTAACAAGGCGTTTGTTGAAATTGCGGTGATGAGGTCTAAGCAGCCATAAAATATAGCTTGCCTCAAGAACCGAAATCCATGCTGATGCTGTATTATGTGTAATGCCGCAGTCAGCCGAAAGGGAAGAAAGATTCAGTAGTTGTCCTATCCTTGCAGCACACATCTTTACAAAACGTTGAAATGCAGAAAGATCGCGGACATTAATAAGCTGCCTTACATCTCTTTCGATATAGGTTGTCATATAGCTTGGAAACCAGTCGCCAGGCTCAAGATTACGGTCATAAAGCGGAGGATAAAATCCTTTAAACAGCAGTTTGTCAAGGCTTCCAGAAAGGTGTTTGGCTGCCTTGAGTTCGCTAATTGAAAATCGCAGAAGTTGAACCATTCCTACCCTGCCAGCAAGGGATTGACTTATGCCTGACAGCAAATTAAACTGCTGCGAACCTGTGAGAACAAACAACCCCGGTTTCATATTTGCATCTATATGCGTCTGCAGATAAGAAAATATTTGCGGCGCTCTTTGCACCTCATCTAAAACGGCGCCATTTGGAAATCTGGACAGAAGCCCTCGAGGGTCTTCTTCTGCAAGGCTTCTTATATCAGGGTCTTCAAGGGAAAGATAAGGTTTATCAGGGAAAGCCATTCTGGCGAGAGTTGTTTTTCCTGATTGGCGAGGTCCAGTGAGGGCTATAATGGGAAAGCCGCGCATAAGACGCTTTAACACAGTATGGACATCTCTCTTGAACATAGAAAAATCATAACTGATTATAGAACAAATTGTCAATACAATTTACAATATGTTCTATAATAAAAAATTTGCTTCTTCCCTGATTTAGTTGGGAGAAATACTACAGATGTCATTGTCCCGAAAATACTTACTAAAAAATTGCTAATAAAACCTGTCATTATCAATAGGTTTATGATTCTATCGGTATTTTTGGAGCATATTTAAGCCTTTGTGAGACTTCATATTAGTTTTACGATATCGGCAGTCGAGGCTTCCGCTTCGTCCTTAGCCTCATTGAGATTACTCGCGGCTTTGGCTCCAGAAATCGCATCATATCCCTATGATTGCAAAGTATTTATTTTGGACGGGTATGATTTGACATAAAAAATATTAGCTGTTATATTTTTATTGTATGAGCTATGTAGCAAAAAAGAATATCATGAAAGACATCCTTGCCGTTGTGCTGGCTGGCGGAAGAGGAGAACGGCTCCATCCGCTCACCATACACAGGGCTAAACCAGCGGTTCCCTTTGGCGGCAAATACCGCATAATTGACTTTACTTTGAGCAATTGTATCAACTCGAACATACGAAAAATAGTTGTACTCACTCAGTATAAGTCCCTGTCTCTCGATAGGCATATATCTATGGGTTGGAGCAATCTTTTTTCTCATGAATTAGATGAATTCATCTTCACTATCCCGCCTCAACAAAGAATGGACAACAGGTGGTATGCTGGAACTGCAGATGCAGTCTATCAGAATATATATTTTGTCGAAAAAGCAGCTCCCCCCTATCTACTTATTCTATCTGGCGACCATATATACAAAATGGACTACTCTGACATGTTTGAGTTTCACCTTGAAAGAGAGGCAATAGCTACTGTAGCTGCCATAGAGGTTGAAAGAAAAAGTGCCTCTGCCTTCGGGGTTATGGAGGTTGACCAAGAAAACAGGATAGTTGGCTTTGAGGAAAAGCCAAAAAGCCCCAAGTCAATTCCAGGCAGTCCTGAACAAAGCCTTGCATCAATGGGTATATATCTTTTTAATTCTGAGATTTTGATAAAAGAATTGAAAAAGGATGCAGCAATGGAATCATCTTCTCACGACTTTGGGAAAGATTTAATACCCAGATTAATCAAATCGGAGCGCATATTTGCATATAACTTTAAAGATGAGAACAAAAAAGAGGCAAAATATTGGAGGGACGTCGGCACTATAGATGCTTATTGGGAAGCTAATATGGACTTGGTTTCTGTTGACCCCTTGTTAAATCTCTATGACAAGGATTGGCCTATCCGAACCTATGAGTATCAGCACCCCCCGACTAAATTTGTTTTTGCGCAAGAGCATAAAGGTGGGAGGTTGGGTATTGCACTCGATTCGATAGTCTGTGACGGCACTATAATCAGCGGCGGTAGAGTTCAGAACTCGATAATTTCTTCTAATGTAAGAATAAACAGTTGGGCTGACATCAGAGAGTCTATTGTGATGGAAAATGTTGAGATAGGCAGATATGCAAGGATTAGAAGGGCGATAATAGACAAAGATGTGTTTATTCCAAATGAGACTGTAATCGGTTATGACTCTAAAAAAGACAAGGAGAGCTTTCATATCAGCCCTAATGGAATAGTAGTAATACCCAAAGTTGTAATATCTTCTTTGGATCTTGAATGATCTTTTGCTCGAATTAAATTTGCTGACTTTAAATCAAAATCCCACCGCATCCTATGATACAAATTCCTCTTATTTCCATCCACAATGACGCCTTACTTATGCACTCCTTAGTTAATGCATAATCAGTCATGCCTCGATGAATCTAAATAGGATATAATAATGAAAATCCATTAATAAAACCTTAGATTTAAGATAAAACCCAAAATCCAGGATAGAACTGAAAAGCACTATAAAACTATTAGAAATATATGAAAACCCCTCGCCCTGACCCTCTTCCACAAGGGGAGAGGGGAAACTTTTAACAATACTATCTCTATTTCGGGATAAAACAGCGTGATTGAGGTAATAAATTTACATAAGAGCTACGGCGCTATAAAGGCTGTTGACGGCGTTTCCTTTTCTATAGGAAGGGGTGAGGTATTTGGGCTTTTAGGTCCCAATGGTGCAGGCAAGACCACTATCATCAAAATACTCACCACATTAACCAAAGCTGATTCCGGCAAATGTTTAATTAACGACAACGATGTGGCTGCTAATCCACTGCAAATCAAGCATTTTATAGGGGTTGTGCCACAGGAGAACAATCTCGACAGGGAGCTTTCAGCCTATGAAAATCTTTTAATCTACGGGATGCTTCACAAAGTTAGTGATTTGAAAAAAAAGATTTTAGACGCACTGAAAATGGTTGGTTTATGGGAAAGAAAAGATAGTATAGTAGCAGGTTTTTCAGGGGGTATGCAGAGAAGGCTTTTGCTTTCCAGGGCTTTGCTTACAGAGCCTGCTGTCTTGTTTTTGGATGAACCGTCAATAGGACTTGACCCACAGATAAGACATCAGATGTGGGACGAGATTAGAAAGACAAGCATAGAAGGGAGAACAGTAATAATTACTACTCATTATATTGAAGAGGCAGAGGCGCTTTGTAACAGAGTTGGCATACTTTCCAGGGGGAAATTAATCGCCCTTGGAAGTCCCCAAAGTCTAAAAAACTGTGTGGGTGAATACATTTTAGAATTCATAGACCCAAAGGGCAAGCTTGTCCAAGAAATATATAGAAGTAGGGAAGAGGCTCATGAAAGGGCCAAGAGTAAAAACAACAATGTGACTATCAGAAAATCAAATCTTGAGGATGTCTTTATAAAGCTAACAGGGGAGAGAATAGAATGAGCGGGTGGTATCCTTTATTTTACAGGGAGATGCTCCTTTTTCGGCGAAAGCTTTTGAAGCTCGGCTATCTCTTTTCAGCGATGGTTGTGCCAATAATCTATCTTATAGCCTTCGGTTTCGGTTTGGGAGGAAGCGTGCGTATAGAAGGGGGAGACTATCTGGACTTTCTCCTTCCGGGTCTGGTTGCGATGAGTTCTATGAACAACTCTTACACATGGGTTTCTTCAGCGCTTAACCTCAACAGAATCTACTTTAAGACCTTTCAGGTCTTCGTGCAAGCGCCAATTAGCCCATCATCAATAATGATCGGTGAAGTAATGGCTGGAATGTTCAAGGGACTCTTTGCATCAGTATTAATTATCATAGTCGGGCTTTTAACGACAGATGGAGGTTTTCTCACTGCTACTTTTTTCGTTGCATTGATAATCAACTGTTTTCTTTTCGCAAATCTTGGGGTTATTGTGGGGATGCGGACAAAATCACATGAAGACACCGCTACCTATTCTAACTTTTTTATCATGCCTATGGCTTTTTTCAGCGGGACATTCTTCCCTGTCGATAAAATGCCTGTTATCATAAAGTCAATCATATATATATTGCCGCTTACTCATACTAATATTCTCATAAGGAAATCAACCATTGATGAAGAAGCCGTTATCTCTCTTATATTACTGATTACCTTTGCATTAGTCTTCTTTATATACGGTTCAAATCTTATCAAAAGATACAGTGAGTGATTGCTGCTCTTTATAAGGTGTCGTATAAATATACTTCACCAGCCCTTCCAATCTATCTTGTAGATTTTAAAACGCTTTTTAGTTCTATCGCCGAATTTAGAGGCAAAAACATTTATTTAAAAAATTTTTCTTTTATGATATACTTCATAAATTTTCACGGCATCTTTTATTTTTTCCTAAAAAAGGAGGAGGTTGTATGGGGAGGAGGTTTTTAATAGTATGTTTTTTGATTTTGCTTTCAGGCGTAATGGTAGTATCTGACGCCTTAGCCGCTGTTGAGTTCAAATATGGCGGCAGCATAAGGCTCAGACAGGAGTTATGGGAGAATGCCTTTGACCTGGATACTCTCAATGTCAAAAATGAGAACTTTTTCAGGCTGAGGACATCTGTATGGGGGCAGGTTAATGTTGATAAGGACTTTTCAGCATACCTCAAGCTGACCAATGAGGCTAGGTATTACATCAATTCTCGCACAGCGTCTTTAAACAGTTTTGCAGAAGATGAAATCGTCATTGACAATCTCTATGCCGACTTTAAGAATGTCTTCAAACTGCCAGTTGACGTCAGAATCGGCAGACAGGACTTCCTTATGACTCATGGCGAAGGCTTCCTTATAATGGACGGCACTCCAGTAGATGGCTCAAGAACATTTTACTTCAATGCCGCAAGAGTTATCTGGAAGATTAATCCAAACCACAGTGTTGACTTCGTTTATCTTACTAACCCTGTCAGAGACATCTATCTGCCATCTCTTTATGAGGTGAATAAGAGGAGGCTTAATACATCTGATGAGAAGGGATTTTTCGTATATGGCAAAAGCAAGGTTGCCGATAATCTCTCGATAGAGCCATATTACATTTATAAAAAAGAGGATCAATTCAGAGTCGGAACTGCCACAATTCCTGAATTAGATTTAAACACTTTAGGCATGAGGGCGGTTTATAAATATGATACATGGAGATTCAGGGGCGAGTTAGCCTACCAGTTTGGAGAGTATGACGGCGGCAGAGATAGAAGAGGCATGGGCGGTTATTTCTTTGTAGGCCGCAAATATGAGAAGGTTGACCTTAAGCCAGAATTTGATATTGGATTTGTATATCTTTCAGGAGATAAGCCATCAACTGCAAAACATGAGGGATTTAACCCGCTCTTTTCGAGATGGCCTCAATGGAGTGAGCTTATAGTCTTCACTCTCGTTGATGAAACGAAGGGAGAAAGCGGAGGATTTCCTGCCTACTGGACAAATATGCAAATTTATAGGGCAAACGTGAAAGTGAATTTCTCTGCAAATACAAATCTTTCGGTATGGTATAACTATTTGAGGGCTGACCAGAGCACACAGGGACTTAATCCCGCGATGTTTTCAAACAGTGGGAAAGACAGAGGACATTTACCACAGGCTATGCTGAATCATAAGTTCACAAAGAATATTGACGGCTACCTGCTTGCAGAATATTTTGTCCCGAAGAATTTCTATAATTCCAATGCAAATAACGCCCTTTTCTTCAGGTGGCAGCTGCAGTATAGATTTTAAATAGGTTCTTAGTGGGCTTATAGTCATTAGAAAAAAGGCGAAGCGGTCTAAATATGGGCTGGCTTCGCCTTAGCTTTTGATGTGTAAGTTCTAAATTTTCTAAAAAAGGTAGAAATATGGGATTTTTTGACAAATTAAAGGCTGGTCTTGCTAAGACAAAGAAAAATCTTGTTGACAAGATAGAAGAGGTAGTTTTTGACAGAAAGATTGATGAGACGACATTAGAAGACATTGAGGAAATTTTGATCGCCTCTGATGTTGGTGCGAAAACAGCAGGCGAGATAACAGACCGCATCAGAGAAAAAATCAAAAAAGACCAATTGCACCATTCAGAGAATGTCAGGGAAATTATTAAAGCCGAGATGTCAAGGTCTCTCGGAGCTTTTCAGCCATTAAAAGTTTCTAATGAAAGACCTTTCGTCATTCTCACTGTAGGTGTTAACGGTTCTGGCAAGACGACAACGATCGGAAAACTTGCTTCCCGCTTTAAGTCAGAAGGTTATTCAGTGATTCTCGCTGCAGGTGATACATTCAGGGCTGCTGCGATTGAACAGCTTGAGATTTGGGCTAATAGAACTGGCGCTGACTTAATAAAACACCAGAGTGGTTCAGACCCAGCAGCGGTAGCCTTTGACGCGGTTGAAGCCGCAAAGCATCGCAAGTTTGATGTTGTAATCATTGACACGGCTGGCAGACTTCACACCAAGACGCCTCTTATGGAAGAACTTAAAAAAATAACCCGCGTTATAAAAAAATCCCTGCCTAATGCGCCACACGAGACTTTACTCGTCGTTGATGCAACCACAGGACAAAATGCTATAAGGCAGGCTCATATCTTCAACGAGGCAATAGGCATTACAGGCATTGCGTTGACTAAACTGGACGGCACTGCAAAAGGCGGCATTGTATTTGCGATAAACAAGGAATTTAATATCCCTATCAAGCTTATCGGCATCGGCGAAGGCGTGGATGATTTAAGAGACTTTGAACCACAGTCCTTCGTGAAGGCGCTTTTTAATAAGGATTAAATTGGTACTCTTATAAATATGAAAATAATTAAACAAAGGGGGCACATCACCTGCGTGCCCCCGCTTTCTTATTATTCGGCAAACCCTTATATATATTGTTTAAAGTTTGTTAGAACCGTGGTCGGTCATAGCTTGCTTACGCTGTGGAGGTGAAGGGATGTTGCTGCCGTGGCAGTCTCCACAGTTATATTGAGTTTGTATTCCAAAATCATCTCCGGGGACCTCGCCTTTAGTATCATATTTTTTGTCGTACCATGTGTTTAGCAATTCAACTAAATGATAGGCTACGCTTGCAGTTACTGCGGCGCAGCGGTGGCGGCGCTCAGGGCTTTTGAGTTCTTTATTAGCAGCCTTCATCCACCGTCCCACTGAGACATGGCAGAGTGGTGAATTGCTGACCGTCGTTGGTATCTCAGTGGTAATACGGGGTTTTTTAGGTTTATACACCGGAAGATTAGTTTCAGAATACCACTGCATTATTTCGCTACCCATAAGCATTCCATCGTATGAGTCTTTCGTTCGAGGGCCTATTATAAGATTGGTTACTATATTAGCGCCTGCATTTGAACCGCAAATCGTTCCCCATCCAGATACGCCCCCCTCTAAAAAAATGAAGGCATCAATAGGAAACGACTTATACGGCTCTCCTACTATTTTCCTTAGCTGCCCGAAAACACTACTAATGACAGCACCGCCACAGTAAAGACGATACCATTCTTCGTATGCTATTTCTGCTGTCTTTACAGGGTCAAGCTTCTTGTATGGCCATGGCCACTTATCCATTCGAATTGATCTGGCTTCCGCAACTGACAGGGGGCTGCTTACCTGAAGGGCGACAGCGCCAAGCCCTAAAGCGCCGATTCCAGTTAGAATACTTCTTCTCGGTATTTTCTGATTCTCATCCATTAACTATTCCTCCTCTATTTTATGGCTATCTTCGCACCAATCAAACGGTTGCTATTATTGATGTCGGACATGTATCTAAAAAAAAGACAACGATTTTGCATAGCGTCAGATTACTCGTAAAAGTATATATCATTTTAATCTATATTGCAAATAGATTATATCTATTGATTGGAAATTAAATCAGGGGGAGGGTTGATTTAAAGAGAAACAGCTGTTGCTTTCTCTATTTTTAAGACAAGCTCTTAATGATAGGGATTCCTTGCGCAACTTTATTAAAAGGGAAGTATTAGTATTAATAAGTATTTTTAATTACCTCTTTTGGCTCATAAACTGTTACTCTGTTTCTGCCGGCATTTTTTGAGGCATACAAAGTCTGGTCAGCTGTGCTGATAAAATCTGAGAGTATTACTTCAAGTTCTTGAGAATCCGTCTTTCCGAGGTAGTCGCTGACACCAAAGCTTGCGGTAACTTTTATCTCGTGATTTTCTGCCTGTATTGCAGTGTTTTCTATTAGCTTTCTCAGTTTTTCTGCAGTAGTAGCGGCTTCTAAGACAGAAGTTTGGGGGAGTAAAACAATAAACTCCTCACCCCCGTATCGGGCAGGGATGTCAGTTGCCCTGAGATTCTTTTTCATAATCTCTGCTATCATTTTCAGAACTGAATCTCCAATGGAATGCCCATATGTATCGTTAATCAGCTTGAAAAAATCGATATCAAACATAATCACCGAGAGGGGGTGAACGTATCTAAGTGATTTTTTAATTTCAATTTCAGCGAGTCCATAGAAATGTCTTCTGTTATAAAGTCCGGTTAGTGAATCCGTTATTGCCTGAATTTTCAATGCCTCTTCGCTTTTCCGCAGAGCTTCTTCAATCTCTTTGCGGATAGCTATTTCTTTGAGTAGTTCCTCATTTTTTTGATTTAATTCTCTTTCCTTTTTGGTGAGTTCTTTCAAGGTCTGGTCAAGCTGAGTAACCATTGCATTGAATGACTGGGAGAACTCTCCCATGAATTCTACACGTTGAGTAAAATCCCCTGAAGCTACCATCTTTGTCTGCCATGTCAGATGCTTAAGATTTGCCTGAAGTGTCTTGAGCGTTCCGCCAATAAATCCCTTTAAAGGAATCGGCTTTGATAAATCACCATTAGACATAGCGTATAAGCAATCTCTTAATGCAATCAGGTTTGCATAAATCTCGTTGAAGGAATCAATAGATTGATAGCGGGCGGATAGTTGTGGAGGGTTGGCAAGGATAAATATATCCAACAAAAGCCTAGATAACTCATTGACTATGTCTTGTTCTTTTTTAGATAACATTTTTCTCCATTAATCGGTTGATAATGATTAGATTACTTAATAGCTTCAGCCCTGAATCGGCATGTTCTATCCCCAGTACACCAGCAGTCAACTTCCTTAACCCTGAATGGACAGCCCGTAAAACTTTCGAGAAGTCCTGCAATAAAACCTTCATCATAGGTGCAGACCTCGTTACCAATGTCTGGCAGTCCTGAACAGTCAAGATCTTCGGAGACTGTCAGAACAAGGAGACCCTTGTCCATGTCTGCCTCTTCAACACGAAGTATGCCTATCCCCATGCTGATGAGAGTTTCTTGGAGGGTCTTTAAAAAAGCGTTGAAGTCGTTGATGCCGGAAAGGGTGTTCTTGTAAAATGCGATACCCGCCAACTTGCCAGCCTCATAAAAAATCTGGTCTGTCATGTCTGTCCCTAAGTGCTGTTCTATAATATCCCTGAAGGCAAATTGCATAAGACGATAAACCTCAAGGCGTGTGTTTGGACCAAGATTAGGACGTCCTTTTGCGATGTCTCCTAATAGTTCCCATGAAAATTCATATTTTCTGCTCGTCATACCAGCCTCCTATTATTAGGATACCATAACTGTAATCATACTTAAGCAATTTTTAAGTTTTACTGAGCTGGGTTAAGTATAATTATACTTTAGGTCACTGGTGTTCATAATAATATTCAAGCAGGGATATGACATGAAAAAACCACCATAGTCCATGTGCAAGCTTTTGTGAGACTTCATATTAGTTTTGCAATATCGGCCTTCGTCTTCAGCCTCATTAAGGTTACCCGTGGCTTTAACTCCAGAAATCGTCTCATGTCCCTCTGATTGCGAGTATCTAAGAATTTATTTTGGACAGGTATGACTTTAGGTAAATTGTGAAAGAAATTTTAGGTTTAAGAATGTGGCATTGTAACACCTTTCATTACTTCTCCAGTCTTTCCTATTTGTTATAAAGCTTTTAAGTTCTATCGCCGAATTTGGGATTTGATTACCCTTTTAGTCGCTCATTGTTTTATACTATCTCCACATAATCTCTTGAAATGAGGGGGCTAATATTATGCAATCAGTAATAAGACCACTTATTCAAAAAAATAATACAAAGATTATACTTATCGTTCTTGACGGGGTAGGGGGATTGCCTGTTAACGGTGTAACAGAGTTAGAACGGGCAAATAAACCAAATCTCGACAAACTGGCACAAGTATCAGCCTGTGGACTACATCTACCAGTGGGCTATGGTCTTACGCCTGGAAGCGGGCCAGGGCATTTAGGCTTATTCGGCTACGACCCTATTGAATTCCAAATCGGCAGGGGAGTTTTAGAGGCGCTCGGGCTGGGGGTTGAATTAAAGAAAACCGACATCGCTGCCAGATGCAATTATGCGACAATGAAGAACGGATTTATTACCGACAGAAGAGCTGGAAGGATAGCAACAGAAAAAAGCAAAAAACTCACAGAAATATTGCAGAAAGAAATCCCTTCTATTGGAAACGCCAAGGTAATACTCGCCCCTGGTAAAGAGCATAGATTTGCAGCTATACTTCGTTTTCCAGAGCAGCTTAAACCCGATGCAGCAGCCATATCAGATACAGACCCCCAAAAGGAAGGGCTACAGCCTCTAAACCCCGTTCCGCTCTCAGAGAATGCAGCTTCAATATCTAAAACTGTCGAAAGATTGATTCAAAGAGCACAGGATGTTTTGAAAGATGAAGAGAAGGCAAACTTTATCCTGATGCGGGGATTCTCGTGTATGCCAGCAATCCCGACCTTTGAGGAGGCATTTGGGCTCAAGTCCCTTGCAATTGCGGTTTATCCAATGTATAGGGGACTTGCGAGGCTTATCGAGATGGAGGCGCCTGCAATTGAAGGTAATGTTGCAGATGAAATAGATTTTCTCAAAAAAAGATATAGCGATTACGACTTTTTCTTTCTACATGTTAAAAAGGTTGATTCTTATGGGGAAGATGGCAATTTTGAGGGCAAGGCGGCAGAGATAGAGGCTTTTGACAAACTGCTTCCATCAATCCTCAAACTGAATCCCGATGTATTAATTATCACAGGAGACCATTCAACCCCCGCCCTGCTGAAAAGCCATAGCTGGCATCCCGTTCCTGTGTTGTTATATTCGCCTTATGTGCTTGGAAGGACATCCAGTGCCTTTACCGAAAGGGAATGTCTCAAGGGTGAGTTAGGTATATTCCCAACATATAATCTACTACCCCTTGCTCTTGCAAACTCATTACGGCTGAAGAAATTTGGTGCTTAAAAGACCAAAATTTAGAGATAGGAAGGACTGTTTCAGAATTTTTCTAAGCGACAAATATTTAAATTTTGCTTTATCTTTTTAATACATGGGCTTTTGCCGAAATTCCATAAAGCTTTCTTTTATAAGGTGTCGTATAAAAATCCTACACCAGCCCTTCCCATCTATCTCATGGATTTTATAGAGCTTTTTTGTTCTATCGTTGAATTTGAGAAAGATTAGTCGTTTGATAAAAATAGCATTTTTAATTAAAAGTTTGCTGGTTGTTATAGCAGCTACCTTGCTTTTTTGCAGCCAAATCTTTGCAGAATCTCTACTGGCCGGGATTAATAAAGATTGCCATAATGCCGCGGAACTAGACACTGCGTATAATGCCGATTATCTTAGCAGGCTTGAAAAAGCGATAATATTTGAAATGAATAAGGCAAGAACAAATCCCAGAGGTTATGCCGAATCTGAGATAAAACCTATGCTGAAGAGATTTATTGGTAATAAGTATTTTTTTAACAACAAAAGTTATAAAACGATAGAAGGGAAAGCAGCCGTTGAAGAGTGTATAAGATATTTAAATAATGTCAAACCCTCAGGGTTGCTTTATCCTGATGAAGAACTAAGCAGAGCTGCAAGGGCTCACATGATCGATCAAGGGACGAATGGTTCTATAGGTCATATCGGTTCCGATCAGAGCACCCCTATGAAGAGGGTCAAAAAATATGCACAGCGAGATTACTCCTTTATAGGGGAAAATATATCCTATGGACTTACTTCTGTGGGTGAGATAGTATCTTTCCTTTTGGTAAATGATGGGATGCCCTCAAGAAAACACAGGGAAATCCTTATGAATCCTAAAGTTAATCTAACGGGTGTTTCATGCGGCTATCATAAGGTTTATAAGACAATGTGTGTAATCGTCTATGGAAGGCTGTAGAAACTTTAACAAACCTATTTGACATTTATATTTCTCACACCCGAAGGTCTCCATGCTGGAGATATCACCGTAGAGCCTTTTGGGTTTCTCATATACGACGCCCACGATATCTTAAAATCACCAAACCTATCGTTAATTGTGTCTATGGCTGATAAGACAGCCTTTTCTTTGTTTTTCCCTTCAAAAAGATATAATTGCCCGTAATCAGTGATGAGGCTTGATATACTCACACCAAGCAATCTCACACTGTCTTTGAGCCTTATATCGTTTATTATAGAAAGTGCAGAACGATATATCTCATGGGTATGGTTAGTATAATCCGGCAGGGTTGTTTGCTTGGAGAATGTCTCGAAATCCTTATATCGGATTGTAAGCGAAACCTTTCTACCCATAAATCCATATCTCCTTGCCCTTCTACCCACCATCTCTGAGAGTTTAAGCAGGTTCATTTCTATTTCTTCTCTATCCCAGATATCTTTTGGAAGAGTCATGCTATGACCAATAGATTTAGGATCTTCTTCCTTTGTAATCACAGGTCTATCGCATATACCCATACCCATAGCCTTAAGGTGTTCACCGATTATACCAAACTTGCTTCTTAACAGACTGACTGGGGTTCTGCCAAGCTCCCCACATGTCTTTATGCCAAGAAGCTCAAGCCTCTGAGCAATGCCTGAGCCTATTCCCCATAGTTCCTTAACGGGCAGTTCATTCAGGACATGCGGAATCTCGTCATCCTTAATCCACCTAAGACCGTCTGGTTTTGCGATATCGCTTGCGAGCTTTGCTATCAGTATATTTGAGGCAATGCCTACGGTGCAGTTTATACCAAATTTATCCTTTATCGCCTTTTTGATAAAATTGCCGATGTTCTCAGCTCCACCAAACAGGTGTTGTGTGGTGGTGATATTGAGGAACGCCTCATCAATAGAGTAAATCTCTATATCAGGTGTGAAAATCTCATATATCTCCGTGATTTCCTTGCAGGTATAAGTATATTTTTCGTTATTTCCTTGAACAAAAATTATATTAGGGCATAATTTCTGAGCCTCGTATATATTCATGCCGGTCTTGACCCCGTATTTCCTTGCCTCATATGAGCGTGTTACTATGACAGTTCTTGCACCAGAGCCTATCACAGCAATCGGTTTACCCCTTAATCTCGGATTAGACTGCTGTTCTACCGATGCAAAGAAGGCGTCCATGTCTACACACATTATTATTTTTTGAGTGTTCATGTCTCTAATTGCTCGAGTTTCCACACTAAAGAAGAGGTATTAAAACTGAGTTCGTATAGACACTTACCATCTGTGACAGAAAAATGATATATATCCGATTGCCCTTCCTTCGTTTTCCAAGAATATGTAATCTCTTTGACCTCGAAGGTTCTACCAACCCATTTAAACCTGACGGGCTTAAGCTTATAAGGCAAGCCAAAAAGCGCAACGACACTTATCGTCTCTTGTGTGTCCATAAAACCCATGTTAGTTTATATATACATATGAATACCATATTTTAGAAGTTTTGTCAAATAAGAGTTAATCGGCTTAGGCTTGACAGTCTGTTGAAAAAGATCTGAATCTCGGAAAAAGTTGTTATGTCTGGGAAGCTTGTCCCTGAAGGTTTTAAGCAGGAAACGGTCATCCATAAAGACTTTGAAAGACATGGATTCCATCTCTCTGCTTACAAGCTGCAGGGACAAGCTTTGCGGCCATCAACATCAGCTGAGACTCGCAAAGAAGAATGAAAACATTTCCCCCCCTTTATAAAGGGTGGATTTTAGGAAAAAGAATTTCATAAAATCTCCCCCCTAATCACTTTTCGCTAAAGAGGGGTATTTTAGAGGCAGTGATACAAAGATGATACTTTACTTAGTATAAAACACCCGAAAAATAATTTAGTATTTTCCCCTCGATTAATTGTCAAAGATTATTGTTTATCAATCAAATATATCTATTTAAAGCTGGAAACGCGAGAAACTTCACAAAAAATAATCTCTTGTAATATCGCCCCGCCCTTTGATAAACTTCAACATATCCCATCTTAAAAGGAGCAATTTATGATAACAAAGAAACGTATAGGTGTTATTGCAGGCGGTGTATCGGCAGAAAGGGATGTTTCATTAAGAAGCGGAAAGGCTGTTTTCAACGCCTTCTACAATAAAGGTTACAATGTAGTCTTTCTTGATGTCACATCCAATGTGAGCGAATTGCTCCTCAGGGAAAAGATAGAAGCTGCTTTTTTGGTGCTGCACGGCGGATGGGGTGAGAATGGTGCCATTCAGGGGCTCTTAGAGGTTATGAACATACCTTATACAGGCTCAGGAGTGATGGCTTCTGCTCTGGCGATGGATAAAGAGGCTTCAAAAAAGATGTTTCTTTATCATGGGTTAAATGTGCCAAAATTCAAGGTTCTTGGAGAAAACCTTTTTCATCCCGATATTTTAAAAAATCATCCTGATGGCGGCATATCTACGATTATGCAAGCCGTTGACTTTAGTCTGCCCTGGGTAATCAAGCCCGCCACGGAGGGCTCGAGTGTTGGAGTGAATATAATCAAGGGTCCGGAAGATATATTAAATTCTGCACAGGTTGCCTTTCAATACGGTGACAGGATAATTGTTGAAAAATATACAAAAGGCAGAGAAATTCAGATAGGACTCTTAGGTGATAGGATCTTAGGCGGCGTTGAGGTAAGACCTTCTCTGGAGTTCTACAGCTATGAGGCAAAATATACGGCTGGGTTGACTCAATACATCTTGCCTCCTCAAGTAGATGGAGATGCTTATGAAAAGCTCAAATTCGCTGGGCTTCAAGCGCATAAAGCCCTTGGATGTGAAGGTGCTACAAGGGTTGATCTGATTCTTGATGAAGCTGGCAATATATATGTTCTTGAGGTTAACACAATCCCTGGTATGACTGAAACCAGCCTTTTGCCGAAAATTGCAGGTTTGGCAGGTTTAGATTTTACATCTCTTGTGGAGGAGATGCTCAGACTCGCTTTAAAAAATTAGCTCCTATGTCAAAACAAAACGAGACACCTCCCAAAAGAAATATCTGGAAAAAGATATTGTTGTTTTTTAGCATAACCCTGATTCTTGCCTTCTTGGGTAGCGGTATATGGCTATTTTTCTATCTTAAAAAAAATATACTTGTTAAGGAGGTTGTATTTTCTGGTAATCAACACCTTAAAGAAGAAGAATTGCATGAACTCTTAAAGGTTAAAAAAGGAGACCCCCTCTACAGTATCCCACTGAAACAGATGCACAAAAACCTGAAACAATCCCCTTGGATTAAAGATGTCATTATCAGGAAAGAAGTTAATGGTGTAATCCTGATAAAAATAACTGAAAGCTTCCCCGTAGCTATTCTATTCAGACAGGGGAAATCTTATCTGGTGGATAACAGCGGGATAATACTTGAGGAGATTCAAGAGTTGCCAGTAGTCTTTTTGCCGGTTATTACCGAGATAGACCCCGATAAAAACGTCGCTGCATTTAAAGAAGCCCTCGCCTTTATCAGGCTATTGAATGAGAAAAGGCTGCTGGCTTATTCAGGTCAGCTCGAGATATTTGGCAAAACACCCGATGAGCTTGCTATTAAAGCTGACGATTTATTGATAAAAATAGGTTCAGGGGATTACGAAAAGAAACTCGAAAGACTTGGTAAAATAAAGGAAGAAATTAAAGCCAAAGACATTATTGTTGATTACATCGACCTCAGGTTCTCCGATCAAGTAATAGTAAAACCGATGAATAGATGATTGTTATTCCCTTTATGGCAGGAAATCAAATCAGCAGAAGCGTGCATAATAAGCTATTTTATCTCCTTGTGTGATTTCCAGAAACTTTCGGCTATGTCTTCGGCTATTGAATAAGGGTCTTTGTTTTCGGGGAGCTTTTCTCCAACAATATTCAGAAGGTTGTCTTTCTGGCTAAAAAATGCCTCAATCTCCTCCATTATTTTCTGCTCCACAAGCCTCTGTATTTCTCTGATATGTTTCTTCTTTTTCTGTTCAATGAGTGCTTCGCTCGTCTTGCAAAATGCTAGATGCTCCTCTATTTTCCGTATTAACTCTTCACAACCTTCGTTGGTTAAGGCTATTGTCTTAACGATCGGGGGAGTCCATGGCTTTTGGGGAGAAAGCTGGAGAATCATCTTCTCTATTGTGTGAACATATTTAGATGTGTCCAGTTGGTCAGCCTTGTTAATTACAAATATATCAGCCACTTCCATTATGCCTGCCTTTAATGCCTGAATTTCATCCCCGTATCCTGAAGCCAGAACCAAAATTGCAGTATCGGCAACATGAATAACCTCGAACTCATCCTGCCCTACGCCGACTGTTTCTATGATAATGATGTCATATCCGGCTGCATCCAATATCCTGACAACATTCATTGTGCATTGTGAGATGCCTCCCAGCGTCCCTCTGGTGCTGAGGCTTCTTATAAAAATATTATTCGCCGGGAAGAGAAAGGACATTCTTATACGGTCGCCCAGAAGTGATCCCCCAGATATAGGACTTGAAGGGTCAACTGCGAGTATCCCTACCCTGTGGTTTTGCTCTTGATATATCTTTGCGAGCCTCCCTACAAGAGTGCTTTTCCCGACCCCAGGTGGCCCAGTAACGCCTATTACCTTAGCCTTGCCGGTGTAGGGATATAATTCCTTAAGAACCTCCCGAAAGCCTGGCAGCTCATTTTCGACCAATGAAATCAATTTCCCTAATGACCTAACTGAGCCTTTCAGAGTGTCTTGCAATAATTTCATATCTTTCCTTTATCCAAAAAATATTAGATTCCCTGCGGAGTGACCGCAGGGAATCTAATGCACGAGGCTTATCACAAATGAGTTTATTTATTCCTTAACAATTAACCGATGGCTACCAATAAATCGCCCTTTTTAACAGAATCCCCTGATTTCACCTTAACTACCTTGATGACTCCAGAAATAGGTGCGGTCAGGGAGTTCTGCATCTTCATTGCCTCAAGGATAACTACTTCATCTCCTTCTTTTACACTATCTCCTACGCTTCGCTTAACATCCAATATCATGCCCGGCATGGGCGCTACAATGGCACCCTTTCCATCTATTGGCTCCTCAGGAGCTTTTGGTGCTGCCGCTACTGGAGCAGGTGCGGGTTTGGGTTGAGCTGCCGGAGCAGGTGCCGTAGCCGGCTTGGCTACAGGGGCTGCCTGACGGACTATTGTCTCTACCCCCCCTTCTTCTTCAACCTCTACAGTATAATAGTCGCCATCCACAAATACATTGTATTTTCTTAACCCTGCCCCTTTCTCAGGAATCTGCTTTTTTGGCTTTTCTACAAGCTCTCCGGCAAGAGCCTTTTTGATAAGCTCGTTTTCCCTTTTTACATCTTCCATTGTCTTGGGTTTAACACTTGCAGGCGGCTCCTCCAAGCCGTATTTCCACTTGAGAAATCTCATGCCTGTTTGAGGATAAAGGGCATATGTCAGCACATCCCCAATATCCTTTGCGATATCTTTTGTGGCTTCCCTTGCCTTCTCCATCTCGGGCTCAAGGACATCAGCAGCCCGGCATGTTATGGGGGTTTCGCCTCTTGGGTAACCTTTAAGCGCCTTTTTCCTAACCTCAGGGTCTATGGGCTGTGGAGGATTTCCGTAAAGACCGTAGCAATAATCTTTAACCTCTGATGTAATCATATTATAGCGTCCCATCAAGACATTTAAGACCGCCTGCACGCCGACCATCTGGCTTGTCGGGGTAACCAAAGGCGGATAGCCGAGTTCTTTACGAGTTAGAGGAAGCTCTTCATAAACCTCTCTAAGCCTGTCAAGGGCATTGGCTTCTTTGAGCTGATTCACCAGATTGCTTATCATGCCCCCAGGTATCTGGTGCATCAAAACTCCTGTATCAATTACAGAAACCTTTGATGTATCTAACAAATGGCGGTATTTGGGAAGTATTCCTTCAAGATATTCGCCTATCTCAAAGAGTTTATTCAGGTCAAGCCCTGTATCTCTCGGTGTGTCCTGAAGTGCAACCACGATAGGCTCTAAGGCAGGTTGTGCAGACCGCAAAGCCAGAGGCGCAATGGCAGTATCAATTATATCCACTCCTGCTTCAATAGCTTTAAGATACGCCATAGAAGCCATACCGCTGGTATAATGGGTATGTAGTTGGATAGGAATCTTCAATTCTTTTTTTAGGGCTTTGATTAAATCATAGGCATCAAAAGGCGATATAAGTCCAGCCATATCCTTGACGCAAAGGGAGTGCGCTCCCATCTCTTCCATTTTCTTTGCTTTGGATACAAAATATTCGATATTAAAAACAGGACCACCAAGCCTTTTTTGCGTCAGGGTATAACAAATGGTTGCCTGAATATGCTTGCCAGCCTTCTTGATAGCCTCAAAAGACGACTCAAAGTTTCTCTCATCATTGAGGGCATCAAAAACGCGATAGATGTCCATGCCGCAGTCGGCTGAGTGCATAACAAAGTCTCTCACCACGTCATCGGCATAGTTGCGATAGCCGACAAGGTTTTGCCCCCTGAGCAACATCTGAAGGGGGGTATTTGGAAGCGCTTTTTTAAGCTTTTTTAGCCTATCCCAAGGGTCTTCGTTTAAGAAACGCTTCATAACATCAAAGGTTGCCCCGCCCCAAACCTCTATGGAGTAGAAGCCAACTGAATCTACCACCTCCATGATTGGCATCATATCCTCAGTTCTCATTCTTGTAGCAAGCAAAGACTGGTGTCCGTCACGGAATGTGGTATCCATTATCTTTACAGGCTTATCAGCATTCTTTTTATCCTTCATCTTTGATTAACTCCTTCTAAATAAAATTTATTAAAAGCATATCCGCTTTTTAAAGGTCTCAAGTTTAATAAATCTTCATCTGCCAGAGCCTCCGCTGGAAGACTACTTCCTGGCGTCCTGCTATAGCCCATAGATTGACTTTTTCGATCTGTAAAGGCATCATTACAGGTCTTTCCTTTTCTTGCAAAAGCTTTTGTTCCCGGCGATAAGCGCTTACTGCTGATGTTATTGCAGCAATTATTTTGGGAGATACATTTTCTTCCATTTTTGTCCTCTTTATATCATAGAAGTTAGAGTGGAATATTGCCGTGCTTTTTCGGCGGTCTGGTTTCCCGCTTGGACTTAAGCAGTTCAAGAGCCTGAATGATTTTAACCCGGCTTTCCCTTGGGGCGATTACGGCATCTATATATCCTCTTGAAGCTGCTACATAAGGATTTGAAAAAAGGTCACGGTATTCCTGAATCTTCTCTTCACGTTTAGCCTTGGGGTCTTCAGCTGCTTTAATAGCAGACCTGAATATTATATTGGCTGCTCCTTCAGCCCCCATCACTGCAATCTCTGCGGTAGGCCATGCCATCACCAGATCTGCGCCTAAATCACGGCTGCACATCGCAAGATAAGAGCCTCCATAATCCTTTCTGGTTATTAAAGTAATTTTAGGCACAGTAGCCTCTGAATAGCACCATAAGAGCTTAGCGCCGTGACGGATTATTCCCTTCCACTCTTGATGTGTCCCCGGCAGATATCCTGGAACATCGGCAATGGTAAGCAAGGGGATGTTAAAGGCGTCGCAGAAACGGATGAATCTTGTAGCCTTGTCAGAGGCGTCAACATCAAGACATCCTGCTAAAACCTTCGGCTGATTGGCAATTATGCCTATCGAGTGTCCTCCCATGCGGGCGAAGCAGACAATTATATTTCTCGCAAAATGCTCATGAGGCTCTAAAAATTCACCGTTATCAACCAGAGAAGTTATTACATCCTTCATATCGTATGTCTGCGAAGGATTCTCGGGTATAACCGTATCGAGGGCATTGTCAATCCGATAGGGGTCATCACCAGTATCAACATATGGAGGATCTTCCATATTATTAGAAGGTATATAGCCAAGTAGGAGCTTAATCTTCGCTATGGAATCGCTGTCGCTTTCGCATGCAAAGTGCGAAACCCCGCTCTTGGAACAGTGAGCCATAGCCCCGCCAAGGGATTCAAAATCAATCTCCTCGCCTGTAACCTGTTTTATAACCTCCGGACCTGTAATAAACATATAGCTCGTCTTTTTTGTCATGAAAATGAAATCGGTCATGGCAGGCGAATAAACAGCACCCCCAGCGGTCGGTCCCATGATGGCTGATATCTGAGGTATAACACCTGATGAACAGGAATTGCGGAAGAATATCTGTCCATATCCCGAGAGTGCATCAACACCTTCCTGTATCCTTGCGCCGCCTGAATCATTAAAACCGACTATCGGGCAGCCTGTCTTAACAGCCATATCCATTACCTTGCAGATTTTTTTGGCGTGCATCTCTCCCAGGGTGCCTGCCCTTGCGGTAAAATCCTGAGAAAAGGCAAAGACATTTCGCCCATTTACTTTGCCGTAGCCAGTTATAACACCGTCGGCAGGTATCTCTACCTTAGACATGCCAAAATCCGTGCAGCGGTGCCTGACAAACAGGTCTAATTCCTGAAAGGTTCCGGGATCAAAAAGCTGATTAATCCTTTCACGGGCAGTGAGCTTGCCTGCCTCTACCTGCTTACGCACCTGTTCAGCCCCGCCCATTTCAAAGACGGCTGCCTCTCGCTTCTCTAAATCTTTTAGCTTTGGAGGTATTTCCCTCATTATATTGTCTCCTTTGTCAAAATAATTAATTTGGCTTAAATCGCAGATTCAACCCTTTTTTTGACTTATTTTTTGGCTTCAGAAAGCTCTACCAGCACTCCAGAGGTAAATTTAGGGTGTATAAAGGCAATCCTCTTATTGCCAGCCCCTATTCTGGGTTTTGTATCTATCAAGCCTATACCATTATCCTGCAGTTCCTTCAAAGCAGAATCAATATCTTCAACACTAAAGGCAATATGATGAACACCCTCCCCCCTTTTTTCAAGAAATTTAGCCACAGGGCTGTCAGGTGCTGTGGCTTCGAGAAGCTCTACTTCAGTATCCCCAACAGGGAGAAAAAAGGTCTTGACCTTCTGCTCTGCCACAGTTTCTTCGCCTTCCAGTTTCAACCCCAGAAGTTGAGAGAAAAACTTCAATCCTGATTCGGCGTTATTAACGGCAATACCTATATGATCTACCCTAACGACTTTCATGCCAAAACTCCTTCTTCCATTAAATTTTTGTGTATGAAATCAATTATAGTCTTTAGCTCCGTTCCCGGGCCAAAGATACCCTTTATTCCTATTGCCTTCATTGCCGGCACATCTTCTTCGGGGATAATCCCCCCCCCTAAAACGAGGATGTCGGTTATCCCACGTTCTTTAAGTAATTCCATGATTCGCGGAAACAAGTATGTATGAGCGCCTGAAAGAATGCTCAACATCAGGACATCTGCATCCTCTTGTTCCACAGCGGCAACAATCTGTTCAGGAGTCTGTCTGAGTCCAGTGTAGATTACCTCCATCCCAGCATCCCTTAAAGCCCTTGCAATAACCTTTACACCTCGGTCATGACCATCTAGCCCGGGCTTCGCCAATAAAACACGAATGATTTTTTTTCTTTCCATTTATCTGCTCCTTATAGTCTTTAATCTTCAGGTTTTATATAAAAATAAAACAATCTAAATATCAGTATGAAGTGCCACCGATATATTCACCGAAAACCTCTCTCATGGCGTCGCAAATCTCACCAAGAGTTGCCTCGGCTTTCACGGCATCGAGAATAAGCGGCATGAGGTTTTCATCGCTTTTTTCAGCGCCCTTCTTAATTTTATCAAGGGAAGATATGACAGTCTGATTATTACGTTCTTTGCGCAGGATTTTCAACCTCTCAGCCTGTCTTTCTCCCACACTCATATCTACAGAGAGAAGACCTGTCGGGGGAGGCTCTTTGACCTGGAATTTATTAACGCCTACAACAATTCTTTCCTTTGACTCGACCTTTTTCTGGAATTCATAAGCGCTGTGGGCGATTTCCTCCTGAACATATCCAGACTCAATTGCCTGAATCATGCCGCCCATTTCAGCGATTTTCTTGATGTATTCATAGGCTTCGGTCTCAATTTTTTCTGTCAGGTGTTCTATGTAATAAGAGCCTGCAAGGGGGTCAACGGTATCTGTTACACCTATTTCATGAGCTATAACCTGCTGGGTTCTGAGGGCAATCTGCACGGCCTGTTCAGAGGGAAGGGCTAATGCCTCGTCATAAGAATTAGTATGTAAAGATTGGCAGCCTCCCAAAACAGCCGAAAGGGCTTCAAAGCCAGTTCTAAGAATATTTATCAGAGGCTGTTGAGCGGTCAGGGAACATCCGGCAGTCTGGACATGGTAACGGAGCATCCATGAACGGGGGTCTTTTGCCTTGAATTGCTCTCTCATTATCTTTGCCCAGAGCCTTCTTGCCGCCCTGAATTTGGCTATCTCCTCAAGGAAGTCAAGATGGGAGCTGAAAAAGAATGAGAGCCTTGGGGCAAATTCATCTATCATAAGCCCCGCATCTATTACTGACTGCACATAAGTAATGCCGTTTGCCAGCGTGAAAGCCACTTCCTGAACGGCGGTGCAGCCTGCTTCACGCATGTGATAGCCGCTGATACTGATGCTGTTCCACTGGGGCATATTCTTGGCGCAGTATTCGATTATATTTGTAGTAATCCTCATAGCCGGCTTGGGCGGAAATATATAAGTTCCCCTTGCAATATACTCTTTTAAAACATCGTTCTGGATCGTCCCGCGTAGCTTGTCAAAGGTAGTGCCTTCACGCTCTGCAAGGGCGAGATACATAGATGTTATAACCGCTGCAGGTGAATTGGTCGTCATTGAGGTGCTCACATCAGAAAGAGGGATACGGTCAAAAAGAACAGCCATATCCCTGACCGAATCAATCGCAACGCCTACCTTTCCAACCTCTCCCAGTGCAAGGGGATGGTCTGAGTCATAACCTATCTGTGTGGGAAGGTCAAAGGCGATGCTTAATCCAGTCTGTCCTTGCTCAAGAAGATAGCGAAAACGTTTATTAGTATCTTCTGCTGAACCAAAACCTGCATACTGGCGCATAGTCCATAACCTTCCACGGTGCATAGTGCCTTGAACGCCCCTAGTAAAAGGATATTGACCGGGAAAGCTGATTTCATTCAGGTAATCAATATGCTGGATATCCAGAGGAGTGTAAAGCCTTTTTATAGGGAGTTCTGATAGGGTCTCGAATTTTGGCTTGCGCTCAGGATTTTTTTGAATCTGTTTGTTGGTCTTTTCTTCCCATGCCTTCAGGGCTTCAGCGATTTTTGCTGCCTTTTGTTCGTGCTCCATAATCCACCTCTATTTTTTATCTAAGATTTTTTTGATCATTTTGCCAATCTCTGCAGGATTTTTTTCGACAATGACCCCGGCTTTCTCAAGGGCTTTAACCTTTTCCTGGGATGTCCCCTTGCCGCCGGCAATAATGGCGCCTGCGTGCCCCATCCTGCGCCCGGGAGGAGCTGTTCTGCCGGCTATAAAAGCAACAACAGGTTTGCTCACATTGCTTTGAATAAATTCGGCAGCCTCTTCCTCAGCGCTTCCTCCTATCTCACCTATCAGGACGAGTGCTTCAGTCTGAGGGTCTTTCTCAAAAAGGGCGAGGAGATCTACGAAACTGCTTCCGACAATCGGATCGCCGCCTATGCCTACAGCAGTGGATTGTCCAATCCCGAGATTTGTGAGTTGCCATAAGACTTCATAGGTAAGGGTGCCGCTTCTTGATATTACTCCCACGTTTCCTTTTTTTAATGTGAAATTGGGTATAAATCCGATCTTGCCTGCCCCGGGGGTGGCAATGCCAGGACAATTGGGACCTATAAGCCACGAGCCTGAGCCTTTGAGTGCCTGTTTTACCTTGACCATATCGAGCACAGGTATCCCTTCAGTCATGCACACTACTAATTTAATACCTGCTTCAATTGCTTCTATCATTGCATCTGGTGCGAAGGAGGCAGGGACATATATGCCCGACGCATTAGCGCCTTTATTTTGGACAGCGTCAAAGACTCTGTTATAGACAGGGATGCCATCCACATTCATACCGCCCTTGCCGGGAGTAACTCCGGCAACTACCTTTGTCCCGAACATCACCGCCTCACGGGTATGGAAGCTCCCTTCATTGCCGGTAATGCCTTGCGTAACGACGAGTGTATTTTCATCAAACAATATTGCCATATCTGGAAATCCTCTCTTTATCTTATGTTATTTACCTGCTTAACGCAACTGCCTTGCTTGCCGCCTCATAGAGTTCTTCAGCAACCTCAAATGTGACGCTCGATTCCCTCAAGAGCCTCCGCCCTTCATCCACATTAGTCCCCTGAAGCCTTACGACCATGGGGAGCTTCTTCTCTATCTTTGAGGCTGCCTCTATAATGCCTGTGGCAACACGGTCGCATCTGAGTATGCCGCCGAAAATATTAACAAGGATAACCTTCACATTCGGGTCGGATGTGAGGATGCGGAACGCCTTTTCAACCCTTTCAGCCGTAGCACCACCTCCGACATCGAGAAAATTAGCCGGTTCCCCCCCTGCCAGTTTAATCAGGTCCATAGTTGTCATTGCAAGCCCTGCCCCATTAACCATACACCCGACATTGCCGTCGAGCTTTATGTAATTAACCCCTGTATTGACCGCTTCCACTTCTAAGGGATCTTCCTCATTTATATCTCTCAAAGCCTTTAGTTCTGGATGTCTGTAAAGCCCGTCATCATCAAAGTTTATCTTTGTATCGAGAGCAAGAAGTTCTCCCCCTTGCGTAATAACAAGTGGGTTAATCTCTATCAAAGAGGCATCCTTTTCAATAAATGCCTGATGAAGTCCCTTCACTATATTTGTAAACTGGCTGCTTAGAGATTTATCGAGTCCCAAACCAAAGAAAAGCTTTCTTGCATGAAAAGGGCTGAATCCTGTTGTGGGATGGACGGCAGCCTTTATAATTTTTTCTGGGGACTTGCTCGCAACCTCCTCAATATCCATTCCCCCTGCCTCAGAAGCCATATAAACCAGACATTCTTTCGTTCTGGAACGGTCCATCACAAGGCTTAAATAAAGCTCCTGTTTTATTTCAGATGCCTCTTCAACCAGAACATTGCGCACAATTCTTCCTTCGGGACCTGTCTGATGCGTGATTAGAGTCATGCCAAGGATAGCTTTTGCAGCCTCATATGCCTCATCAGCGGAGGAAGCAACACGAACTCCTCCTCCCTTGCCTCTGCCGCCAGCATGAATCTGAGCCTTGACAACGACTCTTCCCTTAAGTGAGGATGCTATCTCCTTAGCCCTATCCGGTGTTCCAGCAACCTCGCCGCGGGGTATTGGTATGCCATACTGCCTTAAGATGTCTTTTGCCTGATATTCGTGTATTTTCATAATATTGCTAAAACTCCCTTCATAATTATTCTGGATATGTTATCAACAAATAACAGTTTCCTGCTATTAGGATAATGAAAGATAAAATTCATTACTTTATCTCCTTCACAGTTCAGCTCTTATTATTATTAAGCAAGGGCTGGCAGCCGGGGTTAGCCGCCTGAAAGCACAAAATTAAAAACAGGTATTTCACACCATTGCATCAGCGCCCTTATTTTTGTTTACATACCGCCAAATTTCAAAATAACCTGATCTACCTCCTTAAAAATAATCCCCGATTTCATGCGATCAAAATCCTGACTTTTATCCCAAAAAACATAAATGAATATATAGTGAGACCCAATATATGAAATAAAATTGATAAGCTTTAGTTTGTTGATTTGCAAATAACAGCGCAGGAGAAAAAGTTGTTTGAATATCTTAATTAAAGGCGGTGAAAAGCTGACAGGCAGTTTAATACCCTTATAATCATAAGGGTTGATTACAAAAATTTCATTAATAAAAGGATAGATAATGCAATTCATCTACAGACCTGCATGTCTCCGAAATGCTCAATTTTAATGCGCTACATGACTATTTTTTAATCAGCAGATTAAAAACAGATTATTGGTATTTTAATTATAAAAAACCCTAAATTTGAGAAAAAATCTGTTTGCCACATCATATACAGCGCATCAAAATCACAATAAAATGGCTCGAACCAAAAAGAGTAATTGGCTTTAAGAGCTTTATTATCAACAATTTCTCTAAAGCCAATTAACTTTATAGTATTTATTTACGAGCCAACGTTCAATCTATCCACATAAACAAAAAATTTAATGCCGCAAAAGAGAGAGACATGTCAGGTTTTTTGTTCTATAATGCTGATATTAAAATAATATTTTCAGCACATTTTTAGTTTCTTAAACATACCCCTGCTCACAGATTTTAAACAGAAAATTCATGTTTTTAAAAAATAAAGTAATTTATACCAATAGTTATTAATAAGTCAAGCAATACTTAACCCCCGAAAAATAGAGACAGAAAACTGTGATTGCGAGCGGAGCTAAGCAATCTCCTTTTCTGAGAGATTGCCACGAACCCTATGGGTTCTCACAATGACCTATAAATTAATTTATGATCCTATCGCTATTTTAGAGTTAGATGCCGAAAAAAAGTAGAAACAGTATATTGCCTACCTCCACTTGCGCGTTATAAATTTCCTCAACTCCTCCGCCACTAAAAGGCCGCACGCAAAAGGAACAACCGTCAGCCACGCACTCACAGAAAGCGGAAATGTAGAAAAAACTGCATTCCCCCATGGATGATAAACAATAAACAAATGCATCATAACCGTAATGGCTATTGCTCCAAAGATAAATTTGTTTGAGAAAAACCCAAGACTGAATACGGATTCTCTGAAGGAACGACATGCAAATACATTGCCGATTTGCGCAACCACTATGCCGGTCAGGCACGCAGTTGTCGCCTGCATATAAATCACACTGTCTGGAAGCGCCTCACCCCATCTTCAGCCGCCGGCATCAAGAACATAAAAGTAACCGAAAAGTCCAGCAGCCGCTTCAATAGAGCCCAGAAACAAAAAGGCAAGGCTCAGACGCCTTAAATTTAAAAGCCTCTCATTTGGGTCTCTCGGAGGCTGTTTCATAATCCCTTTCGCAGGCCGTTCCGCTCCAAGAGCAAGGGCAGGCAGCATATCCGTCCCAAGATCAACGGCGAGTATCTGTATTATTGTAAGAGGAAGGGGGATATGCAGCAGCACATAGGCAAGAAAAGGCACGAGTTCAGCTATGTTGGAAGCAAAGATATATACGATGAATTTACGGATATTTTCATATACAGCCCTTCCCTCCTCTATTGCATTCACTATAGAGGCGAAATTATCGTCTAGAAGGATAATATCGGCAGCCTCTTTTGCGACGTCTGTGCCTGCAATCCCCATGGCAATGCCGACATCCGCCTTTTTGAGCGATGGGGCGTCGTTTACCCCATCCCCAGTTACTGCTACCCTCTCTCCCCTTTCCTTCAAGACAGAAACTACCCTTATCTTGTGCTTCGGGGACATCCTGGCAAATATTATTTCCTTTGCCGACAATCTTTCTATGAGTTCGTTATCGCTCATCCTAAGAAACTCATGCCCTTCGATAACGACCGGATCATTCTTGACAATGCCGGCTTCTCTTCCAACAGCCAGGGCAGTTCTGGCGCTGTCGCCCGTTATCATGATAATTTTTATACCCGCCTCGCGGCATTTTCTCACGGCATCCGGAACCTCGGGCCTAAGCGAGTCCTCTATCCCGATCAACCCCACAAAAACCATTTCCTTCTCAACCGCATCAATAATATTTCCACCCTCTCTGTATGCGAAAGCCAAAACACGCTGTCCCTTATCCATCATTAAGTTGTAGTTATCCATGGCGATTCTTTTATGTTCTTCATTCATAGGGACTGCCTTCCCACCGGTAAAGACGCTGCTGCATAAAGGAAAGATGCTTTCCATCGCCCCCTTTGAGAAGACAAAGGTCTTTTCATCTAATTTATTGACTGTGGTCATCATCTTTCTATCCGAATCAAAAGGAATCTCAAGAATGCGCTCAGCCTTGATATCTCCGAGACGCCGCCTGGCGTAGCTGTATATTGCTATTTCGGTAGGATCGCCGCTATATCTTCCTTCAATAAAATGTGCATTGTTGCAGAAAAGGGCTATTTTCAAGAGGATATCAGTCGAGGGCGGAGAGTCTTCTATTGTCCAGAACTCCTTTGTCTCCATCTTGTTCCGGGTGAGGGTTCCAGTCTTGTCGGTACATATCACGGTTACCGAACCGAGCGCCTCCACAGAAGCAAGTTTTTTAATCAAGGCCTTTTTACGTGCCATTCTCTCGCTTCCCATCGATAAAGACATTGTAACCAGGGGAAGCAGCCCCTCCGGCACAAGGGCTATTATCACTCCTATGGTAAATATAAAGTTTTCCCAGAAAGATCTTCCTATAAAATGCCCAATAAGAAAAAATACAATGCCTGTCAAGGCCGCCAAGATCGCTATAATCCTGCTGACCTTTATAATCTCCTTTTGGAAAGGGCTTATACCTGCCTCAACCGAACTTGTAAGGTGGGCAATCCGTCCGAACTCCGTCCGCATTCCGGTGGAAAAGACGACAGCCTTTCCCGAACCGCTGACAACGGTGGCTCCGGCAAAGACTATATTTTTGCTTTCGAGCAATTCGCAGGCAAAGGGTTCCTGTTGCAAAGACACGGCTTCCGACTCCCCGGTTATGGAGGCGTTATTAACCATTAAGCCTGCCGTCTCAAAAAGCCTCGCGTCTGCCGGGACCTTATTACCTTCTGAGAGCAATATAACATCTCCCGGCACAATTTCATCTGCCGCAACCTGTATTTCCACCCCTTCCCTTATTACATTTACATTAAAAGGCAGAAGAAGCCTTAGTTTTTCTATCGACCTTTCTGCCTTATATTCCTGAATAAATGTAAAGACGGCATTTATGCATATTATCCCTACAATAGCCAGCCCGAGGGTCATCATTCCTTCGCCGGGATGGAGTAGCTCCGATGTAAATGCAAGAGCAGCCCCAACCCAGAGCAATATTGCGAGGAAATGTGTAAACTGCCGGAGAAATTTGGTTATAAGGGAGGTTTTTGGGGCTTCCCGGATCTCGTTGGGGCCGAACTCAAGGAGACGTCTCTCGGCCTCCTCTGAGGTAAGACCATTTTGTGTCGTGACAAGGATTTTGAAAACGTCCTCTTTTTTAAGGCTATTTATCTTCATTCTATAGCCATGACTTCAGTATAATCAGATCACAGGGGGTCATCCACAGGACATTCTCGACCGGGTTGCCTTTCAGAAGGGACGAGATCGTCCCGCGCCCGGTTACCCCCATTATGATAAGGTCATGCTTCTTTAATGCGGCCTCTATATTTATGCCTGGTCCTGCAGCTATCTCCGAAACGGCGCTTTCATACTCAATCCCGTATCTCTTTATATGTTCAATGAAATTAGATATATCGCCTGAGAGTATCTTTTCCTTTTGCACAAGGGTGAGATTAGCCTGTCCGTCAAAAAATCTACTTGCAGGTTTTGCAAAATGAAGTAAAAAAAGCTTTGAATTAAATACTTCCGCCATCTTTGCACAAAAATAAGCCCTTTCGCCGAGATGGTCTATTTTCTCCTTAAGAGGCACAAGGATATTTTTGGGATGCACCCTTTCCATATGAACAACTCTGACAAGAGCTACGGAGGCGGGGAGTTTGAACATTAAGTTCCGGGCGATTACACCGGCAGGGGGCTTTGTCTTTACATCTCCCATCTTTGCCGCTGTAAAAACGAGATTTATTTGCTCCCGTTTTACAATCTTCCGGATTTCCTCAAAAGAATCTCCTGTTTCAGATATACTTTCAACCTTAATGCCATAATCTATGGCTGTGAGAAAAAGCCTTTTGACTGCGTCTTCAGCCCTGAGGATGTTTTTCCTGGGCATGCCTTTTTCGGCAATAAAACAGATATAGAGACTGGCATTACAGACATTTGCGAGGCTCAATGCATAGCGGCCCGACACCTCAGACGCCAAACTTTCATTTACATTGCAAAGAATTCTCTTATACATTTCCCTACTTAAATACTATCATAATTTCAGAGAATGCTTTAGCAACTCCATACCGCTTCATTCTACTTATCACAGCGGCTCAATATGAACTACAACATCTATAACCTCCGGAAATCTTTTTTTAATTTCTTCCTCAGCTATGTGTGCGATTTCATGTGCATCCTGGACTGTTAAAGAAGGCTCTACAACCAGATGGAGGTCGAGAAAGACATGATTAATAGTCCCCCTTGTTCTTACCCCATGACATCCTTTGACGCCTTTTACATGGCGGACTATCTCTTTTATGCCTGCCTTGTCTATCTTTGTCCTGTCAAGGAGACTGTCTGCGGCATCTTTGATTATGTGTATCCCTGCCTTGGCTACAAAAATGCCGACTACTGCACCGGTTATTACATCAGCAAAAATGAAGCCTAATTTCATCAACACAAGACTTGCTATAACGCCTGCTGATATATAAATATCACTCCTTGTATGAGTAGAATCTGCAAGCAGGTATTCACTACCCAACTCTCTGCCCTTTTTAATTTCATATCTTGCGACGAGCGTGTTGATAATCATAGTTGAACCCATTATCACAAAACTTGCATTTGTGATATCTACAGTATGAACGCCTGTGATGGAATCGTAGATTTTTTTAAATATCTCAATACATGTAACAAACATCAACAAGCCAACAAAAATCGTAAAAAAGGTTTCATATTTCCTGTGTCCGTAAGGGTGCTTTTCGTCAGGAGGTTGGGATGAAAGATATACACCGAGCAAGCCGACTATGTTTGAAACACCGTCAAAAAGGGAGTGGAAACCGTCAGATAATATAGCAAGGGAGTTGGTATAATAACCATAAAATATCTTCGCCCCTGAAACGAAAAAATTCAGAAGCATCGTTATTATCAAAACCTTTTTAATCTCAGCTATCCTGTTCAAATACGCCTTCCCAGTGGTTTTTGAAGCTTTTGAAACTGCCCGATGCAATAGCATCTCTCATCAATCTGAAAAAATTAAGGTAAAAGAATAAATTATGAACTGTATTTAATCTCATAGAAAGAATTTCCCTGGACAAAAAAAGATGCCTAAGATACGCCCTTGAATAGTTTCGGCAGGTATAGCAACCACAAACATCATCGATAGGGCGCGGGTCATCCTTATATTCACTACGCTTAATGCTTATTTTGCCGATGCTCGTAAAAAGGGTGCCGTTTCTCGCATTTCGAGTTGGCATAACACAGTCAAACATATCAAATCCATTCTCAACGGCTACAAGAACATCTCTTAAACCGCCCACACCCATAAGATATCTCGGATATCCAACCGGCATATGCACTCCAAGATGTTCAATTATCTCATACATGTCTTCTTTAGGCTCCCCAACACTGAGCCCGCCTACCGCATAACCGTCAAACCCTATTGCCAAGATTTCGTCGAGGCTTCTAATTCTGAGTTCTTTATACATTCCCCCTTGGATTATGCCAAACAGGGATTGCCCCTGCCGGCTGTTCAAGTTATGAAAATCCCTGCATCTTTTTGCCCATTGGGTTGTTAGATTAAGGGATTTCAAGGCATATTCATAATCTGCCGGATAAGGTGTGCATTCATCAAAAGCCATAGCAATGTCCGAGCCCAAAATCAATTGAATCTCCATTGCCTTCTCAGGGCTGATAAAATGAAGAGAGCCGTCAAGATGTGAACGGAATTCTACGCCCTGGTCAGTTATCTTCCTCAAGCTTGAAAGGCTGAACACCTGAAAACCTCCGCTGTCTGTGAGTATAGGCGCTCTCCAGTTAATAAAGGAATGGATGCCTCCAAGCCTGCCGATAGTCTCATACCCTGGTCTGAGGTATAGATGATAGGTGTTGCAGAGAATAATCTCCGCTCCCATACCGGAAAGTTCATCGGAAGACAAAGCCTTAACCGTCCCAAGAGTGCCTACCGGCATGAACGCAGGCGTATGAATCTGCCCTCGTCTCAGAGTTATCAATCCTCTGCGAGCTTGTCCGTCGTTATTTTTAATGATAAATTCCATATTTTATCGTATTAACACATTATAGCAACTTTGTAAATCTAAAATTAAATTGTATGTTTGAAATCTAAATTCGGCAATAAAATCAAAAAAGTTTTAAAATCGTCAAGATTGATTGGAAGGGTTGGTGAGGGATTTTTATACGGCACCTTATAAAGAAAGCTTTATGGAATTTAGGCAAAAGCCCTTGCATTAATACAGATAAAGCAAAATCTAAATAAAATTTGTCGATTATAAAAATTCCGAAACAGCCCTTCCAATCTCTATTTTAGGGCAGAAAGTTCTAAAATGGCTTCAACAGCCGTTTTGCGCAGCTTTTTTATGAACCTCAGTTCTGCTGGCAAACAGGAACGATAAAAAATCTCTTTAAAATCAATTCTCAAAAAAAAATACTTGACTATACAATATATTGTGGTATAGATTCTTAATGATACTAAATAGAGCTTATTTTAAAGCTCTTAATTGCCATGGTGAGTTCATCAGCATATCGTGATATCTTGAGCTTGTTGTAAGGATAACATAATTGCTGAAGACAGTCTGTTGTAATCATCACACAAAAACAATCATTTTCCCCGCCCTTCGACAAGCTCAGGGCGGCGAAAAGTCAAATCTAACGGACACAGAATAATCTATATTTTAAGCAGGAGGAACAATGAAATCATTCGCCGGCCTTAATTTAACGACAAACGCCATTAAGGTTTTAGAAAAAAGATATCTCAAGAAAAATGAAGAGGGCAGAATAATGGAAACCCCTGAAGACCTTTTCAGAAGGGTTGCTGTTTCCATAGCTGCCATAGAAAGGCTTTATGGCAAGGATAATCTTGAGGTCATGCAGGCAGAAAAAGACTTTTACGAATTAATCGCCTCACTGAGATTTCTGCCAAACAGCCCCACACTGATGAATGCAGGCAGGAGGTTAGGACAGCTTTCTGCATGTTTTGTTCTTCCTGTTGAGGATTCAATGGAGTCCATCTTTGACGCTGTCAAATACGCTGCCATTATACATAAATCAGGAGGCGGAACGGGTTTCAGCTTCTCGAGGCTTAGACCCAAGGGTGATGTGGTAGGCTCTACAAAAGGCGTGTCATCAGGACCTGTCTCATTCATGACGGTTTTTGATACGGCTACTGAGGCAGTAAAACAAGGGGGCACAAGAAGAGGCGCTAACATGGGCATTTTAAGGGTTGACCACCCTGACATCCTTGAGTTTATAACCTGTAAAACAAAAAACACCAAACTCAATAATTTCAATATCTCTGTAGCAATTACTGAAGAATTTATGAAGGCTGTAGAAGATGACAGGGAATATGACCTGATAAACCCCAGAACTAAAAATGTAAGTCGCTCTCTGAAGGCAAAGGAGGTTTTTGATCTTATAATAAACCAGGCATGGAAGAATGGTGAACCAGGTATAGTTTTTCTCGATAGGATTAACGCCTCAAACCCTACACCTGCACTCGGCGACATAGAGTCAACCAATCCTTGCGGTGAACAGCCCCTGTTAGCCTTTGAGTCCTGCAATCTCGGTTCGATAAACCTCGCAAAGATGATTAGATATATTGATGGACAAAACCCTGATGTTGATTGGGAGATGCTTAAAGATACCGTCCACAAAGCTGTGCATTTTCTTGATAATGTGATTGATGCAAACAAATATCCATTAAAGATGATAGATGATATGACAAAGGCAAACAGGAAAATAGGGCTTGGGATTATGGGATGGGCAGATATGCTTATACAGTTGAGGATACCATATAATTCTCAAAAGGCTTTGAATCTGGCAGAAGATGTAATGAAATTCATTCAGCAGGAGGCAAGAAACCGCTCTCAATCCCTTGCTGAAACACGGGGAGTTTTTCCCAATTATCCAAACAGCATTTACAACGGTGCAATTCCTCTCAGAAACGCCACACTAACCACCATTGCACCTACCGGAACCCTATCAATAATTGCGGGATGCTCTTCTGGAATAGAGCCGTTATTCGCCCTTTCTTTTGTCAGGAATGTGATGGAAGGCACGAAATTACTCGAGGTCAACCCATATTTTGAAAAGGAAATAAAGGATATGGGACTATGGAGCAGAGAGCTAATGGAAAAGGTAGCCGAAAAAGGATCTATAAGCCACTTTAAAGAATTTCCGCAGCAAATGAAGGATATCTTTGTAACCGCCCATGATATAACCCCTGTTGATCATATCAAGATGCAGGCGGCTTTCCAGAAATATACAGACAATGCTGTATCAAAAACAGTCAATTTCCCCAACTCTGCTACTCCCAAGGATGTGGAAGATGTATATATGCTTGCATATAAGCTAAACTGCAAGGGGGTTACAGTCTATCGTGACGGCTCCAGAGAAGAACAGGTGCTCTCGAGCGTGAAAAAAGAAGAACAGCTGGTGCCAAAGGATTCCACACCGAAGGTCATCCCCAAAAAACGCCCTTCCTTTATGAAGGGAACAACAAGGCTCATGAAAACAGGTTGCGGAAACCTTTATGTGACAATTAACGAAGACGGAGATGGTAAGCCCTTTGAGGTTTTTACTAATATTGGAAAGGCAGGAGGTTGTGCCTCTTCTCAGGCAGAGGCAATCGGGAGGCTGATCTCCCTCTCGCTAAGGTCTAATGTTGAACCCGAAGAGGTGGTAAAACAGCTTATGGGCATATCCTGCCACCAGCCATCATGGCATGACGAAGGCGGCAGAATACTGTCTTGCTCAGATGCCATAGCAAAGGCACTTGTTAGATATCAACAAGTCTCATCTAAAAGCATTAACAATAACCACAACAATGTGCCCCATTTTAATGATATGCTGCTTTTAGGCGCATGCCCCGAGTGCGGCAGCGCTATTCAGCACGAGGAAGGCTGCGCCAAGTGCTATTCGTGCGGGTTTACGAAGTGTTAACAAAAATCCTAAAAGCAGATTCCGAGAATTACATAGCTTTATACAGGACGAATCAAAAAAGAGATAGAAAGAGCTGCTCCAGAATTTTTATAATCGTCATCTATGAAAAAGATATTACAAGTAAAAAATACACTCTCCTTTGTTTTCCCCTAATTTTGC
>OGCL01000584.1_pt1 | contig 38068 bp, 37 predicted proteins | sample 1570041 | NCBI WGS metagenome assembly OGCL01 (sample SAMN06266162, study PRJEB24511) | hot springs metagenome | isolation source: Hot spring water | place: South Africa: Limpopo | collected 2015-06-22 | reverse complement strand
TGGAGGAGTTGGGTCCTGTGTTGGCCCAAACGCGATCGGGGACGGTGGTGACAACCCGGTATTTTATTGGCGAAGCGGAAGCCCTAGCGAGTCCCAATGCGGTCCGGGTGATCCCGGTGGATATTTACGACTATGCACGGGAGGCCCAGTTGGTTCTGGAGCTACCCAATAATGCCTGCCTGGGGTTGGTGAGCCTCAGCCCAGGGATTTTGCGGGCGGCGGAGGTCATTATCCACAGCCTGCGGGGGGATGATCTGCTGGTGATTACGGCCCAGGTAGACGACAACTATCGCCTGAATGCGGTGGTGCGACGGGCACAGACAATCATCTGCGATCGCGAAGCCACGGCAGCCCAGGTCCGAACAGCGATCCAAGCAGCCCGCGCGGATTTGCTGCGATCGCCCCAGATCGTGGTGGCCCAAAGTTATGTGGGCAGTCATTCCATCAGCCTTCTGAAGCGAGAGTTAGGACTAACCTAGGCTTTGAAGACAATATCTTGATAGCTATCGCGATCAATATCGCGGGTATTCTTAACGTCAGTTCGATAACAGCCCAATTGCCCTCACCCCCCAGCCTCTCCCCAACGGGGCGAGGGGGCTACGGTATCATCAAGGTTTTAGGCCCCTCTCCCTGGGGGAGAGGGGCTGGGGTGAGGGTCATCGAACTAACGTATTCCTATCCTTCGCATCAAAGAGAGCGCCGCCACCATTCAGCAAAACATCTGGTCAACCGTGACGCTGCCCTCCAGTGCCTTCATCAAGCGTATCCGGGGTCGCCAACGTGTGACGGGCCGCCTCCAACAATAGGCGTTGCTCTGCCTGGGCGATCGCCTGGTAGGTTGCTGGCACCGCCTCCACCTCCACCGAAATCGAATCAATCCCCCAGCGCACCAACTGTTCAACCAGCCCCAAATCCTGGCTAGGCGCTTGCCCACAAATCGAACAGGGAATCCCCAGCCCTCGACATTGGGCAATCAATTGCCCGATCGCCCGCCAGACCGCCGGATGACGATCGTCCAGATAGGTACTCAACCGGGGATGATCGCGATCGATCCCCAGCAACAATTGCGTCAAATCATTCGTCCCGATCGACAATCCCTGTACCCCCGCCGCCACATAGTCCGGCAACAATAGCAATACCGAGGGCACCTCTGCCATCAACCATAGCCGCAACCGCGTCCGATCCAAGCCCGACTGCGCCACCCGCTGGCAACAGAACTGGAACTCTTCCACCGTGCGCACAAACGGCAACAGCAAATGCACATTGGGGTAACCCGCCTGTTGCACCGCCGCCAACGCTGCCAACTCCAAATCAAACAACGTCGGATCAAACCGATAGGCCGCCGCCCCCCGCACCCCCAACATCGGATTCGCCTCCACCGGCTGATCGGGAGCACCCTGAAGCGCCGCAAATTCATGGCTGCGCAAATCCAGCGATCGATACAGCACCGGATGGGGATAAACCGCCGCCGCAAAGGGTTGAATCGCACGGCTCAAGCGCTCCACTAACACCCCCTGCTGCCCCTGCTGTACCCATAACTGGGGATGCTGATGTTCCAGCGCCTCCACCATCATTAACTCCGATCGCAACAATCCCACCCCTGCGATCGGGAGCGTCGCCAATTGGGGTAACGTTGCCGCTTGACTCAGGTTCACCAGCAGCCGAGTCGCCAGGGCCGGTTCCGGGGGAAAAATTCCCGCCGCCCGCTGCGCGATCAGGGGCACACGCTCAACCCTGGGCACTAGGCTGGGGGACGCGATCGTCTGCTGCGCCGCCAGTTGGGCCAGTTGGGTCGCCAATTCCGGATATAGATGGGTTGGCAGTCGGTAAACCTGCCCCCGTTGTCCATCCAACCAGAGCCAATCCCCCGTTTGGATCTGCTGCACAGCCGTAGGTGCCCCGACGATCGCCGGAATCCCCAACTCTCGCGCCACGATCGCCCCGTGGGAAGTCATCCCCCCCTGCTCCGCGATCACCCCCCGGCAATGGCGGAGATAGGCCATCCAACTGGGTAAAACCGCCGTCGTCACCAAAATATGGTCACGGGGCAACTGGGAGAGATCCGTCGGCAATTCGAGCGCCACATAGGCCGGAGCCACCACCTGCCCCGCCGCCGCCCCCACCCCCCGCAGTAACGGCGGCACCTCCCGACACGCTGTTACCGCCAACTGGATTAGCGGGGTTTCGGCCAGTGTCCCAGCCGGCGGCGGCCCCCCCACCCGATCCGGCAGCGCACCCAGAGACAACGCCGGAGACGACAGTGCAACCTCCGTGAGATAAAGCTGGGGATCAGCCGCCAGTTGGTATAAATGCCACTCCACCTGACACCCGCCGACCAACGGGCTTGCCAAGCGATCGGCTACCCACGACGAGGCCCGCAGTTGGGTGATGAGCGGGAGCAGCAGGTCCCATTCGACGGCACCTAAGGCCGATCGGCCCCGCACCGCTTCACTCAGCAAATACGCCTGTAACCCCGGTTGCGCTAGCTGGGGCAAACTATCCCCTTGCCAAGCGATTTCCCCAAGGGAACGCTTCGCGAACGCCAACGGCGAAGCCATCACATGCGAGGGCACCTGGTAGGCAAACTCTTGATACCCAACCTCAATCTGCTGGGGCGAGTCCGCCGCGAGGGACAGGCAATAGCGCTCCGGATCGGCCATTCCCCAAAGCTGGGCTAGCCCCAATCCCCAACTGGCTTCCACGATCGTCTGGGTTTTGTGAAAGTGCACCGTGCCCGTGGCAATCGCGGGCCACAGCGGCTGAATCAGCACCGCCACATGGATCTGGGGCAGTTCCACCCCCAACCGTTGCCAACAGAACAGACTCCGTGCGGCAAACACCGATGCCCAGATTTGCTTGAGCGCCAGCGTCAGCGCCGCCGGTTCCGCTGGGCATACTGCCACCCCCAGCAACGGGGCCACATCCGCCGGGACCGCCCGTCCTGCGAGGGTGGGAGACGGACGCAGAATCAGGGTTTCCGCCTGAAGCGACCCGATCGCCGTTGCCAGCAGCGCCAACCAGTCCGACGGGAGGTCGGTCTGGAGTAAACTGTGCTGGAGTTGCTGGGCGATCGTTGCCAACACCCCCGCATCCTCCGTATCCAACCGCAGCCGCGACTGGGGCAGATTGGCCAACATTGGCTCCGACCACACGATCGTTTCTAAAAACGCTTGGAACCAGGGAGCCGGCACCACCACCCCCGGCACCACCGCATACCCCTGCTGCTGCAATTGGCTCAGGTGCAGCACACTGTCCCCCACCCAGGCGGGCGGTAAGGCATCAATCTCATCTAGCCCATAAAGCTGACTCACACGCTGACTCACACGCAAGCACGATCGCGCAGGGCATCTTGGTCAATTCCCCAGGTGGGTCCCCAGCCGCCGATTGCCCTCAGCTTAACACGCCCCTTTTCTCCGATTCCGTTCAATTCCCATTGGTGCCGCCGCCCCCGTACCCCCTGATCCCCCCTGCCCCCTGGAATTCAAAATGCAAAACGCAAAATGCAAAACGCAAAAACGGTATGTTTAAATAGTTCAATCAATGAGTCCAATCAACCCTGATTGACCCCCGACTCCCCCAGCCAGTACACACCCTCGCGATTAAAAGATGCCTCATTCGACTCAACCTGCCATCATTGTGATTGGTGGTGCCGAGGACAAAGTCCACGGGCGGGAAATTCTGCATACTTTTTTAGAACGATCGGGTGGGCCTGAGGCGCGGATCGCCATTATTCCCTCCGCTTCACGGGAACCAGCCCTCATTGGCGCTCGCTATCGTGAGTTGTTTGAAGACATGGGGGCAAAGGCGATTCAAATCCTGGACGTGCGGGAGCGGGAGCAAGCCAATGATCCCCTGTGGCAAGCCTGTCTCCAGGACTGTACCGGCGTGTTTATGACCGGCGGCGATCAGCTGCGGCTCTGTGCCATCCTGGCCGACACCCCCATCATGGATCGGGTCCACGCCCGTGTGCAACGCCACGAGATTACCCTGGCCGGAACCAGCGCCGGGGCTGCCGTCATGGGCCACCACATGATCGCGGGGGGGGGCAGCGGCAAATCTCCCAACCGTGCCCTCGTGGATATGGCCACCGGCTTTGGCTTTTTACCCGACGCGATCGTGGATCAGCACTTCCACAACCGCAACCGCATGGCCCGTCTGATCAGTGCCGTCTCCATGCATCCCGACTGCCTGGGGATTGGGATCGACGAAGACACTTGTATCATCGTCGAAACCGATCGTTCCCTCCAGGCAATGGGCAATGGGGTGGTGACGATCGTGGATGCTGCCGAACTGTCCCATACCAACCAAGCCCTGATTGGGGCCACCGATCCGATCAGTGTCCATAACTGCCGCCTACATCTGCTCGGACATGGCGATCGTTATCACCTGGATCAGCGACAATTAATGCCATCGATACCCTCAACCTAACGTCCCATCCAGCTAAGCTAGATTAGGGACGGTGATCCGGTGGCGCGATCTCCCTTGCCCCCGGAGAGGTACCCACGGTAGCCAACCTCGTCCCAATCGTCTCAGCCTTCCGTTTCCCTCACCTATCGCCGCCATGCATTGCCCACTGTCTGGTTTCAAACCGGTTTCAGAACCCACAAAGTGTTCCTGATGAACAGTTCTTTGGCTTCAGCCGCCCCGAGACTAAACAGTGGAAACGCCCACCTACGTTCGCCCGCCTTAAGCCAAGCCGCGCTGTTATGAAAATCCTGAAAATTCAAACCTTACGGGGTCCCAACTACTGGAGTATTCGCCGCCAGAAACTGGTATTGATGCGGCTAGACCTAGAAGACCTCGCCGATCGACCCTCGAATAAAATTCCCGGCTTCTACCAGGGCTTGACCCAGGCGTTACCGAGTCTGATGGAGCACTTCTGTTCCCCTGGCCATCGCGGCGGGTTTCTCAGCCGGGTGCAGGAAGGCACCATGATGGGGCACATCATCGAACACGTGGCCCTGGAACTCCAAACCCTAGCCGGCATGCCCACCGGTTTTGGGCGAACACGGGAAACCTCAACCCCTGGCACCTATCAAGTGGTGTTTGAATACCTGGATGAGCAAGCCGGACGCTACGCCGCGCGGGCAGCCGTGCGCCTGTGCCAGAGCATCGTTGAAACCGGCAAGTATCCCAGCGAAGAACTGGAACAGGATCTGCTTGATCTGCGCGAGATCTGGGCAGATGCGGCCCTGGGTCCCAGCACGGAGGCCATCATTGCCGAAGCCGAACAGCGAGGGATTCCCTGGTTACGGCTCAATACCCGCGCCATGATCCAATTTGGCCAGGGGATCTATCAACGGCGCATCCAAGCCACCCAAACCGATCAAACGGGGATTTTGGGGGTCGAACTGGCCTGCGACAAGGAAGGGACCAAGGCCATCCTGCGGGATGCGGGGGTGCCCGTGCCCAAGGGAACCGTGATCCAGTATTACGATGAACTGGAAAGTGCCGTGCGGGATGTGGGCGGTTTCCCGATCGTCGTCAAACCCCTGGATGGCAATCATGGCCGGGGCATTACCATTAACGTCAACTCCCTGGAAGCGGCAGAGGCCGCCTATGACCTTGCCAGCGCCAATGCTAAAACCCGTGCCGTGATTATTGAGCGCTACTACGAAGGCCGGGATCATCGGGTCCTGGTAATCAATGGCAAGGTAGTGGCCGTGGCGGAACGGGTACCGGCCCATGTGGTCGGGGATGGCCGGTCTACGGTGAGCGAACTGGTGGAGCAAACCAACCGGGACCCGCGCCGGGGCAGTGGCCACGATAATGTCCTGACTCGGATTACGGTGGACGAAGCCAGTGAGCAACTCCTGGCCGAGCAGGGCTATAGCCTGGATAGTGTGCCCCCGGCTGGGGTAATCTGCTACCTCAAGGCGACGGCTAACCTGAGTACGGGCGGCATTGCCATCGATCGCACCGACGATATTCATCCAGAAAATATCTGGTTGGCAAAACGGGTAGCCAAGATTATTGGCCTGGACATTGCCGGTATCGATATCGTCACGCCCGACATTACCCGCCCCCTGCGCGAGGTCAATGGGGTGATTGTTGAGGTCAACGCCGCACCGGGATTCCGGATGCACCTCTGCCCCAGCGAAGGCATTCCCCGCAATGTGGCCGAGCCAGTCATGGATCTGCTCTATCCACCCGGTACCCCCAGCCGCGTGCCGATTTTGGCGGTGACGGGCACCAATGGCAAAACCACCACCACTCGCTTACTGGCCCACATCATGAAGCAAACGGGCGGCGTGGTCGGGTATACCACCACGGACGGTACCTACCTGGGGGATTATCTGGTGGAATCGGGGGACAATACCGGTCCCCGGAGTGCCCAACTGATTCTCCAGGACCCCACGGTGGAAATCGCGGTCCTGGAATGTGCGCGCGGGGGCATCCTGCGAGCGGGCTTGGGCTTCTCGGCCTGTGATGTGGGGGTCGTGCTGAATGTCGCGGCAGACCATTTGGGACTGGGGGATATTGACACGATCGAAGACATGGCGCGGGTGAAAAGTGTGGTTGCGGAAGCGGCCATGCCCAACGGTTATGCAGTCCTGAATGCCGATGATCCCCTGGTGGCGGAGATGGCCAACCGGGTACGGGCGCAGGTGGCCTACTTCTCCCTTAATCCGGATAATCCCCTCATTCGCTCCCACACGCAACGGGGTGGCCTGGCAGCGGTGTATGAAAATGGGTACCTGTCGATCCTGAAGGGCGACTGGACCCTCCGCATTGAGCAGGCGGTCAATGTCCCCTTGACGATGGGTGGACAGGCACCGTTCCAGATTGCCAATGCCCTCGCGGCTAGCCTAGCCGCCTTTGCCCAGGGAGTCCGCATTGAGGAGATTCGCACCGCCCTTGCCAGCTTCCAGTCCACTGCCCAACAAACACCGGGCCGGATGAACCTCTTTGATATGGGCAGCTACCATGTCCTGATCGACTATGCCCATAACCCTGCTAGCTACGAGGCTCTCGGCGGTTTTGTGCGCAACTGGACGGCAGGGGAACGCATTGGCGTGATTGGTGCCCCTGGCGATCGTCGGGATCAGGATTTTGTCAAATTGGGCCAACTGTCAGCGAGCATCTTCGATCGCGTCATTATCAAGGAAGATGACGACACCCGTGGCCGCGATCGCGGGGCGGTGGCCACGTTCATTCGATCGGGTCTGCTCGAACACAATCCCGATTTTCCCCATGAGGTGATCCTGGACGAAACCGAAGCGATCGCATACGCCCTGGACAAACTCGCCCGATCGGGGAGCTTGGTGGTCATCCTACCGGAAAGCGTCAGTCGGGCCATCCACCTAGTGCGCAGCCGCAAACCCTTGCAGGAATGCAGCCCAGCCCAACCGAGCAATGGCAACGGTCAGACCAATGGGGTTGTCGATTCTCCTACGGAGACGCTACGCGAACGGGAAACTTCGGTGGTTAATTCCATCCCCTCTGCCTGATCCCAGTCTGCTTACGGTCTATGGGGAGGGATTTGTCAACACTTCTTCATCAGCCATCCGGATTTCATCCCCTACAATTGGAATGGGGGTGTGCCCCCCCAACGCTAGCATGATTAGCGGGGAACAGTAGCCAGAGGGGAATGTTATGTTGCAATTAACCCAGCGCTCTAGTCGGTATTCGATCGATGTTTTGAAGGAAGAAGCCCGCCACTTGATTGAATGCGGTTCCTTGAGTTTGCATCAGCCACTTTACACCCTCTGCCAATATATTCCGGGCCGGGAGTGGATCTGTGTCGAAGGTGAATTAGAAGACAACGATTACCTTTTACGTGACCCCATTATCGACCTGATTGGCGATATGACCTGGGACAATGACTAGGGAATCAGATTCCCAGGTTCGGGATGACAAACCCCTAGGTCAGCCTACCGAATCCCAGCCAGTCAAACCTGCCAGTGTTGTAGCATGAAGCGGGCCACGGAAAAATAGATAAAGACACCCAGGACATCGACGGCGGTGGTAATAAATGGGGCTGACATCAAGGCGGGGTCAAAGCCGATCGCCTGAAACAGGAAGGGCAGGGCGGCACCGGAGATCGACGCTAACATGGAGATGGCCCACAGGCTGATGCCCACGGCGATCGCCACCAGTAGGCTACCCTGAAGGAAATAGGCCCAAACGGTGACAATCGCCCCTAACATCAGGCCCAAGAGCATCCCCGCGATCGCCTCCCGTTGGATAATGTAAAAAGCTGCCCGCAGCCGCAACTTGTCGGTATTGATCCCGCGAATCACCACAGTGGAGGACTGGGCACCCACATTCCCGCCCGTCCCGATCAGGAGGGGAATAAAGGCCGCGAGGGCCACCACCTGGGCCAGAATATCATTTTGGGAACGAATCACCGTCGAAGTCAGGGTATTGGTGAGTAGCAGTACCAACAGCCACACCACCCGGCGGCGGGCCACGGTGAGCAGGTTGGTCTGGAAGTAGTCATCCCCGCCCGACTGGATACCACCGAGGGTGTAGATATCCTCCGTCACTTCCTGTTCCAAAATATCGAGGACATCATCAACGGTGACGATCCCCACCAAACGCTGTTCGCGATCGACCACCGGTACCGCCAGAAAATCATAGCGCTGAATCAGTTGGGCTACTTCTTCTTGGTCCGTGTCCGTGTTGACGAAAACAACATCGCGGGTCATGATTTCACCCACGGTTTGGTGGGGTTGGGCCGTCACCAGATCGCGCAACGAAACAATACCCGTGAGGCGGCGATTGGCATCAGTCACGTAGAGGTAATAAATCGTCTCGGTGGTATCGGCCAGATCCCGAATGCGTTCCAAGGCGCGGCTGACCGCAAAATTCTCCTTGAGTTGGATGTATTTGGGTGTCATGATCCGCCCCGCCGTGTCTGGTTCGTAGCCGAGGAGCAGGGCGGTTGCTTGCCGTTCCTCCGGACTCAGTTGCTCCAACAGCCGCCGCACCACCTTGGCCGGTAGCTCATCAAACAAGCGGGCGCGATCGTCGGGGGACATCCGCTCAACCACATTCAGCACATCCTGCCGCTTAAAATCCTCAATCAGGATCTGTTGCACACTGGAGTCGAGATACTCGTACACCTCCGCCGCCTCATCCTTGGGGAGCAAGCGAAAGGCGATCGCCTGTTGGGCCTCCGGTAGCCCCTCGATCGCATCGGCAATATCCGCCGGTTGCACCGGAATCAGCAGGGCCTTGGCCCCTTGCAGGTTTTCCTGCTCCAACAACATGAACAACTGCTTGCGCACCAAATCACGCAATTCGCGGCGCGAAACTGGTTGCAGCGGGGTATCAACTTCGTTAGCCAAGGCAGTCTTCCTGTGGGGGTAAATCGATTTCTCTTTGGGAACGCTACGCGATCGCGGTGCGACACCCAAGAGATAGCACTGCCTTTCAGTTTACTGGTCACCTTCGACGAAATAAACAGACACCTACCCCAGGCTCATGCCGCCCGATAGGCCAGGACAAAGCGATCGATGCCTGCGAGATCCGGATAGACCTGGATCTGGGTATAGGCTCCCTGCTGCTGGAGCAGGTTAACCACCGTCTGGGCCTGTTTGGCCATGAGTTCCACCAGCCAGATTCCCCCCACCCGCAGATACCGAGGGGCCGTCTGGATCAGGTGTCGCACGGCTTCCAAGCCATCGGTTCCCCCATCCAGGGCCAGGTGGGGTTCATGCTGGGCCACTTCCGGTTGTAGGCTGGGAATCAGGTGCGTCGGAATGTACGGGGGATTGGCCACGATCCCGGCCAATTGGCCTCTCAGGGCAGTGAGGGGTTCAAACCAAGACCCTTGGTAACACTGAATTCGTGATTGAAGGTGGGCGCGGGCAATATTCGCCTGGGCGATCGCTAGGGCTGCGCTACTCACTTCCACCGCCGCGATCTGGGCCTGGGGAAACGCCGTCGCTAAGCCGATCGCGATCGCCCCACTGCCCGTTCCCAGATCGGCCCAAAGCCCCTGTTCCAAGTCAACCCGGTGGGGAGATGCCTGTACGGCGGCGATCGCCCAATCGACGATTAACTCCGTCTCCGGGCGGGGGATCAGGACGGCGGGGGATACCGCTAGCTGCCAGTCCCGCCAGTAGGTGGTGCCGACCAAATATTGCACAGGGACCCGTGCCGTCAGCCGTTGCTGCCACAGGTCTACTAATTGCGCGAGGGAAACTGTCAGTTCAACCGTGTCCTGCTGGGCGAGGGTACCTAACCGCAACGCTAGGGCCTCGATCGGGGCAACCGCTTGCAGGAGCCAATCCACTTCCTGGGGGGGAATGTCCGCCGCGATCGCGCTAGCCCTTGCCTGCGATCGCCACTGCCATACCGCCGCTCCGGTTACTGGGTAAATCTGGGGTTCTCCCATAGGATTTCAGGACCCGCTGGCGGGGCAGCTACACCTTCAGTCAAGCCACAGGGGTTTGACCGGAGGTATGCCCCCGCAATACAAGCACCCATTAGCGCTGGGGCGAGTTCCCCCGATTGGCCGGTGCGGGCGTTTGCGGAGAAACGGCTGGGGCATTGGGCCGCTGGGGTTGCGCCTGATTGCCGCCATTGGCACGGGCTTGATTTTGCAGATAGGTCTGAATCGAGGTGAGGGCATCCCGGCTGGGAATCAGTACCAATTTGTTCAACTGTTGATCATTGCTCTGTTGCAAGGTTTGGATCATCCCCTCCAAGTTGATCACTTCGATCGTGACATTCACGGCCTCGTTCGGCTGTTGCTGCTTGAAGCGATCAATCAAATTTTGCAACCCTTGTTTCTCAAAGAACACCGGGATAATTTGCTCGTTGCCCTGTTGGATCGTCAGGTAGCCATTGTCCCGGCCTCCCTTGGCGATAAACAGCGGCACCCCTTGGAAATTGTCGGGAGGGGTCACGCCTTGTTGGCGCAACAGTTGCTTGGCCACATCCACCTGCTGCTGGGTGGGAATATAGGCAAATTCCAACCGGTCTTGGGGGTTGCCCTGCTGACGCGACATTTTGTACACATCCCCCAGGGAGATGGGGACCACTTGGACCCCCCGCACCAGTTCCGGGTTATTGCTGCCCAGACGGGTGAGGAAGGCTTGGGCATCCTGCTGGCTGATGAACACCCCCGCCACTGGCGCACCTCTCTCACCCTGTTGCGGAGAGGCCACCAGGGGGGCACCTTGTTGGTTTGTAATGGTAAAAACCGGAATCCGTTCCAGTTTTTCGATAATCTGGCTGTCGGGGAGGGCGTGGGCGCGGCTACTCCCAATGACCATTACCCCCACAACGGCAGTGCCAATCAGGCCGAGGCTGGTACCGAAACGCATCAAAGATTTCATAGTTGCTCCTGGTTTGGACTCTTGTGGAAACAGGTCTGGAAATTACGGAGAATCGCCCAACGTTATCGATGTAAGATAGCAGATATCTCCTGGTTTTATCGTTTGGATCAGCATAGATCTTCTAAGGTTATCCGTAAAATCTCCAAAAATTTCCGGAGGACTTGTCACCTTTGACGGCTTCTCTGCCAAGCGACTGTTCAGGATTTTTCTTCTCACTCGATGAGACTTAGGGACTCTGGTTGACACCGATTAGTTCCCTCAAGACAACGATTCCAGAGCGGACGATACGCCAAGGGCGATACCCGATCGAACGCTCCGGGAAAGGAAGGCATCCGACGATCGCCGCTGTTAATCTAACAAAAAAAATCCCATTTGGTTAACGTTCTGGCAATTAAACGGCCATTAAATAGTTATTGATACGGTGGTGGCCCCCTGTGGGGCGACCCTAATGCCGGTCGTGTAGCGGGCTTACACCCCAGGAAACCCCGCCAAGGGGACACAATTTTTGGTATGGTGGCAACCGTGACCTGGTGCTGAGATCCATGACTGACTCTGCTGCTTCCCCCTCGGTGACGTTCGCTTTGCGATCGGATGCCCATATCGACTATGCACCGCTGCAAACCCTGCTGGCGAACCAGGACTTTCAAGCAGCGGATGCCCTGACGTTACAAAAATTGTGCGAATTGGCGGGACCGACGGCCATCCAGCGCAAGTGGCTCTACTTCACCGAAGTTGAAAAGTTTCCCACAACGGACCTGCGGACGATCGATGCCCTGTGGCGCACCTACTCCGACGGCAAGTTTGGCTTTTCGGTCCAGCGGCAGATCTGGCTAGGCACGGGCAAAAATTGGGAACGCTTCTGGCCTCGGATTGGCTGGAAGCAAGGAAACCAGTGGCCACGCTATCCCCAGGGTTTTATCTGGGACCTGAGCGCCCCGCCCGGTCACCTGCCCTTGACGAATCAACTGCGGGGGGTGCGGGTGATGGCCGCTCTGCTCACCCATCCCGCTTGGACCGAGGGTGAGGATTAGTCTGTGTTCACCGCAATTTGGCGATCGCTGACTCTCAGTAACCTCGACCTATCCCAGTGGCAAGACAGTGGCTACCTAGTACGGGGGGTGGGGTTGCTCCAACCCTGGCGACGGGGGAGTGTACTGTTGACCTGGGGCAATGAGGTAGGGGTTTTGCTCCTGAGCATCTTGTTTGCGCTGGCCCCTTTTAGCACCACCGCTCTCATCGGTCAATTGCTAGTGGCGCTAGCGGGTTTCTGGCTGCTGCTCATGGTAGCCGAACGCTGGCAGGACTGGCTCACCCCGATCCACCTGCCCGTGCTGCTCTATTGGGCGGTGAGTGCGATCGCTACGGCGTTCTCACCCGTGCGGACGGCGGCGACGCGGGGGTTCCTCACCTTTACGCTTTATGTTTTGCTGTTTGCTGTGATGGCCCAAGTGTTGCGATCGACGCGGTTGCGATCCTGGCTTATCGGCGTGTATTTGCTGACGGCTTTGATCGCGAGTACCTATGGCCTGCGGCAGTGGTTCGTGGGGGTGGATGCCCTCGCCACCTGGGTTGATCCGGAATCGCCCCTCGCCCAAACCACGCGGGTCTATAGTTATCTCGGTAATCCCAACCTCCTCGCGGCCTATCTGGTGCCAGCGGTCGTCTTTAGCATTGCGGCGGTCTGGGTGTGGCAACGTTGGACCCTTAAGGTGCTGGCATTAACCATGACGCTCGCCAATCTCACCTGCCTGGTGGTGACCTTCAGCCGGGGCGGTTGGATTGGTTTGGTGGTGGCCTTGATGACCTTGGCCCTGCTCTTGGCCTATTGGGGGAGTCAGTTCCTCCCCCCCTTCTGGCGTACCTGGGCCATTCCGATCGCGTTGGTTGTCATGACCGGCCTCATTCTCATGGCAGTGCTCTTGGTCGGGCCGTTGCGCGATCGGGTGTTGAGTATTTTCCTTTGGCGGCAGGATAGTAGTAATAACTTCCGGATTAATGTCTGGATGGCGGTTCTGGACATGATCCGCGATCGGCCTATTCTTGGCATTGGACCAGGAAACCGCGCCTTTAATCAGATCTATCCCCTTTACGGCCAAGCCCGCTTTACTGCCCTGAGCGCCTATTCAATTTTCCTGGAAGTATTGGTGGAGACGGGCATAATTGGCCTGGGTTGTTTCCTCTGGTTGTTGCTGGTGACCTTTAACCAGGCAGGGCGACAGGTGCAAGTCCTGCGTGCCCGTGCTCATCCGGAACTGCCCTGGTTGTTGGCGGCGATCGCGGCGATGTTAGGGATGTTGGCCCACGGCTTGGCGGATACGGTGTGGTATCGGCCCCAGATTGCCCTGCTGTGGTGGTTTGCGATCGCCCTGATCGCATGCTATAGCCGTTTGTTGCCACCGAGTTCCACTGGCAACCCGATCCCCACTGCCGATGCGCCCCCCCATCTCGATCGTTAGGGGGATGCAATCAACCCTCCTGGTTTTCATGCGGTATCCCCAGCCAGGGATGACCAAAACGCGGTTGATCCCGGCCCTCGGTGCCACGGGGGCGGCCCAGTTGTCTCGCTGTTTAGTGGAACAAACCCTGGCGCAAGCGGCCCCCCTACAACAGCAGGCTGTGAGCGTTGAACTGTGGTTTACGGGGGCGAGTCAGGCCCAAATGCAAGCCTGGTTAGGGGATAGGGTGTACCGATCGCAACCTGATGGGGATCTGGGCGATCGCATGGCTGCGGCCTTTGCTGCCACCTTGCCGGTAGTCACTGATGCCCCTAGCGTGGGTGTCTGCGGCCAGCGGGCTGTTCTCATTGGCACCGATTGCCCCGACCTCACCACTGCTCACTTGGTTAACGCGTTTGCGGCCTTAGCGGACCATGATCTGGTCTTGGGACCGGCCCAGGATGGGGGTTATTACCTGATTGGCTTGCAGCGTCCGATCCCAGCCCTATTTACCAATATCCCTTGGGGTACCGCAACCGTGGCCCAGCAGACCTTAAGCATCGCCGCGCAATTGGGACTGGTGGTCCATTGTTTACCGGTCCTAGGGGATATCGATCGGCCTGCGGATTTAGCCCATCCCTTCGTCCAGACTTGGGCAACGGCGAAAGGCCAGGGACCTTGGCGTGAAGGTCATCGAAATCTGCATCGATTGCCCTAGGTCCAAGATATATAGAAGTTGTTTATTGGTGTTGAGGCTACCTGCGGCTGGAGTAAGGTTGTCAGAGAGGGCGATCTCATTATGCTCACGAATCGTTGTCTGGGCATGAATCTCGATCGTCTTCTAAAATCGTGAATACATCTTGTCTTTCTGCATGAACGACTTTTCCAGTCAGGGATGGGGGGAGAGGGTGGCGGCTTGGCCCTGCTGGAGGGCTTGCTGAATGAGATGGCGGAAGTTGCCCCAAACGGTTTGCCGGTGGGGATGGTTTTCGGGGAGGGTTTGGGTCCAAATCGCTAGGGCGCGTAAATAGAGGGGTTCGGCCTCGCCGTAGCGGCCCATCGCGTCGTACAGTAGCGCCAGGTTATTGAGGCTGGAGGCGGTGGCGGGATGGTCGGCTCCCAACGGCTGATAATTGTGGGTCTCAGCTAAAATGGGTGTGAATTCAGTGAGGGCACGCTGATGACTCAATTAGAAATGCAAGTTGCCAGCGATGGAAAAATGGAAATTCCAGCGGAAGTGGCGATCGCTATGGGTTGGCAGGTAGGTGAGCGGCTAACTGTACAAGTGCAGAATGGAGAAGTCCGCATTTTTTCCCAAGCCCAAGCGATCCGCCGTGCCCAAGCGTGGATGAAAAGTTTCATTGCTGAAGGGCGATCGCTCTCTGATGAATTGATTGCAGATGAATTGATTGCAGAGCGGCGACAGGAGGCTATGGGTGAGTAGTTGGGTGTTAGACGCATCAGCCCTATTAGCCTTGCTCAATCAGGAGCCTATCGGCTTATAGAATTTCGTTGTAAATTTGACGACGATGGCCAATGCGATCGATAAAAATCATCGTTTCGTTATCATCAAATTCGTAAACAACGCGATAGTCACCTATTCTGAATTTGAAGTAGCTTGATAGATTGTTTGATAAGGGTTGTGGTTTAATTTGCTCAAAGTTTTCGGCTAGCCAATCAATTTTAGCAATGATACGCTGGCGAAGGTCGGGTGAGATCTGATCAAGATCAGCTAGGGCTTCGGGTTCGTAGGTGACGCGGTAGCTCATGCAATCACTCTAGTACAGTAAACATAAAGTTTTGTAACGTTCGTAGTAACGACTTCAATCGTTGCAGGCTAAAGCCTGCACTACAAGCGTTGCAGAATTTTCTTGTCGATCTACTAGGTAGCTTCTGGTGGAGTTGACGGGGTAGAGAGGACGGCAAGGCGGCGTTGACGAATGTGTTGTAAGCTTTGCTCAAATTCTGGGCGAATGGTGAGGGTGGCATCAGGATCGGGGAGCAGATCTGAGATTGCTTCTAAAACTGTGGTGTGGATTAAGGCTTTCAGTTCATCTGTGGTGAGATCTTTGACGTGCATGGCGATTGGATTGCTAGGGGTTACTGGTATTGTAAAAGAAATTTGAGAAGGCGATGTCCCCGTAACCGCTAACCTAAGGCGACTCGCCACGCTGCATCTCCCGCAAGCGGGCCTGGGTGGTGGGATGGGGGGAGAGGGTGGCGGCTTGGCCCTACTGGACGGCTTGCTGAATGAGGGTGGTTAAGCGTCTAATGGTTTCTGTGGTGTAGGGATGATCGGGAGCAACGGCTTGCTGGAAGATTTGTAACGCTTGTAAAAGGTAGGTTTCGGCTTCGGTGTAGCGGTCTAACTGGGTGTAAAGCTGTGCCAAATTCCCCAAACTGATGGCGGTGTCGGGATGGTCGGCTCCCAATTGCGCCTCCCGAATGTGCAGCGATCGCGTGTAGAGGGGTTCGGCCTCGCCGTAACGGCCCATTGCTCGGTACAGTCCCGCCAGGTTATTGAGGCTTTGGGCGGTGTCGGGATGGTCGGTCCCCAATTGCGTCTCTATTATAATGTGCAGCGATCGCGCCAAGAGGCGTTCGGCTTTACTCAGGGTCATCCTCTAAATCGGCTTCGGTGAGGGGGGATTGGGCGCTATGGCGAATGTATAACACGTAAACAGTTGAGGCGCGAATGGTGAATAACACTCGATAGCTCGTTTTTGCCTGCTTATGGAGGAGTTGACGGACTGCTTCGGGAAAGATTTCATGCTCGATCGCGAGGCTACAGCGTTGGGGATACGCTTGCAGGGTTGCAATGGTATTCATGAGGCTCCGAAACCAACGATCGGCAAAGTCGGGATTACGTTCTCGATGCCAACGATAGGCTTGCTCAATTTGGGCTTCAGCGATCGGGGTGATCTCAACTTGGTATGTCATATTTTGCTTGCATATCCTGGATAAAGCGATCGAGGGATCGGGTTTGCCCAGTGTTGACTTCGTTAAGCCCTTGTTGAATGCCTGCGATCGTTTCGAGGCGATCGATCAGGTGTTGAAGTTGTGTCGGATCAAGTTTGCCCGGTTCGAGGAAGGTGACGAGAACTTGGGCAGCCGGATCGATATTGGGTGGGGTTTCGGTTAGTTGAATTTGGCCGTTTTGATAAATGCCTGTGACGGTTTTCAGCATGGAGGGTGCCTTGAATTTGAATTTATCCTTATTCTACTCGCTGCGCTGGGTCTGAATTTCCCGCAAGAGGGCCTGGGTGGTGGGATGGGAGGAGAGGGTGGCGGCTTGGCCCTGCTGGAGGGCTTGCTGAATGAGACGGCGGAAGTTGCCCCAAACGGTTTGAATGTGGGGATGGTTTTCGGGGAGGGTTTGGGTCCAAATCGCTAGGGCGCGTAAATAGAGGGGTTCGGCCTCGCCGTAGCGGCCCATCGCTCGGTACAGTCCCGCCAGGTTATTGAGGCTGGTGGCGGTGTCGGGATGGTTGGGACCCAATTGCGTCTCCTTAATTTGCAGCGATCGCTGATACCACGCTTCGGCTGCTTGCCAACGGCTTTGGGATGCTGCAACCCGTGCCAAGCCTATCAACGACCAGATCTTATCTGTACCCACCAGCAGAGGTGCCCAGTCCGCCACCCGTGCCAAATGGGGCAAAGCCGGTTCCACTTGCGCCAACACCGATAGCGTGACCGTCGGGGGAATCGTTTTCGCCACGGCAGTCAGGGTTTCGGCAAAACACCGCTGGAGGTGCTCCGCCCTGGGGGCCAATTCGGTTGCCAACTTCTCCGCAAAAAAACGATGCAGCAACGCATGGACCTGATAGCGTCCCGGCTCCAATTCATCCAGCAGCGAACCGCGCACTAACTCGTGAGCAATGGCCTCCTCCAGGTCTTCCGCGTCCCCGTCCGGCCAACAGTCCCGCAACAACGCTGCTGATACCGGCGCTACCGCAAACAAACTCAGTAATCCACCTACCCCCTGCGCCGTGTCACTCAACGCCCGCCAACTCAACTCAAACGCTGCCCGTAAATTGTGCTCATAGGGCATTTCCTCCGGCATCTGGCACACCGCCCGCGCCGCCAGCTTCTCCGCCTCTAAGCGTTGTAAAAGTTCACCTATCCCCAGACTCCGCCGCCCCGCCAAAAACCGCCCCACCAACTCCAACCCCAAGGGCAACCCGCCCACCCACTCGCACAAAGCCGCCGCCGCCTCAGCTTCCGCCGCCAGACGTTCCGCCGCCACCCCCAACGCTTGCCACAGTTCCAAGGCTTTATCCAGGTCCAAAACTGGCACCTCTAGCAACTGCACGGGTGTCCCCAGCCGTTTGCGCGTCGTCAGCACCACCCGAAACCGCCCATCCGCCGGCAAAAAGCGCTTCAGTTCACCATAGTTCGTGACATCATCCACCACCACCAACCGCGCCCCCGTTGGCAGCCATCGCAGCCAGTATTGCCAAACCCCCTGCACCTGATCCACTTCCGACACCATCGGATTTGGGGACGGCTCCCACCCCAGCCGCCGACCAAACTCAAACACCTGAGCGGTAAACTGCCCCGCCCGCAGCCACCAAATCCCCGCCGGGTAGGTGTCATGGTTTTGCGCCAGATAGTGCCAAGCCAGTTGGGTTTTGCCAATGCCGCCCATGCCCGTCGCCGCCACAATCGCCACCCGCTCACTTGTTTGCAGCAGGCGATGCAGGTCCGCTAGCTCCTGGACACGACCCACAAACGTACTCGTACCGAGATTGTCATAAAAATAGGGGCTGCTTAACTTTGTCGGTGTCCCCCCCGACGACTCTAGTCAATCAGTTTGACCGTGAATGTGAATCTCACCAATATAGGCCGTGCCCCCCTCCACCTTCGTCTGTCAGCCCTTGGCATTGTCCTGGTTGATCTGAGTCATCGAGCTATTGTCTTCAATCTGAGTCAGTTCAAAGTGAAGCTCATCCGCCAGCTTCTTCACCGTTTGCGTAAACTCCAAACCTTCCTCCCGCCACAGCGCATAGAGATAATTCTGGAGCTTCTGCATCGCCTCCGGTTGTTCGCCTGCCGCCTCTTCCAATACCGCCACCGCCTGCGCATTGCCCCGAATTCGCTGCCAAACCACCATTCCCAACACCATCACCTTATCAGGAAGCGCTGATGTTAGTTGCTTCCCCAGTTCCCCGCGCCCCCTTCCACAAACTTATTCAGCGCGATCGTTGCGATCGCCTGCGCCGCCGCCCATGTCAGCACATCCATACTTAACGCCAGCCCCCACGCTAAACCCTACCCCAATTATGCCCATCACTCACCCCCGCTGCCAGTAACGTTTGCAACGCTGCGGTTGCGATCGGGGCTGCGATCGCCCAGTTAGAATGAGAGAGCGATCGTTCCTGATCCGGCAGAAGACAACAATCACCAGGAGCCACGTATGAGCAGGCTAATCCTTGAAATTTCCAATGATGTCGCCGAATCGCTGCAATGCGTAGAATATTGATATGACGTTTCAATGGAACCCGGACAAGGCAAGCAGGAACATCAAAAAGCATGGTGTGTCTTTTGAAGAGGCGGTCACCGTTTTCGGAGATCCACTCGCGGTTACCATTTCTGACCCTGACCACTCAGTCGGTGAGTTTCGCTTTCTGACAACAGGGTGGTCGAGACGACAACGCCTTTTAGTCGTGTCCCATACGGAACGAGAAGGGGAGGTCCGTTTAATCAGTGCTCGTTTAGCCACTCGACAGGAGAGAATGACCTATGAATCCGGAATCTGAAGCAACAGCCAATGACGAAATGCGGCCTGAGTATGACTTTTCAGGGGGTGTTCGGGGTAAATACTACGAAGCTTATCAGCAGGCAAGCAATATTGTGGTCCTTGATCCAGATGTCGCAGAAGTTTTCCGAGATTCGGCTTCTGTTAATGAAGCCTTACGCCTAATTGCCAAGATTGCCAAGTCCGTCGCCGTCTAAACAGTCTGCATCAACTGCTTCGCCAGTTCCCCCGCCCCGCCGCCAGAAACTTTTAGAACGCTAGGGCTGTGACCGGGGAGGCGATCGCCTAGTTAGAATAAGAGAGCGATCGTTCTTAACCCAGTAGGCAACAAGACCCAGATGCAAAGCAAGCACGACAAATTGTACGCCGCATGAATTTACCGAAACCGGGGGAAAAATATGGAAACCGTCATTGCCGAAATTGTACTTAAGCTCCATTCTCTACCTGAAGTTAAAGTCCTCGAAGTTTTAGACTTTGTTGATTTTTTGTCCAGCCATAAAGAGGATCTCGATTCGCCACCCTTAGATAATCATCTGCCTCCCGCAGCGGAAACCTTTGAGGCGATCGCCGATCGTCTAGCCGACGAATTCCAAATGTATGTTGGAGCTACGCCACCTGTCCTCTCAGATTATGCCGTTAGTCGCGCCGGAATCTACGAGGATTATCCCTAATTGTGTTTACATATCCCTAAACTTTCGCCACCACCACTTCCGGCAGGTGTTCCCCCAGCTTTCCCGCGCCCCCTTCCACCAACTTATTCAGCGCGATCGTTGCGATCGCCTGCGCCGCCGCCCACGTCAACACATCCATACTTAACGCCAGCCCCCACGCTAAACCCTACCCCAATTATGCCCATCACTTGCCCCCGCCGCCAGTCACTTTTGCAACGCTGAGACTGCGATCGGGGCTGCGATCGCCCAGTTAGAATGAGAGCGCGATCGTTGCTCGTTTAGCCACGCGACAGGAGAGAATAACCTATGAATCAGGAATCTGAAGCAACAGCCAATGACGAAATGCGGCCTGAGTATGACTTTTCAGGAGGGGTTCGGGGTAAATACTACGAAGCTTATCAGCAGGCCAACAATATTGTGGTTCTTGATCCCGATGTCGCAGAAGTCTTCCGAGATTCGGCCTCTGTTAATGAAGCCTTACGCCTAATTGCCAAGATTGCGAAGTCTGTCGCCGTCTAACAACTAGCGTAAACTGCTTTGCCAGTTCCCCGCCCCTCGCCGCCAGAAAAGTTTGGAACGCTAAGGTTGCGATCGCGCCAACCGTCACCATCACCGGAGCAACCATCATGCAACGCCCACGGTAACGCCTACTGACATCAAGTATCAGACAACTTATCCCTTTCGGGGTTACCGAGATCCCCAAACCTTGACTGCCACTTGACGGCCACTTGACTGCCAAAATGGATACTCTGAATGCTCAACGACGGGGCGGACACAGGGCGGACTGGGGAGCCATCCGGTGAGCCTGCGGGACGGGAGAATGATCAGGAATGTTGATATCACCCCGGTTGGCAACGAGGAGGATTTCACCGCGATCGGTCACAACCCACCCTTGCGCCGGGACGATCTGCGGACGATCTCCCCTTTGCGCCTTCGTGTCTTCGTGCCTTAGTGTTGAAAGATCCTCCCGGTTTCGGCCTGCTGATTCGCCTGTTGAGACGCTATGCGATCGCGGTGCCACTGGCTCAATCCACGCGGTTGACTGTTCCCCCTGGGCTAGGGGTTCCTGGGGTGTCGGCGGCAATCCCCCCCGGCCCGTGATCACGAATTCGCTTTGTTGACCCTGGACACAGGCATTAGCCGCAATCAACGCCGCCGGATCAACAACGTTCTCAGGCAGTTCAACCAAACCCTGGCTGGGATCAATATCGGGGGTTTGAATATCCACAATGCCGCTGAAGGCAGGTCCCAGTTCCGAAGTGGCGGTGATATCACTTTCCGGCGTCGCCTGGGTTCTAAACTCAGTGCCAAAAATCCCCTGGGCATTGATAATCACCCGTCCGCCAAAACTTGCCTGGGCGTTGGCAGTGATATCGCTGTTTTCCAAAGCCGCTAATACACCCGTATCGATCGTGATATTGCCCCCCGTCGCCGTCCCGATCGCGTTGGTCGTGATATTGCTATTACGACGCAGTTGGATGTCCTGGGCCTGGAGTGTAATATTCCCCTGGGCACCGGCACTGGTTTCGGCCCGGAGGCTGGCGTTTTGGTTCAGTCGGATCGAGTCGGCGGTGATGCTCAGATCCCCGGCACTGCTGAACCCAGAATTATCACTGACGGAGATCTCAGCCCCGTTTTCAACACGCAAGATACCGGTCCGGGCGCTGAGGCTACCAGCAGTCCCAAAGCCCGTACTTTCCACCGTGGCAAACAGACCGCTGGGGAACCCGTCGGGGGATGCGCCTGAAATTCGGATGTTATCCCTGGCGGTGACCTCAACGTTCCCGGCATCGCCAAAACCAAAGGTGACAGCCAGAATTTGACCGCCGCTGTTGAGGGTGAGACGGTTGGTTTCGACACTAAGGTTACCAGCATTCCCCAGGGCATCTGCCTGCACCGAGGCGGTGATTAGGGACCCATCGATTAGCTCGATCGCCTGTTCTGCCAGGACAGCCAGGTTGCCACCATTACCCTCGCCAAAGGTATCCACCCCAATCTGGGCACCGCCGCTTAACTGGAGGCGATCGCCCACAACAGCCAGGTTACCCCCCTCCCCGGTCGCGTCGGGTTCCACCCGTGCGTATAGGGCACTGGGCACGGTTCCGGTGGTATTCCGTCCGGTGAGTTCCACGGTGTCGGCGGCCACCAGCAAATTCCCGGCGTTGCCCTCGCCCTTGGTGCTGGCGGAAATCTGGGCACCGTCACGGACCTGGAGCCGGGGGGTGACGATCGTTAAATCGCCCCCGGTCCCCGTGGCCCCGGTATCCACCTGGGCGGTGACAACACTGACGGTGCCGTCGGGGGATTCCCCGCTCACCTGCATGGCTTCGGTGGCAGCAATGGTCAGACTGCCCGCATTCCCCGTACTACTGGTACTCACGGAAATCTGGGCACCGTCGCTGATCGTCAGTTGGCGAGTTTGAATCGCCAGGTTGCCCCCGTCCCCGATCGCGCCCGGTTCCACGGTCGCAAACAGGCCGCTAGGGGTACGACCATCACCCGTTTCCCCCTGAAGTTCAATGCGATCGGCCTCAATCACTAAATTGCCCGCATTGCCCCCGCCAAAGGTGGCGACACTCACCTGACCGCCGTCCCGTGCCCGCAGCCGATCGGCGGTGATCAGCAGGTTGCCACCCGCCCCCGTCGCCTCCCCCTCCACTTGGGCGTAGAGGCCGCTAGAGGTCCGGAAATCTGCTGAGGTGCCTTGCAGATCAATCTCGCCCGCCTGGACGATCAAATTCCCGGCATCGCCAGCGCTGAAAGTTCCGGCGGAAATTTGGGCACCGTCCCGCAGGGATAGGCGGGGGGTTTGGATCAGCAGATCGCCCCCAGCCCCCGTCGCCCCGCCCCGGACCTCCGCCGTAATGCGACTGGAAACCCCGTCAGGCACTTGCCCCTGGAGGACGATCGCCTCGCTGGCATCGATCTGGACGAACCCGGCATCCCCTTGGCCAAAGGTACTCGCCCCAAGCCGCGCCCCATCTTGAATCGCTAAGCGTCCAGTTTGCACGATTAAATTGCCCCCCGTGCCCGTGGCCTCGGCGCTGACATCAGCGGTCACGAAGGTATCAGCCCCGGCAACTTCCAGGTCATCACTGACGATCGTTAAATTGCCCGCATCGCCCAAGCCAAAGGTGTCGGCGGAAATACGCCCGCCGTTGCGCACCCAGAGGCGAGGGGTTTGGATAAAGGTATCGCCGCCGTTTCCGGTCGCCCCCGTATTCACCTGGGCACCGAGGAAACTGCTGTCGCCAGTAATTTCCACGCTATCCGTGGCCAGCACCGTCAGAATACCCGCATCCCCAAAGCCAAAGGTTCCGGCGGTGACCTCTGCCCCATCGGCAATCACCAGCCGACCCGTTTCAATTTGCAGACTGCCCCCGGCTCCCGTAGCATCCTTGTTGACTTGGGCACGCAGAAGACTAAAGTTCAAGTTCTCGCCGTCCAGAATGCGATCGCGTACGATCGCCGCGTCGGTTGCTTGGATGAGTACGTTCCCGGCATCGCCCTGGCCGAAGGTACTGGCTCCAACGGTGCCCCCGCCAGTAATTTCCAGGCGGTTAGTGGCGATCGCTAAGTTGCCCCCGGTGCCGGTTGCGTCTGCATTGACATCAGCGGTAATGAAGGTGCCAATGCCATCGACGATGACGCGATCGCGGGCATTGATGAACAAATTTCCGGCATTACCCTGGCCAAAGGTGTCTACGGAAATTCGGGCACCGTCATTCACGAACAGTTGTGCGGTGGTGATCAGGGTATCACCGCCCCTGCCGGTTGCGCCTGCGTTGACTTGGGCACCGAGGAAACTGCCGCTACCACTCAGGGTGATGCTGTCGTTGGCGGTGATGTCTATACTGCCCGCATCCCCCAGCCCGGAGGTGTTGGCGGCGATCGTGGCCCCGTTGGTGAGTCGCAGGCGATCGGTGACGATCGTCATCAGTCCGGCTTGGCCCGTGGCCCCGGCATTCACCTGGGCATAGAGGCCGCTGGGGTTATCCTGGAGGTCGATATCCAAGGCTCGAAGGGTGAGGTTGCCGCCATCGCCGATGCCAAAGGTACTCACGGAAATTTGGCCCCCCTGGCTCACCTGTAGCTGGCGGGTGGTAATTTCCAGATTGCCGCCATTGCCGACTGCGCCGGGATCGACCTGGGCATAGAGGCCACTGGAGACGGTGCCATCGGGGGTGGTGCCCGTGATCGCGATCGTGTCGGCGGTGACACTCAGGTTGCCCGACTCGCCTTGGCCGAAGGTGCCGACGGAAATCAGCCCGCCCTCTTGCAGGGTTAAGCTGGGCGTGCTCAGGGTGAGATCGCCCCCGGTACCCGTAGCGTCCGCATTGACGCTGGCAGACAGGGCGCTGGTGGCACCATCAGCGGCAAATCCAGTAAGGGTAACCGATCGCGTGGCGAGGATAGCCAAACTCCCGGCATCGCCTAAGCCAAAGGTATCGGCAAAGATTTGGGCACCGTCGCGCAGGGTAAGATCCCCGGTGGTGAGGTTGAGACTGCCGCCCTGGCCAGTGGCTCCCGGTTGCACTGACCCAAAGAGACCACTGGGGAACCCGTCTGCGCCTTTCCCGATCGCGGTCAGGCGATCGGTGATCACCGTCAAATTGCCCGCATCCCCGGCCCCAAAGGTATCGACGTTGATCTGGGCACCCTCGCTGAGATGGAGTTCCTGGGCCGCGATCGTGATATCTCCGCCACTCCCCGTGGCCCCGGCTTCCACCTGGGCTGCAATATTGCCCGACACCATTGTCAACCGATCGGCGACTTGCAGGGTGAGGTCTCCCCCGGCATCCGCCCCCAGCGTATTGGCATCGATTTGGGAGTCGTCAAGGAGAGTCAAGTTACGGCTATAGAGGTTGAGATCGCCGCCGTCGGTAATCTCGATGGTAGCCCCGGAGAGTTGGATGTCGCGAAATTGCTGGACGGTATCGGCGGTCAGGGCGAGGGCCTCTTCGCTAAACCGCAGGCCGATTTGTTCGTTACCGGCAACGCTGGCGAGTTCAATGCGGGCATTGGGGGCGAGGAGTTGGCCGCGATCGAGGTTGAGATCGCCGCCGACCAAGGCAAGGGTTTGACCGGGTTCAATGGCAAGGCTAGGGGGTTGGCTCTGGACTTGGATGGGGGCGGGGGTGTCCCGAAAGCGGAGACCGATCGGGATGTTGATGGCTAACAGGGGGGGGGCTTGGGGATTGCTGGCGCTGAATTCAAAATTATCGAAGACGAGGCTGTTCGCAGTTGAGCCGACAAAGCTTCCGGCGAGATCCAGTCGGGCATTGGGACCAAACACAATCCCATTGGGGTTAATTAAAAACAGATTGGCGTTGCCCAAAACCCCCAGGGTGCCGAGAATATTAGAGCGATTGGCCCCGGTAACCCGACTGAGAATATTCTCAATGCCAGCGGGGTTAGCGAAATACACGCCCCGGTTGGCCCCGACGTTAAATTCCTGAAAGCTGTGGAATAAATTCCCCCCCCGGCTGGCTCCCCCGTCAATACGATCGCTGGGTTGCCCCTTAATCACGTCGGGTCGCACCACCGAACTTTCCGCCCCCAAGCTGGCATCGGGGATCACCTGGGCGGTACTGGGACCACTGAGCAGGAGCCATAAACCCGGAACCGTCAAGGTTGCCAGCAGGGCCGGGGGCAGGGTCCAAGACATGGGGATACTCCACAAGTAGTTGGTGAGCAAACGAGGCGCATCCGCTAGGCGGTGGCGGGCCAAGGGGCTGTCCTAACCATACCCTGACAGTTTTCTCCAGAATACACAAGCGGCGATAAAACTGGTTACCCCCTAGTCAATTGGAACTAGATCTGGACGTTGCTGGATACGTGGGCTGAAGGATTGGGCAGGAATACGCAATTGCGCAACCATCACGAGCTTGATTCAGAGGCATTAAGCAGCGGCTAGTCAGTAACTGCACCCGTAACCGCAACTTACTGAGGTTATCATCCTGAGACGGAAGACTAATTCAGTATACTATAATACTCAGTATACTATAATACATAGTACTGAAAGTGCAGTTTGGGTAAGTCTGCGAATTCTGTTTCGAGAACGGCGATCGTGTGTTAGAATAGTGATCCGATTCGGGGCGTAGCGCAGCTTGGTAGCGCACCACTTTGGGGTAGTGGGGGTCGCTGGTTCAAATCCAGTCGCTCCGATTGACTTTTAAGCTTAGGACGTTCTCAGCATAGGGAGTCCAAGCTTTGCTTTATCGTATGGATATACTTAGGTCGAGTTGGGTTAACCCTCTGGCTCGATCCTCGCTGCCCGTAATTGCGCCAGCTTGCCCTCTCTACCTTCTAGATTCTTTGTCCCCCTCTCAGGAAGACACACCATCGATCTCCAAGCCGGGTTCTTTGACGGCGATCGCTTCAAAGCGGTAGGCCCTAGCATTAGCGGGTGGGCTAGCCAGTAACTCAAACAGCAGGGCCGGGGACTGCTGGAACAAGCGATAGAAAATTGAGTCGCGTCGCATGGGCAAAGGATAGTCAATCACTCAGGGTTTTTGTTGTGCCAACCAAGCTAGCAAATCCGCCATTTGGTTAAACTCCAGCAACGCCTCGCCTAATGCCTCCAATTGAGCGATCGATAACGCTTGAATCTGGGCCACTAGGCCAGCATCCAACTGGCCCAAGCGTCGTTGCAGCAACCGCACCACTAAGGCGGCTTCCCCTTGTTGCAGTCCTTGTTGCAGTCCTTGTTGCAGTCCTTGTTGCAGTCCCTCCTCACGACCTTCTTGGCGACCTTCTTCCTTGGCTTCGCGATAGATGCGCGTATCGGCAAGCTGCGTTCCCAACATAGTTTCTACCTCTTGACGGCTTAAATTCGTAAACTTGTAGGCAATGATCGTGGTGATCATTTCTATTATCGCTTGACGCTCTGCAGGTTCCGGCGTTTCTTGTTGAGCGCGAGTCATCAGGGCACGGGCACGATCGGGGGCTTGGGGTTCCGGCACGATCGTCAGCACCATCAGCGCCACCCCTAGCGGTAGCTGTTCAATATCACCCAACTCGTCGAGGTAAATGCGATGGACTTGATCGGAGTTGAGGAGGGCGCGGTAGGGATGGGTATCATCCTGTTCAATACTCCGACTGGGGTAGATGATTACCGCTTGCCAATCAGCGTAGGATTTGCGGTTACGGTAGAAAAAGAGGAAGGCTTCGCCAAAGAGCCGTTCGTAGAATTGATTGTCCTTCTGGAATTGCACCTCGCCAAAAAAAACTGTGCCAGGGGGATCGGTGGGGGGTGGGCTGAAAACACCGTCGATTTCAAAGCGGGGTTCTTTGACAGCGATCGCTTCAAAGCGGTAGGCCCTAGCATTGGCGGGTGGGCTAGCCAGTAACTCAAACAGCAGGGCTGGGGACTGCTGGAACAGGCGATAGAAAATTGAGTCGCGTCGCATCGGCAAAGTCAAGAATCCCAAGCCGTATGCTACCCTATTGGGCACGATTTATCGCTGGTTATTGCTTGCGATTTCTCCAGGAATGCAGTAAATTTGTACCCAATTCCAGGTGCCCCCTAGGCCGGCATGGTCTATATCAAGCGCGTTGAGCTATCCCACTTCAAGTCCTTTGGCGGCACGACCCAGATTCCGTTGCTGCCCGGATTTACTGTGATTTCCGGTCCCAATGGTTCGGGGAAATCCAATATCCTGGATGCGCTGCTGTTTGCCCTCGGTCTCTCCAGTTCCAAGGGGATGCGGGCGGAACGGTTACCAGACCTGGTGAACCAAACCCACAGCACGCGGGGACGGGCGACGGTGGAGGCGAGTGTGACGGTGACATTTGACCTGGAGGGAGAAGTCTTGCCCAGTACCCAGGTGGCGGTGGACCAGGGGGCGATCGCGACCGACTCGGACAATTGGGACCTGGATGCCCCCCCCGAACCGTCGGTCAATCCGCCCGAACCCCAGCCGGAAGCTATCACCAGTGACGAGTGGAGTGTTACCCGGAAACTGCGCGTTACCCAGCAGGGCACCTACACCTCCACCTACTCCATCAACGGCGAACCCTGCACCCTCAGCCAACTGCACGAGCAACTTAACCGTCTGCGCATCTACCCAGAAGGCTATAACGTGGTGCTGCAAGGGGACGTGACCGGCATTATTTCCATGAACCCCCGCGATCGCCGCCAAATTATCGATGAACTGGCCGGGGTCGCCGCCTTCGATCGCAAAATTGACCAGGCCCGGAGCAAGCTGGATGCGGTGAAGGAACGGGAGGATCGCTGTCGGATTATTGAACGGGAGTTAATCCAAAGCCGCGATCGCTTGGCCCAGGATCGGCTGAAGGCGGAGAAGTATCAACAATTACGCCAGGAACTCCAGACGAAGGAGCAGTGGGAAGGGGTGATCCACCACCGCCATTTGCAGCAATTGCACCAGCGCTTAACCGAGCAAATTACCCAGGGCGATCGCGCCTTGTTGGAGATGCGGGAACAGTTGGCAGCGCTGCACGGAACGATTCGCACCACGAGTGAAACCCTGGAACATCTCAATGCCCAGGTTAAGGCCCTGGGTGAGGAGGAACTGCTGGCCCTGCAAGCCACCCTGGCTACCCAGGAGGCGGAACAGCGGCAACTCCAACGCCAACAGCACGATCGCGCGACGGCGGAAACAACCCTGCGGGATCAACTCCAGCAGATCCAATCGGCGTTACACGAGTGTCAACAGGAACAAGCGCGGCTAGAGGCAAACACCGCCAGTCTGACGGCGGAACTGGAGACCCTGCGGCAAGACCGCGATCGTGCCCAAGCTCAACTCAGCCGGAGTCGGGAAGCGGTGGCCCAAGTGGCGGCCCAATCGGAAGCCTGGGTGGAACGCCAGACGACGTTGTATCACCAAATTGAAGGTCTGCAAGCCAGCCTGGACCCGCAGCGTCAGGAGCAAGCCTCTTTGCAAGAACGGGCCAGCCAGTTAGCGCGGCAAATCCAGGAACTCACCCCGCGATTACAGACGATCGAGCAGGAAATCGCCGAGCAGGACCGCCAGCGCCAGCAGCTTCACCAGCAGTTGGCTCCGTTGCAAGAACAGGTACGGACGATCGCGGCCCGCCTGAGTGCCGATCAGCAGGAACTCCAACTGCAACAGGAAACCCAAACTCGTCTGCTGCGGGAACAGCGGGAGAAACAACGCCAACTCGATAAATTGGAGGCCCAGGCCCAAGCGCTCCGGGAAACCCAGGGCACCCAGGCCAGTCAGGTGATCCTGCAAGCGGGGTTGCCGGGAGTGTGGGGGTTAGTGGCCCAGTTGGGACGGGTGGAGGGGCGGTATCAATTGGCGCTGGAAACGGCGGCAGGGGCACGGTTGGGCTATCTGGTGGTGGAAGATGATGGGGTGGCGGCGGCGGGGATTGCGCTGCTGAAGGAGAAACGGGCGGGACGGGCAACGTTTTTGCCCCTGAATAAGCTGTCGGTGCCCTCGACCCAACTCTCCCTGCTGCGGGCCGAGGGGGCGATCGACTATGCGGTGAATTTGATTGACTACGATCGCCGCTATGCCACGGTGTTTGCCTACGTGTTCGGGCAGACGGTGGTGTTTGAAACCCTGGAGGCGGCCCGTCGGCATCTGGGGCGGTTTCGCATGGTCACCTTGGATGGGGAACTCCTGGAGGCCAGTGGCGCGATGACCGGCGGCAGTCAGGGCCAACGGGGCGGGGGCTTGCATTTTGGGACTGTCGAGGCGGCGGAATCGGCGGAAATCCTGGAATTGCGGGAACGGCTAGGGGAAATCGATCGCATTCTCAACCAGGCGTTGCGCAAGGGCGAACGGTTGCAACAGCAGGTGCAACAGCAGGAACGGAGCCTAACCGAGGTACGGCAGCAATTGCGGGAATTGGAACTACGCCAACAGCAGGCCCAGACGATCGGCGATCGCCTTGCTCAACAACACCAACAACTCCATGCCCAACTGGCTCAATACCATCAAGAGCAGGCCACGGCCCAGGCACGCTTGCAAATCCTGGCCCAGGAGATTCCCAAGCTGGTGGCTCGGTTGCAAGAGCGGCAGCATGAACTTTCGGTCCTGGAAACGTCCCAAACCCACCGGGAGTGGCAGGAACGGCAGGGAACGGTGAAAACCCAAGAGGTGGACCTGCAACAGCGGGAGTTGGCGCTACGGGCGGCGGAACAGCGGCTCCAGGATCTGGCCCTCCAGCACCAGCGCTGGCAAGCGAAGGCGCAGCAATCTCAACAGCGGCAGCAGGAACTCCGGGAGCAGCAAACCCAGTTGCTCAACCAGGGAACCAACCTTGACCAGCAGCAGGCGGTCCTCACGGCCCAAATTCAGCAAACCCAGGCGGCGTTGGGCCAATTGGAGCAGCGCTTGGGGGCGGAACGGGCCAACCGCGATCGCGTCGAGCGACAATTGCGGGAGCAGCAAACCCAGCAACAGCAGCAGGAGTGGCAAATCCAGAAGCTCGTGGAAACGCAGCAGTCCCGACAGGCAGAATTGGCATCGGTACGGGAACAGCGGGAGGTCTTGGCGGTGAACCTACCCGATCCCCTGCCAGAGGTCCCGGCGGATCTGGGGTTGGAGCAGTTGCAGCAGCAATTACGCAGCCTGCAAAAGCGGATTCAGGCGATGGAGCCGGTGAATATGCTGGCGTTGGAGGAGTACGATCGCGTGGAAACCCGGCTGGCGGAACTGAGCGAGAAGCTGATGACGCTGGAGTCGGAGCGGACGGAGTTGCTGCTGCGGGTGGAGAATTTTACGACGCTGCGACAACGGGCCTTTATGGAAGCTTATAACGCGGTGAATGCGAACTTCCGGGCAATTTTTGCGGAACTGTCGGAGGGCGATGGCCATTTGCAATTGGATGATCCCGAAGATCCTTTTAAGGGTGGGTTGAACCTGGTGGCCCACCCCAAGGGGAAACCAGTGCGGCGGTTAGCATCCATGTCGGGGGGGGAAAAGTCACTGACAGCCCTGAGTTTTATCTTTGCCCTGCAACGCTATCGCCCCTCACCCTTTTATGCCTTTGATGAGGTGGATATGTTTCTGGATGGAGCAAACGTGGAGCGATTAGCTAGAATGATCAGACAGCAGGCACAGCAGGCGCAGTTTATTGTCGTCAGTCTGCGGCGACCGATGATTGAGGCGTCAGAACGGACGATCGGGGTCACCCAGGCCCGTGGAGCACATACCCAGGTGGTGGGGATTACCCTGGCACCGTAGGGCCGGGTTTGCAACCCGCCCGTCTTCTGACCTCATGCCGCTCTGTCCTCTGCTATGTTAATCTGCTAGGTTAACTTTTGAGGGGTCCGGGGAGCGATCAGCCCCGCGCTGTACCTCAAGAGAAGCGAGGGTAGAGAAGTGAGGGTAGAGAGAAGCAAATCTCTTTCCTCACTTCTCCCGCCTCTTTCCTTCTCAAAAATGAACTCCCCGCGTCTGGCGGTTCCCTTCAATCGGGATAAGCCAGACAAAGCCAATAAGTGTTTATAATAATCTTGGTTCGCAGCCCACCGATTGAGAGTAAAAGTCAGGCATTGCCGGGACCTCCAAAGTTCGGGAATTGTACAGAAATACTTCTGTTTTTTGCTTTGATAAGTACCCAGGGACACTGGGGAAGGGAAACCGCCTGCCAAGTCGGTCTGTCGGGGGTCTCTGACCTAGATAAGTGGCGTGGGGCAGGAATACTCAAGAGCGATCTTGGGAGAGCCAGCGCTGTACCCCCAAACCCCCGCTGCCCCCTGCCCCCGCTTGCGGGGGTTTGGGGGCAGGAAGCAAGGTCAGCGTCGGCAGGATGTCACGTTCCGTATCGGTGTTTTGCGTTTAGTCACACTCTCCCCCTAATGATGATCTCCGATAGAATTTGGCAACGTTCTGATCTGCTTGGTACCCAGGTGATTACCCGGACGACGGGCAAGCGCTTAGGGGTGGTGAGTGAAATTCTGGTGGATGTCGATCGCCGGGAGGTGGTGGCGCTGGGTCTGCGCGACAATGCCCTTGCTCGCATGATTCCGGGGGTCCCCAACTATATGCTGCTGACGAGTATTCGCCAGATCGGGGATGTGATCCTGGTGGATGATGAGAATGCGATCGAAGATATCGATATCGAGGGTCTCAGCCGGGTGATCCGCAGTGAGGTGATCACGGAGGCGGGGGAATTGTTGGGCCAGGTGCGCGGTTTTAAGTTCAATGTGGAGACGGGCAAGCTGGAGTCGTTGTTGATTGACTCGTTGGGGATTCCAGCTATCCCAGAGCAACTGGTCAGCACCTATGAGCTACCGGTGACGGAGATTGTCAGCAGTGGCCCCGATCGCATTATTGTCTTTGAGGGGGCAGAAGAACGCCTGAACCAGGTGAGTGTGGGCGTGATGGAGCGCTTGGGCATTGGCGCACCGCCCTGGGAACGGGATGAGGAAGAGGAGTATGTGATCCCGACGACCCCGGCAACGAATCAGTTGGGGACGGGTGCCCCGGTACGGGCGACTTCGACGGCCTATCCGCCAGCGCGAACGACGCGGGCAATGGAGGGGGCCTGGAGTGAGGATGATTGGGAGGAGGAGCCGGAACCGGTGCGGCGACCGCTGCGGCAGGCAGAGGCGCGGGCAATGCGCTATGAGGAGCCGCCCGATGCGGAGCCGGTGCGCTATGGGGAGGCGAAGCGCTATGAGGAACCCAGCCGCTATCCGGAGTCGCGCCGCTATGAGGAGGACTATGAGGAGGAGGCGGGCAACTGGGAGGATGCGGAGGATGAGGCGTACGATCGCGATTATGAGGATTACGAAACCTATGATGAGCGCGATCGGCATGGCTACACGGCCCGCACTGTCCGCGAATCTGAACCCTCTGCTGGCGATGCCCGTGCGGATGAATACGAAGATCTAGAGGGCGATGCCTGGGCGGATGAGGAGGAACCCCCGCACTCGGCGCAACCGCTGAATTTGCCGAAGAAGCAAAAGGCCCCGGCTCCTGAGTATGAGGATGGGGGGTATTAGGGGGTAGTTAGACCGCAAAGCCTTGGTTTATCAGCAGAGAGCTTGGCAAAGCGAATCATCAATCAGCTATGACTCTGGAAATAGGAGATGGCAGCCTTTCTCTAGAGGTATTCAGGACAGTAACAGGATTTGTGAGAACATGATTTCTGTTCAATGATATTGCTCTTATGCCAACCGATGATTCTGACCTGCAAACTCAAGCTCGAAGGATCTTAGACGCGATCGCGTTCATCCCCTTTGGGCAATGCCAACCTTTGACCCGTGAGTTTGAGAGCATTCCTCCTCGCCCCGGCATCTATGCAGTCCGACACAAAAACGATGGATTACTCTACATCGGCAAGACAAAGAGCTTGCGAGGTCGGTTCAGTGGTGGACACAAAGCTTTTCTTTGGGCATGGCTTGACAAATACGATGATGAGGATGTTCGCATTGCAGTGCAGGTCATTTCGCATTGGGGAAACCCTGCGTTACTATTGGAGCTAGAAGCAATTATTCTCAGAGCGACTGAACCCCCTTACAACGTACAGATCCCAACGGAGATGTAAAGCCATGCAAGCCAAACTACAGGAGCAACTTTCCCCATCGGATGCAGAGGTAATTTTAGAACGTTTACCTACACGAATTCGTGCTGCCCTAGTTGCGCGTGCTGCTGAGATCGAATATCCCATTGAAGCAGTCGTGGAGATGGCGATCGCTAGTTTTTTGGATACGGAAGCGTTGGGTTTTGCTGATTGCAAACCAGGACGTGGCCAGTAGTGTTAGTTTGTGGAAGTAACGGTCTAACAAACCCAATGCATCGGACGAGCAAAGTCCTCGCGCTTCGTTGCTGGCTTTCTCGTCACCGCTGATTGGGAACATTAAATGTATGAGAGGCGATCGTTGCCTTGGTAGGGAAGTGGCGATCGTCTATCCGGAGTCGCGCCGCTATGAGGAGGACTATGAGGAGGCAGGCAACTGGGATGATGCGGAGGATGAGGACTACGATCGCGATTATGAGGATTACGAAACCTATGATGAGCGCGATCGGCATGGCTACACGGCCCGCACGGTCCGCGAACCGGAACCCCCAGCCGTAGACCCGCGTGCGGATGAATACGAAGATCTAGAGGGCGATGCCTGGGCAGATGAGGAGGAACCTCCCCACTCGGCGCAACCGCTGAATCTCCCGAAGAAGCAAAAGGCCCCGGCTCCTGAGTATGAGGATGGGGGGTATTGATCACGAGCCTTCATGGTTAGATTGAGCAGCAACCATTTTTTAGCCTAGTAAGCCTGAGTATAAACTCACTACTCGTGACTTACGCAAGGTGTTACTAATTATCCTACTGAGTATCCAGAGTGTTCTCGTCAAGCTGTATCGTCAAGTACGGTAAACACGGTAATTTCACTATGGTCACTCAAGATGGCGATGTATACACTTTTTTAAAGTAGTTACCTTGGATCGACTACGTTAGCATAACCCTGATCGCTAGGGGATGCGCTTGCCCTAAACATAGTCTTCTGAAGGAACTCTGGGACCGTAATAAAATTACTCTCCTTGCAAGGATTCCCAAATATGGATAATGAATTTGTCTCCGGTGTTACTCGTGTTGCTGGTGCTGCGGGTATTGCTGGCATTGGTGGTTTACAACTAGGTACAATTACTGTGGCCACTGTACCTGTAGCCACTACTGCGACAGTAGCTGCCCCTGGCGTTTTAGGCTGGTTAGGAGTTACTACAACAGTAACAACAGTTACGGCTGCACCTGTGGTTGTACCAATTGCAGGTGCAATAGCTGTAGGGGCTGCATTAACTACTGGAGGCATTTGGGCTTTTAAAAAGCTTACAAAATAAGCCAAGAGACTGTTTTGTCCAGAGAATCAAGCATCTAACTTTTAGGAGCTATCTTTAATGAAGAAAAATGATGTGGTTGCGGCAGGTACCGCTGGTGTGGCTGCTACTGCGACCGGAGTGGTAACAGCCTCTACAGTTTACGGAGGGGCGATTGCTGCTGCCAATGCCGCTGGTTTATATGGAGCCGCAGCAACGAGTTCTGCCTTGGCAGGTTTAGGTGGTGGTGCGTTAGCGGCTGGTGGCGCAGGCATGGCTGGTGGTGTTGCCGTAGTTGCTGCATCTGCGGCTTTACCTGCGGTCGTTGTAGGCGCAGTTGGATTTGGTATCTACAAACTCCTGAAGCCTTAACGAGTTTCAATATTTGGCATGAAGAGGTAGATCAGCAACTGGTTTACCTCTTTTTATGCTAGAATCATTAAATTACACACAACTCAAGTGTCTTTAATTTTATAGTGACAAAGAGGCGACAAGAAATTATGGACTTAAAGGAAAGCGATTTATTTGATAAATGTAAAAAGTGCGAAGGAAAAGGCAAAGAGCCAACTTCAGAACGCGAGAACTCTATCCATGTTTCTTCTTCTCCCTCTCCCCCCTCTCCTCCCTCATATAGCAATGATTGCCAAGAGTGTGGAGGCACAGGCATAATCCTTACGGATCTTGGCAAAATCTTTAAGACTTTTTTTGAAAAGCTTAAATAAAAAGGAATGATTTGAAGATAGAAATAAAGATAGCCTAATACTCTATATCTCTAAAGATAGCTAGTAAGTTGGGTTTATAGGAGAGAAGCATTGTTAGTGATTGTTTGACTTGCAAACTCAGTTTTATCGCTTGAATTGTAAGAAGTGTGAATTCACCATTATTCTTAAAAGTAAAATTCCAGAAATACATGAGATGAGAATATATGAATTTATCTGGAATGAAGAACAGATTAGCCATATTAGTCGGCACAATGTTACTCCTGAAGAAGTTGAAGAAGCGTGTTTCAGCCCTGCTCTAGTACAACGCACAAAATCAGAAGGAGCTAATCCTGTTTACTACGTTCTTGGTCAAACTCAATCCGGACGCTATTTATTCTGTGTCGTGATCCAATTTCCTGGTGGCAAAGCCTATCCAGTGACCGCAAGACCAATGACCAATAAAGAAAAACAGCGATATAACCAGTGGAGAAGACGATGAATACTCCGAAAATTCCTAATTCTGATTCCATCCAAGCACTCGCTGAATTTTGGGACACCCACGATCTGACTGACTTTGAAGATCAGTTAGAAGAAGTGACAGAACCTATTTTTGTCCGCGAAAGTCTCGTGCAGATCCATCTACCACCAATGGAAGTCGAAGCGATTAAACAAGTTGCTCAACAACGGGGAATTGATTACACCGACTTAATCCGAGAGTGGGTCCTCGAAAAGATTTATACCCCATCGTAAGTTCGTTGCGAACCTCAAGGGAAACACTGGTATCCTTTCCAGATGAATCGATCGCGAACGGCCATGATTGAAAATATCGCCCTCCAAAACTTTAAAAGCGATCGCTCCACCCACCTAAACCTGGATGGCTCTCGACTCCATGCCCTAGTCGGTCAAAATAGCTCTGGCAAAACCTCGATTTTACAAGCCTTGCACTGCCTCTGTCGGCTAGCTAGCAATGAAAACTCATCCTTCGCCCATATTTTTCAGCATAAAACAGTAGAGCAAAAGGTTTAGATAAGATATGCGAAAGGATAACACTTCTGATACATCCTTAATCCTGCCCCCACACTACCGAAAAGATAGCCCACAGGGTATCACCCCACCTAACCCAGACGCAGAACGAGATATTGTCCAGCACATTACCAAGCATAGAGGCTTGAAAACACCGTATACCTCAGTTTCAGAGTCTCCTGACGCAATCCAGCACTTCGAGGGACATCTATACCGAACCAACCCCCATGAAATTATCAACGATCAACACACCTTCATAAATCACGCCGATCTCATTGGCCAGCTAAGATTATTGAACCAAGCCTCTACCCGTGAGACACGGGTACTTGCCGTCAGAGCAATCCAACTTGCCACCCGTGCGCGAGAAGCGCTAGTACAGTGGGAGTTCTCCCTAGATGCAGTCAATCGGAAAGATCGTATAGCATGGTGTCAGAGGCAGATTCAAAAATATTTTCATAAGGTTTGAAATGTATGAGAAACCTCTATACCTGTGACAACTGCATCTATAACCCTTCCCAATACCAAGACATTGGCTCTAGGCACGGCTTTTGTTTAAAACATGACTCTCTCCTGCTACAAGCCTCTCAGACAACGTGCAAATTTTTTAGAAGAAAAGACCTACCGCTGTTCCTCGCCGAAGAAGGACATAAAGAACATGCCCGTATCTTCTCAAAAACCGATGGCATTGTCTATTATCATACCCATTTTCCTCAAGAACCCAAAAACTACTCAGAAAAATACGTCTGGGAAAATAACGTATTTGATATCTACGTCCACGAAGTAGCTATTTATCACCGCATCAGTGGACAGAAATGGACATACCTTCAGGGATTACTAGCATCTAGAAACCCCATAAAAAATATTATGCATTCTTCCCTACTACGCGGATATATCCAACACCGTGGGCCAGAAAGCGATAATTACCGATTAATCCTTGCCCTCTCAGCAGATCTCGGTGAATCGATCGACCTGCGTACCAATGACTTTCGAGTTGAAGTCTCCCCCGAAGAATTCATCTCATTAAGAGAGAGCTACTTGAAAGACGTTGTATTTCTACGTCTATATGCGATCCAAGAATATGGATATTTAATTAAAGATGAAAATATTATCTGGATTTCAGACGAACTCAATGGTGCCATTGAATCCTCTTGGCAAGAATTCATCGTAACCGTCCAAGGAATTGTCCCAATTCTACAACAACGCATAACAGCTTCCGCCCAGCATAGAGGTACATTTTTCCCAGAACAACAAGCAAAAAATCTTAGTCTATAGGTTAGGTTGGCTAAAAAACAAAGCAACCCAAACAGTAATCCCAAGGATATTCTTAATTCTTATCCTATGTAAAAATAAAGACTGGTGGTGGACACAAAGCTTTTCTTTGGGCATGGCTTGACAAATACGATGATGAGGATGTTCGCATTGCAGTGCAGGTC
>OGCL01000583.1_pt1 | contig 38268 bp, 40 predicted proteins | sample 1570041 | NCBI WGS metagenome assembly OGCL01 (sample SAMN06266162, study PRJEB24511) | hot springs metagenome | isolation source: Hot spring water | place: South Africa: Limpopo | collected 2015-06-22 | reverse complement strand
CGTCACCCCTCCCTCCGAACCGGACATGCGAATCTCCCGCATCCGGCTCTCCAGTCGGTGGTTTTACCTCGCCGAGGGCTGGAGCAGGGCACCACGGGCTTCTTCAAGGCTAAAAAGCCCATGCTCCCGAAAGTACCGTTTGTTTCCGCATGGAGGGGACATAGGTTCTAAAACAACTTGACAAAAGTGGAAGAAAGGTCTAATTTTTTTCCATGGCCAGACAACCGAGATTGGATGCACCTGGGGCTTTACATCATGTTATGGGGCGGGGCATCGAGCGGACAAACATATACCGTACAGATCAAGACCAGAACGATTTCCTGAACCGATTGGCTAACCAATGCCTATAAGGAAACATCATTGTCTATGCATGGAGTCTTCTTCCCAACCATTTCCATCTATTAGCGCGGACCGGCCGCCACCCACTTTCGAAAGTTATGAAGAAGTTGCTGACAGGTTACGTTGTTAACTTTAACCTTCGGCACAAAAGAACTGGGCATCTTTTCCAGAACAGGTATAAATCGATTATCTGTGAGGACGATCCTTATCTGTTGGAGTTGACACGCTACATCCATTTGAATCCTTTGAGAGCAGGAATAGTAGGGAACATGGAAGAACTGGGTGATTATCGTTGGGCGGGACATTCAGCCATTATGGGAAGAATAAGGCGGGAATGGCAGGACATCGATACCGTTCTTGGCTATTTTGGTAGGGGTCGGAATGCCATTAGGAAGTATGAGCAATTTGTGAGAGAGGGAAAATCGCAGGGGAGGAGACCAGAGTTAGTGGGTGGAGGATTGATCCGGAGCCTTGGGGGATGGTCCCAGGTGCTATCCTTAAGGAGGAAAGGGATCAAAGTAGCCTCGGATGAGAGGATATTAGGGGGAGAGGAATTTATTATGAGGCTAATGTCGGAGGCCGAGGAGATAGAAAAAGAGACGTTGAGGCTCTCTCGAAGAGCCCCTAATTTAGTTACTTTAGCAGAGAGAATTGTTAAAGGAGAAGGGATAGAAGAGTCAGAGTTGCGTTCGGGGATGAGGAAGAAAAGGATTGCCAAGGGGCGGAGAATGTTTTGTCAATTAGCTGTGGTAAAGATGGGATATCCTGGGGCGGCGGTTGCTCGTTTTCTTGGAGTAACCACTTCTTCGGTTAATCGCTTGGCAGCTACGCAAGAAATGCCAGAGTTGAAGAAATACATTAAAATGCTTTAGAACCTATGTCCCCAAATTTTCAAATCAAGGGATTTTAAAAATCCGCTCCGCAGGAACAACCCTTGTTTTAAAGGGGTGGATAGGCTATAAATATTGGAAAGTGTTCATGAATGGTGATGGTGAATAGAGTGAAGAAAGTACGGTTTTCATTAGTTTTTTTGGTGCTTGGAATTCTTTTAATAATGACGGGGTATCCTCAAGCCCAGAGACCAGGAAAAACGATCACCATCCTTTACACCAACAATATCAATGGCGAGATTGATCCCTGCCCTACCTGAGACCCGAGAACACGTTTTGGCGGTCTGGCCAGAAGGGGAACCTGGATTAAGGACATTCGGGAGACCGTAGGGAAAAACCTCCTTCTTCTGGATGCAGGAGATTTTCTCTTTAAAAAATATATGGCCCCCATTCCCGAAAATGACATGAAGATGGTCACGGAGAAGGCCAAACTGATGCTCGAGAGTCTCAATCTGATGGGTTATGATGTTCTAGGTATCGGAGATGACGATCTCAGCCTTGGGAAGGATTTTCTCTTGGAAATGTCCAAGAAAGCACATTTTCCGTTCCTCTCTTCTAATATCATTGATGAATCCACAGGCAAACCCCTTTTCCAAACTCATCTGATAAAAAAGTTAGACGGATTGAGAGTCGGAATCTTCAGCCTGCTCGGACCGGATACGTTTCCAAATCCTTACGATCCCAGAAGAAAAGGGCTCCTGCTCCGTTCTCCCACTGAGACCGCCCAGATCATGGTAAGAGAGCTTCAACCGAAGACCGATCTGATCATCCTCCTCAGCCATCTTGGCTATCCCAAGGATGTGGAACTGGCGCAGACTGTCCCGGGAATTCATCTTATGGTAGGGGGCCATACAGGCGTCAACCTTCCAAACGCTCCTGTCATCAATAAAAGCTTGATCGTCCAGATGGCTTCCAAAGGATTGTATGGAGGAAGACTCGATTTAACCTTCCATGCCAGCCTTGAACCTTACTTTTTCAATAGCTCAGAAAAAAGAAACTTTGAGAGCAGTTTAAAGCAATTGAATGAAAGGATTGCATTTTCTGAGGTTAGGGAGATGGAGATGTGGCTGCAACATAACTTCTCCTCTTATGCCCGCATCCTCCATCTTGCCCGTCAATATAACATCTCCCTTCCGGAAGAATTCATCCAGAATGTGAGAGACCTCATCGCTTCCTTGAAGTCCCAGGACTCTGAGAGACAAAAAGCCATGCGACACAAAGTCAAGGGGGAGGCTGAACAGATCCTCAAACAACTCCAGAACAGGAATGAATTTCTCCACAACCTGAGCGCTCTCGGTGATCAGATCAAAGATCACCCTGAGATTGGGAAAATGGTCGAAGCCTTCCGTTCAAAATATCCAGAATCAGAGAAACCCGCTCCTCCCAGACAGGAAGCCCCACGTCCCCAAAGCGGAGCTCCCCAGAAGTGAACATGGCCAAAACAGATTTCATCCTCCTTCATCCGCCCACCTACTACGACTTCAGGAAGAGACCGGGGATTTATGGTCCCATCAGCGATGTCGTTCCTTCTACTCCTATTTTTGAGATGTATCCAATCGGCTTTACCAGCCTCTCAGAATATCTGGAACGTCACGGCTTGAAGGTCAGGATCGTCAATGTGGCTATGAAGATGCTTAAGGACAGGAGTTTCGATGTTGAGAAATTTATCCGTAGCAATAAACCCCTTGCCTTTGGCATTGATCTCCACTGGATGGCTCATGTTCACGGAGCGCTTGCTCTGGCTGAGATCATCAAAAAATTCCATCCGGATACGCCTGTCATCCTGGGCGGACTCTCGGCTACCTACTATCATGAAGAGATTCTCCGCCAGTATCCGTTCGTTGACTTTGTGATGAGAGGCGATTCTACGGAAAAACCCCTTCTCGACTTTTTAAAGGCACTCAAAGGAAAAAAGGAATTTAAAAATATCCCCAACCTCACTTATCGGGATGGAGCAAATGGCATCCAGGCAAACCCCATCACCTATGTGCCTGAAGACCTCAACGACATTGCGATTGATTACCGTCATATCATGAAGAAGGTCGTCCGCTTCATGGACCCTGTAGGTTACCAGCCCTTTGTGGATTGGTATACCTACCCGGTCACCGCTGTCTTCACTTGCAGGGGCTGCACCTATCATTGTAAAACTTGCGGAGGCTCTTCCCGAACTTTTCGCTCCATGGCAAATCGCACAAAAACAGCATACCGCGATCCAGTCTTGCTGGCTCAGGATATCTTCAATATCTCAGAACATCTTAATGCGCCCATCATGATCATCGGAGATATCTTCCAGCCGGGGCAGGAATACGGCGCGTCTTTTCTTCATGAGATGAAGAAAAGGCCGATGGACAACCACATCGCCTTCGAATTCTTTGTTCCCCCTTCGAGGGATCAGTTAGAGAAGATCGCCGGATCCATAAAAAATTTCAATATCGAGATCTCTCCTGAATCTCACGACGAAGAAGTCCGTAAAGCTTTTGGCAGACCCTATACCAATCCGCCTTTGGAAAGGATGATCGCCGATGCGATTGAACTCGATTGCAAGCGGATAGACCTTTTCTTCATGATTGGCCTTCCCAAGCAGACTTACCAATCAGTCATGGAGACCGTTGATTACAGCCGGTATCTATTAGAGCGATTTCAGCCTTATGACAAACTCATCCCTTTCATCTCTCCGCTCGCCCCTTTTCTTGATCCCGGAAGCACGGTCTTCGAGGAACCGGAAAAACATGGATACCGTCTTCTTTACAAGACCGTAGAAGAACACCGCCAGGCCATGATGTCACCCAGCTGGAAGTATATCCTCAACTACGAAACCGAATGGATGGATCGCCATGAGATCGTGGCAAGCACCTATGAGTCTGGGAAAAGGCTCAATCGCCTCAAGGCGGAGTTCGGGTTGATTGATCGAAAGACCGCAGAGGCCGTTGAAATGCGAATCGAGAGGGCGCTCCGTGTAATGACCGAGATTGATCGGATCATGGTTCATCCGGACCCTGTGCAACGAGAATCCGAACTTAACGCCCTGCTGATGCATCCCCTTTCTCTCGAGACATATAGCATGTCCACCGTCTGTGAGAAGAGAGAATTGGAGTGGCCTACCCGGTTTATCCGGATGAACCTGTTTAAAATCCTCAAAACACTGATCTCAAGGAGAAAACCCAATGTCTCCAACTCTTCGACAACAGGTTCTTCGTAAGATACCCCGTGTGGATGAAATTCTTTCTAGGCCTGAGATCCTCGACCTCTTGAAGGTTCATCCCAGGACCGTGGTCGTGGAGGCCATCCGAAAAGGCCTCCAACGACTACGCCGAGAGATTCTGAATGGCCATGAGCTCCCTCTCTCAGAAGATAACTCGATCCCCTTTGAAAACCTCCTTCCCCTATTTCAGGAAGAGTTTGATCTCCAAATTCACCCCAGACTCCGGAGGGTCATCAATGCAACTGGAATCGTGATTCATACCAATCTGGGAAGGGCCCCCCTCCATCCGCTTGCGATCAAACAGATCATCAACATATCAAAGGCCTACTCCAATCTCGAATACGACCTGGTCAGAGGGGAACGGGGGGATCGTTATTCTCATGTAGAGGAGATCCTCTGTCGGCTTTCAGGCGCTGAATCCGCTCTGGTGGTTAATAATAACGCCGGAGCCGTTCTCCTCTGCCTGAACACTCTCGCTGAGGGAAGAGAGGTTATCATCTCAAGGGGGCAACTCGTGGAAATCGGTGGGGCCTTTCGTGTCCCTGATGTGATGAAACGGAGTGGCGCCATTTTGAAAGAGGTCGGCACCACCAACCGAACCCATCTCAATGACTATCAGAGGGCCATTGGACCTGAAACAGCACTTCTCCTAAAAGTCCATACCAGCAACTTTCGGATGATGGGCTTCACTGCAGAGGTATCTCTCAACGAATTGGTCCATCTGGGTAGAGAACATCACCTCCCGGTGATGGAAGATCTGGGAAGTGGCTGTCTCATTGATCTTTCAAGATATGGCCTGGAAAAGGAACCGACCGTTCAGGAGGCAATTCGAACGGGAGTTGATCTGATCACCTTTAGTGGCGATAAACTGTTGGGGGGACCCCAGGCAGGAATCATCCTCGGAAAGAAGGATATCCTCGACTCGATCAAGTTCAATCCCCTGACACGGGCGCTCCGCATCGATAAGCTTACCTTGGCGGCTCTTGAATCCACGCTTCTTCTCTATCTCGATGAGAAAAAGGCCATGGAAGAGATTCCGACGCTTCGGATGTTAGGGCTGGACAAGAGGAAGTTGAAGAACAGGGGCAGGCGATTGCTAAAAAGGCTTCAGGGAGAGGTTGGACAGGAGATTCAATTGACATTGAAAGAAGACGTATCTCAGGTGGGTGGTGGGGCCCTACCTCTTCAGGAACTCCCGACCATAGCCGTAGCCATCCGCACTACTCCCTTTTCCGTCAATAGCCTTGAAGAGAATTTGAGAAGGGGCACGCCTCCTATTATTGCACGGATCAGCAGAGATGAATTGATTCTCGATATGCGAACTGTCTTTAATGATGAGATTCCGTTGCTGGCAGAGGGAATTCAGAAAGCGTTAAGCCAAATAAAAGGAAATGATTGATTCAAAATTCCAAATTCCAAATCCCAAATCTCAGGTAAATCTCAATCTCCAATATCCAAACACAAAGGGAAAATCTTTCTCAATACTCGTAACAGTAAAAGACCATGGAAAACGTATTGACCAATTTCTTGCTGAAACCGATTTCAACCTCTCCCGGTCTCAGGCAAAACATCTCATCGGACAGACCTCTATTCTCCTTAATCAAAAACCCGTCAAGCCAAGCGCCCGATTGAAGACCGGAGATATGATTTCAGGATCTCTTCCTGAACCCCAACCCCTCTCCTTAACCCCTGAACCCGTCCCCCTCAATGTGCTCTATGAAGACGCCTCGATCATCGTCGTCAACAAACCCCCAGGATTGGTCGTCCATCCTGCCCCTGGAAATCCTTCAGGCACGCTGGTCAATGCGCTGCTCTTTCACTGTAAAGACCTTTCAGGAATCAATGGCGCCTTGAGGCCCGGGATTGTGCATCGTCTCGACAAGGAAACCTCCGGTGTGATGGTCGTTGCCAAGGATGATGAATCTTATCGTCAACTGACCAGACAGTTCAAAAATCGAATTGTCGAGAAGGTCTATCTGGCAATTGCCTATGGAAATATGAAAGAGGATGAAGGCCTGATCGATGCTCCCATTGGAAGGCATCCCGATCAGAGAAAAAAGATGTCGATCCGGACAAAAAAAGGAAGGATTGCCCTCACACGCTGGAAAGTCCTTGAGCGGTTTGGCTCCTTCACTTTTCTCGAGATTTATCCTCAGACAGGCAGAACCCATCAAATACGAGTCCATCTCTCCTCTATCGGCCATCCTCTATTAGGAGATCCTCTTTATGGAAGAAAGGGAACTGTTCAGAATCTAAAATCAAGAGAATGTATAAAAAAAATGAATCGCCAGGCCCTTCATGCCCATCAATTGCAATTTAATCATCCCCATACTGGAGAAAGGGTTCAGTTCTTTGCACCTATCCCTCAGGATATAAAAGAAACACTAAACTGCTTACGGCTAATAACATGAACATCCTTAATCGAACCCATCTCAAAACACAAAATGGTATACCCTACTTTGAAAATCCAGAGCTAAAAAAACTGGGTTGGATAACCCATGGCTTTCTCACACGCCAAGGTGGCATCAGCCTTCCTCCTTATGATTCGCTCAACGTCAGCTCAAGCAATGGGGATGATATAGGAAGAGTTTCTTTGAACAGGAATCGGACCACCGAGACATTCGGATTTAACCCAAGTCAATTGATCCTGCTCAAACAGATGCACCTCGATGGCATTCTCATGATCAAAGACACTATCCAGATCAAGCCAAATCCTCTGCTGTACGATGCGATGATCACAGACATTCCAAATCGATACCTTGGTATTCTTACCGCAGATTGCATCCCTATCCTCGTGGTTGACCAGAAAAAGAAGGTGATCTCTGCCATCCATGCGGGAAGACAGGGGTCAGCTCTCGGAATCACAAAAAAATCAATAAGGAAGATGAAGGAGGGATGGGACTGTTCGGAAGAGGATCTTTTGATCACTCTTGGCCCATCCATCGGTCCCTGCTGTTATGAAGTTGATGAAAAAGTATTTCTAAAAGAGTGGGAACGCTTTGCCATTCCCAGAGGGGTGGGAAAATGGATGTTGGACCTTGCAAAAATCAACCTGGCCCAACTGAAGGAAGAAGGCATCAAAGACGAACAGATCTTCCACGTTGATCTCTGCACCCGTTGTCATAGTGACCTCTTCTTCTCTCACCGTAGAGAAAGCCAAACCGGTAGACAGCTCTCGTTTATTGGAATGAGATAAACGAACTGGAATAATGGAACTGCGGAATAATGAAGGACAATATTTTGAAAGTTTACCCTCAACCTAAATCCTCTAAAAATGAGATCGTGGGTCCCTACCGTGATGGAATCAAAGTAAAGGTAACTGCTCCACCCATCGAAGGAAAAGCAAACGAGGCTTAGATTCTATTTTTGGCAAAGGAATTCCGGATCTCGCCATCCTGTATTGAGATAATCAAAAGCCACCGCTCTCGCGAGAAGCCATTTAGCATTTCAAACAATAAGGATTTAGAACACTTCCTGAACCCTTCTAAACGCCTTGACTTTAAAGGGAAAATCGTTTAGTCTTGAAACGGAAGTGGACAGGTTCTGGTGGGCCTCCTGGACTTCAAATCCAGTGGCGGGCTTAAGAGGTCCGCGGTGGGTTCGATTCCCATGCACTTCCGCCAACTTAAAAAGCAAAACGATCTCTGTTACAAAGAGATCTAATGTTAGATGCAAAAATTCACAATAAGGAGAAATGAGGATGTTTGGAATAGGAATGCCGGAGCTACTGATTATTTTGGTCATTATCCTGGTCATTTTTGGGGCTGGAAAGCTTCCCCAGATCGGTGAAGGACTGGGAAAGGGGATCCGAAATTTTAAAAAGGCGACCAAGGAAAGGGATGAGATTGATGTAACTCCAAAGAAGCCTGATGAGATCTCCGAAAAGAAATGAAAGGTTGAGGACCTTTTCCTCCCACCCTAATGGGACATATCGCCTATATTGGATTCGGCTCGAACCTCGATGATAAGATTGGTTATTGCGAGAAGGCCATTGCAGCAATTCTCGATTTAGACAACCATAAACTTCTGGCCAAATCTTCCTTCTATAAGACAGAACCTCTCGGTTACCCAGATCAGGACTGGTTTATCAATGGCGTCATCCAGATTGAAAGCGACTTAGAACCTTACCATCTCTTTTATGCCCTGAAGGAGATTGAGTCAAGATTGGGAAGGACGAACACGGTTCGCTGGGGACCTCGGGAGATTGACCTCGATCTTCTAATCTATGAGGACTGGGTCATTCAGACAGTGGACTTGCAAATACCTCACCCTCGCATTCAGGAGCGGCAGTTCGTCTTGATCCCGCTTGCAGAGATTGATCCGCACCTGATCCATCCGATCCTTCATAAAACCATCCGGGAACTCCTGAAAGAGATCAAAGAAGATCAGGGAGTGGAAAGGCTATAAGTGTAGCATGGCTCGTCTCATCTTCTTCATTTTTCTCATCCTCATTCTTTACTATCTTCTCCGTTATCTCATCAAAGATATGCCCTTCTCTAAAAAGAAAATGAAGGGAAAACCCGAATCTGAAGAGCTCGTTCAGGATCCCTATTGCCAGACCTATATCCCGAGACAATCGGCTTTAAAGAAAAAGGTGGGAGGGCAGGTTCGATATTTCTGTTCTGAGAAATGTTTAAAAAGTTATGTCCGGAAAGAACCGAAAGAAGAATCGGAAAACAAAAAAGATTGACAAATTTAATATTTTTACTTATGTTATGGTTGAACCCGGAAGTAAATCTATAGCTTCAGAAAGGAGCGCCTTATGGACAAGGGGAAATGGGGATATTTAGCAGTCGTCATCGTCTTATTTCTCGTATTTGGGACCTCCTGTACCAGACAGCATTTTGGAATGTCTTACAGGGCTATCATGCCACCATCTGAGTTTGATCAGACGGAAGCTGCGATTGCTCAGGCAGAGAAATCAGAAGGGGCCAAATATTGCCCTGAAAAGATTGCAAAAGCAAAGGAATTAGGAAGAAAAGCCATTGAAACCTACATGGCCTGCAGAACATTTGAAGCCTTGCAGATATTAGCAGAAGCACGAAAACTCGCTAAAGAGGCTGAAGGTTGCCAGGCACCACCCGTCGTACGACCTGCGGCCCCACCCTCTCCTGCGCCTCCAGCGCCACCTTCCCCTCCGGCACCTGCACCGCCACCGCCAGTAGCAGCGCCCGCACCGCCACCACCTGCGCCACCACCACCAGCACCTGCGCCACCACCACCTCCTCCTGCACCGCCTGCACCGCCTGCACCGCCACCACCAGCACCTCCAGCTCCTAAACCCGCACCTTCGCCACCAGTGGCTCCGCTAGTCTTCGATACGGTTTACTTCGAACCCAATAAGACAACGATCAGTCCAACAGCTGCCAAAGCACTTGATCGTAATGGTAAGCTTCTGAAAGACAACCCCAACATAAAAGTCGAAATCGCTGGCCATACAGATCCAGCCGGTCCTGAAAAGGCAAACCAGAAAGTTTCAGAAAAACGGGCTCAGAGTGCCAAGAAATACCTTATGGATAAATTTGGCATTGCTGATCATCGTTTGGTGGTAAAGGGTTATGGATCTACCAAACCTATTGCGGATAACAGGACTCAAGAGGGTCGTGCCAAAAACAGAAGGGTTGAGTTCCGGATTATCCCCTGATCCTATCATGTAAGACTTAATCCCAGGTTGAAGAGGTGGTGTGAAGAAACTTCCACCACCTCTTTTTTACACCACGATAAAACCCTCCGATTTGTAGCGATGATAACGATCATTTTTCCATTGGGAATAGGGTTTATCGTGCGTGTGAGCCCTTCCGTTAATGAGTTAAAATTTTTATAAGGGAGTTTATCGAACCAGGAGGAGTAGGATGAAATTTTTTATAGACACGGCCAATCCGGATGAGATCCGAAAAGCTTATGAAATGGGTCTGATTGACGGGGTCACCACCAATCCCACCCTAATTGCTAAAGAGAAAAGGGACTTTGACTCTCTCATTAAGGAAATCTGCGGAATCATTAAAGATCTTCCAATCAGCCTGGAGGTTGTCGGCTTGAAGGCTGAAGAGATGATTCGGGAAGCCCAGACACTTCATAAAATAGGTCCCAACATTGTGGTTAAAATTCCTATGACCACAGACGGACTGAAGGCGATTAAAGCCCTCGTTTCCCAGGGAATAAAAACCAATACCACCCTTGTTTTTTCTCCTACTCAGGCGTTGCTTGCTGCCAAGGCAGGATCAACCTATATCAGTCCATTTATTGGAAGGCTGGATGACATCTCTCAGACCGGAATGGAATTAATTGAACAGATCATCACAATCTTTCAACATTATGATTTCGACTCTGAGGTGATTGTGGCGAGCATACGGCATCCCGTCCATGTGCTTGAAGCAGCTCTCATCGGCGCAGATGTGGCGACCATCCCTTTCAAGGTGATTGAACAGCTGGTCCACCATCCTTTAACCGACATCGGCATTGAACGTTTTCTTGCCGATTGGGAAAAGGTACCCAAAAAATAAAAAAGCTCCCTTGAAGGGGGCTTGCGCGGTTTAAACGGACTCCATCCTCAGTTCGCTTCTACGGAGATCTGCCGGGGAATTGTCTCTTTCTTTCTTGGAAGGACAATCTGAAGAACCCCATCCTTATAGGAGGCTCTGATTTCTTCTTGGACGATGGCCTTCGGCAGGGCAAAAGTCCGTCGGAAGCTCCCGTATGGTCTTTCGATCTGAATATAACTCTCCCCAGAGACTCCTTTGATAAACCGCCTCTCTCCCTGAATGATGAGCATATTTTCCTCGATCTTGATCTCGATATCGCTCTGATTCATCTCTGGGAGATCAACCTTCAGAATAACTTCTCTCTCCCGCTCCACAATATCAACTGGAGGGACCCACACTCCCCGGGCCGGCCCTTCTTTTAATATCCGAGAAAGGGTCTCATCAAAGAGTCGAGTCATTCGGTCTTGCATCGCCATCAGGTCTCGGAAAGGCTCCCATTTTATATGATAGGCCATATTTTATCCCTCCCCAAACGCATACATAATAAATATACTCCTTTCAATGTCAAAATTCAACTCTTCGATCTTCGATGGGGACACCTCCCGTATCAAGTACGGGATGAAATCCAGTCATCTCCTAAATCTCAGGGCATCATGTCAGGGCCAGACCGAGCTGGTCAGGAAAAAACAAACCGAAGAGGCATTCAATCGCCATATCGAAATCAAAAAGGATTGGGAGATCAATATAAAAGAGGGGCAGTCGGAAACCCCGGCTGCCCCTCTTAGGATCACTGCCGGCAGGTATAACAGGTGTCGAAGAAATCTTTTGGAAGCTTCGTTTTTTCTCTAAACTTTTCAAGCTGAAACCAGGGGGCAAAGTAGTTTCCACAAACTTTGCATGCCTTCATCTTCAATGTCCGTTTCCATCGAATGATCGTCCGTTCATCTCCCTCTTCTTTGATTCCGATGACATTCACTGGGCAGACGACCACACATGCACCGCAGGCAATACACTGGGTCGCCTCTCCGTTAAACGGAGGGATCATCTCGCGCCGGTCCCCCCGGAAGGCGAACTGAATGGCGTGGGCTCCCACCACTTCATCGCATACCCGTGCACAGAGTCCACAAAGAATGCAGTCTTTATCTCCCTTCTTGAACCTGATTTCTTGAACCCCCATGCTGGATGCCATCTCCTGAAGGAGTTTATCTCCTGGGCACATAGCCAGAAGGAGCTCAATGATCATCCGCCTGGCCCGAAGGACCTTCTCGGATCGGGTGAACACCTCTATCCCTTCCATGACCGGGTAGTTACAAGAGGTCGTCATCCTCGTCCGTCCTTTTCGGCTCACTTCGACCAGACAGAGCCGGCAGGCCCCATAAGGTTTCACGGACTCATTATAACAGAGATGGGGGATCTCGATCCCTGCATCTATGGCTACCTCTAAAATACAGGCGCCTTCTCTTCCTTCAACAGGCTGACCATCAATTATAAAAGGAATCATTCTTTTCTCCTCTTTTAATCCATTATCCCCAATCATCACTGAACCTCGACCGCATCAAATTTACAGGTCTCCAGGCACATCCCGCATTGTATACACTTCTTCTGGTCAATCACAAAGGGCTCCCCCTTCTCCTTTTTCTTCTTCTGAACACCCGTGATCGCCTTTTCCGGACAGACTTTAGCACATCGTCCGCAGGACGTGCACACGTCGGGCAGTATCCGATAATGCAGAAGGACACGACAGACTTTGGCTGGACATCGCTTATTAAGAATGTGTTCCTCATACTCCGAACGGAAATATTTGAGGGTAGATAGCACGGGATTGGGGGCCGTCCCACCAAGGGCACAGAGTGAGGCTTCCATAGTGACCCAGCCTAATTCTTCAAGAAGATCCAGATCCTCAGGTTTTCCTCTTCCCTCACTGATCTCTGTCAGGATTTCATGCATCCGCTTTGTGCCTTCCCGGCAGGAGGTACATTTCCCGCAGGATTCATCCTTAAGGAAGTTCATAAAATATTTGGCCACATCCACCATACAGGTGGATTCATCCATAACGATCATGCCCCCGGATCCCATCATCGAACCCACTTCAGTCAGTCGGTCGAAATCAACAGGAAGATCAATCATAGGTTCGGGAATACATCCACCCGAAGGGCCACCGGTCTGGACCGCTTTGAATCGCTTCCCGCCAGGGATTCCCCCTCCGATCTCATAGACGATCTCCCGAAGGGTGATTCCCATGGGAACTTCTACAAGCCCTGTATTATTTACCTTGCCCACAAGGGAAAAAATCTTTGTCCCCTTGCTTCCTTCAGTACCGATCCGAGCATACCAATCTGCTCCTTCGTTGATGATCACCGGCACATTGGCCCAGGTCTCTACATTGTTCAAATTGGTCGGTTTGTCATAGAGTCCGCTGACAACCGTATGGATATGTTTTGCCCGGGGTTCTCCCACATTTCCCTCAATGGTTGCCATGAGGGCGGTAGATTCTCCAGCCACAAAAGCCCCGCCTCCCCGGCTGATCTTGATATCAAAATTGAACCCCGATCCAAGGATGTTCTGCCCTAAAAGGCCTAAGCCACGGGCCTGCTGAATCGCAATACCGATATTTTCAAGTGCCATCGGGTATTCGTGACGGACAAAGATATAACCCTCATGCGACCCGATGGCAAAAGCACCGATGATCATTCCTTCGAGCACGCTATGGGGATTTCCCTCCAAAAGGCTTCTATCCATGTAGGCCCCTGGATCGCCCTCGTCTGCATTACAGATGACATATTTGGGGGCCCCGGATGCATTTCGGCATTGTTCCCATTTCAGACCTGCCGGAAATCCCCCCCCTCCTCGTCCTCTCAGATTGGCTTTCTTTACCTCCCGGATGATCTCCTCCGGTTTCATCGAAAAGAGGGCTTTGGCTAAAGCCCGGTATCCCCCTACCGCAAGGTAATCTTCGATCCGGGTGGGATCAATGTTTCCGTTATTTCCGAAGATGATCCGCTTCTGTCTTTGGTAGAAGGGGACTTCCTCTTCTAAGATGATCTTTTCTCCCGTGTTTGGATGTTCGTACAACAGGTTCTCAAGGATTTTACCCTTGAGAACAGTCTCCTCAAAGATCATCGGGGCGTCCTCGGGTTTTACCTTCTGATAAAAAACCTTCTTGGGATGAACCACGACCAACGGCCCTTTTTCACAAAAACCATGACAGCCGGTCACCCGCAGGCCAACCCCATTGCCTTTTGCCTTCTCCTGAAGAACCTTCTTGAAGGCATCCACTACGGCATGACATCCTGAAGCATGGCATCCTGTTCCACCACAGACTGTGATCAGGGGCTGATCTGGATTTCTCTTGGTGAGGATCTGATCCCTGTATTTTTCCAACTCCTGAGGAGAACTAAGCCTTACCATTCGCCCCCTCCTTCTTCTTATCAGAACGATATTTTTTCAAAGTCCCATCCACTTTTGACGAGCTCATCTTCCCGTAGTATTGGCCATCAATGGAAACGACAGGCCCTGCGGCGCAGACGCCCAGACAGTTGACGGTCTCGAGAGTGAAATTCTGGTCTTTGGTCGTCTCGCCCGGCCGGATACCCAATTCCAGCTTAATCTGATCAACAATTCGCTGAGCCCCGCGGACATGGCAGGCCGTCCCCATGCAGACACAGATTTCATGGCGTCCTCGGGGAGTTAAACTCAGGGCCCTGTAGAATGTGGCAATCCTGTAGATCTTATTAACAGGCACCCCAAGTTTTTCCCCAAGGCGCTCCAGGGCTTCTTGAGGAAGATACTTTTCTTTTGCCTGGATGTCTTGAAGGATCGAAAGGATAGCCGATGGTTTGCTTTCATATTGTTCGACGATGGCATCAATCTCTGAAAGATTCATCTTAAAATCCCCTTCTTGCTTTCTCTCTTAACTGTTCATACTCCTTCTGGATGCGTTGTTCGATCTCCTCGATCATCTCTTTGGTCATGTGTCGAAATCGTCCCTGATGCTTGATATACTCTTTAATGGGCTTCAATTTGGGGAAATCGAGACTTAAACGATACCGGCCGTGTTCCACCTCATAAAGAGGAAAGACTCCGGTCTCCACAGCCAAACGCCCCAATGTGATCGAGAGCTCGGGTGCGGACCGCCACCCCGTGGGACAGACCGAAAGGATGTGAATATAGGCAGCGCCCTGAAGGTCAGCGGCTTTCCTCACTTTCTGGATCAGATCGAGGGGATAACTCGGGCAGGCCGTTGCCACATAGGCAATGTTGTGTGCTGCTGCGATGGCAGCCATATTCTTCTTCCAGGTAATCTGACCTTGTTTCATCTTTCCGGCGGGGGAAGTGGTCGTTGATGCCCCGAAGGGAGTAGACGAGGAACGCTGAATTCCAGTATTCATATAAGCTTCATTATCTGTACAGACGTAGATGAAATCATGTCCTCTCTCAAGAGCTCCGGAAAGGGCCTGGAGTCCAATATCGGCAGTCCCTCCATCTCCTGCCATCCCAATGGTAACGATCTTCTTTTGAGGAATCCTTCCCTTTCGCATCAATACCTTCAACCCGACCTCAATTCCAGAGGCCACGGCGGCTGTGTTTTCAAAGGCGCAATGAAACCAGGGAACCCTCCAGGAGGTATAGGGAAGAGGGGACGAAACAATCTCCATACATCCCGTCGCCGCAGCAATGATGATATTTCTCCCCAGGGCCTTACAGACCAGCCTGACAGCTAAGGCTTCTGCGCACCCCTGGCAAGACCGGTGCCCTGGTGCAAAATATTCCTTTTGGGTCAATGTTCTTACGGCATAGACATTCAGATTCTCAATCATTCTCTCACCCCGTACATTTCAAAACCATCCTTATTCCCTTCCTCGATTTCGATCTCTGCCTTATCCACCATCTTGATGAAATCGAAGGGAGCGACATCTCTTCCCGAAATCCCTGCAGCAAAATTATACACCGATGGCCTCAAGGGTTCCCCATAAAGACATGATCTGACCTCCGACGCCACCGGTCCCCCCGGTCCTCCTACGGAAACACACCGGTCAATCACCACCAGATTCTTGGCGTGAAGGGTCGCCTTTTTAAAGTCTTCAAAGGGAAAAGGGCGCCAGAGACGAATTTTGACCAACCCTACAGCCCTTCCATCTGCTCTCATCTGATCAATGGCAACCGAAGCCGTCTCTCCGATGCTTCCCATGGTCACCAGAAGGGTTTCGGCATCCTCTGTTCGGTAGGTCTCAATGGGCTGGTAATATCTGCCCGTCATGTCTCCAAAGGCCTTCCATACTTCAAGAATCTTAGGCATGGTTGCCCGCAGGGCCACCTCTTGGGCCTTCTTGGTTTCCGCAAAAATACTGGGAAGCGCAAAGGCACCCATGGTGATCGGACGATCCGGGTGCAACGTATGGATGGGCTGATAGGGAGGAAGAAATTGATCAATCTTCTCCTGTTCGATCAATTCGATCGGCTCAATCACATGGCTCAAAATAAAACCATCCATATTGATGATCACGGGGAATAGCACACTTCGGTCTTCCCCCACCCGGTAGGAGATGAAAACATGATCATACACTTCCTGACCGTTTTCCACAAAAAATTGAATCCAACCGCAATCGCGGATCATCATGGTATCGCTATGGTCATTCCAGATACTCAGCGGAGAAGAGAGGGTACGGTTGGCAACGATCATCAGGATTGGAAGCCTGAGACCGGAGGCAATGTAGGTCATCTCAGCCATTAAAGCCAACCCCTGTGCGGAGGTACAAGTAAAGGATCTTGCTCCGGTAGCCTCACTTCCAATACAGATGCTCATGGCCGAATGTTCCGACTCCACACAGAAAAATTCCGCATCCATCTCTCCATTGGCCACAATATCGGAGAGATGCTCAACGATATGGGTTTGCGGAGTGATGGGATAGGCAGAAATGACATCCACATTGGCCTGTTTGACCGCCTCAGCAGCGGCAATTGAAACTTCCATTCCAACCCTTTTTCCCATGGTTATTTCTCCTCCTCCACCACCATGGTGATCGCTCTGGTGGGACACTCGTGCGAACAGATGCCACAACCTTTACAGTAGTAAAGGTCTGCAATGAAATAGCCCTCTTCGTCCGGATGATAAGCCATATCCGGGCAGAAGATATAGCAGAGCCCGCAGTGAACACAGAGCTCTTTATTCAAAATCGGTTTAAAGCTCTTCCAATCTCCTGTCCGGTAAGAACTTGCGTTACCGGGTTCCAGAATGACATTTCCAACAGGCAACTCTTTCCAAGTCCATTCATATTCTGGTTTTGTCATTTCATTCCACCTCTTCTAATCGAAACGATTCACCCTTCATCCCCCCATGAAACAAAGAAAGAGGGATGGATGAACCTTCTCATTAAACGATTACGGTTTGTTGATACGCCCGTTCAAAAGCAGAGATGTTTTTCTCAGCAATTCGGCCGAAGCGCTCTTTAAAAGGGGGAATAAAGGATTCCTTCTGCACCAACCCGGATGCCCTGACAATAGAGCCCAGCATTGTGGTGTTGGTAATAGGAAGGCCAAGAATCTCTAAGGCAATCTTGCTGGCATCCACTACCCCAATCTTATTTTTAACCTTCAGCATCTCTTTCACATGCTCGGGAGAATCCTTACTCGTTGTTACAATGATACCATCTGGTTTCAATCCGGCGGCCACATTGACGATCTTCAAAAGTGAAGCGTCAAGAACAACAACGATATTAGGCTCATAAATATTTGCCCTGATCCGAATGGGTTGATCGCTGATCCGGCAGAAAGCGACCACAGGCGCGCCCCTTCTCTCCGGACCGAAACTCGGAAAGGCCTGGGCATACTTCCCCTCATAAATGGCTGCCAGGGCTAATAATTCGGCTGAAGTTACTGCCCCCTGCCCTCCTCTTCCATGAAACCGAATTTCAATCATCTAAATCTCCTTATTCAGGTCGATATAAAATATTCCACATGGGGCTACATTATTGTACAAAATTGTACTAAAATTATCACAATTAACCGCCTGCGTTAGCGTTAACACTTTAATTTTAAGATGTCAATAGCAAAAAGAATTTTTCTTTTAACTATAAGAATTTATTAATATTTATTTAATATTTTTCAAACCTCTCTCCGCCCTTCAAGGGCCTTTGACAAGGTCATCCCATCTGAATATTCAATCTCCCCTCCCATAGGAACACCATACGCAATTCTTGTAACCTTTATTCCCAGTGGTTTAACCATCTCAGTGATATAAAGAGTCGTAGCCCCTCCCTCAACCGTTGGATTCATTGCCAAGATAACCTCCTTAATCTCCTCCTTTTGAAGGCGTTCCATGAGCTCTCTAATTTTTAACTCCTCCGGGCCTATCCCCTCTAATGGTGAAAGTGCCCCGTGTAAGACATGGTATCTTCCATTGTAAGTTCCCGTGTTTTCAATAGCGATGAGGTCGTTGGGACCTTCGACGACACAGAGGATGTCCTGAGTGCGACGGCCATCCCGACAGATCCAGCAAGGATCTTCATCCGTCAAGTTAAAACAGACCGTGCAGAGGGAGATCCTCTCTTTCACATCTAAGATGGCTCGTGCCAATTCCTGGGTTTCCGAGAGGTTCGAACGTAAAATATGGAAGGCCAATCTCGAAGCGGTCTTCTTCCCGATACCGGGAAGTTTAGAGAGGGCTTCGATTAAATGATCAATCGGTTTGGCATGAAGCGGCATCGTTAAAGACCTCGTCACAATGTCTGTTCATACGTGAATATCGAAAACTTCGCACTGCTCATTTTCCAATTTTAATGCATCGTCAGAAAAGTCCTGGTATGCTCAATCCACCTGTGATCTTCTTCATCTCCTCGGTCATCATCTCTTGTGATTTGCGAATGGCTTCGTTTATGGCCGCGGCAATTAAATCCTGAAGCATCTCGATGTCTTCTTGACTTACAACCTCCGGATCAATCCGGATGGAAAGTACTTCTTGTTTTCCATTCATCACCACGTTGACCATTCCTCCTCCAGAGCTTGCCTCGATCGTTTTTCCGGCCATTTCCTCCTGAAGTTGAGTAATACGGGAGTGCATCTGCTGTGCCTGTTTTAAGATGTTTCCAAAACCTTTCGTCATGGATTCCTCCTCTATCTTCTTCCTCTTCCCCATCCCCTGAAAAAGATAAGGGATCAGGTCTTTTCTTTATCGACTCATTTCAACATACAGATGAGATTATTTTTCCACAATCCTTCCATCAAAGAGTCGGAGTGCCTCTTGGATGAGGGAATTTTCTTCCACAGGGTGTTTTGGCTTTTCCCCCATCTTTTTGAGCCGTTTTTCTTCGGGCTGGAGGAAATTTCCCTGCAACCGCGTCCCCTTTTCCAGAGGTGAAATAACGACCCTGATCTTCCTCTTAAAATAGTCTCGGCAGATCAATTCTAACTGGTTCTGGTTTCCTTTTTCCAAAATACGGTCATAATGAAAAGAATCTTTTTCGAAACCGATGACAACCTCCTCATCACTAAAATGAATGGGACTGCCCAATATTAGGAAAGACCCTAAGATGGGATTTCTGGCCCGAGTGAAATCAATCAACCCCCTCCAGACTTCTTCTGAAACTTCTTTTGATTCTTCTAAATTCCTCTGCTCCCGGTAAATCTCTAAGTCTTTTGCACTCTCTTCTGAAGACGAAATGACCTCCTGGCTAACCTGGCTGGACGATCTTCCCTCTTGGGAATCGGTTGCCCCTGCCTTTCCCTCCACCCGTTTCATTAGCCTTTCTGTCTTTCGAGAAAACGATTTTGATTCAACCCGATTATCCTGAGAGGGTGATTCGATAGGCCCGGCTGGCCCTCTGACAGCAGGAGATTTCCCCAACTCCTCCAACTTTTTCAAGATCTCATCAATGGGAAGTACCGGGTGAAGCGTGGCCATTCGGATCAGGGTGATTTCTAACTGGGTACGTGGAAAAGTGGACTGGGCGATCTCCTCTTCGCCTTTGAGAAGAAGGCTGAAGAGATGATTCAATTGTTCAAAAGAAAAACGCCCGGCCTGTTTTCTGAGGGCTTCTAACTCTTCTGGAAGCAATTCCATAAACCCTTCAGGATGCTGGCTGACTTTAATCAGAATCAGATTGCGGAGTGTTTGAAGGAGATCCTGGCAGAAGCGTTGGATATCATATCCGTAGTGATAAATATGTTCTACGATTTCGATGCACCGTTCTCCATTTCTGTCTGCAATGGCCTCAATGGTTTCGAAAAGGATTTTTTGGTCGATCAGCCCAAGGACTTCGGTAATATCTTCATCTCGTATGGTCTTCCCACCGTAAGAAATGATCTGGTCAAGAAGACTCTGTCCGTCCCTCAGGCTGCCTTCCGATTCCCTGGCAATGATCCGAAGTCCCCTCGGACTGATTTGAATCCCTTCTTTTTCTACTATCCGATTGAGGGTTTCGATCATCTCCTTCAAAGGAATTCTTTTAAAATCATACCTCTGGCATCGAGAGAGAATCGTCGTCGGAATTTTGTGAGGTTCGGTTGTGGCAAAAACAAAGATAATATGACCGGGGGGCTCCTCAAGGGTTTTAAGAAGGGCGTTAAAGGCCTCCCTCGTCAGCATGTGGACTTCGTCAATAATGTAAATTTTATATGTGCTCTTGGCGGGCGTGTAGCGCACATTTTCTCTCAGCTCCCGAATCTCTTCGATTCCCCGATTCGAGGCACCATCAATCTCGATGACATCCATCGAGATCCCATCTGTAATCTCTTTACAATTCGTACATTGATTGCAGGGGTTTTGCTGAGGACCATTTTCGCAATTCAGGGCTTTGGCCAGAATACGTGCGGTGGAGGTTTTCCCCACGCCTCTGGCACCCGTAAACAGCAGCGCATGGGGAACCCGCTTTTGAGAAATGGCGTTTTGAAGGGTTTGGGTGATGGATCTCTGTCCGATCACATCCTCAAACACCTGGGGTCTCCATTGTCTTGCCAAAACCAGATAGGACATGTTTCACCAATGAGGATTGTAGAATGAGGAGTTAAGACGAATCAAAAGGGCTTCATTGCCTGTGTTTGACTGGCCACGTTTTTCTCTCATCTTTCCAATTATAAATTGTTGATAGCCAGGCGCCCCTGCGGCACACAAGTCGAATTACTACCGTTGCTTCCTTCCGGACCTGGCGGGGTTTGTAATCTCTTGTTGCGCAGGACCCGGCTATCAACAAGATTAAATATAAATTTGCCACTTTTCACATTGGCGGCTCTGAACTACCTTCAGTCCAAGGCTGCCACGAATCCTATGTAATGCGTGGCGGAGAGAGAGGGATTCGAACCCTCGATCCCGTTTTTAGCAGGATACTCGCTTAGCAGGCGAGCCCCTTCGGCCTCTCGGGCATCTCTCCGCGATAAAATATGAGTTCAGAGTAATCATAAAAATCCGTTTTAATCCCTCAGGCTTCGGACTACAAACTCTTAACTCATTTTTGAACAAATTGCATGGCGGAGAGGGTGGGATTTGAACCCACGTCTCCTTTCGGGAGAACCGCTTTTCGAGAGCGGCGCCTTAAGCCACTCGGCAACCTCTCCGGAATCAATAACCAAGTTTAAAGTTTGGAGTATTCACCCCTAAAACCATTCTGTCATTTACTTCTCATAACTTCGGACTCCTTACTCCGAATTACTCTGGAGTGTTTTCTTCTCTCCTTAAAAAATTCCTTTAAAACCTTAACGCATTCGTCTTCGAGAATTCCTCTTCTAACATCTATTCTATGACGTCCATTCTGCCTTTGCAATAATTTCACTTTTGATACCACCGCTCCAAATTTCGGCTCCAAGGCTCCAAAAACTAATCGTGAAATTCTGCTGTGAACCAATGCTGCCGCGCACATCGGACAGGGTTCTACAGTGACATACAACTCCGCGCCATTCAAACGGTAATTTTTCAATACCTTGCCTGCTTTTCTGAGAACCAGGATCTCCGCATGAGCCGTAGGATCATTTAACTTAATGCACCGGTTATGATCCTTTGCAATTATACGACTCTCCTTAACTAAGACCGCCCCTACCGGCACCTCTCCTCTTTTACTTGCCTTCTTCGCCTCCCTTAGAGCGATTTCCATATATTTCAGGTCAAACCCTTGATCCATCCTCATCGATTTATGATAAGGGAACCTCTCATCATTCTATGTCCGTCCCTTATGCCCCACATCGAGTACGGAATAAACACTAACAGCCGTCCAGGGATCTCAATTCCACCAGCGGCGGGACCAAAGGTGGCACTAAATACTGGCCCCCACCGGAACATTACCCTTAAAGGAACCCATAAATATTGGTTGGGCCTTCCGAACCTTTTCAGGTTCAAGAGGGTAATGTACCTTACATAGGATATGGCGCGCCCAGGGTGATTCGAACACCCGGCCTGCGGATTCGTAGTCCGACGCTCTATCCAGCTGAGCTATGGGCGCACCCCTATTTCTTGGCTGGTGGGGATGAAGGAGGTAGGATTTCCACCTGTGAAGCTATATTATGACCTCTTCTGAGAAAATAGGTAACTTTCACCCGCTCACCAACTCCTGGTAACCGAGAAGGAACATAAACCGTTCGCCTTCCTATGGCAAAATACATGGTTTCGCCCTTATCTCCTTTTACGGTAAGTTGCTCCCTGTAACGGCCCTCAACCTTCCCTTGGAAAGAAAAGTATTGTTGGGCTTCGGAACTTTCCGCTGCAATCAACACAAGAAATGCTATAACCCATAACATGAAAACGATTTTATCCTTCAGCAATCCACGCATAAAATACCCTCCTTAACGTCTTTTCTGTAAAGCTTGTTTCTTCCCATATACCAATACTTCACATTTCAAGGTTTATCTCTCCAATGCACCATAGCTGGTCTATGGCGGAGAGAGAGGGATTCGAACCCTCGGTCCCGATTTTGTCGGAACACACGATTTCCAGTCGTGCCCCTTCGGCCTCTCGGGCATCTCTCCGTGATTTGGATCATCCACCACCCTAATCAATGACCTCCTATTTAAAAAATAGCATGGCGGAGGGAGTAGGATTCGAACCCACGGGGCTTTCACCCAGCGGTTTTCAAGACCGCCGCCTTAAACCACTCGGCCATCCCTCCTTATAAACAACAATCACCAATAATCAAGCACCAATAACCAAATCATGACCAATTTTTAAGTAATACAAAAAAACTTTGGAATTTGGACTATTGGGATTTCACTTTATGCCAGAAATCTATAATTCTACGATTGAATTATTTCCCTCCATTAACCTTTCCACTCTTTCTGTAAGACCTCAATTTTGCCCAATCCCATGAATAATCGTATAAGTGCAATCCTTTTGATGAGGCAATCATCTCCCCATCTTCTACTCCTATTTCCCTTGCCATATATTCCTTCATGAGCTGCAATCCACCCAGATTAGAAGGAAATCCACCCCATAGGTCCCATGACCTGAAGTATAAGAAAAAATGCAATCTACCATCTTGAATCCTTGTGTCAATGGAGCGCAGACAGGGCGGATCTTCTAAAGACAGATGGCTCGACCAATCACCCACAATAATATGCTCCTGGTTACTTCGATACCCCCCCGTCTTCTGAAATATTTCTTTATATCTCTCAATGATCATCTGCATCTGTGGTTTGATATAAGTCCCGTACGTATACGACTCATTCGGCCTTTTTTGATCATCGATGAGATAGTAAAAATAATCATTCTCAATATAATCATCCGATGTCGGATTCGGTATATTCATCCCGGGTGGAATGGAAGGGGAAAGAGGTCTCACCCCCGGACTCGTGATGTGAACCGTCACATAATCGAATTCCAATCGATACGTTCCCTCATAACTTCCGCTATCAATCTTAAATTTATTGCCCATCTCGAATATTAAATCGATCAGTTGATACCAGGCATCGGAGATGTCTATGGCTTTAACAAATGCGATATTCAAAACGAAACTCCTCTCTTGATGGATTATTTCTACTAACCGAAAATCATCACATTTTTTTTAATTTTCCGAACTCTCAACTCCGAACTTTTATCTCCTCTTCTCAATCCTCTCTACCCCATTCATATAAGGTCTTAACACCTCTGGGATGAGAACGCTTCCATCTGCCTGCTGATAGTTTTCCAGAATGGCCACCAGGGTTCTTCCAATCGCCAACCCGGACCCATTCAACGTATGCACATAATCTGTCTTCGATTTTCCCGAAATTCGGTACCGAATCCTAGCCCTTCTTGCCTGAAAATCCTCAAAATTGCTACAGGACGAAATCTCTTTGAAAGTATCTTGCCCGGGGAGCCAAACCTCGATGTCATACGTCTTGGACGCTGAGAATCCAAGATCCCCTGTACAGAGGTTCACCACACGATAGGGAAGATTCAATCTTCGTAGAACCTCTTCTGCATTCCTTAGCAGTTTTTCCAGCTCCTCATAGGAATCTTCAGGCTTCGTAAATTTCACCAGCTCAACCTTGTTGAATTGATGTTGCCGGATCAACCCCCGGGTATCCTTTCCATAAGACCCTGCCTCCTTCCTGAAACAGGGAGTGTAGGCTGTATAATAGAGGGGAAGGTCCTTCTCCTCCAGAACCTCATCCTGATGAATATTCGTCACAGGAACTTCAGCGGTCGGGATAAGAAAATAATCCACGCCTTCCACCTTAAAGAGTTCCTCCTCAAATTTGGGAAGCTGACCGGTACCAGTCATGGTTAGCCGGTTCACCATGAATGGAGGAAGGACCTCACAATAACCATGTTCCTGAGTATGAAGATCGAGCATAAAATTAATCAATGCCCTTTCCAGTTTTGCCCCAAGGTCCCAGTAAAGGGTAAACCGGGCTCCTGTTATTTTGGCTCCAGATTTAAAATCAAGGATGCCTAACTCTTCACCGAGGTCCCAGTGGGGTTTGGGTTCAAAATCAAACTTTGGTATTTCACCCCAGCGCCTAACCTCCGCATTATCAGAGGGGTCCTGACCAATCGGTACAGAAGAATGTGGAAGGTTCGGAACGGTAAGGAGGAAGTCTTGCAATGCCTTCTCTTTTTCTTGAACAATACTGTCCAGTTCCTTCAACTCCTGAGATACCCTCTTCATCTCTGAAAGGAGATCAGATGCATCCTCCCCAACCCTCTTCTTTCGACTCACCTCATCAGAAACTTTCTTTTGAAGGGATCTCAACCTTTCCCATTCCTGAAGACTTTTTCTTCTTTCAGCATCAATATCAACAAACCGATCTAAGCTGATATTCTGACCCCTTAGAGCCAGCCGGCTTCGAACCTCATCCAAATGTTCCCTGATATACTTTGCCTCAAGCATAAAAACACTTTAAAGTTTATAGGGTTGTCCACCCGCAAATCTTCTAAATATTAGCATCAAATCCACTTTAAATCAAATAATCGCTCTTTTCTAATAATTACTGTTTTTTAATGAGATCAGGTTTAGATGCAATGGGTTGATTTAAGGAAAGATGTCCGGCTATGGTCTCTATGGGTTTCCCTTCGATGAGTATCTGGACTTGTTTAATCTGTGGAAAGTTCCGTGTGAGTGAATTAACAATCGAGTAAGTCGTTAGAATTTCAGCTGAACTACCTCCAGGATGGTCCTTTGAAAGGGCTTTGCTAAAATTAACATAGGCTATTCCTTTTTCATCAACTCTTAGAGCCAAGCATTTTGTGTGAAAGGGGAGGGTTGGAATCAATTTGCCCTGAGGCCCCTTAATCAGCTCATCAACCACCTCTTGGGCCTCTTCTTTAAGAACCCCCTTTTTTATGATCTTCCTCTTCTCACCGATTAAATACTCTCCATCACGATCTGAAAAATACAGGATGATCTCTTTCCTGTTCTTGACTAAACCGGATGTTTCCAAAAAAGGGGAGAGCATACGGATGAGATCTTTTCTAAGCAATAAAGACAGAGAGACGACGATTCCAAAGATAAATAGGATAACAACGAACTTCCTTATCCAACCCTTCTTTTTTCTTCTTTTTGCCATGGAAAGCCTACAAATTCCTCTTCTCCTCTGCCATTTTCCCAACAATTGGGAGCGCATATCTCTGCCCCTGAAGTGCCTTTACCATGAGGATGAGCCAAAGAATCATGCCCAATATCCAGAGGGGAACGATTAAAAAATTGATAATCGGGATAAAACCGAGGACCCCCATGATCACAAAGAGTCCCAAAAAGGTAATGGTGGATTGCATCGCATGAAATCTTACAAACCGGCTCTTCTTTTCAACCACCAAAAAGACAATCCCCGTGACGAATACGGCAAGATAGCAGAGAAACCCCGCCACATTCTCATCCAGCCCCGTGCTCGATTTCTCTTTCTCCTCCATAGAAACCTCCCCAAAAGCTCTCTGTCGGAATATCTTTTTTCTAACAATTAGATCAATAAATGTCAATCAACAAGAGGGCTCAGTTTCCTTTTGAGATATTGACCAGTATAGGAAGATGGAATGTTGAGAATCTCTTCCGGGGTTCCGCTTGCCACCAACCGACCTCCCCCTTCTCCTCCTTCCGGACCTAAATCAATGACGTAATCTGCCGACTTGATCACTTCCAGGTTGTGTTCAATCACAATGACGGTATTCCCTTTATCCACCAGTCGGTTGAGGATATCCAGAAGCCTCTGAATATCAGCCAAATGAAGACCAGTGGTGGGTTCATCTAAGATATAGACCGTTCTCCCCGTCTCTCTTTTACTCAACTCCTTTGCCAGTTTGATCCGCTGAGCCTCCCCTCCAGAAAGGGTGGTGGCGGGTTGGCCCAATTTGATATAACCCAACCCCACATCAGACAAGGTCTGAAGCTTCTGATGGATTACCGGAATGGCGCCAAAGAGATCATCAGCCTCCTCTACGGTCATATCTAAAACCTCAGCAATGTTCTTCCCTTTGTATCGAATATTGAGGGTCTCCCGATTGTACCTCTGGCCATGACATTCCTCACAGGTCACGTAGACATCTGGGAGAAAATTCATTGCCATTTTTAAGATTCCTTCCCCCCGGCAGGCTTCACAGCGGCCACCCGAAACGTTGAAGCTGAACCGGCTGGGTTGAAACCCTCGCATTTTGGCTTCTGGTACCTGGGCAAAGAGGCTCCGGATCAGTTGAAAGACATCGGTATAGGTCGCTGGATTGGACCGGGGGGTCCTTCCAATAGGCATCTGATCCACGTGGACAACCTTGTCAATATGCTCCAAACCCTCCAGCTCCCGAATCTTTCCGCCCTCTCTTCGGCTGTGATAAAATTGTTGGGCTAACACTCTATACAGGGTATCAATCACCAGGGTGGACTTCCCAGAGCCCGAAACGCCGGTGATACAGTTAAAAACCCTTAAAGGAATCTTCACATCAATATTCTTTAAATTATGAGCACACACACCCCGAAGCACAAGAAACTGATCTCCAACGGGTCGTCTTCGGGCAGGTATAGGAATGGATCGTTTAGCGGAAAGATACTGGCCCGTCAGTGAATTCTCTGCCTCCATTAGCGCTTCAGGAGTTCCGGCAAAGACCACCTCTCCGCCTCTTTCACCCGGACCCGGCCCCATATCAATCACATAATCGGCAGAGCGAATGGTTTCCTCGTCATGTTCGACCACGATGACCGTATTGCCCAAATCCCTCAACCTCTTTAGGGTTCCCAGAAGTTTTAAATGGTCCCTTGGATGAAGTCCGATGCTGGGCTCATCTAAAACATAGAGCACCCCCACCAAACTGGAACCGATCTGGGTGGCTAATCGAATCCGCTGCGACTCCCCACCAGAAAGTGTGGCCGCATTCCGGTCCAAGGTGAGGTAATCCAGCCCCACATCCATCATAAAGTTCAAACGGTCTTGGATTTCCCTCAACACACCTTGGGCAATCTTTTGAGACCGTGAACTCAGCTTCAAATCCTTGAAAAAGTCTATAGCCTCCTTGACATAGAGGGAGGTCACGTCTGCAATAGACCGGCCATTGATCCGAATGGATAAGACCTCTTTTTTTAATCGGGTCCCGTGACATTCCGGGCAAGGGATGGAACTCATCAATCTCTCTAATTCTTCGGCTCCTCCTCCCCCATCCTTCTGTTTTTTCTCCAGCTCCCTTAGGATCCCTTCAAACCTCTGTCGAAACTGGCGGGACAGATTACTCCCTTTTCTCTTAAATGAGATTTCTTCTCCATCAGATCCGTAGAGGAGAAACTGCTGAATTTCTTTTGGTAATTGGCCAATGGGAGTGGCAGGATCAAAATGGTAATGTTCTGCCAAATCTTCAAGGATAGGCTCGAAAAAGGATCTTCCCTTTCCTCTCCATGCTCGAATTGTTTTGTCTTGAAGAGAAAGAGAGGGATCCCGGACAATGAGTCCAGGATCAGCATAGGATGTTGTTCCCAATCCATTGCATGCGGAACAGGCTCCTTGCGGACTGTTAAATGAGAACATCCTCGGTGTGATTTCAGGATAACTGAACCCGCAATCCGGACAGGAAAACTTCTGGCTAAAGATCATCGGTTCCCCTTCCTTCCTCTCCACTCTCACAATCCCTTTGGAGAGGCGAGCGGCAATCTCCAGAGAATCATTGATTCTCTTTTCTACGCCCTCCTTCAACACCAGACGATCCACCATCACGTCAATGTCATGTCGTTTATTCTTGTCCAGATGGACTTCCTCGCTCAGGTCAAACATAACCCCATCCATCCGCACCTTGATGAACCCGCTTTTGCGGAGTTCTTCCATCTCCTTCCGGTACTCTCCCTTCTTTCCTCTTACGATAGGGGAAAAAATCGTCAGGGGAGTCCCTGAAGACAGTCTGAGGAGAGCCTCGGTCATCTGGGGGATGGTCTGTGAAGTAATCGGAAGGCCACAATGAGGGCAGAAGGGTTCGCCGATCCTTGCATAGAGAAGCCTTAGATAATCATAGATTTCGGTCACGGTCCCCACGGTAGATCGGGGGTTTCGCGACATGCTTCTTTGATCAATGGCAATGGCAGGCGACAGACCGTCAATGGTCTCGACGTCGGCCCTTTCGATCTGTTCCAGAAACTGTCGGGCATAGGCGGACAGGGATTCCACATACCGGCGTTGACCCTCCGCGTAAAGCGTATCGAAGGCAAGGGTGGATTTCCCTGAACCGCTCAGGCCAGTAATGACCACCAGTTGATTCCGGGGGATCTCCACATCAATATTTTTCAGATTGTGAACTTTAGCTCCCCGAATAACAATCTTTTCCATTTCATCCTCTTAAAAAAATTAACTTAAAAAAGGGGGAGTGTAAACCCCGTTTATCCTAACCTTGAAAGGGAACCGTTCTCCCTGCCTTTTTAGGTTTGACCTCCCCGGTCTGAAGACTGTGGAGGTCGAGATAGAGGGGCAAACCCCATCACCCCGCTGACTATCCGCCTTTGCAGAATTAAAGCGCCTTCAAAGGAAAGAAGGATTTTTCAAACCGTTTCTTACCATCTGCATTCCGGAACGCGAAAAGCGTATAAAAACCCTCGAAAATAGTGCTTGACAAATCAAAATGGGAAGTTATAATTTCTGTAGTTTATTTTATTAAACTTAATTCTTCTTATACTGTATCTATTAAAACCAGGAAGGATGATCACAGCAAATGGCAAGAGTGTTGATCATTGGGGCGGGCGGCGTGGGCACAGTGGTTGCCCATAAAGCGGCAAAAGTTCCCCAGATTTTTACCGAAATCTATTTGGCGAGCCGAACGAAAGCAAAATGTGATGCCATTGCAAAAGCCGTTGGAGGCAATCGAATCCAGACGGCCCAGGTCAATGCGGAAGACATTCCTCAACTGGTTCACTTATTTCAAAGCGTAAAGCCGGATATGGTCATTAACGTAGCCCTTCCTTATCAAGACCTCACCATCATGGAGGCCTGTCTTGAAACGGGAGCCCATTATTTGGATACCGCAAATTATGAACCGCCAGATGTTGCCAAATTTGAATATAAATGGCAATGGGCCTACCATGAGAGGTTTAAGAAGGTGGGGTTGACTGCCGTTCTCGGTTGCGGTTTCGATCCAGGGGTATCTGGGGTTTTTACTGCCTATGCAGCCAAGCACCATTTTGACGAAATCCATTATCTGGATATTGTGGATTGCAACGCAGGCGATCATGGGAAACCCTTTGCCACCAATTTCAATCCAGAAATCAATATTCGAGAGATCACCCAAAGGGGGAGATATTGGGAAAATGGAAAATGGATTGAAACAGAGCCCCATGAAATCCATAAACCATTAAACTATCCGAATATTGGCCCCCGCGAATCCTATCTCATCTATCATGAAGAATTGGAATCATTGGTAAAAAACTTCCCAACCCTAAAAAGGGCCCGTTTCTGGATGACGTTTGGCCAAGAGTATTTGACCCATCTGCGTGTTATTCAAAATATTGGGATGGCAAGCATTCAACCTGTCCTGTATGAAGGCAAAGAGATCGTGCCTCTCAAATTCTTAAAAGCAGTTCTCCCCGACCCAGGAGAGCTTGGCAAAGACTATTCTGGCGAAACCTCCATCGGTTGTCGGATCAGAGGACTTCGGGATAACCGAGAGAAAACCTATTATATTTACAACAACTGTAAGCACCAGGATGCCTATCAAGAAACGGGCTCACAGGCGGTGAGTTATACCACCGGAGTACCGGCCATGGTTGGTGCTATGATGGTTTTAACAGGTCAATGGAAAAAGGCCGGAGTGTATAATACGGAAGAATTCGATCCAGATCCTTTCATGGAACAGTTAAAGATCCATGGCCTTCCCTGGCATGAACAGCATGATGTGGATCTGGAACTTTGAACCCGGAATAATGGAACGGTGGAATCATGGCATATGGGGTTAAAAAATAACCTCTTCCCCTATGATTCCAAGATTTCCGCATTCCAATATTCCCATCTGTCTTGGAAATTGATGCCTATTGATTTTAACCAAATCCCTTCGCCATGCTATGTGATTGATGAAACCCTCCTGCGAAACAACCTCGCCTTGATAAAAAAAGTCAAAGAGACAGCCGGGGGCGATATTCTCGTTTCCCTTAAGGCTTTTTCAAACTGGGGCCTTTTTCCTATCTTTAAAGAATATGGATTGGGTGCATCCGTGAGCTCACTCAATGAGGCGCAATTAGCCTTTGAGGAATTAGGGGTCAAAGCCCATATCTATTCACCCGCCTATGAAGAAAAGACGATCGCAGACATTTTAAAATATTGCAGCCACATCTCCTTTAATTCTCTGAATCAATTCCAAAGGTATTCGACAATGGCCAGCCAACAGGGTGTCTCGGTGGGACTTCGTATCAATCCTGAGTTTTCAGACACTTCCTACGATCTCTATAACCCTTGCAAACCCGGATCGCGATTTGGCATCACATTGGACCAACTGAATGACGATCTCCCTGCTCAAGTGGAGGGATTCCATTTTCATACACTATTCGAAGCAGATGCCTCAGCTCTGGAGAGGTTGGTGGATGTCGTTGGAAAAAGGTTTGACAAATATTTGTCAAAGTTAAGATGGGTAAATCTTGGCGGAGGGCACCTGATCACCCGGAAAAATTATGAGGTCAACCATTTAATCCACATCCTGGTTGATTTCAAGAACAAGTATGGGGTTAAAATCATTTTAGAACCCGGAAGTGCCTTCACTTATAAAACCGGTTATTTGGTGTCCACGATATTGGACATTGTCGAAAACAGTGGCATCAAAACGGCGGTTCTCGATGTTTCATTTACCTGTCATATGCCCGACTGTCTCGAAATGCCTTATAAACCTGTGATCCTGGGAGCAACCGATGAACAGACAGGAAAACCAACCTATCGAATGGGTGGGATCAGTTGTTTGGCGGGCGATTTTATGGGAAACTGGTCTTTCGAAAGGAAACTAACCCCGGGAGATAAAATCATCTTTGACGACATGATCCACTACACCACCGTCAAAACCACCATGTTCAATGGCATCCAACATCCTTCCATCGGAATATGGAACGAAACTTCGGGATTCCGATTAATCAGGGAATTCAACTACCAGGATTATAAAAATCGGTTGTCCTGATCCCTGAGGTTCTTAAAAATCTCAAAAAAGAAAAAATACTTGACAAACTGGAAAATGGCGTTATACTAATGGCAAGTTTAGTATGCTAAACTAATTTCTTTCTATACTGTCTCACACATTACTAAACTAAATTCTTTGTAAACTGTGCTTTCGGCTCTATGAAGATTGGTGAACGCATAAAAAATTTAAGACAGTTGAGCAACCTGACCCAGGAGGAGCTGGCAGAGCGGGCCAATCTGACCAAGGGGTTCATCTCCCAGATTGAACGGGATCTGACCTCCATTTCTCTGGATAGCCTGGTACAGATCCTGGATGCTCTGGATGAAGACATCTCCGATTTTTTTAAGGAGGCCTCTCAGGAGAAGATCATCTATCGTGCGAAGGATCGGGTGGCTATTGAGAAAGAGAAGATTGCGAAGTTTGAGCTTCTGGTCCCGGGTTCAACCAATCGGCGATTGGAACCCATCCTCTTGACCCTCAAGAAAGGAGAAGCCACATCTAAAGAAAAACCCCATGAGGGAGAGGAGTTCGGTTTTGTCTTGAGAGGAAGGATAACCCTCCGTTTTGGACGAGAAGCCTTGAAACTAAAAAAAGGGGAATGTTTTTATCTATCGGCAGAAAAAGAGCATTGGCTCCAGAACAGCGGTTCAAAGGAGGCGGTGGTCCTCTGGATCAGTTCACCCCCGTCATTTTAATAAATTTTCAAACCAGCGAATAAGAAGGAAAGGAGAAGAGCGGTGATCATTAAAACCCCAACCCATTACTTTCTGGTTTCTGGAAATTCGGAAGGTTTTACTCTTCTGAATGCATTTGACGGAGCCCTTCTGTGCGCAGGGATCGGAGATACCAACCTGGTCAAGATGAGCAGTATTGTGCCCCCCCGCTGCCAGCTCATCCATCCCGTTCCTCTCCCGCCAGGGGCACTGATCCCAACCGCCTATGCATCCATCACCAGTGATGTCCCAGGTCAAGTCATCTCATCTGCGGTGGCCGTTGCCCTCCCCGAAAATCCAGATTACCCCGGACTCATCATGGAATACTCTGCCCGTGGGCCAAAGGCAGAGATCGAGGAGACGGTTCGACAGATGGCCATTGAGGGAATGAAACTTCGGGGACGGGTCATCAAAGACTTAAACTCCATCGCGGTTGAGCACCGGGTGAAAAAAGTCGGCGCCACCATCGCGGCGGTCGTCCTTTGGGAGAGGGAGGAAATCGAGTAGTTTAAAACCGGTATTGAACCAGGGTCTCCTTTCATAGGATAAGAGTCCCTCTTTCCCTTCCTCAATGCATCAGGAAAAAGTCCGAATGAACCTTCCCTTCATAGAACAATCCTTCATTTCAGCCACTGCTTCTTTTAAGACCGCCAAAACCGTCATTCTTGGCTGTCCCTATGATGGTTCAGCCACCTTTCGCCCTGGGGCCCGTTTTGGCCCTGCTGCTATCCGAAAAGCATCTTGGGGGATTGAAACCTACAGCCCCTACATGAAAAAAGACCTCAGCCGATATTCCATCCACGACATGGGAGACCTTGAACTCCCCTTCGGTGAAAAAAAGAGCGCTCTCAATCTCATCCGAAAGGCACTCAGGACGATCCTTTCTGCGAATAAATTTCCAATCCTGCTTGGAGGCGACCATCTCATCACCTTTCCAATCGTTGAAGAGCTTATCAATTATCATCCTGATCTCCATCTCATTCATATTGATGCCCATACCGATTTGAGAGAAGATTACCTTGGAGAGACTCTCTCTCATAGCACTGTGATGAGGAAAGTGGTTGATCGTCTAGGTAAGGGAAAATTGTTTCAGATCGGGATTCGGTCCGGAACAGCAGAAGAATTTAAATTGGCCAAGGCGATGAAGTCCCTTGTCGCTTTGGAACAGGGCTCTTTGAAATCCATGCTGAGACGTCTCGCAGGGAAACCCGTCTATGTCAGTTTGGATCTTGATGTGATGGACCCAGGCCTTCTTCCGGGTGTTGGAACGCCCGAGCCCGGCGGTCTTACTTTTCAGCAATTGATCTCTCTTTTTAAAACTCTCCAGTCCCTTCATGTTATTGGCTTTGACCTCGTCGAGCTCACCCCAGATTACGACCCAACCCAAATCTCTTCAGTAACCGCTTCCGTCATTCTCAGAGAGATGATCTTTGCATTCTGTCCTTGAATTCCTTTTTATTGCCTGATCTACATCCTTCCTTTTTCTTGCATCAGGCGGACCATTAACTCTTTGTAGGTTTTGGGTGGGATCACCCTCTTCTCTCTTTCCTTCATCTTCATCGCCTCCGTCGGGCAGAAGTTGGCACAAACACCGCATCCGATGCAGGTCTCTTCATTGACAACAGGATAATCCCCTTCCATTTTAATGGCTTTGATCTGGCAGTGATCTGCGCATGCTTCACAACCATTGCAACCTTCTTGTTCCAGCCAAGCAATGTAATTCGTAGTGGTGACCGCATGTTTCATGTGATGTCTGGTAATCCCTTCGAGGAATCCGCAACAGCATCCACAACAATTACAGATAAAAGTCGTCTGGTCCTGAACATTGTCCCCAACATGAACCAATCCATGATCCTCTGCTTTTTTTAAAACGCCCAAAAGTTCATCCACCGACGCCCTCCTTGCAAACCCCTGCTCTACCAGGAAATCAGAAGCAATCCCGAGGCTCATGCAGATATCATCAATCGGGGCGGAACAGTTTTTACCTAAATGCCAAGCCTCGTGGCGGCAGTAGCATTTGCCTATACTTCCACGGCCTGCCTTTCGGATATGCTCGGCAGCCTCGTCAAACCGCAGGATTTCACTCTTCACCTTTGGTAAGACCCCGCTGTAGATATAGGCTTTTCCCCTGCTCGTTTCAGTTGAGGCAAACTCCTGGATGAACTCCGGAGTGTTCCGGTAGGTGTGCATCAATTCGGCCAACCGTTTCATGGGAAGGGACTCATTTGTCCGCATAAAAGTAAATTCAAAAAATCCCATCAATCCCGGAGAGAGTAAATATCTAACCTTACCGTCCTTTACCGATGACATGACCAAACCTTTCTTCAGCATTCCTTTTAAGAGGGACTCTAACTCTCCCTTCTCAATTTCAGTGACCTTCTGGAGCTCCTCGAGGGTCACAAGACCAAAAGGAAATTGAGATCCCACCTCAGCTTCCTTTTCGGTATAGAGTATGGATAAGATCTCATAGACCGAGGCATGCTCCGGTAGTCCCACCGGATTCTGGTGCAGTCTCTTCTGGAGTTGTTTTAATATTTCTTCCTTTCCTGTAAGATGACCCAAGGCATCCTCCTTTGTTCGGATGAAATCCGAAGCACGAAATCCTAAATTCAAAACAATTTTAAAATCCGAATGTTCTAAACTTGTTTCTGATTTTGGTCATTTGATATTCGAATTTGTTTCGCGCTTCGATATTCGAATTTCGAATTTATGAATTTAATAACCTCTCTTGCGATTTACCACTCCTATTAAAGGTTCTCCTCTCACCCATCGTTCGTAATTTTTAACGAATTCTTCACAAATCTCCTCGGGGATATTGATGCCCGAGACATGGGGGGTGATGATGACATTCGCCAGATTCCAGAGTTCGCTTTCGGGGGGAAGGGGTTCCTCCTCAAAAACATCGAGAATCGCTTTTATCTTTCTATTTTTTAGCACTCCTACCAATTCTTCTTCTCGGATCGTCTTTCCCCTTCCAATATTGAAAAGAATGGCTCCCTCTTTGAGCAGGCTAAGCTCTCTTTCTCCAATGAGATGATATGTTTCTCTTGTCAAGGGTAGGGTGTTCACAAGGATATCCACAAGGGGAATCATCTTGATCAGATCTTTTAGAGAAAAGACCTGATCAACATTCTCAACCGATTCTAAGTCCCTCTTTACTCCCAGGATGCACATTCCAAACTGTTTTCCTCTCTTTGCAACCTCTTTACCGATTGAACCCAGGCCCAGGAGGCCCATCGTCTTTCCGCGAAGCCGCCCCGGTCGGGCTTGTTCCCAGACTTTCCTCTTCTGATCCCTAAAATATTTCGGTAGGTCTCTCGAAAAATAGAGAAGATAGGCAAAGACATATTCTGCCATCATCTCCCCATAAGCGGTCATCTTGGTGAAGGTCACAGTTTCGGGAATGAGTGGGTTATTGACCAGATGTTCGTTTCCTGCGCCAAGTGAGGCAAACCATTTTAAATGCTTTGCTTCTTTAAGCAGTTCATCGGGTATCCCCCAGGTGAGAAGGATCTCTGCTTCTCTGATGAAATGCATTGCTTCTTCCGGTTGGAAAGCAGAGCAAATCTCGAGTTTCGGCAATCTTTTTGAGAGGATCTCCCCGTAGAGACTGGCCTCCTTATGGTAAATGAGAAGTTTAGGTTTCATCGCATTTCCAGATGTCCTTCCACATCTTCAAGATCAAACCACCATTTCTTTTCTGGTCTGGGTTTCCCATACCCCAAGAGATCATCGGCCCTGACGGCAATGCTCCTTGCCAGAGAAGAGTTTCTCACAGCCCACCCGACAGCGCGGTGGAAAAGGGTATAAGGTTTGTTGGCGGGACACACCTTGATGCAGGTTCCGCAACCTGACCCTTTTGGATTCCCAACCCTCATTTTCGTACACCTCTCAACATCCGTAGACCATCGCTCATACCCATTGAACATCACCTTATCCCCCACGCTGAGGGCACCGGAAGGACATTCGCGGGCGCATTTTTTACATTTCGAGCAAAAATCCTGCAATCCGAAGTCTATGGGTTTGTCCACAGCGAGGGAAAGATCTGTCGTCACGACCGCGGCCTTGAACCTGGGGCCCAAAAAAGGATGAAGCACACAATCCCCGATCCGGCACATCTCTCCCAAGCCTGCCCAGAGAAGGATGGGCGGAACGACGACCTGATAATTTCTTGCGTGATGGGCTCTCGCAGGATACCCAAGCCTCCGGATGTAATCCGCCATGATGCAGGCGATAAAGGCAGAGGTTGAGTAGGCTAAGAAACTCATCGAATTGCTGATCCAGTCATGGCCGTTAAAAGCCTCCGCCGTCCGCCAGTCCTGATCAATGAGGATGGCAATCGCATACCGATGACTTAATGCCACTGGCTCTCCATCGGGAAAGCGATGGGTATAAACCGCATAGGGAGGCAGTTCACAGATGCCTACCGCATCGGCTCTGAGAAAATAGGCAAGTTCTTTGATGTGACGGGAAAGCAATTCAGGGTCCTCTGGCAGAGGAGCCTTCTGTTTGGCTACCAACCCATCCACTACATCTTTAAGATAGGCGGTCATCCAGGAAAGGGCGCCGGAAATGGGTTGTTTGGGAACGAAGCGGTTTCGTTCCCTTTGAAGAACTGGCCCGTAGTCTCCCCGAGCGGCTTTATTGAAACCGCTCTCCCGCTCATCTACTCTTTTGACCTGATCATCGAGGATTTTGGTGGTCGGACGTTCAACCCTTTTTAAGGTGTGCATCGGAAATGGCTCAAACTCCCGTCTATGATAACCGCTCATCGCTCTCTCCTTTATCGAACCTTTATTTGATACCATATTAACCTCCCAGTTGCAAAAATGTATAGAAAAAAGGAAGGCAGGTGTGTTGGAGAACCTTTACAGCGGTACCTTTAGATTGTTAACTACTCCGTTTCCAAGCAAAACTCAGAGGCCACCTCAGGTGATATCGCATGTTACCCATCACATATTATGAGACCCGCAATTGTAAAGGTTGGGAGGCACACTTGCCTCCCTTTTTTGTAACGTTAAGATTAACTCTATTTTCATTATTTGCAAATCATGTCGGTCTTCGATTTGACAAATTTGCCTTACTCCCAATAGAATTGAATCGCATCTCCATTCAAAAGAAGTCATTTACAGGAGTATCTGATGATTAAGCCCTGGTCCCTCATTCGAACCCGATCCAACGAGTCCTATCGCGTCTTTTCTGTCCGGACGGACACGGTTCTTTCCCCACGGACACATTCTGAACACGACTTCTATGTCATTGAATCAAATGACTGGGTCAATATCATCCCTCTTACGGATGACCGTCAGGTGGTCATGGTGAGGCAGTACAGACACGGTTCAAGGGAGATCACTCTTGAGATCCCAGGAGGTCTGGTAGATGATGGAGATACCCCCGAAGGAGCTGCTGCCCGTGAGTTGTTAGAAGAAACAGGTTATCAGGCCGGCAAGATGATGGAAATTGGAAGAGTCAATCCGAATCCGGCCATCTTCAACAACCATTGTTACACATTTTTAGCCAAAGAGGTCAAGAAGATGAGCCAACCCAAACCCGACCAGACCGAAGACATCGAGGTTGTTCTCGTCCCTCTCGATGATATTCCCAAATTGATCCGAAATGGAACGATTGACCATGCCAT
>OGCL01000581.1_pt1 | contig 38366 bp, 37 predicted proteins | sample 1570041 | NCBI WGS metagenome assembly OGCL01 (sample SAMN06266162, study PRJEB24511) | hot springs metagenome | isolation source: Hot spring water | place: South Africa: Limpopo | collected 2015-06-22 | reverse complement strand
AGTTCAGCAAGCTCAAGCTGTCTGACATGCAGGCCAGTACGTTCAGCGACTTCGCCGGTCGCCGTCGCAAGGCCGGCACCGGGCCCACCACGGTACTCCACAACCTGGCCACCATCCGCTCGGTGCTGAACGCGGCAAAGCCGATGTTTGGGCTGGACGTGAACGGTAATGCTGTGTCGGAGGCCATCGCTGCGCTGAGCCGGGTTGGGGCTGTGGCAAAGAGCAAGTCGCGCGAGCGTCGCCCTACAGCTGACGAACTGCAGCGCATCGACGCAGAGTACACCCGCATTGCGGCGTACCCATCCACATTGATTCCCACCGGGACAATCGTGAAGCTGGCCATCGCCTTACCCCGACGCCTGGGCGAGCTGCTTGGCATGCGCTGGGTGGACTACGACAAACGGTTCAAGATCATCGTGTTGCGGGACACCAAGCACCCGACCGAGCCGCGAGATGAGGTAGTTCCGATTCCACCCGAGGCAATCGCCATAATCGAATCACTGCCTGTTATCGACGAGCGCATTCTCCCCTACAAGTCGGAGTCAGTCAGTGCGTCATTCGAGCGCGTTACCGCGCGCCTTGGCATCGACGATCTGCACTTTCACGACCTACGGCACGAGGGCATCTCGCGCCTGTTTGAGCGCGGCCTGTCGATTCAGGAAGTGGCACTCATCTCTGGTCACCAGAGCTGGGCGATGCTGCGCCGATATACACACCCGAGCGCCATGGCGCTGTCGGAGAAACTGAATGCTGCTGAGTAAGACGCACAAGAAACTTGTGCTCAACCTGCGTGACCCCAGCCGGGTCACATCCGTGATGCCGTCAGCCCGCCTGATGGAGTACAAGGGCCAGACCCTGGTGGCCGTGCCCCACAAGCTCGACGAGGTGCGCGTCCTGCGCAACCTTGGCTTCGACCCACCGGCCCCCATGGCTGCCTACTACGACTGGCCTGGGCGCTACCCACCCTACATGCACCAGCGTGCGACAGGGGAGTTCCTGAGCACCAACCCCCGGGCCTTTTGCCTGAACGGCATGGGCAGCGGCAAGACGCTCTCCGTGCTCTGGGCTTTCGACTACCTCAAGAAGGCCGGGGAGGTCGATTGGATGGTCGTGGTGAGCCCGCTCTCCACACTGGAGCGCGCCTGGGGCGACGAGATTTTCCGGCACTTCCCCGACCTCACGTTCTGCGTCCTGCATGGCTCGCGCGAGAAGCGGCTCAAGCTGCTGCGCAACCAGTTCGACATCTACATCATCAACCATGACGGCGTGAAGGGTAAGGATGTGCTGGCTGAGCTGGTGGCCAAGCCTGGCAACGGCCTGATTGTGGTGGACGAGATCGCCGTGGCCCGCAACGCTTCGACCGAGCTGTGGAAGTGCCTGAACACCCTCATCAACGGGAACCCCAAGCTCAACATCGAGCCCAAAAAGTGGGCCTGGGGGCTGACCGGCACCCCGATCCCCAACTCTCCGACGGATGCATGGGCCCAGGTGCGGCTCATCAACCCCGGTCGAGTAGGGCGGCACTTCGGTCACTTCCACGACAAGGTGATGAAGCGGATCACCCAGTTCAAGTGGGTCGCCCGGGAGGGTGCCCTGGACCACGTGTTCGAGGTCATGCAGCCAGCCATCCGGTTTGCCCGCGAGGACTGTATCGACTTGCCGCCCACCACGGTGGTGACCCGTCAGACCGAGCTGACGCCAGAGCAGAAGACCGCGTTCGACACCATGCTGCGCAAGTTCCGTGCGGAGCACGACGGCGGGGAGATCACCGCTGTCAACGAAGCGGTCAAGCTGTCCAAGCTGCTGCAAATCTGCAGCGGGGTCGCCTACGGCTCGGACGAAACTGAGGTCATCATCCCGGCCAAGCCCCGCATCGAGCTGGTGCGCGAGCTGATCGAGGAGGCCGAGGCCAAGGTTCTGGTGTTTGTGCCGTTCACCGCAGCGCTCAAGGTGGTGGCCAGCGAACTGAGCAAGGACTTCACAGTGGAGATGGTTCACGGCGGCGTCAGCAAGACCCAGCGGGACACCATTTTCAAGAACTTCCAGCAGGCGAAGGACCCACGGGTCATCGTCGCCGACGCTCGCACCATGGCCCACGGCATCACGCTAACAGCGGCGAACACCGTCATCTGGTACGCGCCGCCGTACTCAGCTGAGATTTACCAGCAGGCTTGCGCCCGGGTGACCCGACCTGGGCAAAAGCTCAACACCCTGATCGTGAACATTCAGGCCACGCCCATGGAGACCAAGGTCTATGACCGGCTCCAAGGTAAAGAGCGAATGCAGGGTTTGCTCCTTTCGATGCTGAAAGGGGCTTGAATCTAACATGTTAGATATAATATTTAACCCATACAGGAGAGCACCATGAGCACTGACGTACTGATCGAGAAATACATCCTTCTGCGCGACAAAAAAGCGCAGATGAAGCAAGAATTTGATAGCAAGGTAGCCCCTGTTGACGAGGCTATGGCCAAGATTGAAGCCCACATGATGAAGGTGCTGAACGAGGCCGGAGCAGACCGCATCGGTGGTGCCACTGGCGTAGCCTTCAAGTCCACAGTCAATAGCGCCACGGTCGCCGACAAGGAGCTGTTCCGCCAGTTCTGCCTCGACAAGGGCCTGTGGGAGCTGGCCGACATCCGCGCGTCGAAGACCGCGATCAAGGACTACATCGACCAGAACGAGGACTTGCCGCCCGGTATCAACTGGCGCACGGAGACCGTCGTTCGCATCAATCGCCCTTGACTCTAACACCCCAACCACGTAACCTCACTAACCTCCAAGGAGCCCCACATGTCCGCAATCGTTACTTTCAGCGCTGGTGCCAAGCTGCCCGCCTACCTGCAGAACCGCGCCGCCCTCGCAACCATCAACGCTGACGTTATCAGCGGTGGTCTCGGTTTCCCCGTTCTGTCCATCAAGGGCAAGGTGTTCACCCTGGTGAAGGACGGCGAGCGCAAGGTGCTGACCCGCGCCGATGATCCAGACGAAGTCCTGCAGTCCATCAACCTGGCTGTGGTTCGCGCTAACACCAAGAACCGCGTGTTCTACGCCAAGGCCTACGTTGAAGGCTCTGAGGGCGAGGCTGCGAAGCCTGACTGCTACTCCAACGACGGCGTAACCCCTGCGGCCGACGCACGCAGCCCGCAGGCCAAGAAGTGCCAGATTTGCCCTCACTCCGTGTGGGAGTCCAAGCGCAACCCCGACGGCAGCGCAGCCAAGGGCACGGCCTGCACCGTGAACACCCGCCTGTCGGTCGTTGACCCTGACCACGTCCTGGGCGTCGAGAAGATCGAGCCTTACCTGCTGCGTGTGCCAGCCGGCTCTCGCGCTAACTTCGCCGACGTGGTGAAGACGGCTGAGGCTCGCGGTATCCCCTACAACGCCCTGGCGCTCAAGGTTGGCTTCGACAAGGAGGCCCCAAGCCCCAAGCTGACGTTCAAGCTGGTGGGCCTGCTGGACGACGCTGCGTACGCTGCGGTGAGCGGCATCTACGAAGACGAAACCGTCAAGGAAATGCTGGGCCTGGGCCCCGTCCGTGCCGCTGCCCCAGAGCAGACTACGAGCGAAGCCACAGCCACCGAGGCCGACCTGGAGGCGGCACTGGCTGCCAAGGCCGCGCGCGACGCCGCTGCCGCTCAGAGCGAGAAAGTGGTCAACAAGGCCGCCGAGACCTCCAAGGCAGCAGTTGATCTGTCGGACCTGGACGCAGCACTGGGCACGGCTGAGCCCGCCGAGAAGCCCGCACGTCGCACCGCTACCAAGGTGAAGGATGTGCAGGAAGTCGAAGTGAAGCAGGGAACCAAGGTCGCTGCTCCTGCTGCAGAGTCCAAGTCAGCTGCCGACACCATCGCAAAGGCCAGCGTGGCTGAGGTGGACGACCTGCTGGGCGGCCTGGAGGCCCTGCTGGCCTCGAAAGACGACTGATCCCTCGATAGCCAAACCCCCTAAATCGACTGTGCGATGGGGAGCACTCTAAAGCTCCCCTGGCTACGGCAGGCGGTGGGAACCGTAACCCACCACATTTTCTGGAGATGACATGGATTTTGGATTGATTCGCAAGTCGGGGTTGCGCCAGCACGAGTTCGCCACCCTGTGCGGTGTTAGTCGGACCACGGTGAACCTGTGGGTCACAGGCAAGATGAAGCCTCACCGCTTGCTGCAGGACAACGTGAACCGCGTGATGGCGGCCATCGCAAAAGGTGTCGAGGACAAGCGCCTCCCCACAAAGAGCAGCACCGTTACGCCCCGGATGGTGGTTGCTGAAATTCTCGAAGAACTGGCATCAGAAGCAACGGTTTCCTGACGCGGCAAAGGGGGGCCAATGCTGAAAGAGTTTTACGGGGACATCCTCCCCGAGACAGGCTGCTACTGCCTGACGCTACTGCCACAAGGGCAGCACGTGTGGGCGCACAGCCTGGATGAGCTGGTAGAGATCACAGAGGACCGCATCGAGCGCCAGGGGCTGTACTTCGGTACGGCCGCATTCCAGACCACTGCCAACCGCACACAGGCTAACGTGTTAGCTCTCAAGTCCCTGCGGTTGGACATCGACGCGGGTCCGGAGAAATTCGAGAAGCACGGCGGAGAAGGCGTGTACGAAACCCAGAAAGATGCACTCGCGGCATGTCTGGGTTTTTTCCGTGATACGACCCTGATGCCATCGTATGTGGTGTCGAGCGGGGCAGGGCTGCACATCTACTACTGCCTCACCGAGGCGATCGAGCCGTCTGACTGGCTCCGGCTGGCCAAGGCGCTGGCGTCGCTGGGCGAGAAGCACAACCTGCTGATCGACCCCTCGGTGACGCAAGACAGCGCACGCATCCTGCGAGTACCTGGCGCACCTCACCCGAGCGGCAACCGGGTAACTGTCCTCAAGCGCACGGGGGTCGTGCATGATCCGGCGAAGCTGCGTGAGCTGTTCGGCCTGATGGACGCGCCTCGGACCTTCAACATGGCCGTCAACGATGACCTGGACCTCACGTACCAGGGCCCACCGTCGAGCGCCGAGAAGATCATCCAGCACTGCGGAGCACTGGCCCACGTGGCAGAGGTGCAGGGCAACGTGCAGGAGCCGTACTGGCGGGCCATGCTGGGCCTGGTCAAGCGTACCGTCGAAGGTCTGGACATCGCGCAAGAGTGGAGCAGCGGACACCCAGAATACGACCCCGATGAGGTGGCCCACAAGTTCCACGCATGGAGCACCGGACCCACAACCTGCATGGAGTTCGCCAAGCACAGCAAGGCATGCCAGTCCTGCCCGAATCGCGGCAAGGTGAAGTCTCCGATCAACCTGGGCCTGATGACGACCAACGAGATCGAGACGCTGCCGCCAGAGGAGCGCATCGTCCTGGCCGACCCTGTGGTCCAACCGGCATCCGGCACACCGTGGGACGGACACATTCCGGCAGGGTTCAGCGTGGAGCCCGTCAAGTCGGGCGGCCATGCGCTGGTCATGAGCCTCATGGTGGAGAAGGAATCGCCCACCGGGGAGATGGTCCCGACCGTCATCAATGTGCCGTTCACGTACAGCGTGTTCTGGTTCAGCCAGTGGGCCGAGGCGGACGACACCGATGACAACGCCCAGGTCATCATCAACCTGTGGACCGGCAAGTACGTCAAGCGCTACACGATGGACCAGTCTGTCGTCGCCAGCGTGTCCAAGCTCACGGAGTTCCTCTCAGGCAAAGCAATCCACACGACATCACACAAGAAGGCAGCACAAGCAATGCAAGACTACGTCAAGTCCCAGTTGCAGCACATCCGAAGCGAGCGCAAAAACCTCAAGGTCACCGACCACATGGGGCTGCGCACCCTCGACAGCGGAGAGCTGGTGTGCGCACAGGGCAAATACACGATCTTCCCGGACGGGTCGATCCGCGAGACGATGCTGGGGGCGCAGCTGCGCCAGATGGCACGCGCTTTCACCATCCCCCTGCCGAACGCCACCACCGAGGTGTTTGGTCCAGAGGTCTGGGATTCCTACATCGTCCCACGTGCTCGCAAACACGCCCAGTTCATCTCGAAGTATTACCACGAGGAGGGCATGGAGCGGTTCCAGCTGGCGATCATGCTGAGCCTGGCCAGCCCATTCATGGCGTTCGTGACGGGTGACTACGCAGGTGGCCCCACGCTGCCGAACAACAGCTCGCTCACGGTGTCTCTGTACTCTCGGGAGACTGCCCGAGGCAAGACCACTGCCGCGCAGACCGCCATCCTGGCCTACGGGATGCCCGGAGTGCTGTCGAACGACAGTGGCAAGGCCGGAGCAACGGTGAACGCCCGCATCGGTCAGCTGTCGCTTCACGGCACACTGCCGAGCATCATGGACGAGATGGGCGACCTGAGCCCCAGCGAGGTGGCCACAACGGTCAGCTCCGTGGCAAACGGTGCCGGCAAGAAGACGTTCACGACCAACCGCGCCATGCGCCAGGAGTCCACCTGGTCCCTCATCAACATCATCACCACGAACATGTCCCAGCGTGACCTGATCTCGGCCGCGCGGTCGGCATCGGGGCCGGTTCTCTACCGGATGTTGGAGATCGACGTTGACGGGATGCCTGAGTACAGCCTGGACAAGATCGCCGAATTCCGCGAGGAGTGGAGCGAGATGAGCCGAGACTGCCCCGGGGCACTGGGTGCGCTGATCCACCGCGAGATTTGCGCTCTCGGGTTGAACAACATGTCCAAGCTGGTCACCCGGTGTGTCGCCCGGGCGGAAAAGTTAGTGGGCGCTACGCAGTCGGCCCGCTTCCAGTCTCGTGGTCTCGGTGCGATGCTGGCCCTCGATCTGGTGCTGCGCAACGTGAACATCGAGCTGTTTGACACCAACAAACTGGTCGAGACCTTCAAGGTTGCCTACGACGCCAACGTGGACTACGTGGTGGAAAACACCCTGCCGGATGACCCACTGGCAATCCTGGCTCGCTTCCTGCTGGACATCGCACCTGACACCATCGTCACCCAAACCGAGAGCGGAGGTGGCGGCTACCGCACGGCCGTTGACCGGGCGCTCAATGTCAAGGTGCCGGATGCGCCCCTGGCTCGCCACATCCTGGAAACAGGTATGAGTTATGTGGCCATCGACGCGCTCAAGAAGTGGTGTGCGGAGAAGGGCGTCAGCGAACGCCAGGTAATCGACGGCGCGCGCCGCTCCGGCATCCTCATCACCTACTCTCGCTCGATGGGCCCCAAGGCCAATCAACGGGTGGTGAATCGGTCCTACGACTTGAAGTCGCTGACGAAGGGTATGGCGGGGGACATGAAGATCAGCTGCAAGGCGTACACCTTCAACGTCCGAAAGCTCAACGCCATGCTGCGCTCCAACGAAACAGGGTTCAAGTTAGTGGACACTAACGAAGTTGAGGAGCCACAGCACGATGACGTACCGGAAGTAACCGGCACATAGAAAAGGGCCCCCGTGGGGCCCTTTTTGTTATCGCACCTGGCAGGTGGCGTCGTACTTTTTACCTATCGACTCACACAGGAACCGCGCGTCGTAGATGTCGGAGTCCCCACCAGGCTTCTCCTTGTACGCCGACACCAGCAGGGTCGAGGTCACGATCTCGTCGCTGTCGTCTCCACCGATAGTGTACGCGTTGGCCCGAAAATTGGTCCGGTTGCCGGTCGTGGTGGCTTGCCCCTGCACCGTGGTGTAGGTCGGCATGCTGCTGGTCACTGTCGAGGTGGTCGTTTTGGCGCTCTGGACCTTGATGAACCCGTACCCATGCTGCAGGGCAACGTCGGCCGCGCGCAGCATGGCCAGATCGTCGGTGCGATCCGACTTGGACAGGGCGTTCCCTCGGAATGCCACGCGCCAGGTGTTTTCGCTCAGACGGGTCTCCGTGAACCCACCAGCGATTCCGCTGGACTGGTATTTCGTGGCACATCCAGTGGCGGCCAGGGCGACGAGTAGGGGCAGCAGTAAGCGCATTGGGTTCTCCTTTGCGCGAAATGTTACACCCTACAGGGCCCGGACAAACGCCTCGTTCTCCTTGCGGAACTGCACCCCACCTGCTGTATTGGCCTCGCGCTTGGCGCGCGCTGAGGGGGCCTTGAGCAACTCGGACAGCGGCTGAACCTTGTATCCGTACCCCTGGCGAGCCTCCTGCAAGCGCAGCCACTCCTGGCGGGCCTCGCTGAGCGCAGAGTTGTCGCCGGAACGGTAAGCCTCCACGTACTCGCGCTTGATCTGCGCGGTGCGATTGTTGAAGAACTCGTCCGCCTTGAACTTCGCACTGGCGCGCATGCTGCGGTCGGTGATCGTCGTGCTGGGAAGGCCGATGGCCTGGGATACGCCAGCCAGGAACGAGATGTCCTCCGGGCTCATCACCAGGTCGCCGTTGCGCTGCGTCATGCCAGAGGTCTCTTGGCGGATGGCCTTCGACAGGTCTGCGAACCCCTTGGGCAGCAGCTGCTCGGAACCCTTCCAGTAGTCACCCTGGCCGATCAGGTCGATGCCATCAGCGAACTTCGGCAGCAGGCCACCAACGAATGGTCCCAGTGCACCCATCACCGCGGCTTCGTAGCCCTTGCGGCTGATCGAGGTGTCAGCATATGGCAGCAGCGACAGCATGTTGCCGGCCCCGAGGCGACCCGACAGGTCAATGCCAAGTGCGGCCGGTGCACCCTTTACCAGCAGATCACCAAGCTCCGGGGGCAGCATGCGGCGCAGGGTCACCTCTGGGTTGTCGGGCTCATCGTCGTCACCGAACACCTGGCGCAGCACCCAGCCGATCACCTGTGCACCTGGCATGCCGAGCGCACCACCCAGCAGGAACATGTGGGTCAGGTTGAAGGCCAGCGCCTTGCGGGCCACCAGGCGCTCCTCGGCGGTGGCACCCTTGAACGCCCCGTTGAGCAGCTTCGCATACAGCGAGATTTGGATCAGCTGGAACTTGCGGAACTGGGTCAACAGGCGGCCGATGCCGGTGCGCATGACGCGTGGGGCGTTGAAGCCGCTGTAGTCACCGTGGGTGTTGAAGATCACGCTCTCGGCGTAGTCAGCAGCCTGCGAAGGGTTGGCGTTGCGACCCAGCTCCAGGCGCGCAGCGGCAATGGCCGTGACGATGCGGTTCACGGATTCCACCGTCTGGGTGACGCCACGCATCTTGTCCACGGCCTTCCCGAACACAGCCAGCTTGCTGTCCTCCGTCGAGCGCCAGCGGCCGAGGTCTTGCTCCAGCGAGATGTCGATGCGACCACGGTTCACCAGGTCCTCGATGATCGCCTTCACATCGGCCGGCATACGGCTGTAGTCGTCCTGGGTGATCGTTCCGTCCTTCACCAGCGGGAAGATGTCGTTGTATGCCTTGGTCATGGCCGAGAACGAGCGGGTGTACCCGTGCTTGCCAGCCAGGGTCGGCAGCGACATAACGAACGGCTGCGTGGCGTTGGTCAGGAAGTAGGCGGGGCTGGTCAGCAGCATCCACACCGAGCTGGCGCTCAGGGCCTTGTCCACCAGAGGGGTGGGCTGGTAGTCGATGCCCATGGCATGGCGACGCAGCACCTCGTTGTAGGCTGCCCGCGTGCCTTCACGCTCGGCACCACGGAAACCGTCGGCCTCCTGGCGCATGGTCCGCAGTTGCTCCGCGATCTGGCCGTTGTTGGTCAGGCTGGCGATGAAGTGGGCGCTGGCCCGACCCTGCGTTGCGAAGGCACGCATCATGTCGGCATCTGCACCGGCCACCCCGGTACGGTTGCGCTCTGCCTGGCGCGCGCTCTGCTCACCGAGCAGTGTCAGGTGCAGGTCCACCATCAGGCGGTTCATGGCCTTCTTGGCGTTCGTGGACAGCTTGTCGTCCTGGCTGTCATCCACCAGGGTGCGCAGGCGGCGGAATGCGCCCAGCATGTCGCGCGATCCGTATTCGACACCATCCTTCTCGAAGTTGGTGGCGTCGGCATAGCGACCGGAGATTTTCTCGCGCAGCGCGCGGGCCTCGTACTTGGTGTCGGTGAAGGACACGAAGTAGTGATTCTCGTCAGCGCGCAGTGTCTCCAGGCGGCGGGTGTCACCGGCCTCCTCAGCATCCAGGTACGCCTGGGACTTGCCCACCACCACGTGGTTACCGAAGCGCTTGAGCGGGGCGTAGGGCCAGCTGCCGTCCAGGGCGTTCAGGCTTTCGAAGTCCCGCAGGGCTTTTTGCTTGGCCTTGCGCTCAGCGTCGGCCGCGCGCTTGTCACCCTCAGCCTCATACCCGGCGATCAGTGCGTCGAACTCGGTGTTGATGTTGCCGATGACGGCGGACTTGAGGGCCACCAGGTTATCGTGACCATGCTTGAACACCGCCGTGACCAGCTGGCGAGCCTGCGGGGACATGGCCTTGTAGCGTGCCTCCATGGCCGGGTCGATCTGCACAGTGTGCAGATAGGTCGGCTGGTATCCCCAGGCTTTCGCCATTGTGGAGTCCTTGAGGAAGGCGTTGACGCTGCCTGGGCCAGTACCGCGCTCCGCTTTGGGCAGGGCGTTATACATGTCAAGGATCGACTCAATCTCCCGCTCGGCGCGAGTCTTCGCCACCTGCGAGCGCTTGACCAGGTCCAGGTAGGTTTTGGCGGATGGCAGCTTGGCTGCGACCGAGTTGATGAGGTCCTCGGTGAATGCGCCCCACAGGATGCCCTGGGACTTCACGTCCTTGATGAACTGCGAGGTTGCGCCCGATGCGGCCCGGGCCGCTGGTGTCAGTTGGGCTTGGAGGGCGCTGCCACGGCTGAAACGAACGGGCTGGTCATTCCCTCGGGGTCCAGGCTCCGCACGCGCATACCGGGGCGCTTGGCTGCGACTGGCGCGGCCTTGCGGCGATCCGCCATCCGGGCCGCCAGGGCTGCTTTCTTCTCCGTATTGGTTTTGGGCGATGTCGGCATATACCGTCTCCATGAAATCGGCCACGTCCGGCAGGTTGTCCTCCAGGTACTCCTTGCCGGCACGTGTATTGTAGGTAGCCCAGAGTTGGGCAAACATTTCTTCGCGGATGGCCTGTGCGTCAAGATCACCGTGGGTCTTTCGATCCAGTGGGTAACGCATGGTTCCAGCAAATGGTGAGTCAGGGTTCTGCTCGTAGTGGTCCAACACCTGCTCGGCGATCAGGCCGTGGGCTCGGATGCTGTCGCCGACGATGCGCAGGTTGAACTCCGGCATACCGGAGTAGGCGCCACCTGGGATCGACAGGTCAACGGCGTGACCCATCTCGTGGTGCATTGTCCACTCGGCCTGGTCGGGGAACAGCATGGTGCGCATGGTCATCACCACGGCAGGGCGACCGTTGATCTCGGTGTAGGCGCCGCCCCAGTCGGTGCGGTTGGCAGTGACGAACCAGTCCTTGACCGCGCCAAGGATGTGCCCGATGCCGTCAGCGCGGTACTTGTCAAAGACCTTCTTGATGGCCGGTGTGCGCTCCATGTCGGCCACGGACTGAGGCATCACCTGAACTTGCTTGCCAACCTTGTCGCGCAGCGATCCCATGGGCTGCATCGTGCGCGAGAACCGGGCATTGCCAACCTCCAGTGGGGGCTGGCCGGTCATCTCCTTGACCATGCGACCCCAGTCGCGGGGGGCGATGTCCAGAATGTTGTTGTACTGGAAGGGTGCGTCTGCACGCAGCACTCCTGCGTCGATGGCGGCTTGGGCGGCGGCTTTTGCCTGCTCCAGGGTAACGAACTTGTCGTTGCCCAGCATCACATCTCCGGGTTGCTCCACCTCGTGCGAAAGGGCACGCAGATCGCGCTCACGCTGCGTAGTTGCATCTAGGCCGCTACGCTCGTCTGGGCCGAGCGCTACTTGCTCTGCACCAGCGCCATCAACTGCTTCTTGTGCTCCTCGGGCGGCAGATTCTGCAGCTCCAGTCGCTTCGCCCGCACCTCGAACATCATTTCGGGGTGCGTCTTGTCGTACATTGCCATCTCGGGGTCCGACAGGTTTTGGGCCAGGTTGAGTAGGTTGGCCTCGTACTTGGCCAGCTTCTCGTCGTGTGTCATCTTGGATACCCTCGAAAATCTTGTTGAAGGTGCGGGTGTCGATGTTACCCGTGTCCCATGACACGAACGCCTTTACCCACTGTGCTTGGCGTTGCGGTTCGAGGTCACCCCAAGCGGTATCGCCCTCAGCCATGGTCTCAGCAAAGTCCTCGGCAGCACGCTCGATCTCAGCGTGCATCGCTTCCGGCAGCAGGTTGCGCAGCTTGGAGCGAGTCTGAACCTCGCGGTTCATCTCCTCGATCAGCTTGGCGTTCTCTGCGATGAGCTGAGCATTCTTGGCGATCTGCTCAGGGCTCACGACTTGGGTTGTTGCCTCGTCCACGGCGGATTTCAGGCGTTCCTGAGCATCGGCACCGCGTTTGGTGCTGGAACCAGCGGCCTGGGCCAGCAGGGTGTCAGCTTGCTTCTCCACGCGCGCCACAGCCGAAGTTTTTTCTGGCTCAACGATTCCGGAGCCGAGGTTGCTGCGAACACTCATGCCTCCACCGGAGTCCTGAGACCCCTCCATGGCTGCACCGAATGCTTCATCCTGTGTGACCGGTGTGTTGTCCTCCGGTGCGACCACATCCACCAGCTCCCCATCGGCATTGGTCTCCGTGGCGCTCGCGTCCTCCTGGGTAGCGACCATCGCGCCGAGGCGGTTCATCACGTCGGAGTTGATGCCGTACACGGCCAAAGACTTGCGGATGGCCTCACGGCTGACAGCCTTCGATGCACCCAACATGGCGGCTTCGATCGCTGCGACTTGTTCAAGCGTCTTGGGGCTACCGACCATGAATCCCTCGTCTGGGTCCAGTCCGGCCAGCAGGTAGAGTCGGCGCTTAGCCTGTGGGTGCACCTTCTTGCCAGAGCGAGCCTCGATACCCTCGATCAGCTTCTGACCAGGTGTCTTTTCCGCTACTGTTGGCGCTGCGCTCGTCGTCGCTCCTTGCGGGCTCGTCGTTGGGCTTGTTTGCGCTCCAGGGTTCGCAGGCGTGGGGGCATCTACCTTGGCTCCTTGTTGGGCTTGGTTCTTTTCACGAGCAGCAATGACCTCGGCCGCAACGCGGTCCTGTTCGGCCTGGTCCTTGTTGACCGCTTCGATTTCCTTGGCCACGGCGGCGTCGGCTTTGGCCTTGGCCTTCTTGGCCTCGACGAGCATCTTGCGAGCGCCGTTCACGTCACCTGTGACAAGGGCGCCGCGCATTGCACCGCGCAGGGCGGGGGTGAGGACCTGACCTGACGCCAGCATCTCCTTCACGACGGGAAGGGCGTTCTTGGCCGCGATCCCGTTCTGCTGAATGAAGACCACTGCCTCTTGGGCGAGGCGCACTTGTTCTGCCGCGGCAGCTTCTTCCTCTTGCTGGGCGGGAGTTGGTGGTACAGCAGCTGCAGCTGCGGCCCGGGTGCGTTGTTCAATTGCCGCACGTTGCGTCTCTGCGAGCTGCGTGACGGCGGTACTACCTTGGGTGTTTGCCGTAGGGGATGGTTGCTGCGCACCGAGAGGGCTGTCCAAGCCATCTACGCCACGTTGGGCCACCTCAAGTGCGGAGAGTTCACGCTCGACACCGGTCTGTGGGTCGGAAATGCGAACCCCGCCAGGTGCAGACGCCGCTGCCTCGAAGCGCTTTTCGTACCCCTTGCGCTCGCTGGGTGCGCCGATGGCAAGGGCGCTGTCAATTCGACCCTGCAGTGGTGCAGGCTCAGTCACCAGCGTAGGACCAGCGTCGGCGGAACGGGCCGCCTCATCGGCGAAGCGCGCATCGTCACCCATGAACTGCTGATCGAGCCACGACTCCATGTCCTGGGGAGAAACGTCTTGCTTCTGGGCCTCTGCCAGAATCAGGTCGCGCGCCTGGGCGCGCACCATTTCCGGCGTGTTCGGACTGTAGAGGGCGTCCTTCATCGCCTGAGCGCGACCCGCGCGGCTCACGTGGCCACCAGCGGCGAAGGGACCCAGCAGCAGTGTCAAACCGATGCCGCCCTGCGCACTGTCCTTTGCGATTTCCCAGGCATCCTGTGGGGTTGCCCCAAAAGAGCGCTCGTTGAATTCTGTGCCCAAGTCCTGCGCGACTTCCGTGGCAGGCTGCACCAGCAAGTTGAGACCGAGGCCCTTGGCCAGAGGCTTGATGACGGCTGTGTCAGTGGCGCGCGCAGCGATACCAGCAGTGGTTTGGGAGCCGATGCCGAGCAGAGGTTTTGCTGCTGCGAACGCGCGGGCACCGACTGCCGTTGCGATACCTTCCATTGGGCCCTGGATGAGCCCTGTACGCCAGCCTGCAGCGGTGGCGTCGGCGTCGGAAATACCCTGGTTGCGCAGCTTATCCTCAGTGTCCTGCGCCGAGCTGGCACCGAACTGACCCGCGGCGACCGCAGGTGCGATCCACTGACCGCCCGGAACGAACGACGCTGCGATGGCCGGGGCCATTGGAGCCACTGCGCGGGCACCCTTGATGAGCGTGGACGCGAGACCCCCACGGCCTTCCATATCTGGCGCCCACTCCGGTGCGCGAGCGTCTGCAGCCTCTACCGTGCTGCGACCCCACTCGTCAAGATTTGTGCCGTCCTGAGCCACCCAGCGGGCAGCCTGGCCAGCCATTCGTGGTAGGTCAACGGCGGCACCGGCAACTGCTTGCCGACCAATCTCATAAGCGTCGCTGTACCAAGGCTTGTCGTCCGGCTTTTGAGCGCCGGGGTTGTAGGAATCCCAGAGTCCTGACATGTGGTTCCTTGCTTATCGGGAGTTGGCACCAAGGCCCAGGTATGGGCCAAGAGGCACGGCGAGAGAGCGTTGGTACTGCTGCTCGGCCTGGCGAACCGCCGCCTGCTTTTCCTTGAGCAGCTGGGCGTACTCCTCGCGCGCGGCAAGACCCGCCTTCAAACCTGGTGCTGATTTGCGAAGGTCTGCCAGTTCCGCACGGGCGGCGTCCAGTTGTGCGCCCTCTGGGGTGTCGGCCTGCTGGTTGCCAGCAGGTTTGGTCATGCGCGATGGCAAGCCCGACGCAGTGGGGGTGGATGTCTGCACAGAACCCTTGGTGGTGCGTCCACCGGCATCCCATGCGAACGTCGGGTTCTTGATCCCGTTGGCTTCGGCATCGCGGCGGATGATGTCCAGCTGTTCACGGGATGGGACAGGGGAGCTGCCCAGCACGTCCTCGGCCGGCATACCGGGGAATCGGCGGTCCCAGCTCGCGTAGTCCTCGGCGGTGAGGGGCTTGCCGTCAGGGCCGACACCAGAGCGCAGGCGCGCGACCTCCGATGCTGGAGGTAGGCCACGTGCCACCAGGAACGCACCCAGCTGTTGCTGAATGGCCGCCTCTGGTTGACCAGCTTCGCGCAGCTTGATCTCCAGTTTGGTGGCTTCTTCCTGCACGCCGCCGCGATCTTGACCTCGCTTGAGGGCGCTGTAGGCACGCTCAACGTTGCCACCGTAGTGACCGGCTTTGGCAACTTCCTCAGCTTTCGACCAGATGGCATCCACACCTTTGCCACCACCGGCACCGGAAGCCCGTGCGGCCGCAGCTGTGGCCATCTGACGGCGGTATGCCTCGTTGGTGTCGGCGTTTTGATGCGCAACAGCGAGCTGACCACCCTTGTAGAGGGCATCGTTCTCCGATGCCGTGGATTTCGAGATGGCGTCGTTCCACGTCTTGATGTGGTCGGCCATCTCTTTGTTTACGCTGCTCAGGCGTGCGATCGACTCCTGCCCGTAGCCAGCCATGCCGAGCACAGAGGCCGACGCCATCTGGCGCAGCTGAGCCTCGTTGAGGACGAACTCTTTGCCGCTCGGCTTTCCAGTTGCTGGGTCGGTTGTGACGAACTTGAACCCATCCTTCGTCTGCCCCGTGTAGAGCATCGGATACGGAGAGTCGTTGGTGTTGAGCTTGCTGGCGTACACCTCCAAGGCGTCGCGGGGCATTTGTGCAACAGCGTCGTCCAGCTGCTGGATCATGTCGCCGCGCTCACCTTGGCGCTCAGTGCGCTCGCCCGACTTGAGGCCCAGTTCTGCCGAGCGCAGCTTCATCGGCTGGGCTTGCTGCTCCCAGTTGAAGCGCTGGTCCTCTCGGTCCTGGTTCACCAGTTCGCGGCGCATCTGCAGAGCAGCGCGCGGGTCGTATTTCGCCTCGATGTCTGCGATCTTGCTGTAGCGTGCGCGATCAATCTGACTTTGGTCCAAGGAGCCGGCAGTGCGCTTGCCCATGAAGTCGGTGACAGCACCTGCGGCGATACCTGGGCCGTCCACAGGTGTGTACGTGCCATCCTGGCCTCGGACTTTCAATCCGTAGGTGTTATCAGGGCGGGCCTCCAGCTGGTACGCAAGGTTGCCCTCTGCGTCGCGGGCCTCTGCGATGTTGCGCAGCATCTCGCCGTCGTTGGTCGTGTAGCCACGGGATTCCTGCGGGGTCTCACGCATAGCGCGGGCCTGCTCGAAGCCCTTGCCGACCTTCTCGACAGTGTCGTAGGCGGCGTTGAAGGACTGAATGGCGTCCAAAAATCCGTTGCGTCGTGCCACTTAGACCTCCACCATCTCGATACCGAGCATTTCGTAATTCACAGCGTCGTATCCGTTCGCCATGCGGGTCACGGCATCTGGCATCACGCGCAGCACCTCGTCAGCCATCACACCACGGAACCGGCGACCCGGGATTTCCTTGTATGAGAATTCGTAGATGGCCAGGCCGGTACGCCGATCAACACCAACCTGCACGATGTCTGTCTTGAGCTGGCGGTCAGACATGAACAACGGCGCGACCTTCGCGGCACCTGCGGCGAGACCACCAAGTCCACCCAGGATGCCACCGAGGGATTCACCGCTTTGCTGGTAGTAGTCGCGGGACTGGACGCCATACATGCTGGTGGCGTTTTGACCCATCTGACCAGCCATCGTGCCAGCTGCGTTGAAGCCCCGGGTCATGCCATCTGCGCCTGCGTTTGCCAGACCGAGACCAGAAGCACCAAACCCGGCTCCAGCACCGGTTGCTTGCATACCCATCGAGGGGTAACCGGACAGCATGTTGGCAGCGTTGCTCTTGAGCTGGATGCCCTCTGCGCGTGCGGCTTCGCTCACCTTCCGGCCGGCAGCTGCTTTTGCCAGCGCCTCCTGGAGGTTCCCCTGACTGACCATTGCAGCGGTGCGACCGTCGGTGGGGTTGACCCCCATGCGACTCAAGGTACGCAGACCTTGCCCTTCGGCCGCATCGAACGCCTGGGTGATGTCTGCTGTCGCCTCACCCATCATGTCGGCACGGCGGGTGTCGTAGTTGAAGTTGCGGGCCATGTCCAACAGAGGCGCCTGTGCAGCGTCGAGCTGAGCGCGTTTACCCAGCGTCCACGCGCGGTCCTCCTGGGACTGTTCGTACGCCGTGCGCGCGCTGTCAAGGCCGAACCGCAGTTGCTCTTGCTGCAGTGGGAGCATGTCCTCGGACTGCTTCACCACTCGCTGGATCACGTCATCCTGGATGCCCATCGAGCGAATCTGGGCTGCGATGAGCTGCGGGTCAGGTGCGGGGGCTGAGCTGTTCTTAGAACCCATGTTCAGTTCTCCAAAAATCGGCAGTTCTCACGCCACATGACATAGAGAATCACGTCCCCGCCATCGGGTGCGGCACCTTTGAGGCGAGCCTCCTCTTGGTAACCAAAGTGTTCGTTGAGGCGTCGAGCCTCGGTGTTGCTTGCGTTCACGTAGCCGCTGATGCGCTTCACGCCCATCTCGTTGAACGGGTAGTGAAACCCGTACCGCAGGAACTCTCGGGTCATCCAGCGCTTGCCGGGTTGCCCGGCAAGGTGTGCCCAGACGTTCTGACCATTGAAGCCCTCATACAGGGCCCCGGCCACAAGTTCGCCGTCTTTCTCCAACCCTATCCCCTTCATGCCGGCCACCGGGGCCATGGGCATGAACTGGGACACAAACGCGAAAACGCGCGCTGGGTTGGAGATGAGGCGCGATGCCATCAGTCTTTCAGGATGTCGTCGATCGAGCCGGTCAGCAGTTCGGCAGCGTCTGGTGCATCGGAGGGTGGAGCATCAGTGGTTGCCGGTGCGGCCTTCTTGCCTACACGGGGCGTTCGCGTGGGGACCGTGACATCCTTGGCCTGCACCTCAACCACGTTGTCCAGCTCGTGTGCGCCCTCTGGCGTGAGGATGAACTGACCATTGCGGTAGTGACCCACAACGGTGCGGCCCAGAATCAGGTCGCCGGTAACCACTTCTGCGCCGCGCGCAATCAGTTCTTTGTCGCTCATGAAGGCTCCTTCAAATAGTGGGATTATGCTCTAACACGTTAGTTTGATCCAGTGCTTGCACTACGATACGGTCAGCTTGGCACCCGAAAATGGAACGATTGCGTTGGGCGAGTTTCCTGATCCCAGTCGCTCGACGTTCCCGGTGTCGTTCGGTGTGATGAACTGCGGGCCGATGGCGGCAATGTAGGCTACGTGCGTGCCGGTCCAATCCCACCCCCAAGGTTGCGCCCCGGAAAAAACTAGCGGTCCCGTTGGTCCACCTGCGTGGATGCCCACAGACATGTAGTTGGCCATGGCGCCCGAGCGATACCCCGCGGACAAGCGGACAGTGAATATGGGGATGTTGGCAGGGTTAAAGCCAGGAACAGTCGATGTCACAGGTGTCAGACCTGGGCTTGCGGTGCCATTCCAGTGCTCAAACCACACTCGCCCGTCGCCGAAAATGATGAAGCCGCGAGCGAACTCGAACAGGTTGCTGCCGTTTCGGATGACCGGCCCATTGTGTGGTCCCCCGTTACCTGCGGCCCCCGAGCAATCCACAGCAAATGCAATGTGGTTGCCACCCTGGCTGTAAAAATTCGCAGTGTTTACGGTGCACACAAATTCCTGGAGCACGCTGCTCACGCGACTGCTGACGGCGGGGAGCCGGTAAAAATCCAAGTCGTTGCGAATAAGGTTGAGAGCAGCAGGTGGGGTCCCACCGGTCGGAGCGTTGTCATACGAGCCGACAGGGTCAGAAATTTCATCCCGCTCCTGAGCGCTGCTGGTGCGAGAGATGCGACGCAGCAGGTCATCGTGCATTGTGGTCTGGCGCAAGGCGTCACCGAGGGCGTTTATGTCCTCGAACTTGGCCCACCAGTTGCTCGACGGTGCTGTGGAGTTTGGAGTCTGGGCCATGAACGCCTCCAGCTCACTCTGGGTGACGACCCGCTCCCCAGGATTGTTCCGCTGACCCTGTCGCACTTCCAGGTGCTCGGTTACGGCCTGCACCCAGGCTTTCATTGAGGGGTCCTGAGCAGACACGGGCGGAAGCGCCGGCAAGCGAAGCCGCCCTTTGTTGTTCGTTGTCATACTGCTTGAAGCTCCTGAGTGTCGCTGGTGATGATCACCCGGGTGACGCGCGAGCGCGATTCGATCTCAATCTCGTACTCCAGCCGGCGACCATCTGGGAGACGCACGGGAGACGTGTCGCTGATCGAGACGGTGTGCACCAGGGTGTCATCGCCGAACAAGCGCACGACGACCGGGGCAGTGAGGGTCTGATTGCCGTACACCTTGAGCCAGCTAAAGCTGGTGTATCGGGGGAGGGTGATGCGCGGAGACTTCCAGGTGCCCGTGCGCCGGGTGGCCGCACCGAACACTGCGCGAATTTCCGTCCCATTCACCACATAGAGGGTGTCCGTCACGGTGTCGGAAAATGCTGCTGCTGCGCTCAGGTTCAGCCGGCCAAGTTTAGCGGCTTGCGCGTCAAACGAGATGCAGCCTCCGCCGTTGCCCTCGTAGAACATGTAGCAAATGTTCTCGTGGCTTGCGGCCACCATTGTCTCGGGGACCAGCTTCTGCCAGTCCTCACGGGTGAAAAATGCGCTGGAGATGAGCCGCACCCCATTGGGGTCGGCGAGGCACAAGCCATCCGGGGAAGCGTACAACACGCCCCCTTGTACGGTGGTGATTGAGCGGGCAGACGCACAGGACTGGCGGGCATCTAGCTTGACCGCGGACATGCTCGCGGAGTCCGCGCCGTGAACAAAGTAAGGATTGCCCTTGGTGCCCACGAACACGGTTTGGCCGAAAACGCCCAGGCCCACGACAGGGAATTCAGTCGTGATCTGGTACTCGACAGGCCACGCGTACGGCACGTATGGTTCGCAGAACGCCAGGGTGTTGTCGAAGAACCCCACCATGATCCCGTTGGGCATGCCCACCAGACCTCGGATGTGAGGATTCGTCCCCGTCTCGCGCTTGGGTGGCATGGCCCAGGTGGTCGTTGGGCAGACTTCCCCGAGGGCCGCGGCCTTCTTGGTGTCTAAGTACGAGGTCGTGTTGATGTTCAGTTCCTCGGTGAACTGAAACGATGCGGTCTCGCCGCCCGAGTTGCTACGGTAGATGCGCCACCGGTTGATATTCCGGCCTGCGAAGGTTTCACTGGGGGGAAGGTCCGGGCGCAACACCGTCACGGAATCGTTCTGGTCCAGTTCCAGCTCCGCGGTGGGTTCGCTGGGGGCGGACTCCTCGTCCCAGTCGGTCACGAAGGTCGCTACGTAGAACCGTGTCTCGATGGAGCGCTGGGTGGTCGTACCCACGAACGCGCTCGGGCCACCCTTGGAATCGACCCACTCCTTGACCCAGATCGTGTCCTCAGAGAACTGCTTGAGACGCTCCACAGACTTCACGTTCACGTCGTGGGTGGCGGCTGCGATGCGGCTGCGCATGGCCATGACGGTGGCGTGAGACCCGTCCGGGGCGGCGACCAGCAGTTTGACGAACGCCTGGATTTCAGCGTCCAGCTTCTCGCGCTGCGCGCGGGCGTACGTGTCGGCCGTGAACCACTTGATCGTCTTGACCAGCAGGTCGGTGATCTGTGCTTCGGTGAGCACCCGTTGGCCGCTTTTCGCTCCGAACCCGGTCGCCGGGAATACCACGGTGCGCAGGTTAGCGCGCACCACTTCGGTGTTCAACCAGTAGGCGAACGGCACCCCGATCACGGGGATGGCGGCGTTGGTATAGGGGCCGTTCCCCAGTGGGAGGCCGCGACCGTCCATCTCACCGATCAGTAGGTTCATCTTCTCTGCAGCGGTGTACGGGAACACGGCCACAGCGTAGTACGGCTTGTCGGCGTACACGCCCTGTAGCACAGGATGGTCGGTCCAGTACATGCCCCACAGTTGGAACGAGCCCGCCGCAGGCAGTCCGGCCAGTGTGCGGCGACCCTCGTCGATGGCCACATTGCTGGGGTTATTGATGCCCGCCAGCAGAATCTTGTGTATCTCGTGGATCGCCACCTTGTTGATGTGGTCGTTCGCTTCATCAGGAGTCAGCTCGTCGGTGACCACCACCGTGGCGGTGGGCTTCATGGGGGCAGGGACACCCACCAGGCGAGGTGTCGTTGGGTTGGCTGCCGTGATCGCCTTCATCGGCTCCGAACCATCCCCCACGGTGAAGTAGGTGCGTTCGGTCCGCTCATCGTTGATCTGACCCTTGACGTAGTTGCGCACCTTGGTCGAGGTCACCCATCCGGTCGCAGTGTTCGTGTTCAGGTCACCCGCGGGGGTGCGCGCGAACCGATACACCGAGTTGGTGTTCAACGGGGCGGCGGCAACGGTGAAATCCTCGGACAGCGGACGGAACTCCGATGTTGCGAGGAACAGGTTGCTGTTGGTCTGCGCGGCCTGAGGGGGCAGTGCGCGAGGGGACACCGATGGCATCTCCCCGCCAAAACTGTCGATTTTCAGGGTCGTCATCTATCACTCCGATGTTGGCTGCACCTTGGGAATTACCGGCCAGGCGTCGCGGAGGGTGCGGACATCAGACGCGTGCCCATCAGCTTTTTCTGCGAAGAACGTTCGCTCTCGGCTGCAGACAGCGAGTAGTTCACTGGTGGTAGCGGCGTACTCAGCGAGGGCCGCGGGGGGAGCGTCGGCGATTCGTCGGGCGGCTTCGGACAGTTGTGAGCGCAGGCTGTCAGACTCAGCACGAGCAGCGAGAGCATCGCGGCGTTGAGCATCTTCACGGGTACGAGCGGCATTGAGGGCCTCCTGGTAAGTCTTGTTGATGGCGCGCTCCTCGGCGCGGGCGTTCTGCACAGCTTCGGTCTTTTCCTTGGCAGCGGCGGTGCGTTCGTCGGCGGCTGCGATCTCCATGGTCGAAACCTTTTCGCCGTGGTCCATCTTGAGCTTGGCCAGCTGTGCGTCGTGCATGTTCCCCTGGACGAACCAGGTGGCCAGGGCGGCGATGACGGCGATGATGATGTGGGTGTAGATCACTGGACCTCCATGCACTTGCGGTGGCGCTCCTCCGCGCGCACCCATACGCCCCGGCACCGGTTGGCGGGGTCCTTGCAGTCCTTGCCTGCCGCGCGGCGTGAGTCCAGGTTCAGGTACGCCTCGCATTGCGCCACGTAGTCGCCCCGGTTGATCGCCTGCACAACCTCCGAACGGCATGCTCCGGCTCGACCCCGCCAGTAGGCGAAGTCCACCAGGATGTCCCACTCCTCAGGGTGCATGTCGCCGGTCACGCAGCGCTTGAGCCGCAGCTCGTCCTTCTTGATGTGTGCCAGCGTCACGCGCAGGGCTTTCTGCGGTGTCGTGGTGTCGCCCATCTTCACAGGCGAACCGCCCTCGTTGAACGTGGAGCCGAAGCCGATGGTGGGGCGATCCCCCGGGATCGGAACAACGGCCTTGTCGGTGTAGCCCTCGTGGGACACCAGCGCGATCAAGCCCGCAGCGGAGAGGGCCAGGGCAGAGGCGGCGATGCGCTGCTTGCTCATGGGAACACCACTGCCAGAACGCGGTTGACGATGAAAGCTGCGAGCACGCCCAGCGTGCCGTACATCGCACCCATGACCCACTTGCTGGTCTGGGCCTGCATCGGTTCAGCGCGTTCGAGTACGGAGATGCGGGAGGCCAGCATTTCCGACTCGCGGTATATCTCCTCGCGCAGTTCCTTCTCCTGCAGGCGGCAGGCTTTCTCGTGATCAGCTTGGCGCTGTTCCACGCGCTCCAGTGCCTTGAAGGCGCGCTCCTGGGCAAGGATCATGTGGGTCTGCCGTTCTTCGACGACCGCCAGTTTGGTGACGGCTGCCGCGAGCTGCGCGATGCCGTCCTTCATCTCGCCGATGTCATCGCTCAGGTTAGCAATCTGGGTGGCGAGAACTTGCACTTGTTTATCCCCTTCGCGGCGGTTGAAATTCTGAACTGTCATTGGTCACTCCGGATGGGTAAAACTGACCACGTCAGCGGAGCACGCAGCTCGTGCCCCGGGATCGGATACCAAAGCTGGGTGCCGTCGTCGCGCACCACGTTGTCGATCTCATAGCCGAGGCGTACGCGCACCGGAATGAAACCGAGCAACTTGTCGGTCGTCACGATCTGCCAGGCCCCGTTGTTCTCTCGGACCGTCACCCCGTTGGCGCTCCATGTCCGGGTTGCGCCGGGGACCACGGGGCGCCCTAGCCGCCATGCGCGATACTCACCAGCGTTGCGCCGATACCAGGCTTTGCGTGACTTCTGACTGCGCGGATGTTCGCCTTCGCACCAGTAGTTGGCCGCGCGGGCGTCCGGCGTGTCTTGCAACCAGGCACCAGGTGCCGGTCGGCCGTTTGACCAAGGCACGTTGTCACCGTGGGCCGTGATGTTGACCATCGGCGCGATGTCCCAGTCGGCCAGGTCTGGGCGCACGTCGATCAGGCGTTCCACTTCCCAGGGCAGCAGCTTGGCGATCGTGCTCGCGCGGAACAGGCGCACCTTCCACTTGGCCCAGGTCAAGCCAGCCGCCCGCTCCTTTGCATCCATCAGCGCCGGCACTGCCAGGTGTTCAAGCTCAACGGGCACGCCCGCCAGCTTGAGGTACTTGATGATGTTCATCGTGCACTGCGCGACGTGAAGCGCGGCTCATTGGGTGGGTGGTACTCGCTCGGGTAGTTTTTCCGCGCGAACTCCTTGATGTAGGCGTTCTTGCAGTGGCCCGGTCCCTGCCAGATGAACAGCAGGTCGATTGACCGCATGAACAGGCGCCCAAAAATCTTGCCGTCGCGGTGTGCGCGGTAGCAGCGCGCGCTCAGGGTTTCGTCGGCGTAGCTGACGGTCCCGTCGAGGGGTGGGATCAGCGCGTTCGCTAGCTGGTCGAGAGCAATGAACACCTGTTCCCCGTAGGCCCGAAGAAGTGTGAAGAAGCGCATGGTCAACCCTCCGGGTAGTAATGGACCTGCAGCTTCGCAACCCAGTCAGCCTTGATAGCTGGGGTAAGCAGCGGTGTGTCGGCAGAGGCGATGGACTGGGCCGCCAGCTCAAAGCTCAGCGTGGTCATGTAGGCATTCGCGGCGGCAACAGCCGGATCGCCCATGAGGGACATGAGCTGAGGCACCGTCCAGACACCCGCACGCACGCGGCTCATGTTGTCCGCAGCCATGTACGCGATGAGCTGGTCTTTCACGGCCGCACGGCGTGTGTACCGCTGTTTGTCCCGGTCGAACTGGGTCATCGGCTCTGTTTCGACGTCGGACAGGGGCCCGCTTTCGATCAGCAGATTGCCAAGCTGTGATTGCACTGCGTTTGTCATGCATCGCTCCGCACTATGTAACCCAACTTCGGACTAGCTCCTGTACCAGCGCTTAGCGGCGTGACAAAGACCTGCAGCGTCCGTCGGAATACCAGCGGCGTCGGGGACTCGACGGCAATGCCCAAGCTTATGACCGATGAGGTATCGTAGTAGGGCAAGCCGAACGCGAGCATGCCGTAAGACGTACCCGGCGACGAACTGCCCGCCACGTTGTAGACGTTGCGCCCATCGCAAACAATTTCCACCCGCGTTCCGGAGCCCGTCACGTCTTTCACGAAACCAAGGTAGCTGAGCGCACCTCGTCCGGTCACGCTCAGGACACTAGTGCGGGTGTTCACTGCAATAGTCGCTACGCTCGTGACCACCGCACCCCCCATGCCGTTGCCGGTACCATGCAGGTGCGTGGCAGGCAGAGCGACCGTTCGCAAGTAGCTCCGCGACACGTAGTTGGTCACGTCGTCGGCCGGGTCGGTGGTACCGCCTCCAGTCGCAGTGATGCGCTCGTAGTCCTCGTTGTCGGCGGGGCTCTTGACGATCTCGTTCTTGCGCACGGTCATGCCGCTGACCCAGGTACGCTTGCGAAGTCCAAGGACTGTGCTGTAGACAGCTGCGATAAGTGACATGTTTTAAGCCTCCGCGGTGGTCATGCCGGTAAGATCCCCACCTGTGTACGAGAACGTTTGGGTGCGCGTCAGACCGCCACCCACCGACCAGGAAATAGTGTTGACAGTGCCGTCCGCGTTGTAAGACAAGGTCTTTACGACCCCGTCCTCGGTCACGGTGTTCACGGTGTTATCGCTGTTGTAGGCGAGTGCCAGTGTGGTTGGCTCTCCGCCGCCGACTGACAGATTGCCGGACCCGAGCAAACTCGACCCGTTCAAGGTCTTGATGTTCCCGCCGCTCACCAGAGTGGCCTGCTTCTCGCCGTCCAGCTCGTTGATCGCCGCCTGCACCGTGGTTGCCGCGATGTTCCCTGCGGGTGTGTTGCTGATCGCAGAAGCAGCATGTGCTCCGCTGGTGGCCCCCGTGTGGCCAGTGATTTGCGCCTGCAGCTTGCCCAGTGCCGCCAGCACGGCATCTGTGGATTCGATCGCTGCGTTGGTGGCAGTGCTCAGCCCTGTGAGAACAGTGGAGCGAACAGTGGCTGCGAAGTCGCTGATCGTCGATGCAAGCTGGGACCCAGTGTGATTGGCGCGGGCGAGCAACGTGGCGTCTGAGCTGTTGGCAGTTGCCCCGGTGGCCACCCCATCCAACTTTGTCTTGTCGGAGCCGGTCATGAAGCCAGCTGTACCACCTGCAGTTGCATTCGCGTGAGCGGTACCACCTGCGCCAAAGTGGTCAGTGATCTGCTTTTGCAGCTTGCCCAAGGCGCCCAGCACAGTGTCGGCTACCGTGATGGCGGCGTTCGTGGCCGTGCTCAGTCCTGCAAGAGTCGTTGCGCGCACCGTCGCCGCGAAGTCGACCCAGGTCTTGTCTCCGCGCCAGAACTTGTCCGTTGTGCTGCCGGTGATTGCTGGCTCGCCGCCCAGGTTGGACAGCGCTGCGGAAGGGTTCGGCAGGTCGCCGAGATTCATCGTCAGCTGAGCAAAATTTGCGGCGGTTGCTGCCGTCATGCGCATGCTGACTTTGTCTCCGATGGCATATGCGCGGATCGTTGTGCCCTCTTGCCCGCGTTCCACAGTGAGGCGCGTTTCCGTGCCACCAGAGGTGTCCACCTCCGTGACTTTGACGATCTCCATGTTGGATTCAAGCCCGCCGTCGATCACGAATAGGGTCAAGAGGAACCAGTTGCCCCCCGAGAGGGCGGGAAGCACCGTGCCGACCGCACCGGACAGCTGGATGATCCCGTAACCCAGTTCAGTCGAAGGTGATCCTGTGTCGGGCAGAGCCTTGACCGCGCCGGTCAGCTCCGTGTCGAAGTTGTTAAGCCAAAGCTGCTTCGCCATTTAAGTCTCCCGAATCTTCACGATGAGTTCCACTTCCTTCACCCGTCCGTCCGAGGTGGAAGCCTTCACCGTCAACGTGTAGGTGAGCCCATCGGAGCCTCCGTCGTACACCCACACCTTCACGCGGCGCGCGGAGGGTGAGATCACTACGGAGGGGACCTCTGTCATAGCCGGGAGGGCTGTGACCACTGCCGACACGATCTGGTCCCCCACAGGGAACCACTGATCGAAGTCGATGTCGTAGTCCTTCACGTCACCGGGCTGCTGGGTTACGGTTGCTAGTGCCATTCAGACCACCACATAAAAAACGTTGTCCTCGGGAGGCACGATGAACACGCGCTCCTCGGGGGCGTCCTCGTCGTACGGGAACTCGTTGAGAACCCCGGCAGTGAGCGCAATATCGGCCCGGCCAATGAACACCTCTGGGGAGATGCGCAACGAGGTGAAATCGCCCCCTATGGCGGCAGTGCCTTCAAATTCGGCGGAAGCACGAAGCTGACCGTAGGCCGTAACTGCTGTGCTAGCCGTCCCGCTGAAAGCCACTAGAACCCGGCGCGTAGCCTTCGCAGTCAGAGTGACGGCAGCTGCGCAAACGACGTTGAACACGTCGCGCAAGAGCGGCAGTGCTGTCGTCACGATCACAGCCTCTGCTGAGGCGATCAAGGGGCTGCGCGCAAAGCGGGTCCCCACGACGGGGCCGATCTCTGCGGTGACGGTCATCGGTCCCGTCAAGTAGCGCCATACCCTAGCACTGGCAACGACGTACGCCTCCGCGATCAGGTCAGCTGCGACGCGAATTGCACCGCCTCGCTGACCGCGACCGTTGATGACATAGCCGTTGATTGCACCTCGGTTCATACGCTAACCCGTTAGACCAGCGTGATAGTCCAGTCGCCCGACACCGTTTCGGAATCGACCACGAACACGTCGTTCACCGACAGAACCTTCGGCGAGGAGAGCGCTTGGCTGTAAAGCAGGGTGCTGGTTGGGTCGGTAGGGCTTGCGCCCTCCACGATGCCGACATGGGTCACAGTGACGTTGCCCCCGACCAAGGGCGGAAACTTCACCTGAGTGCTGTTATAGGACACCCCGTTGGCGGGGGCCGCAAATGCACCCGCGGGCTGGCGCGCGTACCAGGCTGCTGCAACCTCAGTGCCTGCGGTGAACGCGTCGGTGGGGTCCGAGGTGAACAGCGCAAAGTAGGTGGTGCGAATCGTTGGGAACGATTGGCCGCGCAGCGTCGCATTGATGACCGCATTGGCGAGAGATGTCGAAAAGCCAGCCATGTAAGACTCCTTGAGTTAGATTTCCTTGACCTTCAACTGGATGTCGAGCTGCTTCACACGGCCGCCGACAGTTGTCAAAGTTGCGCTGAGCTTGTAGGTGCGGCCAGAAACACCACCCGACACGAAAGCGCTGACAACGCCTCGTACCATCGAGGAAGATTCGACGGTCACCCCGTCTGTGGCCTCCACAGTGAAGGTATCGGCAACGTCGTTCACCCCTTGGAGGAACTCACGAAAGTCGAACCGGTAGTCCAGCACTTCGGCCGGCTGCTTGACGTGTTTTGCGATGAATCCCATGTCCTCAATCCTTCGGTGCCACCGTCGCGGATGTCTGCAGCTCTGTACCCAAAATCTGCTCAGCGCGGCTCAGGTTCCCTGCGGCAAGCGTCGCGTTGGCGGCGAACTCGGCGTCCTTGGCCCAGGCATAGAACAGGACCAGGTGATAGAGGGCTGTGAGCCACTGTGGAGCGATCGTAAGGTCGGTGAATCCACCAGCCTGGGGAACAACAGGGGTTGGGTACGCTGAGAACCCCATGTCCACGCGGGCACCAGGTGCGGCAGGGGGGTACACGTCGAACTGCCGAGGCGTCCGAAGGTCGTGCATGAAATGCAGGATCACAGCCGACGGGTCGCGCGAGCGCCATTGGCGGTCCACTGCGTCAAGGGTCAGCTTGTTGACCTTTGTGACGGCACCACCACTGCTGTTGTTCGGGATGTCGATCAGTGACGCCGCCTCCGCGGGCAGGGCCTGACGAACACCGGACCGCAGGGTGACGGGCTTCACCACTGCCGTTGTGTCTGGGCGCACCCGCTGGATGTCAACCTGGGCGCGGTTGATGTAGCCCACGATTTCCGCGTCGCTCCATCGCACGCCTGACGGGTCTTGCAGTGCGATGCGGATGTCAGTCAGGAACGTGGTCGTAGGGGTAGGTGACGTGTAGTTCACAGGCACCTCAAGCGAATGGTCGCGGCTTGACGGCTATGGAGCCAATTACGCGACCTCGGTTTGCGTCAATCTTCGCGTGACCGATGGCAGCGTAGAACCGGGCCTCAGATTGACCAGCCAGTAGTGAGTCGCTGAAAGACTGGCCAGGCGTGCTGCACAGGCGGAACAGGGCCCCGTGGATGATGACCTCGGCCCACTGGTCGAACAGGCTGTCGTCCAAGGTCTTTGCATTACGGCTCGGACGGGTGGTTGACCGGATGATGATTGGCAGGTCGTCCTGGTCAGGGGCCGGCACGAGCGTCAGCGCCTTGGGTTCGATCACTACCCCGTACGAAGCCGCGCCTGTGTCAGGCACTTCCTGCGGAAACACGCCCCGCACGTCGGATACCGTAACGTCGGGGGCGGTGTAAATCTTGCGCGAGCCAACCCACACGGCCAGGACTCGGGAGAACTCGATGTCCATCGGCAGGTCGATGTCGTACGTGCTGACACCCTTTTGGCTCGGCACGGGGTCGGACGTGATGCGCACGGCGCCGGTCTTCTCACAGAACTCTATGCCCGAGTCAACGAGCGCCAGCCGAACCATGGGGTCAGGTGCCCCTGGAACTCGTGGCATCAGTCGTGACATGAAAGCGTCCAAAGGGACCATCGGCTCCGTCCAAAAAGAAACCCCGGCACTGGGGCCGGGGTCATTCTATCGCACTAACACGTTAGTGTCTATGCCGTCATCAGGCAACCACAGCGACCGTCAGAGCCTCGGGCTTCACCACCTTGAAGCCGAACACATTCAGCGAGCGGATGAAGTCACCGAAGTCGTTGGGGTTACGCACGGTCTCCATCTTTGTGATCTGCGAGGCGAAAGTCATTGCGGACTTGTGACCTGCGATCAGCACGCGACGCTTGAGGTTCGACGTGGAGGTGATGCTGTTCTCCGAACCATCGCCCGACAGCCAGGGGGTGGCAGTGCCGGCCACTGCGCGAGGCATGTGGTTGGACACATACACGCGGAAGCGGTCCACCGAGCCGATCAGGCCGTTGCGCACGGGGCTGGTCGCGTCACCAGTGATGTCCACCTTGGCCAGGTCGCTCTGGAACAGCAGCGAACGGGTGAAGGGGTCGATCACCAGCCAGCGGTCGGACTCGGGCACGTTCTGCTCGTCCAACACGGAGGCCATCTGCAGGATGGTGGCCAGCACGTTGGCGTTGGTCAGGGTCAGGGGAGCCGTGTCGGTGCCAAGGTTGTAGCTGCCCGACTTCGCACCTGCGGTGGCACCCTTGTTCGCGGCGGCAGCGCCGGAGAAGGTGTTGTACCAGCACTGGGAGTCGATGGTCGTGCGCATCTGCTCGGCAGCGTTCTCAGAGAACGTGTCGATCAGGTTGGGCTGCGACTGGTAGGCCAGCACGTCGTTCACCTGGAAGGCGAAATACTTACCCTTGTCGATCAGCAGTTCCTGGGTGCTTGGGGTGGGCACCTGATAGTTCAGGGGCGTACCAGCCACGTAGTTGGACACGGTGATGTCCGGCGCCGTGTTGATAATCACCTTGTCACCCATGCCGGAGACTTCGCCTTCCCAGTTCGTGTTAGACACGTCTGCGAAAGTCGAGGCGGCATAGAACTTGGCGTTCATCTTTGCCGACCAAACGGCGGGGATGAACGTGCCCGACATGGCGGGGTTCGTGTTGAACGGGGCAGCTACGGGAAACGTTGCTGCTGGGGTAATCGTGGACATCTCGATCTTCCTCTATGAGGGCGCCCAGTTAGACAATGCGTCCTTCTGCAAGCGCGGTGTTGATGCGAGCCTCGATTGCTGCGGCCTCTTGCTCACGCCCACGGTACTTACCGAGACGCACGTCGTTGTAGAACTCTTGAACGTCGGCTACGCGGAACGTGGTCGGTTGTCCGGTGGGGACAGGGTTGGAGGCAACAGTGCTCGGGGCAATTTGTCGTTCCAGCTCAGACGCTGCGGATCGCTGCGCTGGCTCAGGCTGAGGCTCAACTGGGGCTGGAGTACGTGCCGTTTGCGTAGCGATGAACGCCTTGAAAACTTTGGCCACGCGGTCTGCATCCAGGGCATCTGCAGCCGAGGTCAGGGCGCTTTGACGAGGCAGGCCGTACACGTCGTCGATCTCTGCCAGCCACGCCAAAAAGTCGGGGTTGGAGTTGATGGCAACGTAGTCAGGCACAGCCTCTTTCAGGCGACTCAGGAAAATTTCCTCAGCCGTCTGGGTCACGGCCTGCGTGGTTCCGGCCAACTTGCGCTCGATCGCATCCAACCGCTCGCCGATCTGCTTTGCGGCAGACCCGAACATGTTTTCAGCTACGCGCTGGACCATCTCCACCAGGTCTTGACCAAAGACTTCTGCGTCCTTGGGATCTGGCTTTTGCGAGGTTTGCAGGGCCTTGGTCGCGTTTTCGAGCTGTGCAGCCAGTTGCTGGTTCTGCTGCTCGAAGGCGCGAAGACGCCCCTTCATGTCCTCGATGTTCCGGTTGTGCATGCCCTGCAGCGTCTTGTAGCGGGCCTCCCACTTTTCCTCGGGGTCGTTCTGGACTACGGGGGTGGGGGCGGGAGCTTGCGCTGCGGGTGCGGGCTCAACTGGGGAAGCGGATTCAGGTGCTGGCTCTACTGGGGCAGCGCTCGGTTGCTCCACCTGTGCTGGATTAGCGGCGGAGAGGATGGCGTTGGCCTGGTCGAGTTGTTGCTGAATTCGCTGTGGGAGTTTGCTCATTGAAAAATCCTGGGCACTGTGGCCTGTCAGGTTGCGGAACCCGCGTTGCCGCGGGGGGACTTGGTGGCGGCGTCAAGGTTCTCGATCAAGGTCTGCAGGCATTGCGCGTACCCTTGGGTACGACGGAGCTGCTCCATGTCGGCCATCTTGACTAACACCTCATGCTTTGAGGCCAACTCCGTGACGAGCCATTCGCGCAGGCGGGGGTGGTTCCGCGCTACGGATTCAAACAGCTGCATGTCTTTGTTAGTTAGCACTCACATTCCTTAATTCGTGTAGCGTATCTTATCTAACACGTTAGTGTCAAGCACCAAAATTGTCTGTGACGGGAGCCCCGTTCGCCAGCTCGGCCGAAGCAGTTGGGGCATTGGTCGCCTGGTTGGGTAACTGGCGCTGCGCGACCTGCGCTTGCTGGATCGCTGCCAGGCGCATGCGAAGCTCGCTGGTGGACGGAACGATGTGCTCGGAATCCAGCTCCAGGGTGCGTGTCGTAGCGCGCAGGAGGGATGCGATCCCCTCTGGGCCGATCATTTCCTGTACCACGGGGCTGTTCAGGACCAGGGCCAAGAACTCGTTGCGTCGAACCTGTGCGGCGTCCTTCGTGACGAGCGTCAGTGCGCCGCGCGCCACCACCTGGAGGTCACCCTTGATGTCCATGTCGCTGTCGTAGCGCATCATGAATTCGTAGGCGCGGCTGATGGCCGGCCCGATGACGTTCAGGTCGATACCCGACACGGTGTTCTTGATGGTCTTGCCTGCGTTGCCCACCATCATGGACATGCCCGACGCCGTGCGGCCGGCTCCACCTACGTTGCCGTCGCCAGTCATGTAGCGAGGGATGCCCGTGTACTCGTCAGCCAGCTGGCTGAACTTCTCGTACACACCCATCAGCTCGGCCGCATTGCTGGTTGGTTGGAAGAACCCCATCGGGGCAGCGCTCGACCCCATGGGGTCGCTGGTCGTCTGGGTGATCTTCCATGGGAACATCTCCTGGATGTCCTCGCCGGCCGGGATGCGATCCACGTTGACCCACACCTGGGGGCCGGAGGCAATGCCCAGGTTGTTGGACAGGGCGCGCGCGGAGGCGTTGCACATGTCCTGGCAGTCGGCCATGGTGTCGTACAAGGACAGGCCCCAGATCGAGCCTGGTACACGCTTGAAGCTGTTGGCGAAGTAGGGGCGGCGGGCCAGCGGGTCCGCGTTGATGGCCGCCTTGATGACCCACTGGCCGATGAGCCAGGCTTCGATCTGGTACACGGCCGCTTCGTCCGGCACCTGGTCCTTTGGCAGGCCCCACTCTGCGAGTTGCTTGCCTGTGGCCGATCCCCAATACTGGAGGGCGTCGATCAGATCGGACGACATGTCGAACGCGGTGTTCATACGACCCTCTGCGACCGCGCGCTCGCTGTCCGAGGCGAGCCATTGGTGCAACCCACCCTTGCCGTACATGTCAATCACTGCGCGGATGGCGTCAGCGCTGTAGCCCTCCACGCCGATCAGCTCGTTCAGCGACTGGGCTGACAGGCGGTGGCGCTCGATGAGGAACGCGTCGTTGGCAGTGCGAGCCCACGGGGCAGGGTAGATGTCCATGGCGTCCACCCGCTCCCACACAGGCTGGGGAGACACAGTGACATCTGGTTTGTAGGCGCCGTCCTCGCCCTGTACCCACGACAACTTGGCCTTGCGGCGCACCACAGGCCCCTTGAGGAACGCAGTCGGATAGATGCACAGGTCGTCGAGAAACTGATCCAGGGCCTCAATGAACTGCCCCTCGACAAGCATGTCGTCCAGCTTCTTCTCAGCCCGCGCGCAGCGCACTTTTGCCTCCTCGGCGATCGCGGCCTCGGCGTGTGTCTTGGCGTCGCGGAGCAGCTGGCGCACTTCCATCATGCTCAGCGGGGTTGGGCTGTTCTCGGCCTGAGTCACCAGCTCCATGACCGCCTGCATGATCTGGGACACGGTCTCTGGAGGGAGGCTCGCTTGTGGGGTTGGACGCATGGTCCACGGCTTGTCGTCCCCGGCCGACAGCAGCACGTCGCCCAGCAGCGCCTTGGTCTGTCGCGCCTTCGAGGCGAACAGCATCATGTAAATCTCGGAGCTGCTCTGCTCCTTGAGCTTGGCAAGAACGTCCGGGTCGTACTCCCCGCGCAGCGATCGCTTGGCGCGCAGCATGCGTTTCTCAACCTCGCGCTTGGCCTGCTCCGCAATCGTCCAGTGACGACGGATGTGGCTGGCCAGCTGTTGGACAACGGGTGCTGCATTGGCGGCTTCTGCGCGCTGACGTGCCTCTCGCTCGTCGCTCTGCAGGCGACCGAGCGTCTTGATGGGCATGATCCCGCCGACGCTGTACGCGGCGCGGGGAGCACTGTTGTTTGCAGCGGCCGGAATCGGCATTCCTGTTGCGATCATATTGCTAATTCCGGTCTAACATGTTAGTGTAATTGTGCCTCAGACGTACCGGTATGTCGAGCGGACGACCGCGCGCTTCTTGGTCATGGTCGCCCAATCGTCCCGTGGCGAGGCAAAACGCAGCGCCAGGTACTGCACCGCGTCACCCATGTGGCTATGGTGTGTCTTGTCGGCCGTGGTGCTTGGCACACCCGACTGGCTGCGCTTGTACCGGTGCCCCCAGGTGAGCGTGTCGATGATGTGCGAGCACGAGGCGTCGATCAGGAACCCGGCCCCGCCGTCGATCTGCTGGCTCAGCAGCTGCTCAACCGCCTGGATGCGTCGCTCGGGGTCGTTCGTCGATGCCTTGTTGACGCGGTATCCGTAGGCGGCCACGGCCTGCGCGATGGTTTTCTCATCCAGCTGGGATCGCTGGAAGCACGCCGGGTCCAGCTCGAACATGATGTTCTCGGGCTTGAACGTCGGGAACTTGGTGCGCAGCATGGGCACCAGGAGAGTCCGCAGGAATGTCTCCACCCCCATGGTCTCGTCCTCCGGCACGTAAGACTCAGCCAGCAGGTTGATGCGACCCCGCATGTCCCGTTGGCCGATCGCCGCGGCAGCCTGGAGCCCGTTGTCCATCCCGATGACGAGCGGATTCACAGACTGCATGATGGCGCTCAGCGGCTTGGTGGCCACGTGGAACGACGGCTTGAAGGTGTTGCGGTAGATCGGCCGGCCCAGGTCGCCAGCCCCGAACATGTTCTTGAGGTAGACGTTGATCCAGTCCTCGGTCTTGCCCGTGACCAGGTTCTCGTAGTAGTCGTCGGCCAGGTTCTCCAGGTTCTCGGCGTCTGGGTTGAGTGACCCGTCGTCCAGCAGGGCAGGGGGCTGGATGAAAATCTCCTTGCCCTTCTCCTCGTTCACGATGAACTTGTGCCAGAACCCACCGGTCGGTGGTGGATTGGTCGAGCAGATCACGCCAGGATAAGTCACACCCCCGGCGATCTTCGATGGGAACCGGTTCACACGACCCTGCAGACCGGCGAACACCTCGGGGTCAACCTCACGGCATTCTTCCACCCAGGCGGCGCTGGCCTCCAGCGACAGCAGGCGGCGCACGTCGTCAGGCGTGTCGGCCGCCATCAGCACGAACTCGCTTTGCACGATCGTCCCGTCAGGAAGGCGGAACTTGGCCTCGAACACGTTGTCCGAAAGGCGCCATGAGCCCATGGTCCCCTTGGTCATCGTGACGAACCAGGTGTCCATCATGGGCTTCACGGTGGCCCTGAGCTGCGCGATCGTGTTGCGCAGGATGATGAACTTCGTGCGCCGGATGTTGTTGAACGGAGCCTGGTCAACGGCGCGCCCCACCAGGTCCATCAGTGCCACCGTGGACTTGCCGCCGCCGACTGGGCCCATGATGAGCTTCAAGAACGCGGAGGACTTGAGGAACTTGTCCCCGGTCGGGGACGGTTTGTAGTTCAGCATTTCTGTGCGTCAACGAAGCCCTGCATCAGGTCCTGGGCGATGGTCTGGACCGAATACGCCTCGAACTCAGATGAGGGGTTCTTCTCGCCGATGTACTCGCGCACCTGCTGCCACAGGTGGACTGCTTCGTGGACGATCAGGCCGGCCACCTCGATGGGGTTGCGTCCCTCCCAGTCGCGCATGCACAGCAGGGCAACCTGCTTGCCGCTCGTGTGACTAAAGGTGTGGAGGGTCGCGTGGGCCTGTGGGGTGGAGATGAACGGCGGACGGTCCCCCACAGGAATCTTCATGTGGTTCATCGCGCGCCAGAACGCCTCCTCGGTGAGGCATACCCCCATGTGGAAGGGGTTGACGATGATGCGCCGGTCGCACCACACGGGCTTTTTCACTGGCATGCCTCGCAGGTGCCGTCGCCGGACAGGTCGCAGGCTTTGGAGCCGGCCAGGAAGTCGGGTTCTGCTGGTTGGTTGAACAGCGCAATGCGCTCGTCCAGGGCGTCAAGGTAGAACCCCATGTGGGACACCTGGCGGTTGAGCAAATACTGCTCGCGCTCGGGGAGCGACTTGAAAGTGTCAGTGGTCAGGAAGGTGAGCAGCTTGTTGATCTTTTCAGACAACTCAGCGCGCTCGGTGACGACGCGTTCTTGGTGTGGAAGCATGCTCACTCCTTTGGTGTGTTGCACTGTTCGAGGATTCGCTCGCGGACTTCGGCCTCTGGGCCCAGATCAACGGTTCCGGTGAACTGCGCTCCGTCCACCATCACGACCCGGTAGCTAAGTCGTGCTGTCAGCATGTCGTCCTGCACGTCGAACCGTTGCACGGCGCGCCAGTCGTAGCGCTTGGTCACGGTCTTGGTTTCCGACAGCTTGCTGCGCAGCTCGTAGCCCATGAGGGGCCACAGTTCGTTTTTCGCGTTGCTGATGGCAACAGCCACACCGACCTCGGCGTCGTCGTTCTCCGGTGACACGCTGACCGACGGGCGGCCGACCACGGCGAATCCGTTGCGGGTTGTGAGGACTGCCCAGCGCAGCACCTGGCCACCTTGGCTCACATGCTTGACGATCTCGGTATCAACGATGTTGGCAGCGATGTCCGCTGGGGTGACCCGTGGAGCCGTCTTACCTTTGGCCTGGATCAGGCGCTCGATACCGGCATCAGACGTGTCGGGCGATGGGATGTGATTCACTGGAGTTCTCCGGTTTCGTCCGGGCCGAACAGACCTTCCAGGTCGCTCAGCAGCTGACCGAGCTTCTGCTCGGGGACGGGGTGGGTGGTGGTCAGAACCATGGGCTCTGTCGGCTCCTCAAGCTGCAGCTGCTGCACCTGCTCGATGGGCTCCACATCGACAACATCAGCGGCCGGCTCGCGGCGCGCGCTCGGTGTGATCTCTGTAGGCTGATCCCCACGGTGGATGATGAAGTTGAAGACCGGCAGGTTGCCGAACCCGTCACCCTTCTTGTCCGCCTCGGCACCGATGAGGCGAATCTCCAGCTCCACCAATTTCCGCATGTCTTCTGGGCCGCCGTCGGTAAGCACCGATGTACGGTAGTCATTGAAGTCGGCGCGCAGGTGCTCAGCGGCGGTTCGCTGAATCAGGGCCTTTGCGTCGGCAATGGTGGTTTGAAGGGCCGGTTGGTTTGACATGCTTGGTGCTCTGGGCACCGTAGATTAACACTAACAGGTTAGAGCATCAAATGTTCGATATTTAACACCGCTGCTTTTTCCGGCCGGGAAATTTTTGAGCTGGGGGGTTTTCTGTGGGTGCAAAGTTAGATATTTAACTTTCAGTTTGACCTGGCTGGCGGTGCGCACGTGGAGATAAGGGGTGGGGGCGGGCCTCGCACCAAGTGGTCCAGTCCCCCCGGGCACCCCGAGGTTGACGCGAAACCTATGGTGTAGGGGGGTTGACAGCCACCCTACAGTGAGGGCTGATCTCAGCCCCGGCCCACGGTGATTCGTGTGGCGTGGAATTCCAGTGCCGAGAGGCGCAGCTCCGAGAGGATGCCATTGGATTACTACGCCTATCGAGGAGTAGGTGTCGCTCGTTAAAAATCGAACATTGGGCTATCGCGCTTTGCGTGTTAACTGCCCCGGCCCTTGCATATGGTCGTGAGGATATGCACGCCATGATTCCCTCGCGTCACCTAAACCGCTTTGTGCGGCATGGTGGAACTGCGCCTGGTAAACGCAGGAGGGGGTTATGGTCAGCGCATGGATTCGCCGTGCTCTGACTGTAGCTAATTCATTCGGAGAACCCACCATGACAAACGAACTGACCCTGTCCGCCGACTTCGCCGTGGCCCGCACCAGCAAGACTGGCAAGACTTCGTATCGCGGCATTCTGGGCGTCATCACGTCCGGCAATGCGGCTGAGCGTGCCAAGCTGGCTCAGCTGGCCATCGTCACCATGATCGAGAACAACAACTTTCGCCACCTGATGCGCGAAGTCACCCGCGTATTCCCTGTGAGCGCGATCAAGTCCGCCCCCAATGTGTCCTTCAAGAAGGGCAAGGGTGCCGAGCCTGATGCGCTGTACTTCATCGAAAAGCTGGGCGATGGGAAGTTCCAGCTCGAACTGTTCGAGGTGGGCAGCCCCAACAAGGCCACATCGCACCAGTACGCCAAGGCCATCTTGGCTGTGACGGCCGGCAAAGAACTCAAGGGCGAGAAGCGCCTGTACGCCGTGGCTTTGCAAGCCATGCTCGACGCCGAGGCTGCGCGTTTGGAGGAAGCTGCTGAGCAAGCTCGCATTGAAGCGGCAGCGTTGGCTACGTCGCAGAGCTGAGCCAGAGTGAACCATGTAGCCCAGCGCGCTGGGCTATGTAGTGCGCTTTGTCATCCTGTTTTCTGGATAATCACCACTAGCTAGTGGTGATTATAAATCTTTTGCTGACGACAATGCAAGGGATTACCCTATGTTTTGCAGATTTTTCTGCAGTCCGGCAGGGGTTCTTCCGGCAGTTGCCGGGGGAAATAACACACTCGATTCTCACTGTGCCTCTTTTTTAGGCAGGCCAGGTGTGCGTAATGTTAGTAGATCATCCTCCAGATGACCTCTATATCTATTCTTTTAACTAATTTATATATATATACGCGCACTCACCGAGAGAGAT
>OGCL01000578.1_pt1 | contig 38451 bp, 44 predicted proteins | sample 1570041 | NCBI WGS metagenome assembly OGCL01 (sample SAMN06266162, study PRJEB24511) | hot springs metagenome | isolation source: Hot spring water | place: South Africa: Limpopo | collected 2015-06-22 | reverse complement strand
TGTGAAGCGAAGCGGCCGGAGCCCACACCGCGCAACACAGCCGATGGCCCACCGCAGTCGTTTTTCAACAGCCTGTTAGACGCTGCTACAGGGTCTGGTGTCAGGGCAACCACAGGTTGAAACAAGCGCCGTCCCGGTTCTCCAGCCGCAGTTCGCCGCGCCGATCGCCATTGACGTGGGCACGGGCGATGGTCTGGGCGAAGAACAGGCCCAGCCCGGTACCGGTGCTGCTTCGGCCGGGGCGACGGCCTTGGTTTTCGAGAATGTGGGCGGGATAGCCTTCGCTGTCGTCGCGCACATAGAAATTGAGTCCGTCGGCCTGAGCTTCGACACCGACGGCGATGCGCGCCTTGGCGAACCGCAGTGCATTGTGCATGGCATTGAGCATGGCGATGTGGATCAGGTAGCGATCGAAGAATGCGAACGGCGGCGCCTTGTCGGTCTTCGCTTCAATCATCACACCATTCTTGGCCAGGCCGCGGCAATCGGCCACCAGTTCCTCGATCAGCTCGCTCGGACTGTGGGCCTCGACATTGAGCCGCAGGCCCTGCTGACCGCTCTTGTACAGAGTCAGGATCTCCACCAGGCGTTCCATGATGGAACGGCAATCCAGGCGCAGGCGGATCAGATCCGGTGCCGCCTCCGGGTGGCGACTGCCAACCTCGTCGAGCGCGAAGGTCAGTTCGCTAATCTGGTTCTTGAGCTCGTGGAACTCGGTCGCGGCCAGGGTGGCAAGGTCGAATTCGGTGGGTGCATCGTCCATGGCTCATTCACCTTTCGTGGCCGCGTATTTTTGTGACAGGTCGCGGAACAGGCCGATCACCTTAGCCACCTTGGGGTGATCGGGCTTGCGCTGCTTGGCCCGGCTCAGATAACGGCGGGCGAGATCGGCCTTGTCCGGATCCCAGCCGGTCTGCTTGAGCAGGGTGAGGATGGCCTGGGCGGCATTGAGCAGGATCTGCGGATTGTTGGGCAGGTCAGTGGCGGCGCGGATGAGCAGCTCGACCGCACCGGCGAGATCGCCCTGACGCGCCAGGCTCACGGCCTCGTTGTTGAGCGCCACGGCGGCGCGCACGCTGCTCTGCACCAGGGCCTCACCCTCGTCCGGACGGCCCAGGTCGGCGAACAGGGCGCGCGTCTTGTTGATGAGCTGTTCGTCTTCATGGTCATCATTGATCAGGCCGGTGAGCAGTGCTTTGCCTTCCTCCTCCTTGCCGGTACTGAGGCAAGCCCGGGCCAGATCCAGGGTCAGCCCCTGCGAGGGGGCGAGACCATGTTCCTGGCGCAGCTTGAGCGCATTGGCCACTGCAATGCCGGCCGCTTCCGGATGGCCGGCGCGGGTTTCCTTCAGCCCTTCCACCACCAGGGCGGTGAACTCGGCCTCGGGGCTGTTGTGATACTGCTGACGCAAGTCCTTGAGTGTGTTGCCGGCCTCCGTGAGCTTGCCCTGATCGATCTGCACCCGGGCCAGCCGGCCGTGGTCCTCGGGACTGCGCAGGATGGAATGGGTGCCCTTTTCCACCACCGTCTTGAATGCCTGCTCGGCGACATCGAGCTGGCCATTGGCAAGGGCCAGCTCGCCCAGAACTTTCTGCCGCGCCAGGGTATTGGGCGAGCGGGCGGTCGCGCGCTGCAGCGTTGCCTGGGCCCCGCCCGCATCGCCGCGCGCCTCCTGAACCCGGGCAAGCAGATCGAATGCACTGAGAAAGTCCGGCGCCGCATCGGTGAGCGCGATGAGATCCTGCTCGGCCTCTGCCAACCGGCCGAGCAAGAACAGCGCCCGCGCCCGCCCCATGCGCGCCCAGGGCACCGGGCGCATGGCGATCACCTTTTCGTACAGCGCCTGGCCTTCGTCAAGGTGGCCGATGGCCAGCAGCAGTTCTGCCTTGAGGCGGATGGCGTCGATGGTGTAGTTGGAGTGGGTGGCGATGATGTGGTCGCATTGGGCGATGGCGACCTCGACCCGGCCGCCGTCCATCATCGAATACACCGGCGCGAACACCCCCTTTTTCTGCAGCACCTTGGTCAGACGCTGCATCAGCGCCTCGGCGGTGAATGGCTTGATCAGATAGTCGTCGGGTGCCAGCTCGGCGGCGGACATCACCTTTTCGTAGGCCCGCTCGGCGGTGACGATGAGGAATACCGTGCTCATCGGGATGAGCTTGCCAAGCCGCAGTTCCTCGAGCAATTGCTGGCCATCGCGACCGTCGCCGAGGTTGTAGTCGCACACGATCAACTCGTAAGGGGCTTCCGCCTGACGGATGCGGCGCGCCGCGTCGAAGGCGGTGCTGGCCATGTCGGTCTTGGTCACGCCAAAGTTGCTGAGCGTAGTGCGGATCGAGGTGCGCATGCCGGGGTGATCGTCGACGACCAGCACATGCAGCTTGGTGAAATCGATTTCCATGACGTTGTTCGGGCCCGTGTCCGCAGGCTTTTATTCCCTGATTCTGCAATGATGCCGTAATCTTGCCGCCTTTGTATGCTTTTGTGCGTTCGCCCCCGCATGGAAATCGTACTTGCCTGCCTCGGAAATGCATTGCGCGATGCCATGCACCGGCGCATGCTTGCCTTGGTGTTGTGGCCGATGGGCCTGTCCATTCTGTTCTGGGGTGGCCTGGCCTGGGCCTTTGGCGCGACATGGACGCTTGAGCTGGCACAGTGGCTGGCCAGCACACCGATCGAGGCATGGCTTTCCTGGGCGGGCGCCGAGGGGGGGGTGGCCTATGCCGCGCTGTTCATCCTGGTTCTGCTCTGGCTGCCGGCGGTATACATCACTGCGCTCATGATCACCTCGGTGGTGCTGATGCCCATCATCGTCAGCCATGTTGCCTCAATCCACTACCCGGAACTCGAACGCCGACAGGGCGGCAGCTTCATCGGCAGCGCACTCAATACCGGCGGCGCCTTGCTGATCTACCTGCTGGCCTGGCTCGCGCTGCTGCCGTTCTGGCTGTTCGCGCCGTTCGCCATGTTCCTGGCCTTGCTGCTCAACGCCTGGCTGAATCAGCGCCTGTTCATGTACGATGCACTGGCCGAACATGCCTCGGCAGAGGAACTGGCGGCGCTGCGGCGCAGCGATCAAACTCGCCGCTACGGACTCGCCCTCATCCTCGGCCTGTTGCATCATCTACCCCTCGTCAACCTGCTGGCCCCGGTGTTCATGGGACTGGCTTTCACCCATTACACCCTGCTCCGCTTGCAGGCGCAACGCATAGAGGCCCACCCCACATGATCCTTGGCATTGGTGTAGACCTGGTGAAGGTGGCGCGCTTCACAGACATGCATGCCCGCCACGGTAGCCGCTTGGCCCAGCGCCTCATGGCGCCGGAGGAACTGGCGGACTATGTCGAGGTGCGCGACAAGGACCGCTTTCTCGCCAAACGTTTTGCTGCCAAGGAGGCCCTGGCCAAGGCCCTGGGTACGGGCCTGCGGCACCCGGTCAACCTCACCGCCATCCGCGTCGAGCACGACAGCCTCGGTCGGCCCAGCCTGGGCTTCAGCCCGGAACTGGCGCACTGGATCGAACGCCGGGGCATTAGCCGTGTACACCTGTCGATCAGCGACGAGACCACCCACGCCATCGCATTCGTCATCGTCGAAGGAGTCCGACCATGAGCGGACATAGACATGTCAGCGCCAGCCATCGCCTGCCACTCGGGCCGCTGATGCTGGATGTCGAGGGAAAATCGCTGTGCGAGGCCGACCGCCGCCGGCTCACCCACCCCCTGGTCGGCGGGGTGATCCTGTTCGCCCGCAATCACGAATCGCCGGAACAACTTACTGCCCTGTGCGCCGAGATCCACGGCCTGCGCCACCCTCCCCTGCTCATTGCGGTCGATCACGAGGGCGGGCGCGTGCAGCGTTTCCGGGAGGGGTTCACCCCCATCCCGCCGATGCGCGCCCTGGGCGAGATCTGGGATACGCAACCGCAACGGGCGCGGCGCCTGGCGCGTGATGCCGGCTATGTGCTGGCTGCACAGCTGCGCGCGGTGGGTATCGATTTCAGTTTCGCGCCGGTGCTCGACCTGGACTGGGGGCGCAGCAGCGTGATCGGCAACCGCGCATTCCATGCCGACCCGCGCGTGGTCGGCGAACTCTCGCACGCCCTGGTATTGGGTCTGCACGAGGCCGGCATGAATGCGGTCGGCAAGCATTTCCCCGGCCACGGCCACGTCGAGGTCGATTCCCACCTCGACGTGCCCGTCGACCCGCGTCCGCTCGCCGAGCTGCGCGCCGCCGACCTGCAGCCGTTCTGCCACCTGATCGAACTGGGCCTGGCCGGGATCATGCCAGCACACGTCATCTACCCCGAGGTGGATGCGCAACCGGCCGGGTTCTCGCAGCGCTGGCTCAACGACATCCTGCGCGGCGAACTCGGTTTCGAAGGCATGATCTTCAGCGACGATCTGGCCATGGAGGGCGCCCGCGTCGCTGGCGGCGTGGTCGAGCGCGCCCGGGCCGCACTCACGGCCGGCTGCGACATGGCCCTGATCTGCAACCGCCCCGACCTCGCCGACGCGGCACTCGCCCGCCTCGCCTGGCCCATCTCGCCGGTATCGCTGGTGCGCCAGGCGCGCATGCATGGCCGTCCGCACCCGCCCAACCGCGTCGCGCTCAACGAAAGCCCGCGCTATCGCAATGCCGTGCATCACCTCGCCGGCATCGGCGAGGCCGACGCCGAACTCGCCCTGGACAGCCCCGGCATCCCGCCGCATGAGCCCTACTGACCCCGCCCACCTCTCGCTCGACACCGGCACCGAGCATGTCGGCCACCATCTCGGTCATGCCGGCCGCGGCCGACACCTGATCGGCGCCCTCATGCTGACCCTGAGCTTCGCCATCGTCGAGGCAGTGGCGGGGCTCTGGTCGGGTTCGCTGGCGCTGATCTCGGACGCCGGCCACATGCTCACCGACTCCACCGCCCTCGGTCTCGCCGCGCTCGCCACCTGGCTGGCGCGCCGCCCCCCCTCGCCACGCCACACCTATGGCCTGGTGCGGGTGGAGATCCTCGCGGCCCTGCTCAACGGTCTCATCATGCTGGGTCTGATCGCATTCATTGCCTGGGAGGCATTCACCCGGCTCCAGCAGCCGCGCCCGGTCGATGGCGGCATGGTCACCCTGGTCGCATTCATCGGCCTCCTGGTGAACATCCTCGTGGCCTGGCGCCTGAGCCGCGGCGAGCGCGACCTCAACACCCGCGCCGCCCTGCTGCACGTCATCGGCGACCTGCTCGGCTCGCTCGCCGCGATCATCGCCGGCGTGGTCATCCTGACCACCGGCTGGACGCCGATCGATCCCCTGCTGTCGCTGCTGGTGGCCGGCCTGATCCTGGTGTCGGCCTGGCGCTTGATCGCCGAATCGCTGCATATCCTGCTCGAAGCCACCCCCGCCCACCTGTCGGCCACCACCATCGCAGCGACCCTGGACGAGCTCCCGGGAGTGCGCGAAGTGCATGACCTGCACATCTGGGCCTTGTCCTCCGGCAAGGTCGCCCTGTCCGCCCATCTCGACCTCGACTCGGTGGATGCTTGGCCGGCACTGCTCGTCGAGGCGCGCCGGCGATTGGCCGATGAATACGGCATCGGCCACGTCACCCTGCAGCCCGAGGTCTGCGCACGAAAGGAAGCCTCGCCATGAAAACCCGTCGCCCCCGTCCTCCAGCCCGCGGCCACCGCGACAGCGCCCGTCTGATCTGGCTGGCCCGCGGTTATGCCGACTCGGGCAGCCGCGCCGAGGATGCTTTCTGGCTGCAAACCTTGAGCCAAACCCTCGACCGCATGCTCGATGCCGGCGAGGACGAACCACTCAACGAGGCCCTCGACCGCCTCGCCGAGCTGGACGAACGCGCCTATTCCGATCTCGCCGACCTCGCCGAGGCCAACGCCGAAAGCCTGGCCTGGGTCGCCCCGGATGAAAACCCCAGCCAGGCGCTGCTGATCGCCATCCCGCTGCTTCTGTGGTCGCGTTACGGAGTTCCCAGCCGGGCGCTGAATGCCGCCACCCTAGCCGCATTGAAGGCCCAACTCGGTGCCCATGTGCTGGCCGCCGACACCCGCCTCGTGCTCGCCGACCATCTGTTCAGCCCCGACCAGCTGCCACAGGGCTTTGCCGCCACCCGCCGCCTCACGACGCAGCTGGCCCAAGCACTCAGAGCCGGCGAGGATTGGCATGTCGATGCACGCACTCTGCCCGAAACCGGGCACTATCTTTCCGATGCGCGTTATCTGCTCGGCCTTCTCGCCGCACCCCAGGGCCAGCCCCTGTTCCGTTGGAACGAGGCCGATGGCGACCGCGCCACCGCCTTGCAACTATGGCGCGATCAGGGCCTGCCTAACCTGCAGGCCCTGCTACCCGGTTGCAACATCGAATGCACACTGCCCAATGCCTATTTCGCCGCCTGGCGCGAGGCCGAACGGGCCGGCCGCGCACATGCCCTTCGCGCCGCAGTGGGCTATCTGCAAGCCGTGCTGAGTTGCTCGCCCAGCCAGATCTCCGCCATCGTGGCGGGCTATTACGAACAGGCCCTGGTCGAATGGCGCATCGGCTTTCAGGTCAAAAGCGGCGACACGGTAGTGCATGGCGTGGTCTGGCCGCTGCTCGACCCGGACGACGAACAGCGCGACTTCGCCGAGGAGATCCGCGCCATCCTGCGCGAGCTCGGCCTCGTCGACGTGCGGGTGCTGGACGCGCGCCTGCCGCTGGAGTACTGCGAAGATTGCGGCCAGCCGCTCTACCCCGACCCCAACGGCGACTCGGTCCATGCCGAGATGCCGGAAGAAGCGGGGGTGCCCCCCATCCACCTGCATTGAGCACCGCAACAATGAACAATCTCACCCCCCGCGAAGCGTATGCGTTCCTCGCCACCCATCCCGACGCGGTATTCATCGACTGCCGCTCGGAATGGGAATTCCTGTTCGTCGGCCACCCGGTCGGCGCCATCCTCATACCCTGGTACGAAGGCGAGAACTGGGACCTCAACCCACGCTTCCTCGGCGAGGTGCGCATCGCCGCCTCGCACCAGCGGCCCGTGGTGCTGATCTGCCGTTCCGGCAACCGCTCACGCGAGGCTGGCGAATTCCTGGAGAAGCACGGATTCACCGAGGTGTACAACGTCGAATACGGCTTCGAGGGCGAGCTTGACGAACATCACCACCGCTCCACCCGCAACGGCTGGCGTTTCGACGGACTGCCCTGGGAGCAGTGCTGAGGAGGCTTCGTGCTGGACAGCAACGACATCTGGGGTGCGAAGGAACATCAACGGGTACATCACCCGGCTTGCCCAGCATATACATATTGTTTATGCTGGGCCCCATGATCCGCAACGATTGAGTCCGTAAACTGCTGTAAATCGGGTGGCAGGTAGCCACCGCTTCGAATCGGTAAATTGACGTTGTCGAGACGTTGATCAACCGAAGGAAACGGAGCGAAGCGATGGCTGCGATCGATGTTAGCGTAAGCAAGGAATTGTTGCCCGGCTTGCTGGGCGGCCCGGACGGACTGGCGAAGCTGGCGGAGACGGTGATCAATCAGGTGCTGGAGGCGCAGGTGACGGAAGCGCTGGGCGCGCGGCGGCACGAGCAGAGCGAAGAGCGGGTGGGCTAGCGCAACGGCTAGCGGCCGCGCACGCTCTATACGCGAGTGGGGCCGGTGACGCTGCCGGCGCCGCAGACGCGGGACGGCAGTTTCTCGACGGACATCTTCAAACGCTATCAGCGGAGCGAGCAGGCCTTTGTCCTGGCGCTGATGGAGATGGTCGTGCAAGGCGTCTCCACGCGCAAGGTATCCCAGATCACCGAAGAGTTGTGCGGCGCCAGTTTCTCCAAATCGACGGTGAGCGCCCTGTGCGCGGCACTGGAGCCACGGGTCCAGGTCTTCAACGAACGGCGGTTGGAAGGCGAGTATCCCTTCGTGGTGGTCGATGCCCTGTTCATCAAGAGCCGGCAAGAGGATCGCGTGGTGTCGCGGGCGGTGCTGACCGTCTCCGGACCGTCTCCGGGATACGGGCTACCGCGAGATCCTGGGGGTGCGCATCGGCGATACCGAGAGCTTCGCTACTTGGGACGAAACCTTTCGGTGGCTCAGGGGTCGCGGCCTCAAGGGAACGATGTTCATCATCTCGGACGACCATGGCGGCTTGCGAGAAGCGGCGGCGCGGCACTTTCAGGGAGCCCGCTGGCAACGCTGTCGGGTCCATCTGATGCGCAACATTCTCGGCCAGTGCAGTACGCGCCACCGGGCCGAGGTGGCCGCTGCGGCCAAGCTGGTTCTGCAGGCGCCCGACATGGCCGAAGCCAAGCGTCGCCTGGCCGAGTTCGGCGAGCGCTTCGCCAAGAGTGCGCCCAAGGCGGTGGCCTGCCTGGAAGCCGGATTCGAGGATGCCATGGCGGTGATGGCCCTGCCCGAAAAATACCGCAAGCGGCTGCGCAGCACGAACATGCAGGAACGGCTCAACGAGGAGATTCGCCGCCGCGTGACACATTAGGTGGGTGTCCATAAGTGCCCGATAGTTCACATGAATGCGCGCGGCGGTATGGGCGGATGTGCGCGCGAGCAATTCCGCGCCGCCGCGCCGCCGCACCAAGGCAGGAATTTCGGGTAGTCCTAGTCCTCGACCCGGTCGACCAGCTCGAACATCTGTTCGGGCGTGCACGCGATCAGGACGGACTTTTCGATCAGAGCCATGGCAAGCGGTGCATTAGAATGGGCGGATTCTACCGCGCGCATCCCCGGCGCCCATGAGCATCGCCGCCAACAAGAAGGCTTTTTACGACTATTTCATCGACGAGGAACGCTTCGAGGCCGGCCTCGTGCTCGAAGGCTGGAAAGTGAAATCGATCCGCGCCGGCCGCGTGCAGCTCAAGGAATCCTACGTGATCGTCAAGGACGGCGAAATCTGGCTGCTCGGCTGCCACATCAGCCCATTGACGACCGCTTCGACCCATGTCAGACCGGACCCGGTCAGGACCAGGAAACTCCTTCTACACGAGCGCGAGATTGCCAAGCTGATCGGCAAAGTGGTGGAACGCGCCGGCTATGCACTGGTCCCGCTCGACATGCACTTCAGCAAGGGGCACATCAAGCTCGCCATCGTGCTGGCCAAGGGCAAGAAGCAATACGACAAGCGCGAAAGCGAGCGAAAGCGAAAAACAGAAAGACTGGGAACGCGAGAAGAGCCAGCTCATGAAGGCGAAACGCAGATGAACCGGCTGATCCGGCGCAGGTCGATCACGGGATCGACCTGTGCGCCGGCAAGCCGAGCCTCACTCGGTGCGGAATTTCGCGGCCAGGCGGTCGATCTGCGTCGCCATATCCTTCAAACCGCCTGCCGAGGAGGCCACCCGCTTCACCGCGCCGCTGTTCGTTTCCGCCCCTTGGGCAATCCGCTCGACCGCGGCGGCCACCTCCCGCGCGGCCAGCGACTGCTCTTTCAGGGCCGAATGGATTTCGTTCACCGAGTGCAAAATGCGCTCGGAATTGGCGCGGATATCCTTCACGCTATCCCCGGCCTTACGGGCCAGCTGCACACCTTCGCCGACGCGCGCCACCCCCATTTCCATGTCATGCACGGCGGCTTTTGCGCCCTCCTGGATTTTCAGGATCACGCCGGTAATTTCCACAGTCGATTGCGCGGTGCGTTCCGCGAGCTTGCGCACCTCATCCGCCACTACCGCAAAACCGCGACCCTGTTCTCCGGCGCGTGCCGCTTCGATCGCGGCATTCAGGGCGAGCAGGTTGGTCTGGTCGGCTATCTCCTTGATGATATTCACGATGCCGGATACCTGCCCGATATAGCTTTCCAGTTCGCGGATGCTGCCCGCCGTCGCCATGACGGCCTCGGCAATGCGCGACATCTCGGCGGCCGCTTCGTGAATAACCTGTCCGCTCTTTTCCGATTGCTCGCCGGAGACCTGCATCACCTTGCCCGCCTCCAGCGCATAGCCTTCCACCTGGTCGATTGAAGCGGAAAGCTCCTCCATCGACGCTGCCATGCTCGAGACCGAATCGGACTCAGCCTGAGAGGCCCGCGCGGCTTCGTCGCTGACCGCCGACAGCTGGGAGGATATGCCGGACAGGGATGCGGCGTGCGATTTCAATTGCGCCACGACTGCACGGATTTGTTCCTGCATGCCCAGCAGGTCGCGCACCAGCGCAGCCAGCTCGTCGTCGCCCGTGACGACGACGTTTTTCGAGAAATCCAGTTTGCCGATCGCGTCCACGAGGGACGTCGCCATCGCGACGCGGGCCTGCAATCTGCGCACCATGAATACGCCGACCGCAAGCATCACCACTGCCATCGCCAACGCGATCCCGGCCAGCCAGATCACCCGCTGCTTGGCGCTGGCCCGCGCCTGCTCCTGCATCCGATCCGCCCGCGCCTGATAAGCCGGTATCAGCTCGTCGAGCGACTTGCTGATCGCCCGGTACGCCAGCGGCCACTCGTTTTCCAGGATCTCCTTCATAGCGCTCCGGTCGTCGCTCGCATACGCCCGGGCGATGCGATCCAGCAGGGGGTCGAGCGCCTGGATACCCGTCTGCAGGCTGTCGAACAAACCCTGCTCTTCCGGCGAAAGGCCTTGCGCCTTGAGCATTTCCTGCAGGCGCCGCCATTCGTCGGGCAAGACCGCACGCATTTCCTTCAGGCGGCTATTGGAGCTGGCGACGGGCACAACGCCGAATGTCGTGGCCACCAGGCGAAACCGAATGTCTTTGTAACGTTGATCGATACTGTTCAATAATATGACAGGAGCAAGTACCTTCGACTGCAGTTCCTCGAGCTGGGCAACGCCCCGGCGCCCATTCCAAACCGCTGCGCCTCCAAGAACAATCGCCAATATCAACCCGGCACCCATTCCCAGCGCCATCAGCATGCGCAGAGACATTTTCATTTCTGGCTACATCTTGCTTTTGTCATTGATCAGCCGCCGTGCGCCGGGAGCACCCGGCACCCCCCCCATGCATGCGCTTTTCTTCAATCGAGCTTGTTGCCGGCGGCCTTCCAGCCATCGACGCCGGCGCGCAGCCAATACACCTTCGTGTGACCCGCCCTGGCCGCCAGCACGGAGGCCTTGTAATGCCGCCAGCCGAAGGGGCCATTGCCGAAGATCAGGATCGGTTCGGCCTTGTTGGCGGGCAACTTCTCGATCGCCCACTTGTCCTTGCTGGCATCGAAGTCTGGCACATTGGCGCTGACATTGGTGTAGGGCAGGCTAATGGCGCCCTTGATGGTGCCCTCGGCAAAATCCGATGGAACCCGCACGTCGTAGTACTTGATGCCCTTGGCGATCAGGTCCTTGGCCTTGGCGACGTCGACGATCTCGACGCCCGGCACGGTGCTCGGCGTTTCCTGGGCCATGACGCCGGTGGCGGCCAGGAAAAACAGCATGAACATGGCAAAAATCCGTTTCAGCATGACTTCACTCCTTATTGAGATTAATGACGGGACGGCACGGGGATGAGTCGGGCGGGCAGGGCGGGGTTTTGCCTGCCCGGCGAAGCGCACCCTTGACGCCTTTCCGGCAAAATAAGCTTGCTTTATGCCCTATGCGGCGGTTTATCGCATAGGGCATAAAGGCCATTGGCGGCAGCTGTCGAGGACTGCTGACCATGATTGAAAACCTCTTCACTCAGGCCCTCGGCCTGACCGCCCCGTGGGTGGTTCGTGAGGTACGTTTTGCTCCCGAACAACGGCGCATCGATTTTGCTGTCACGGCCCAGCGCGGTGCCGGTTTGCCTGCCCTGCCTGTGGTGCGGGCGACATGCCGGTGCACGATCGTCTGGATCGTTCTTGGCGTCATCTGGATTTCTTCCAGTTCGAAGCCTTCATTCACGCGGCGGTGCCCCGGGTGAAGTGTCGTGCCTGCGGCAAGGTCACCCAAGTCGAGGTGCCTTGGGCGCGCCCGGGCAGCCGCTTCAGCCTGCTGTTCGAAGCCTTCATGCTCAGCCTGGCACCGCATATGTCGGTAGCCCAACTGGCCAGCCAGTTGCGGGTGGGCGATGACCCACTGTGGCGGGTGCTGAACCATCACACCCAGGCCGCCCGTGCCCAGGAGTCTTACGCCGACGTGCGCGATGTCGGCGTCGACGAGACGGCTTCCAGAGCGGCATGCATGCATAACGCCAAGGTCGAGGCGATGAACCGCGCCCTTCAGCAAGCGCGCCCGCGCTCGCGGCGTGTCGATAACTACATCACCATGGTTTTCCTGATCGCAGGGAAACTCAAACATCTACCAGACAACCCCTTTGCCCACGCCTGACCCGGGTGGGTGGGGGGCTTTCCACACTAAACGCGAAAAACCCCCTTGCTGCAGACCGGGGCAGGGGGCATCGGCTTGACGAGCCGCTACGCGCCGCGGTGCGTCGGGCGCTGGCCGAGGGCGGGGTGGTGATGACGCCGATGTTTCGTGCCGAGGAACCGGCGCCGCCGCATGTCCATCTCGATTTCGTCATTTCGCTGCCGCCGGCGCCGGGGCGGAGCATTGCCGATGCGGCCATCATGCTGCGCACCGATGTCGAGGCAACGCTCTTCGCCCTGCTGCAGTCCTGGCCGGTGCCCAGCCGCAGCGCCGAAACACTGCTCGTGCGGCGTGAGGACGATCGCGTGTTCTTCCTCAACGAATTGCGCCATGAGCCCGACAGTGCGCTCCGGCTGCGCATTCCGGACAGCGAACGGCGCGCGCTGGCGGTACAGGCGGTGTTCGGCTCGGCGCCACCGGGCACCTTGATCGAGGGCATCGATTATCGTGGCGTCCCGGCGCTCGGCGTCGCCTATCCGGTTGGCGGCACCGACTGGTGGTTGGTGGCGAAGATGGATGTCGATGAGCGGTATGCCGAGGCGCGCACGGATGGTGTGCTCATCGCCGCCGGCTCGACCGATGCGATCTTCGCCAAGGATCGCGCCGGGTGCTACCTGCTCTACAACCGCGCCGCGAGCGAATATGTCGGCCGGCCAGCCGGAGAAATGATCGGCCGCGACGATCATGCCGTTTTTCCCGCCGAGGTCGCGGTCCGGTTGCAGAGCGAAGAGCGGCGGGTGATGGACGAAGATCGAACGCTGGAAGTCGAGCAGGCGATGGAAACCGTCCGCGGTCGGCGCGTGTTTCTCGTCAGGACCGCTGCACGATGCCGAGGGAAGGGTGATCGGCCTGTTCGGCATCGCGCGCGACATCGCCGAGCGGGCGCAGGCTGAGCAGCTCTTGCGCGCGCAGAACGACGAGCTGCAGCGCTTCAACCGCGTCTTGATCGGCCGCGAACTCGACATGATCGCGATGAAACGCCAGATCAATGTCCTGTGCCGCGAACTCGGCCGGCCGGCGCCTTATGACCTGACGCGTATCGATGCGGCCTGCCTGGTGGCCAATGACTCATCGCCGGAAGTGCCGATGCCGTGACCGGCAGCCGGTAACAATCGCTTACACGCCGCGGTCAGCCGGTGGCGGCGGCGGGCGTTGACGAAGGCAGGGTGCCGCGGGTTCGCTGTTGCGCCGCTCGAGGCAACGTTTTTCTCCGGAGATCGATTATGAAGACCCTTGCCCGTCTGTTCGTCATGGCCATCGCTTGCGCCGCCTTGCCGGCGATGGCCGATCGCGGCCGCTACTGGCACGATGGCGGACCGTCGCCCTATCGCGACCATTTCGGCGATCGTTACCGCGACGAGTGGCGTGACCGTCGGCCGGAGGTGCGGCCGCCCGCCGTGCGGTATCTGCACGTGCATGACCGGCGGCACCGCGACGCGGCGGCACTCGGTGCGCTGGGTGTCGGCGTCATCATCGGTTCGATGCTCGTGCCGCCGCCGCCACGCACCGTGGTCATCCAGTCGCCGCCACTTCCGGTGACGCCGCTGGTCATCGCGCCACCGCCGGTGTTCACCCCACCGGTGCCGCCCGAGAGACTGTGGTACTACTGCGAATCGTCCGGCCAGTACTACCCGCAGGTGCGTTACTGCCCCGAGGGCTGGCGCGCCGTAGCGGCACCCTAGCCGGGCGTCCAACGACGCACGCCGCCTGGGCAGCCCGTTTTACTACGCAGCGACCCGTAGCCGACGAGCGCAGCGAGCAAACCGTCTTCCCCCAGGGAGGGGGGACCAAGGGGGCGGGTGTCTCCTCAGCAGCCGCGTAAGAACTCGCGATGGATGGTGCGGAAGCGGTCGGTGCTGGCCTCGTGTAGCCACTCGAAGGCGACCATCTCGGTGGAGACGATTTCGGCACCGTGGCGGGCCAGGCGTTCGAGCGCCAGGCGGCGGTCGTCGGCGGTGCGCGAACCGACGGCGTCGGCGACGACGAAGACCTGCTTGCCCTGATGCAGCAGGTCGAGCACGGTTTGCAGCACACAGACATGGGCTTCGATGCCACAGACGACGATCTGCGGCCGGGCGTAGGCGGGCAGCGGCGCCAGGCAGCCGGCGGCGACACAGGAGAAATGCCGCTTCTCGACCACGGCTCCGGCCGGCAGTTCGCTGGCGATGGCGGCGACGGTGGCGCCGATGCCTTGGCGGTACTGCTCGCTGGCCATCACCGGCACTGCGAGACGCTGCGCCAGCCGCACCAGCCAGAGCACGCGCCGTTGCAGTTGCTGCCAGCCGTCGATGTGGGGCAGCAGCCGTTCCTGCACGTCGACGACCAGCAGCGAGGAATGCGCGGCGCGCAGCAGCGCCGGATGAGAGGAGGAATTCATTGCGGGGCACCGTCGCACAGATGTTCGATCAGCCGGCGGATGCGGCCATGCGCCTGCTGCAGCACGGCCTCGATGGCCTCGAACTGGATGCCGTGGGCGCTGTCGCCGCGTCCGGCGGCCCAGTTGGCGACGACGCAGACGGCAGCGTAGGGCAGTTCCAGTTCGCGCGCCAGCGCCGCTTCGGGCATGCCGGTCATGCCGACGATGTCGGCGCCGTCGCGCTCGAGGCGGTCGATTTCGGCGGCGGTTTCGAGGCGCGGGCCTTGCGTCGCGGCATAAACCGCACCATCGGCCAAAGTCAGCCCGGCCGAGACGCCGGCGGTGAGCAGATCGGCGCGCAGCCGGGCATCGTAGGGCTCGGTGAAGTCGATATGCACCACCTGATGCTCGCCGCCCTCGTAAAAGGTAGCGGCGCGTCCCCAGGTGTAATCGAGGATCTGGTGCGGCACGACCAGCGTGCCGGGCGGCAGATCGGCGCGGATGCCACCGACCGAGGCCACCGAGACGATGCGCGTCGCCCCGGCGCCGTGGCAGAGCGCCCAGAGGTTGGCGCGGTAGTTCACCCGATGCGGCGGGATGGTGTGGCCGTAGCCGTGACGCGCCAGAAAGACGACCTCGCGGCAGCCGATGCGGCCGAAGACCAGCGCGCCGGAGGGCTCACCGAAAGGCGTGCGCGCCACCTCGCGCCGGCTGACCTCGAGATGGGCCAGATCGGTGAGGCCGCTGCCGCTGATGATGGCAAGCATGTGAAATTCCAGAAAAATTTTTCCGATTCTAGCATGCGGGCCATCGGCGGCAGTGGCGGCGCATGCTAGACTGCGCGCCCTTTTCCACCCCTCCGTTGCCCCATGTCCCGTCCGCTGCGCAACATCGCCATCATCGCCCACGTCGACCACGGCAAGACTACGCTCGTCGATCAGCTGCTGCGGCAAAGCGGTACTTTCCGCGACAATCAGCAGGTTGCCGAGCGGGTCATGGACTCGAACGACCTCGAAAAGGAACGCGGCATCACCATTTTGGCGAAGAACTGCGCCATCGATTTCGAAGGCACGCACATCAACATCGTCGATACGCCGGGCCATGCCGACTTCGGCGGCGAAGTCGAGCGCGTGCTGTCGATGGTCGATGGCGTGCTGCTGCTCGTCGATGCCGTCGAAGGGCCGATGCCGCAGACGCGCTTCGTCACGCGCAAGGCGCTGGCGCTGGGGTTGAAGCCCATCGTCGTCATCAACAAGATCGACCGTCCCGGCGCCCGTCCCGACTGGGTGATCGATCACACTTTCGACCTGTTCGACAAGCTCGGCGCCACCGAGGAGCAGCTCGATTTTGCGGTCGTCTATGCTTCGGCGCTCAACGGCTACGCGATGATGGCCGCGCATACGCCGGGCACCGACATGCGGCCGCTCTACGAGGCGATCATCCGCCATGTGCCGCCGCCGGACGTCGATGCCGAGGCGCCCTTGCAGTTGCAGATCTGCTCGCTCGATTACAACTCCTACGTCGGCCGCATCGGCATCGGCCGCATCAAGCAGGGCCATATCCAGCCCGGTCAGCAGGTCGCCGTCATGTATGGCGACGAGCATCGCGGCCATGCCAAGGTCGGCCAGGTGCTGGTGTTCAAGGGACTGGAGCGCGAGCCGGCGCAGGAAGCCGAAGCCGGCGACATCGTGCTCGTCACCGGCATCGAACAAGTCGGCATCGGCGTCACCCTCTGCGCCGTCGATGCTCCAGTCGGGCTGCCGCCGATCACCGTCGATGAGCCGACGCTGACGATGAACTTCCAGGTCAATACTTCGCCGCTCGCCGGCAAGGAAGGCAAGTTCGTCACCAGCCGTCAGATCCGCGAGCGCCTGAACAAGGAGCTGCTGTCGAATGTCGCGCTGCGTGTCGCCGATACGGCCGATGCCGACGTCTTCGAGGTTTCCGGCCGGGGCGAGCTGCACCTGACCATCCTGCTCGAAAACATGCGCCGCGAGGGTTATGAGCTGGCCGTCTCGCGGCCGCGCGTCGTCGTCCATGAAGTCGACGGCGAGAAGCAGGAGCCCTACGAGCTGCTCACCGTCGATGTCGAGGAGGGGCATCAGGGCGGGGTCATGGAAGAACTGGGGCGGCGCAAGGGCGAACTGCAGGACATGGCGCCGGATGGCAAGGGGCGGGTGCGTCTCGAATACCGCATTCCGGCGCGCGGCCTGATCGGCTTCCAGGGCGAGTTTCTCACCCTGACGCGCGGCACCGGCTTGATGAGCCATGTCTTCGACGCATATGGCCCCTGGGCCGGGCCGATGGCCGAGCGACGCAACGGCGTGCTGATCTCGGCCGAAGAGGGCAACGCGGTCGCTTATGCTTTATGGAAACTGCAGGATCGCGGCCGTATGTTCGTCAGTCCCGGCGAGGCGCTCTATGAAGGCATGATCATCGGTATCCACAGCCGCGACAACGATTTGGTGGTCAATCCGGTGAGGACCAAGCAGCTCACCAACGTGCGCGCTTCGGGCAAGGACGAGGCGATCAACCTGACGCCGCCGATCCAGCTGACGCTGGAGTCGGCGGTCGAATTCATCGCCGATGACGAACTGGTCGAGATCACGCCGAAGTCGATCCGTCTCAGAAAGCGTTTCCTGAAAGCCCATGAGCGCAAGCGCGCCGAACGTGAAGAGATGGCCTGAGGGGGTGGCCTGGTTCCGGAGTGAGCTGCAGCGGCAGTGGCCGACGATCCGGCGCTGGCTGTGGCGCCTCGCTATCGCCGCCATCATCCTGTCGCTGATCGGCTGGTTCTCTGCGCCGACGGTCAGTCCGCTGATGTGCAAGATTTATGGTTGAGGCAGCGAGCCCGGACGACGAGCCGCTGCCTGTCGCTTCATCCATGTTGGGTGTTGACCATCATGATTCCTGTTTTCCCTGCGCGACCGCCGGCCGGCAATCCTCTGGCTGATGCCTATCGGCGTATCGGCGGCGAAAGAGTCGTGCGCCGGCTGGTCGACCGTTTCTACGAGCTGATGGATACGCTGCCGGAGGCGTACGAACTGCGCCTGCTGCATCCCGGCGATCTGTCCGGTTCGGCCGACAAACTGTTCTGGTTTCTCTCTGGCTGGCTGGGTGGGCCGCAACTCTATGTCGAACGCTTCGGTCATCCGCGCCTGCGTGCCCGCCATCTGCCTTTCCCGATCGGCGAGCGCGAGCGCGACCAGTGGATGCTGTGCATGCGCCAGGCGATGGCCGAGACGATCGAGGATGCTGAGCTGCGTGCCACGCTCGACAAGGCGCTGTGGGATCTGGCTGACTTCATGCGCAACCAGCGGGCCGCGAACGAGCAGCCGCCAAAGTCAGCCTGACCGGCACGGCGCTCCCGCCGCCGGTTACTGGCGGCGCGGGGTCAGGCGCTGCCGAGAATGCGACGGCCGCCGCCGAGACGCTGCTGACCATCCGGGCCGTAGGTCATGGCGCGGTCTCCGGCGCGCAAGAGCGCATCGAGCGCTTTCTGGTTGTGCTGCAAATGCAGCGCGATCAGTTTGCCGTTGGTCTGGTTGAGATTGCGTGCTTCGGCGGCCAAAGCGAGCAGGCGCTGCCATAGATCGCCTGCTTGGCCGGCCTCGGCCAGCCAGCGCTCGATGCCTGCCCGTCCAGCGGCGCCGTAGCCGGCCACGAGGGCGGCTTCGCGCTGTTCGCCCAGGGCGGCAAGCCGTTGCGCCGCTGCTTCCTTGCGACTGGTGAGCGCGACGACGGCTTCGCTATCGCCGGCGCCGAGATGTTTCTGTTCTTCGGTGAGCAGGGCGACGAATTCGCTCAGCGCTTCCGTCTCGCGTTCGAGCGCGGCGGCGACGGCCTCGCTGGCGGTGTGCCCGGCACTGGCCATGAGCGGCCCGTCGCTCAGGCGCGTTCGGCGAGCATCTGCCGCACGCTGTTCAGCAGGCCGTCGGCGATGCGTTCGGGATTGATCTTGAAGCGGCCTTCGGCGATGGCCTGCTTGATTTCGGCGACCCGTTGGGCATCGACCGGCGACTCGCTACCCAGGCTGCCTTGAATCTGCTGCAGACGCGACGAGACGGAGGCCGAAGGGGCCGGGATCGCCACCTGCGCGGTTTCTGCCGCTTCCGGCCGCGCTGGAGCGGGCTGGGGCGCCGTGCGCGCGCGTAACGGTTCGGCGCTGGGCGCGTTGATGGGGCTGTTGATCTTCACGGCGATTCCTTTACTGTGGCTGATGCTGATTCCATTCAGCCGTGATTACGGCCGACGGCACGAAAACTGTAACCCTTCTGTCAACCTGCTCGGGCAATAAATCGACGGGTAATTTTATCCCGCGAGGAAAAACCGTCCCAAGTGTTCATGGCTCCTCGATGTGGATAGCCGCACGGGCGGACTCCGGCTCATCGTACCGGTCCGAGTTCGACGAGGCCATCGGCGCGGGCCACGCCGCTGACGACGCGCCCGCTGGACAGCCGCACCTGCACGGTCTGGCCGTTGCCGGCATTACCCAGTGCCCGCCCTTCGTCACTGACCGAAAATCCCCGGCCCTGGACGATGACGCGAACCGTCTGGCCCTGCTGCACGACAGGAGTGATACGCAAGAAGCTTGCCCGCAATGGACGATCGCTGCCGAGCGAGACGGTCAGCGTATTGCCGATGGCTTGCGCCGCATCGCTGAGCACGTCGGCGGGCAGGCGGCTGATATCGCCGGTACGCAGCACGACGTCGGCTTCGCTCAATACCTGGCCAGCCGACAGCGGTCGGGCGCTGGCCAGATAGGGCGCGCTGACCTCGATGTCTACCGCGACATGAACCGTCCAGGGGCGGGCATCGCGGCAATGCACGGCGAGTTGCAGCCGGCCCCAGCGCCTTTCGCCAGGCGGCGGCGTCACTTCGAGGCGCTGACAGATGGGGCGTGCGCTGCGGATCTCGCCGATGCGGTAGTGCGCCTGGCCGGGCAGGCCGGTCAGATACGGCGGCAACCAGTCTTCGATGGCCTGGACGATGGCCTGTCTGCCGGCATCCTCTTGGGCGGAGACGGGCGTCGATACAGCCAGCGCAGCGAGCAGCACGATCGCGCCCAATCGCGCAGCGGCTAAAAGCGGGTTCTTCATGCGGACGACTATAACTGGCGCGACGACGGCATGGCCGGCGAAAAACGCGGCGAAAAAACGGCCAGACCGGCGCTCGCCGCCGGCAAAGACCGGCAACAATTGCCGACCGCTCGCCAGGCCTTTGCCGGGCTGGGCGAGGGCGTCGGCCGCCGGTGAAGGCGGATCGTACCGCTGCAAGCGTCGCTTCGAACCGTGGCACGCTTGCTGCTTTTTCAGTCACGAGGAGCGATGACATGGACGGTTTGGACAAGGAAATGGCGCTGTTTCGCAACGCGCTCGGCTTGCGCTCGACGCGCCAGCGGCTGCTGGCCTCGAACATCGCCAATGCCGACACGCCGCATTACAAGGCGCGCGACATCGATTTCAAGAACGCGCTGCAGGATGCCATGCTCGGCGAGCAGAAGAATCGTCTGCTCGAGATGGCCCGCACCCATCCCGGCCATCTGCCGGGCATGTTGCAGTGGCCGACCGACCGCTGGATTCTGTGGCGTACCGAATACCAGGGCGCGGTCGATGGCAATACCGTGGACATGAACATCGAACGTGCCGAAATGGCGAAGAACTCGGTGCACAGCTCGGCGCTGGTGACCTTCATCAAGGACGAGTTCGAGCACATGCGCCTGGCTATGCAAAATCAATGATCCGGATCGATGAGGGGGTGCCTGCATGAGCTTCAACGTCTTCGATATCGCGGCTTCGGCGCTCACTGCTCAGTCGGCGCGCCTGAATGCGGTGGCCAGCAATCTGGCCAATGCCGAGAGCGTGATGAACAACAAGGGGCAGCCCTATCGTGCCAAGCAGGTGGTGTTCGAGGCGACGCCGATCGGCAAAGGGCAGGGCGTGCGTGTGCGCGAGGTGGTCGAGAGTGCGGCGCCGTTTCGCATGCAGTACGACCCACACAATCCGGCCGCCGACGCCAATGGCTATGTGCGCATGCCGAACGTCAATGTCGTCGAAGAGATGGTGAACATGATGTCGGCGGCGCGCGCCTACCAGATCAATGCCGAAGTGATGAACGCCGCCCGCTCCTCGCTCGAAAAAGCGCTGACCATTGGCCAGTGATCGGGAGATGACCATGACCACGACCGCCGCGGCGACGACGGCCGCCAACGAATTCATCCAGTCCCTGCAACAGAAGAACGATAAGGCGCCGCCCAGCCTGACGCAATTGGTGAGCGACGAAGAAAGCCGCTTCCTCAAGCTGCTGACGACTCAGCTGCGGAACCAGGATCCGATGAATCCGCTCGACAACGCCCAGATGACCTCGCAGATGGCGCAGATCTCGGCCGTCAAGGGCATCGAGAAGCTGAACCTGACCTTGCAGAAGCTGATCGACAGCACCTCGGATGCGCAGTGGCTGCAGGCAGCCGGCATCGTCGGCCATCAGGTGCTGGCCAGCGGCAGCAGCTTGAACCTTGCCTTCCTCGACGACGGTGGTCGGGCTCAGGGCGGCGTCGAGCTGGATGCGCCGGCCGATCGCGTGACGGTGAAGATCAAGGATGCCAATGGTTTGCCGGTGCGTACGCTCGAGCTGGGGGCGGCGGGCAAGGGTGTGAAGGGCTTCACCTGGGATGGACTGAACGATGCCGGCGTGGCGGTGAGTGCCGGCCGTTACAGTTTCAGCGTCAGCGCGCAGCGGGGCGACGAGGAAGTGAAGGGCCGCGCACTGCAGGCGGCCTTGGTCGGCGGTGTGCTGCGCGAGAACGGCAAGCTGGTGTTGGATACGCTCGGACTGGGCCGCGTGGCGATGGCTGACATCAAGCTGATCGTCTGATCGACCCCCCGATGTCGGTCGGACGACGAGGCCGCAGCGGCGCGATGCGACGAATTACGGGCGAAGGCCCGTCTGGATCGAAAAGGAGAAAAACATGTCGTTCCAACAGGGTTTGAGCGGACTGAACATGGCGGCCAAAACGCTCGACATTCTGGGCAACAACATCGCCAACGCTCAGACAGTCGGCTTCAAGGCGGGCGGCGCCAAGTTTGCCGACATTTACGCTTCGACGATGATGACTACCCTTCAGCAGATCGGTCAAGGCTCCACCGTCATGGCGGTGGCGCAGACTTTCACGCAAGGCAACATCACCAGCACCAACAATCCGCTCGACATCGCCATCAACGGCGAAGGCTTCTTGCGCTTTCAGCCCAGCCTGACCGACGCGACGCCGCTTTATTCGCGCAACGGCCAGTTGCACCTGAATGCCGAAGGCTACCTGGTCAATGCCCAGGATAAATTCCTCGCCGTCTATCCGTCGCCGGAGGGGGTGACGATCGACAATACCGTAGCCCGACCGCTGCGCTTGCCGATGACGCCCTTGCCGCCACGGCAGACCGGCACGCTCGAACAGACCGAGCAATTGACCGGAGGCGTCTTCGTCGGCGCCAATCTGAATTTTGGCGACCGGCGGGCGATGAATGTCGATCCGAACAACACCAGCTGGCAGGCGCTGCTGCCGTGGAATCCGGCGGCCATCGACCCGGCGATGTACAACTACTCGACTTCGCTCAATGTTTTCGATCAGGTCGGCGAACCGCATGTGCTGACCATGTACTTCATCCGCACCGGCGATTCGAACACCGGGCCGCAGCAGCGCGAATGGCAGGTGAAGTTCATGCTCGACAACCGTTACGAGATCCAGAACTTCTATGATGCCGACGGCAATGGCAATCCGCTGCTGCAGTTCGATCCGACCGGCCGTCCCGACAACTCGGTTTATGGCTCGCGCTTCCGGCTCGATCTGCAATCGACGCTGGACGTTCTCGGCGGGCCGGGCGATCTGACCGATCCGAACGGATTGGCGCTGTTCGATGTCAACATTCCGATGAACGTCGATTTTTCCAAAATGACCCAGTTCGCCACCAACTACGACGTGCATACATTGTCGCAGGACGGTTATGCGCCGGGGGCGATTTCCGGCATCGACATCGCGCGCAATGGCCTGATCACCGGCCGTTACAGTAACGGTCGCGCCCAGTTGCTCGGCCAGGTGCCGCTGACCATCTTTCGCAATCCGCATGGCCTGATCCCGCTCGGCGATAACCTCTATGCCCCGTCGATCTATGCCGGCGATCCGCTCGAAGCGGTGGCGGGTGCCGGCGCGCGCGGTTCGATCACTGCCGGTTCGGTCGAGGAAGCGAACGTCGATCTGACGAAGGAGCTCGTTGACATGATCACCGCGCAGCGCACCTATCAGGCCAATGTGCAGACGATCAAGACCCAGGATTCGATCATGCAGGCGATCGTCAATCTGCGTTGATGCGCCGTCCTGACGCGGCTGACTTACGGAGCAGGCCATGGATCGGCTGATCTACACCTCGATGACCGGCGCCACCGGCGCGCTGCTGAAGCATGCGGCAGCGGCGCAGAATCTGGCCAATGTCGGCACGCAGGGCTATCGCGCCCATCAGCATCAGTTGCGCACCATCGACGTCGAGACGCACAACCTGCCGCCGGCGCTGCCGACGCGCGCCTTCGCCGTCGATGCCAGCACGCATACCGACTTCACGCCCGGGCCGATGATGCAGACCGGCCGGCCGCTCGACGTCGCCGTCGCCGGTAAGAGTCTGATTGCTCTGGCCATGCCCGATGGTACCGAGGCGTATACCCGTGCCGGGGCGCTCGAAATCGGCGCCGATGGCACGCTGCAGAACCAGCGCGGCGTGCCGGTGCAGGGCGACGGCGGGCCGATCTCGATCCCGACCGGCGCCGGTGTGCAGATCGGCGCCGACGGCTCGGTGGCGGCGGTGATGCAGGACGGCATGCAGACGACGGTGAACATCGTCGGCCGCATCAAGCTCGTCACTCCGGAACTGCGTGAGCTCGAACGTGGCGGTGACGGCTTGTTCCGCTTGCCCAACGGCGTGGTAGCGCCGCTCGATGAAAACGCGCGCCTCGCCGCCGGCGTCGTCGAAGGCAGCAACGTCAATGCCGCCGAGGAAATGGTCGAGATCATTTCGCTGTCGCGCCTGTTCGAAATGCAGGTGAAGATGTTGCAGACCGCCGAGGCCAACGACCGCGCTGCGACCCAGATTCTGACGCCGCGCTGATCGCGGCCTGGCCCGCGTCTTGCGTGGCTTCTGGCGGGCGCCAGCTAGGCCTGGCAAGGCGGCAAAAGCCGCACATTGAAACGAAGGAGGCGGCAAAATGATCCGCTCATTGTGGGTAGCGAAGACCGGCCTCGATGCCCAGCAGACCAGCCTGGACGTCATTTCGAACAACCTGGCCAATGCCAGTACCAACGGCTACAAGCGTGCGCGCGCGGTGTTCGAGGATCTGCTCTACCAGACGTTGCGTCAGCCGGGCGCGCAGTCCTCGCCGACGACGCAGATTCCTTCCGGCCTGCAGATCGGCACCGGCGTGCAGTCGATCGCTACCGAGCGCAACTTTGCCCAGGGCAGCCTGCGCCAGACCGGCAATCCGCTCGACATGGCCATCAATGGTCAAGGTTTCTTCCGCATCGCGATGCCCGATGGCACCTTCGCCTTCACGCGCGATGGCGCCTTTCAGAAGAATTCCAATGGCGTGGTCGTCACGGCCAGCGGCTATCCGCTCAATCCGCAGATCACCGTGCCGATCGATGCGCTGACCATCACCATCAGCCGCTCTGGCGAGGTCAATATCACCACGCCCGGCCAGATCGCGCCGACGAACATCGGCAACATCCAGCTTTCGACCTTCATCAACCCGGGCGGGCTGCAGGCGGTGGGCGAGAACCTGTTCGTCGAAACCGCTTCGAGCGGTCCGGCGGTGCAAAACGTGCCGGGCGAAGACGGCGCCGGGTTGATCAACCAAGGCTATGTCGAGACCTCGAACGTCAATGTCGCCGAAGAGCTGGTGACGATGATCCAGACGCAGCGTGCTTATGAGCTCAATTCGAAAGCCATCCAGACCTCCGATCAGATGCTCGGGCGTCTGACGCAACTGTAAAAGGTGAGATTCATGCAAAGCATTTTCCGTCACGCCGTGTCGATGGGGCTGACTATGGTCGTCCTCACCGGCTGTGTCACCACCGCGCCGAGCACGGCCGTGCATCAGCCGATGACCATCCGCCCCGAGGCGCGCAAGGCACCGCCGGCCGCCAACGGCGCGATCTACAACGCCGCCACCAGTCGGCCGCTGTTCGAAGACCGGCGCGCGCGCATGGTCGGCGACATCCTGACCATCAATATCGCCGAGAAGGTGCAGGCAAGCAAGAAGTCCGACACCAAGGCCGAGCGCAGCCACAGCAACAATCTGGCCGTGCCGACCGTGGCCGGCCTGCCGTTCAAGACCTTCCAGGGCGTGAGCCTGGCGACGAGCAGCAGCACGAGCTTTTCCGGCAAAGGCGAGAACACTTCGAGCAACGATTTCACCGGCACGATCACCGTCACGGTCATCGAAGTGCTGCCCAACGGCAATCTGCTCGTTTCGGGCGAGAAACAGATCGGCCTGAAGGAGGGAGAGGAGTTCGTCCGCTTCTCGGGCGTCGTCAATCCGCAGACGATCAGCGCGAACAACACCGTTTCCTCGACCCAGGTCGCCGACGCTCGCATCGAATACAAGGCCAACGGTTTCATCGACTCGGCGCAAGTCATGGGCTGGCTGGGGCGCTTCTTCCTTTCCTTCCTGCCGATCTGATCATGAGCCAAACGCAGAAAATCATCCTCGTCATCATGTGGCTGTTCGTCACGCTGCTCCTCGCCGATGCGGTGCGCGCCGCCGAGCGCGTCAAAGATCTGGCGAGCTTCGGTGGCGTGCGGCCGAACCAGCTCGTCGGCTACGGCATCGTCGTCGGCCTCGAAGGTTCTGGCGACCAGACGCCATTTACCAACCAGAGCGTAACGAGCATGCTGGCAGCGTTGGGCGTCAGCCTGCCGCCGGGCCAGAACCTGCCACTGAAGAATGCCGCGGCAGTGATGGTCACCGCCATGCTGCCGGCCTTCGCCCGTGCCGGCCAGCACATCGACGTTACCGTCTCTTCGCTCGGCAACGCCAAGTCGCTCAAGGGCGGCACGTTGATCATGACCCCGCTCAAGGGTGCCGATGGCCAGGTCTATGCCATCGCCCAAGGCAACATCGCCGTCCACACGCCGCCAGCGGCTGCGCCGGGCGCAGCGGCCGCGCCCGGCCACCTCGCCGTCGGCCGCATCAACGGCGGCGCGACGGTCGAACGCGAAGTGCCGACGGCGGTGGGCGAGGGCGAATACGTCACCCTCGACCTGCACGGCGGCGATTTCGCCACCGCGCAGCGCGTCGTCGAAGCGATCAATGCCGCCATCGGTCGGCCGGTGGCGCAGGCGCTCGATGCGCGTCAGCTGCGCCTGCGTGCGCCGCTCGACGTCAACGAGCGCGTCGCTTTCCTCGGTCGCATCGAGAACATCGAAGTCAGCCCGGCCAGACCGGCGGCCAAGGTCATTATCAACAGCCGCTCCGGCTCGGTGGTCATGAACCAGATGGTGCGGATCGAAAATTGCGCCGTCGCCCACGGCAACCTGTCGGTCACCGTGCGCCCCGGCGAGACGCCGCCGGGCGAGGCCAAGGCCGGCGACGTGGTGATGAACGTCAATGAAGGCGCGAATCTTGCCGAGGTGGTCAAGGCGCTCAACCTGCTCGGCGCCAAGCCGGCCGATTTGGTCGCCATTTTGCAGGCGATGAAGGCCGCCGGCGCGTTGCGTGCCGAGCTGGAAGTGATCTGAATCTGCCGATACCGGCACGGGCGTCCTTTCACGAACACGGCAAGGATTGCCGCTCATTTCAAACTTTTGCCGCCGTGCTTTTTCGCCCATACTTACCGGCCATGACGACCTCACCGACTGCCGTCCCCCTGAACATCTTCGACAGCGAAGGTCTCGCCGCGCTGCGCTATCAGGCCAGGCGCGACGATCCGCAGGCCAATCGCGCTGCCGCGCAGCAGTTCGAGGCGCTGATGCTGCAGATGATGCTCAAATCGATGCGCGACACCGTGCCGCGCCAAGGCCTGTTCGACTCCGAACAGGGGCGGCTCTACGAATCGCTGCTCGACCAGCAGCTGGCGCAGACCATCGCCGTGCAGCGCGGCCTCGGTCTAGCCGAGATCATCGAGCGGCAGATGAACCAGCAGGACGTCGAACCGCAGCCGCCGAAAGACGGCGTGCCCCTGAACCCGGCGCCGCCATCGTCGATGTCGCTGACCGGCGTGCCGGGGAGGGCCGCGCCGCCATCGCGGCCGCCGCTGCCATCGCCGGCGGGCAACGGCGCGCCTGCCGCTTCGGCACCGGCTTCCGCCGCGGCGGCGGGCAGCGCGACTACGCCGCGCGCCTTCGCACAGGCGATGCTGCCTTACGCCGAGCAGGCCAGCCGCATCACCGGCGTGCCGTCGGCCTTCCTCGTCGCCCAGGCGGCGCTGGAGAGCGGCTGGGGCCGGTCGCAACCGCGTCTGGCCGACGGTCGGCCGAGCTACAACCTCTTCGGCATCAAGGCCGGTGCCGGCTGGAATGGGCCGGTGGCCGAAGCGATGACCACCGAAATCATCGACGGCGTTCCCCAGAAGCGCATCGAACGCTTCCGCGCTTATGCTTCCTATGCCGAAGCCTTCGCCGACCACGCCCGTCTGCTCGCCAGCTCGCCGCGCTATGGCGCAGTCGTCGGTAGTCAGGATGCCGCCAGTTTCGCCGAGGGCCTGCAGAAGGCCGGCTATGCCACCGATCCGCGCTACGCCGACAAGCTGCAGCGCATCATTGCCGGCGACACTCTGCGCAGCGCGCTCAGCGGCTGAACATCCGCCGTAGCGGCGGCCTCGCCGGTATTCTTTGCCTCGCCATCTTCTTCTTGGCTGCGGGCTTACGCTTTACTGCCTCGGCAGCTGGGGTAGGCGACGCCGTGCCGATGAGGCTGACTTTCGCGCCCTGGCTTACATCGGCAGGCACGTTTCCTGCACGTTCGACGGCGTAGATCAATGTCCGGCAACCTTTGCCGTTACCGGCTTCAGGCACAGTGAGGCAATCATGGGCATCCTCAGCATCGGCATCACCGGTCTGCGCGTCTCGCAGCTGGCGCTCAGCACCACCAGCCACAACATCGCCAATGCTTCGACGCCGGGTTTTTCGCGGCAGGAGGCTTTGCTATCGACGGCAATGGCCAATTACTCGGCGGCCGGCTACATCGGCCAGGGTTCGAATGTCGAGCAGATCCGCCGCGTCTATAGCGAATTCCTCAATGCCGAAATCCTCGGCGCCGAGACCAACGTCGGTGCTCTGGACATGTATCTGATGCATGCCAAGCAGATCGACAACCTGCTCGCCGACTCCAATGTCGGCCTCTCGCCGATGCTGTCGCAGTTTTTCCAGGCCGTGCAGCAGGTGGCGGCCGATCCGGCCTCGATTCCGTCGCGCCAGTCGCTGCTGTCGAGCAGCCAGTCGCTGGTGGCACGTTTTCAGGCCATCGATCAGCGCATGGCCGAGATCCGCGACGGCATCAATTCGATGCTGGTCAATGAGGTGACGACGATCAACGCCTACGCGACGCAGATCGCCGAGCTGAACGAGCGCATCGTGCGTGCCACCGCGCTCGCCCAGGGCAAGCCGCCGAACGATCTGCTCGATCAGCGCGATTATCTGGTGCGCGAGATGAACAAGCAGGTCAAGGTGACCTCGGTGCTGCAATCGGATGGTTCGATGAATGTCTTCATCGGCACCGGCCAGCCGATGGTCATCGGCAACCTGAATTTCCGCGTCTTGGCCGATACCGGTTCGAGCGAAGATCCGGAGCGCATTTCGTTGCGCATGGTCGCGCCCAATGGCACGCCGGTGCAGCTACCCGAGTCGATCATCCAGGGCGGCGCGTTGGGCGGCTTGCTCCATTTCCGCTCCGAGATGCTCGATCCGGCGCAGAACGCGCTCGGCAAGGTGGCGCTCGGTCTGGCGATGAACTTCAATCAGCAGCACGTGATGGGCATCGACTTGGCCGGCAATTTTGGCCAGGAGTATTTCAAGCTGCCACAGCCGACCGTTTATGCCAATGCCCGCAACACCAGCGGCGCGAGGCTGCAGGCCAGCATCTATCAGAGCGATTACAAGCTCGACTTCGGCACCGGCACGATCACTCGTCTGTCCGATGGCACCGCCTTCCCCATCGGTGCTTTCCCGCTGCACATCGACGGCATCGTCATCGACCTGCGCTCCGGTGCGGTGGGTGGCGGCGATGTGTTCTTCGTCAAGCCGGGCGCGTTGCCGGGTCAGCGTGTCATCCCGCAGTCGGACAACGTCGGCGATGCGGTATTCGATTCCACCGGCTCCAACCTGCAAAACCTGCCAACCGTCTCCAGCGATTACCGGCTGACGGTGATCAACGGTGGCCTGCAGTTCGTCCGCCTCACCGACGGTCGCACCTGGATCGCCACCGATCTAAATGATCTGCAGACCCAGCTCGATGCCGATCCGCAGGGCTTCGTGTTGTCCTGGCAGGGCGGTTTGCCGGCGACGCTGGGCGAATCCTTCCTCGTCCAGCCGACGCGGCACGTCGTGCGCGAGATGAGCGTCGCGCTGTCCGATCCGATGAACATCGCTGCCGCCTCGCCGTTCCGCACTTCGACGACGCTGACCAACGAAGGTACCGGCCGCATCGATGTCGGTCAAGTGCTCACGCGCGATCCGCGCGGTGTGCCGCTGCCTGGCCGGGTGACGGTCACCTATGACGCCGCAGCCAACAGCCTGACTTTCGACGACGGCGTCAATCCGCCGGCCGTGGTCACCGACTACACGCCCGGTCAGCCGAACGAGATCGTGCTCTGGGGCATGCGTTTCACCCTCTCCGGCACGCCGGCCGATGGCGATACCTTCACCATCGAGCCGAACCGCAACGGCGTTTCGGACAACCGCAACGCCATCGCGCTCGGCGCGCTGCAGGTCAATAACACGCTCAATCGCGGCACGACCACGATTCAAGCGGCCTACAGCCAGATTGTCAGCCAGGTCGGCAATAAGACGCGCGAGATTCAAGTGTCCTACGATGCGCAGGAGAAGTTGGCCTTCGAAGCCGAGATGGTGCGCCAGCAGCTCTCCGGCGTCAATCTCGACGAGGAAGCGGCGAACATCATCAAGTTCCAGCAGAGTTATCAGGCGTCAGCGAAGGCGATGCAGATCGCCGGCAGGCTGTTCGACGACATTCTCGCCATCGGCCGTTGAAGCCACGAAGGCAAGGAGAACGATCATGCGTGTCAGCACCACGATGGTTTACGACACTGGCGTGCGCACCATCAACCAGCAGACGGCGAGGATGCTGCACAACCAGCAGCAGGTGTCGACCGGTCGGCGCATCGTCGCGCCCTCGGACGATCCGGTGGCGGCGGCGCGGGCGCTGGAAATCACCCAGGCGAGCGATGTCGTCGTCCAGTTCAGCCGCAACCGCGACAATGCCCAGTCAGCGCTGGCCATTCAGGAAACCCAGCTCATCGGCGTTACCGACATGCTGGCGCGCATCCGCGAGCTGACCGTGCAGGGCGGTAACGGCACGCTCACCGAAGCGAACCGGCGCTTGATGACCTACGAGTTGCGTGCCCGCTTCGAAGAGCTGCTCGGTTATGCCAACGCCCGCGACGGGCAGGGTAAATACCTCTTCTCCGGCTATATGGGCGATACCCGTCCCTATGCCGGTTCGGTCGAGACCGGCGTCGAATACTATGGCGATGACGGTCAGCGCCTGTTGCAGGTTTCGCCGGCGCGCGTCATCGAGGTCAGCGACTCCGGGCGCGACATCTTCGAGCGCATCCGCAATGGCAACGGCCACTTCGTCACCGGCGTCAATGTCGCCAACCAGGGTACCGGCGTCATCGACGGCGGCGCGGTGCTCGATCCGTCGATGTGGGCCGCAGGGCAGAATCCGTCGCTCGAAATCCGCTTCTGGGTCGACAGCAACCATCAGCTCACCCCGCCGGGCCAGACCTATTACGACATCGTCGATATCAATACCGGCAATTCGGTGTTCACCAACTCGCCGCCGGACGACGATCCGACCAGTCCGGGCTTTACCTTCACGCGCCAGTATGCCTCGGGCCAGGGCATCGCCCTGTTCGGCACCGACCCCAACGGCGGCGGTGCGCCGCTCGATCTCGGCGCCAATGTCATCATCACCGGCGAGCCGGCGAGCGGCGACACTTTCACCATCCAGCCGTCGACGACGCAGAACATCTTCGACACCTTGCGCCAGCTCATCCTCGATCTGGAGCAGCCGGCGCTCGATGCCGCCAGCCAGGCGCTGCTAGCCAACCGCGTCGGCTTCGCGCTCACCAACTTCGACCAAGCCGAGCAGAATATCCTACGCATCCGTGCCCAGATTGGCGCGCGCATGAACGAGGTCGAGAGCCTACATGGGGTCAACGAAGACCTGAACATCCAGTATCAACAGGCCATTTCACAGCTGCAAGACTTGGACTATGCCAAGGCCATTTCCGATCTGTCGCGCAAGCAAGTCGATCTGGAAGCGTCGCAGAAGTCCTATGCCCAGATCACCCGTCTGTCGCTGTTCAATTACCTCTGATGCCCGCCATGAACGGAATTCCAGTCGCCATCGCCGTGCTCACCGGCCTGACTTTGGTCGGCTGTGCCGGCACCAACGAGCTTGGCCAGCGCACCTATCCATCGAAGCCGCTCGGCGCCAACACCGTCATCCAGCCTCTGCCTTCGGTGCAGATGCCGCTAGAAAAAGTCATCCTCTGGGGGGGCTGGGCGGCGGTGGCTTATTTCGTTCTCGATCCGCTGGCGCCGAACTGGAGCATCGAGGAAGCGCGCCTGCCGGAAAATCACTACCACTTCAGCCTGCAGATGAAGCGTTACACCAGCGGCGGTGCCGGCGAGGCGCGCGTCGTCTTCCATCGCCGGGCCAAGGAGCTGATGCGCGCCGGCGGCTTCGACGGCTACGAAGTGCTCGAATATCAGGAAGGGCTGGAATCGTCGATGTTCGGCGGTCAGCGCACGGCCACCGGCGTGATCCGCCTGCTGCGCGGTTGAGCTTCGCACTGGTGGCGGCGCGAGGCTGCAGCGGCGCGCCGGGGGCGATACCGAAGGATCCGTGCCGCCGTGTCTCGTTCCTTCAGGCCACCGCGTTGGTCAGCAAATGCCCGCCTTCGAGACGCAGCCGGCGGTGGCAGCGCGACGCCAGCGCTTCGTCATGAGTGACCAGCACCAGTGTCGTGCCGCGTTCGGCATTGAGTTCGAACATCAAAGCGATGATCGCTTCGCCCGTGGCGGCATCGAGATTGCCGGTCGGTTCGTCGGCGAGTAGCACGGCCGGCTCGCTGACGAAAGCGCGCGCCAACGCAACACGCTGCTGTTCGCCGCCAGAAAGGTGGCGCGGATAATGGTGCTGGCGTTCGCCCAGGCCGACCCGGTCGAGCATCGCCCGTGCCCGGTGCCCGGCATCGCGCCGGCCGGCGAGTTCGAGCGGCAGCATGACGTTTTCCAGCGCCGTCATCGTCGGCAGCAGCTGGAAGGACTGGAAAACGAAGCCGATATGGGCGCCGCGCCACTGGGCTCGTTCGTCCTCGTTCATCCGCTCCAGCGCTTCTCCGGCGAGGCGCACGCTGCCTTGCGTCGGCAGATCGAGGCCGGCCAGCAGGCCGAGCAAGGTCGATTTGCCGGACCCGGAGCGGCCGACGATGGCCACCGCCTCGCCACGGGCGATGGCGAACGAAATGTCGTGCAAAATGGTCAGACGACCGTCGCCCGTCGTCACTTCCTTGCCCAGTCTTGTCGCCTCGATGATCGTGTCGCGCATTCTCTTCGTCCTCGTCCTTTTCCTTGCCGGTCTGTCGCCGGCGCGCGCCGCGACGGTGCTGGTCTATGGCGACAGCCTGTCGGCCGGCTACGGCATCGCGCAGCAAAGCGCTTGGCCAGCGCTGCTCGCGAAGCGGCTGGCGCGGGAGAAACCGGGCTGGCAGCTGGTCAATGCCAGCATCGGCGGCGAGACCAGCGCCGGCGGTCGCACGCGCTTGCCGCAGGCATTGGAACGCTTTCAGCCGCGCGTGTTCGTGCTCGCGCTCGGCGCCAACGACGGCCTGCGTGGCCTGTCGCTTGCCCAGATGCGCGAAAACCTGCGCGCGATGATCCGGTTGGCCCGGCAACAGGGCGCGCGCGTGCTGCTCGTCGGCACGCGCCTGCCGCCGAATTACGGCCCGGTATATACGACGGAGTTCGCCGATTCCTTTGCCCAACTGGCGCGTGAAGAGAAGGTCGCGCTGCTGCCCTTCCTGCTCGAACCGGTGGCCCTCGACGATGCCGCCTTCCAGGCCGATCGCCTGCACCCGACGGCCGCGGCGCAGCCGAAGATCGCCGACCATGTCTGGGGGGCGCTGCGGCCGCTGCTGCGCTGATCCGCCCGGTCGGTGAGGTCCGAAGTGTAAGCGGATGTTGCGCCGGTCGTCGCACGCCGGCAGCGAGGCGTTGTTGCCGGCAGGCCCGGCCGCAGCCAGCGGTCGGGGAAATTCGAGGAGGATGAAATGGAAGCTGCAACTGCATCGCGCCTGCATCCGGCGCTGCTGGTCGCCGCACTGTCGGTCACAGCCTTTTCGCTGGCCGGCATCGGTGTGCTCACTGGTCTCATTCCCTGGCAGGGCACGGCGCCGGTAGCCGCTGTCGTGCCGTCTCCGCCGGCTGTACCGCTGCCTGCGCCCGAGGCTGAAGCACCGTCGCCCGTTGTCGAACCGCCTGCGGCGGTCGCGCTGCCCGCCGAAGCGGCGCGGCCGGCGGTCAAGCCGGCCGTGGTCAGGACTGCCGCCCAGGAGGCGCCGGCACGCGCGCCGACCGCCGCCGAAAAGCTACCACGCCGCAGCGAGCAGCTGCGCGAGCCGGTGGCCGTTCAGCCTGTGGCCCCGCTGCCGGCGCCGCCGGTGAGCAACGCGCCGGTGGTCGGCGAAGTCTGGCCGTCCGCTCCGCCACCGCAGCCCCTGGCCATCGCCCAGCCGTTGCCGCCACCGCCGGCGGTGTGCCGAGAATGTGGCTGGATCGAAAGTGTGCAGACGGTCGAGCAGCCCGGCGATGCGTCGGGACTCGGCGCCGTCGCCGGGGGCGTGCTCGGCGGAGCGGTGGGCAGTCAGGTCGGCAAGGGGCGCGGTAATCAACTGGCGACCATCGCCGGCGTCGTCGGTGGCGCTTATGTCGGCCATCAGATCGAGAAGTCGCAGCGCAAGCGGGTCAGCTACGAGATCACCGTGCGCATGGAGGATGGCAGCGCCGCGCTGGTGCGCTCGGATACGCCTCCGGCCCAGGCCATCGGCGAGCGCGTGCGCGTCGTCAATGGCCGGCTGCTGGCGGAACGCTGACCTGACGGGCATGTGCCGCAGCAATCGACCGGCGAGCGTTCCGTGGCGATGCCACTGCGCGCCGTGCCGACGGGGCTGACTTTCGCCGATCGAGCCCGGCGATCGAGAGGGCGTCGAGGCCGCATGCTATATTCCGCGCCCCTACCTGCTCGGCGAAAGACATGGAACTCGTCCTGTTCGACCTCGACAACACGCTCCTGGCCGGCGATTCGGATTTTGCCTGGGCGCAGTTTTTGATCGGCAAGGGCGTCGTCGATGGCGAAGTGCATGCCGCGCGCAACGAGGTCTTTTACGCCCAGTATCGCGACGGCACGCTGGACATCGGCGAATTCCTCGAATTCCAGCTCGCTCCGCTCGCCCGCCACGACCGGCGTGAGCTCGATGCCTGGCATGCCGAATTCATGCGGGCGTATATCCGACCGATGATCACCGACAAGGCTCGGGCGCGGGTGCGCCAGCACCTCGATAGCGGGGCGCTGGTGGCGGTGGTGACGGCGACCAACAGCTTCGTCACCGGGCCGATCGCGCGCGAGTTCGGCATCGCGCATCTGGTGGCCACCGTGCCGGCGCAGGAAAATGGCCGCTTCACCGGCCGACCGCGCGGTGTGCCGGCCTTCAAGGAAGGCAAGATCCAGCGCGTCGAAGCCTGGCTCGAAGAGCTGGGACTGTGGTGGGGCGCGTTCACGACGACCTGCTTTTACAGCGATTCGCACAACGATCTGCCGTTGCTGCGCCGCGTCCAACGGCCGGTAGCCGTCGATGCCGACGATGTGTTGCTCGCCGAGGCACGCGCCCGGGGTTGGGAGATCATTTCGCTGCGCTAGCGTCGGTGTCCGATGTTGGTGCAGCCATCACGACGAAAGCCCGGGCCCGTTGCAAGGCGGGAAGGGCAAGAAACACCCACCCTATCTCGTCTTGCCACCAGGAATCCAGCCGATGGCGTGCCGGAATTTCGACCAGACGCGCCAGCGGAGAGAGGCGCAGGGTCGTTTCCGGCAGGCGGATGAGGACTGGGCCATTGGGCTGTAGGTGGTCCACTGAGCGTCGTTTGATCATCGGTGACCAGCAAACGGCCGAAAGCGTCGGCCGTGCCGAGCAGGCGATAGTTCAACTCACCCAGTTTCACCATCAGGCAGCAATCCGGCGATGCCATGGGCACCGAGGGCGATGGCCGTGTTGCCGGTTTGGGTTGCGGTGATCGACGCGCTGCCTTCGCGCAGCGACAAACTGGCTTTGGTGGAGTCGCCACGTGTCTGGCCCAGTTCGAAACGGGCGCTCTTCTCGCTGCTTTCGATGACGATGGGCACGGAGGCATCGCTGACGAATTCGATCTTTTCGCTCTTTCCGCCCAGATCGAGTGCCGCCTCGAAGACCGGTGTGTCATTGGCGGTGACGTGGATGCGCACGCCGCCCTCGCTCCATCCGGTCGGCATCGCGCCCTCCGGTCGGTTGACCGTGACCGACGCCCCGGCGCGGCCGGGGCTGAACCACAGATTCCCCATGCCGCCGAGCGTCTGCTTGGCGGCGCTGGCGATGAAATCGACCTGGCCCCCCCACGTTCTCGAACATGAACCGACCGGACGGCTGTTCGGCCACGCGCAGGATCGCCGTGCCGTTGGCGAACAGATCGGATGCCGTGTGCAGCGCATGGCGTTTTCGCTTATGATTCGATTGCTTACGGCGGCCCGTGCTGGCGGGTCGCCGTCTGTTTTTTACGGCCATCGTGGCAAGATCATCGTTCGGCGATGGCCGCGGCCGTCGGATGGGCCGTTTCGTCACCCATCGCCGTCCTATCCCGCCCGATTTTCCGCGGAGTTTTTCATGTCGCACCTGATGAACACCTACGCCCGTTTGCCGCTGGCCTTCACTCACGGTGAAGGCTGCCGTCTTTACGATACCGACGGTCGCAGCTACCTCGATGCGCTGGCCGGCATTGCCGTCAATACCCTTGGGCATGCCCATCCGCGGCTGGTGGCGGCGCTGACGGCGCAGGCGGGGAGATTGCTGCACGTCTCGAACGCCTATCGCATCCTCGAACAGGAACGTCTGGCGGACCGTCTGGCCGAAATCTCCGCCATGGAGGAGGTGTTCGTCTGCAATTCCGGCTGCGAGGCCAACGAGGCGGCGATCAAGCTGGCGCGGATGTACGCCCATCGCCGTGGTATCACGCAGCCGGCCATCATCGTCATGGAACATTCCTTCCACGGCCGCACGTTGGCGACGCTGTCGGCGACGGGCAATTACAAGGCGCAGGCTGGCTTCGAGCCGCTGGTCGGCGGTTTCCTGCGCGTGCCTTTCGACGATCTGGCGGCCATCGAGCGGGTGGCAGAACATCACCCCGAAACGGTGGCGGTTCTGGTCGAGCCAGTGCAGGGCGAAGGCGGGGTGCGCGTCGCGCATCACGATTACCTGCGCAGACTGCGCCGCGTGTGCGACGAAAATGGCTGGCTGCTGATGCTCGACGAGGTGCAATGCGGCATCGGCCGCACCGGCACCTGGTTCGCACACCAACAGGCGGGGATCAAGCCTGATGTCATGGCGCTGGCCAAAGGGCTCGGTTCTGGCGTGCCGGTCGGCGCCTGTTTGACGGCGGGCAGGGCGGCCGGGCTGTTCGCTCCCGGCAATCACGGTTCGACCTTCGGCGGCAATCCGCTCGCCTGCACGGCGGCGCTGACGACGCTGGCGGTGGTCGAGGAAGAGGAATTGATGCCCAGGGCGGCGCGCATCGGTGCGCGCATCCGTCAGGCGCTGAGCGATGGCCTGGCCGGTGTCGCCGGTGTGCAGGAAGTGCGTGGCGACGGACTGATGATTGGTATCGAGCTGGATCGTCCGGCGGGCGACATCGTCCAACAGGCGCTGGCCGAGGGGTTGCTGATCAACGTCACGGCCGAGCGCGTCGTGCGCCTTCTGCCGCCGCTGATCTATGGCGAAGCCGAAGCCGACGAACTATGCGCCGGTCTCGTACCGCTCATCCGTCGTTTTCTCGCTGCCTGAAACCCACCCCACACATGGCTGGTTCTGGCGCCCCCGGTCGGTGGAGCAGCGGCGATACCGGCGGATGTATCTTTCCCAGCCAAGCGCTCGCTTTGCTCGTTCTGCCCTTCGGTGGATATGACGACCGGCTGCCCGAAGGGCAGCACAACCTGTCCGCGGTAGCGGACGAGATCTTTTTGCGAAGCCAGACTCGTTGGATGCCCGAAGGGCAGCACAACCCCGGGCGATCCTTCGTTTTCTCGAGAGGACAAGCGCGATGACTACACCGCGCCATTACCTGCAATTCAAGGATTTTTCCACCGAAGAATATGAGTACCTGTTCGCCCGCACGGGCTGGATCAAGGAGCGCTTCAAAAGGTATGAGCGTTACTGGCCGCTGCAGGATCGCACGCTGGTGATGATCTTCGAGAAAGCCAGCACGCGCACGCGCCTGAGTTTCGAGGCGGGCATGCAGCAATTGGGCGGCGCAGCCATCTACCTCAACACGCTCGATTCGCAGCTCGGTCGTGGTGAGCCGGTGGAGGATGCGGCGCAGGTCATCTCGCGCATGTCGGATATCGTGATGATCCGCACCTATGAGCAGACGATCATCGAACGCTTCGCTGCTTACTCGCGCGTGCCGGTGATCAACGGCCTGACCAATGAATATCACCCGTGCCAAATCCTAGCCGACATTTACACTTACATCGAAAAACGCGGCTCGATTAAAGGCAAGACCGTCGCGTGGATCGGCGACTCGAACAACGTCTGTAACACCTGGCTTCAGGCGGCGGAAGTGTTCGACTTCAACGTCCATGTATCGACGCCGCCGGGTTATGAGGTCGAGCCGGAGCGCGCCGGCCTTTATGGCACCGATCATTTCGAGCGGTTCGCAGATCCGATGGAAGCGGTACGCGGTGCCGACATCGTCACTACCGATGTATGGACCTCGATGGGCTTCGAAGCCGAGAACGAAGCGCGCTTGCGCGCCTTTGCCGACTGGCAGGTCGATGGCGAGATGATGCGCGCCGCCAAGGCCGAGGCGCTCTTCCTCCACTGCCTGCCGGCGCATCGCGGTGAGGAAGTGACCGCCGAAGTGATCGATGGCCCGCAATCGGCCGTCTGGGACGAGGCGGAGAACCGGCTACACACCCAGAAGGCGCTGCTCGAATACCTGCTGCTCGGTCGGGTCGGTTGACGCGTGCTACGAAAGTCAGCCCGCTAGGCACGGCGTCGATGGAGTGACGAAAATGCGTAAGAAGCTACCGATTGGCATTCAGACCTTCGCGAAGATACGCGAAGGGAATCACTACTACGTCGACAAGACGCCCTTCATCCCGCGGCTTTGCGCAGAGGGCAGCTATTACTTCCTCTCCCGCCCGCGGCGTTTTGGCAAGAGCCTGTTTCTCGATACCTTGGCCTGTGCCTTCGAAGGGCGGCGCGAGCTGTTCTCAGGGCTT
>OGCL01000577.1_pt1 | contig 38456 bp, 36 predicted proteins | sample 1570041 | NCBI WGS metagenome assembly OGCL01 (sample SAMN06266162, study PRJEB24511) | hot springs metagenome | isolation source: Hot spring water | place: South Africa: Limpopo | collected 2015-06-22 | reverse complement strand
CTAGGCTCAGACCTCATCAGCCCATGTCCGGGCGCGATCAGCCTCAATCGGAACCGCAGTGGCGCGGTGCGGCTATTTGAGACCTGTTGCCCGTCAGCCGCGACGGCGCAGCAGTGCAACCAGGTCGTCACGCATAGGCGCTTCGCCAAGCGGCGTGAGTTTCCACTGGTCGCCCTCGAGCGCGGCCTGACTGATGACGGCTTTCTTGGCATCGAGATTCAGGGCGACGACGCGAATGTCGGCGCGCCGCAGAAACTGGGCCACGTTCGCATTTCTGGCTGCAATGTCCTGTGGTTGCCGTTGCGCCCAAGTGGCGACATGGAAGACGATCGTGCCGTTGTACTTGCGGGTCGCCAGTTCTTCCAGCACGCGCTCGAGCATGGCGATGTTGTCATCGCGCTTGGTCTCTCCACCGAAGGCGAGGTAGAGGACGTCTTCCTTCGACAGCCGTTCGACGGCTCGGGCTGCTTCAGCTGGCTCCCTGATCGGTTCGACCGCGACGGCGCTCCTGGGATGGCCGTGCAGGTGGCCGCTTCCCACGCTGCCGGTGAATGTGTTGCAGGAGGGCGAGCTGTTGGCCAGAACGCCGAACGTATCCTTCTTCAGAAGCCCGCCGAGAGTGTGACCGATCAGGCCGCCAGCCATCACGCGGATGGCTTGAAGCTCGCCGGGGGTGAGGGGGCTCTTGTCCTGAGCGAATGCGAGGGGGACACTGCCGGCGAGCGCAGCGGCCAGCAAGAGGGAACGGGTATGGAATGCCATGAAGGTCTCCTTAAGCGATTGCAAGAAAATGACCAAGGGGCGGGATGAACCGCCTCTGGTGGCATTACGCAGCCGTGACTCGTTCGGATGCGAAGCACGACCCGTGCGCGGGCGGGCGCTGTCAGGTCGGGGCAAATGCGGCGATTGCGTCGGGCGGAATCGATTGAGGCGACTTGCGATGCGCCCGCGGCAATGAGGAGCGCGAGCGTGCTCCTGCCGCCGGGCACGGCGAGCGTCACGGGCGGCATCTTCCGCCGCGACGTCGCGGCGCACGCCGGGGAAACGGAGGGCGTTGCGAACTCAGGCGGCCGAGAGCCCTCAGCCGCCAACTGCTGTCATCGCATGCCGAACGGCCGCAGGAAGCGGAGCTGGATCGGCAATTCGCGATCGGTCGGCGGGTTCATGCGCAGCCCATTGCCGGTCTGTTCGATCGGGTAGCGCTGCTGGCCGAACACGATTTCCCCACTGCGGTAGTAACCATCCCAGCGCGGGCCGCGTGCCGGCTGCATGGTGACGCGGCCGTTCGGCTCGATCGCCACTTCCAGGTCACCGCCAAACATCGGGCTCGACCCGACGAAGATGCCGACTGCCCAGGCGGGCGGGGCCTCCGGCGCGAACTGCTCGACCACGGGTGGCCGGTCCGGCAGCGGTCGCGGCGGCGGAACGATGCCGCCGATCGGAGGCTGGACGTTGCCCGGACGGGATTCGAATCGCCATTGCTGGTTGGCGCCATGATGGCAGGCATAGACCATGATGTTGGCGCCGTCGTCAAAGCGGCCGCCCTCGACGTCGAGACAGCGATTGCTGCCGATGTTGAGAAGCCGCAGGCTGCCGCGCTCGATGGTTTCGAGCCGCCAGCGCTGCGTCACGCGGCCGTCCCACGGGCGCAGCACCGCGTTGCCCTGGTCGAAACCGCCGGGCGCGACGTCGATGACGTGGCCGTCGCCGCGCAGCAGGAGTGCCACCTCGCCGCGGCCGATGTCAACGGCCTCCCAGAACTGGCCGCCGCTGCCTTGGCAGCGCCATTGGCGGATGTTGACGTCATCGCCACGACGCCCTTCGACATCGGCGCAGCGGCCGCTCGCGCGGCTCACCAGTAGACCGCTTGCGACCACGCGGCCGGAGGGCGGCCGCACGAGCGGTGGGCGTGTCGGGGGCGGCAGGATCGCGGTGGGCGGTTCCCAGCCGGTGGAGATGCGCTCGATGCGCCAGCGTTGTGAGCTCGCCCCACTGCAGCGGTACTGCGCGATGTTGGCGCCAGCGGCATTGGGCGCGCCCTCGATCTGGGCGCACTTGCCGCTGCCGACATTGACGATCTGCACTTCATCCCAGTCGATCGCCTCGATGCGCCAGCGCTGGGCAGCGCTGCCGTTCCAGCTCCACAGCCGGATGTTGGCGCCGTCGTCGCGGGAGCTGCGATGGACATCGAGTGCAAGACCGGAGCCTTCTTCGATGATGGCGTGATCGCCACCGCCGAGTTCGCGCATGCGCCAGCGCGTGCCACCGCGTTCACAGGCGGCCTGGATGACGTTGTCGCCGTCGCGGCCGGAGCCGGTGGCAGCGCCGAGGCACAGGCCGCTGCGCGCCCCGACGATCAGGCCGAAGGTGCTCTGACGCCCGTCCGGGAATTGCGCCGCGGCGCTTGCTGCAAGGCAACAGGCTGCGGCAAATGAGAACAGTGTGCGCTGATTCACGGGTCGGTTCCTCTGCGAGTGTTGTCGATTTCAGTGGCGGGCAGCAGGTGCAAGAAGACAGCGGACCGCGGCCAGATCCTCGATTGCCGTGCCGACCGACTTGAACAACGTCAGATCGGCGCCTGTTGTGGACGGCCTGATCGGGTTTCGCACCCAGCCGGAGAGTTCGGCGAAGATGCGTTCTCGTTCAAGGATGCCGTGCTCGAGCGGGACGACCAAATCGCCGGCTTCCTTCAAGGCGCCAGCATAGGTGTCGACAAGGACGAATGCACGCATGATCGCTGCGTCGTCGATCTCCCGCATCGAAGTTCGGAACCCTCCGACCAAGTCGAGATGGGTGCCGGCCGTGAGCCAAGCGCCGTGGACGATGGGCTCGGTCGCGGTCGTCGCGCAGCAGATCATGTCGGCGTGGCCGACGGCCGTCGGCAGGTCCGCGGCGGGTGTGACCGGGCGCCCGGCGGCCTCTGGCGTCGCGGCCAGCGCCGCGGCGACAGCGACTGCTCGCGCGGGTTGGCGCGCCCACACCTCGACCGTCGCCAGATCCGGCACGAGTGCAAGGTAGGCGCGTGCCATCCAGGGCGCGAGCGCACCGGCGCCGACCAGCAGCAAGCGCTCGCGACGCGCTGCAAGCCGTGCTGCAACCCACGCCGAGGTGGCCGCCGTTCGCCGCAGCGTCACTGCTTCGCCATCGATCAGCGCGAGCGGGCGCCCGCTCGCACGGTCGAGCGCGATCAGGGTGGCCTGCACCGTCGGCTCCGCCGCGGGTAGCACGGTCACGAGTTTGGTCACGATCAACCGCTCGTCCCACGCCGGCATCAGCAGCAGCGCATCCCGTTCACTCAATCCGTGCGCGTGGCGCGTGGGTGCGGTGACGCCGGGGTTGGCGAACGCATCGGCGATGGCCTGTGCGAGCGCGGCCCACGGCAGACCGGCATGAACGGCCTCGGCCCGATAGACTGCAAGCGAGGTTTCGGAAGACACCGGGGTGGCGGATGGCCGGCAGGGAGCAGAGGATTGCCATTATCGGTGCCGGCGTGGTCGGATCGGCCATCGCGTACTTCCTGGCCGCTCGCTACGGGGTACGCGCCCATCTGATCGAACGGGATCCGACGTTCGCCGGTGCTTCGAGCGCGTTGTCGGCGAGCTCGATACGCCAGCAGTTCACCTGTGCCGTGAATATCGAGCTTTCCCGCCGCAGTTGGCGATTCCTTACCGAGGAGGCACCGAGCGTGCTGGCTGAGCAGGGTGTCGCAGCGGCATTCTCGGTGGTGGAGCGGGGCTACCTGTATCTCGCAAACGAAGCCGGCCGCGCCGACCTGGAACGGAATGTCGCCACGCAGCAGGCGCATGGCGTGCCGGTCGATCGGCTTGAGCGCGACGCGCTTGCGGTTCGCTGGCCGTGGCTGCGCTGTGACGATCTGGCCGCCGGTGCCTTCGGGCGCGAAGGGGAAGGCTGGTTCGACGGGCCGGCGCTGCACGCGGCATTTCTCCGCAAGGCGCGGGCGCTCGGCGTGCACTGGCGCGTGGGTGAGGTCGTCGGGTTGCTCGAACGGGGTCGTGTTGTTGAAGCGCTCGCGCTGGCCGACGGTGAGCGTCTCGAGGTCGATCAGGTCGTGATCGCGGCTGGCGCCTGGAGCGCGCGCGTGCTTGCGAGCCTCGGCATCTCCCTGCCCGTTGTCGCCCGCAAGCGGGATATCTTCGTGCTGTCAACACCGGCTCGGCTCGACCAGGTGCCGCTTGTCATCGATCCCTCCGGCGTGTGGTTCCGTCCGGAAGGCCGGCACTACATCGCCGGCGCGCCGCCGCGACCCCAGGCCGGTGCGCCATGCGACCCGGACGAGGCGCCGCTTTCGGCGATCGACCACGGGCTGTTCGACGAAGTGATCTGGCCCGCCCTGGCACATCGCGTGCCGGCGTTCGAGGCCTTGCGCGTGGAAACCGCCTGGGCAGGCTATTACGAGATGAACACTTTCGACCATAACGGCCTCGTCGGCGCGTGGCCGGGGCTTGCAAATGTTCATCTCGCCTGCGGTTTTTCCGGCCACGGCATGCAGCAGGCGCCGGCTGTCGGCGAGGCGGTGGCCGAGCTGTTGATGGGGCGCGACGTGCCGTGGATCGAGCCCCTGTCGCCGACGCGGCTGCTGCAAGGTCGGCCGCTGCATGAAGGTAACGTGATCTGAGGCGGGCGATATCTGCTTACGGGCTGCGGCGCGGTCGCTCCGCGCGCGCGGTCAGCCGAAGAATTGAAGCAGCCAGTAGCTCAGCAGTCCGAGCGCGATGCAGATCAGCCCGATCATGCGCAGTTGACCGTCGCTGAACTGGATGACCTGGCGCATCGTCTCGCGCCAGCGTGCCGGGAAAAGGAAAGGCATCAGGCCCTCGACGACGAGGACCAGGCAGAGCGCGGCGAGAAATTCACCCATCGGACAGGCGAACGTTCACCCGAATGTGGCGCCTACTTCGGCGCGCGGGCGCCTTGCCTGAGGAATCGAAAGAAGTCGGCGCTCGGATCGAGCACGAGGACGTCGCTCTTGTTGGCAAAGGAGGCTTTGTAGGCTTCCAGCGAGCGGTAGAAGGAGTAGAACTCGGCGTTGATGCCGTAGGCCGCCGCATAGATGGAGGTGGCCTTGGCATCGCCTTGGCCTTTCTGGTCCTGCGCCTTTTTGTACGCTTCGGCAAGAATGACTTGCGCCTGTTTGTCGGCCTCGGCCTTGATGCGCTCGCTTTCGGCGGCGCCGGTTGAGCGCAGTTCGGCTGCCACGCGCTGACGTTCCGAACGCATGCGGTCGAACACGGCATTGGTGACCCGCTCGTCGAGATCGACGCGCTTGAGGCGCACGTCGGCAACGGTGACGCCGATCTTGGCGGCGTCGGGCTGCACGCGCTCACGCACGATGTTCATGATGCGATCGCGGTCGGTCGTGACCACTTCCTGCAGCGTCCGCTTGCCGAACTCCTCGCGGATGAGGGCGGTGAGGACTTGCGAGAGACGGATCTGTGCCTGGCGCTCGTCGGTGCCGACCGCCTGCCGGTAGAGACGCGCGTCGATGATGCGCCACTTGACGAAGTAGTCGACCAGCAGCGGCTCGTTGTCCTTGGTGATGATGCGTTCGCTGTCCGGCTCGTCAATGGTGAGCAGTTGCTTGCTGAAGCGGTCGACCGACTGGATGAACGGCACCTTGACCGACAGTCCGGGCTGTTCGATGGTGCGTACCACTTCACCGAGCTGACGGACGACCGCAATTTCGCGCTCGTCGACGATGAAAAACACCTGCGACAGGCCGAACAGGGCGATCAGAAAGACGGTGGTGACGGGGGCTAGACGATTCATGATTCAGGCCGTCTGGTTCTTCAGTTGCGAGCTTCGCGTCCGCTGCGGCCGCCATCGCGGCCGCCGCGGTCGGGGGCCGCGCTGGCGGCGGGTGGCGATGCAGGCGGCGGCGAGGCTGGCGCAAGCGCCGGCGCCGGGGTCTCCGCTGCGCTCGCGGCTTCTCGGGTGGACTGGATGAGGCGGTCGAGCGGCAGGTAGAGCAGGCTGTTGCCGCCCTGGCGCTGATCGACGAGCACCTTGCTCGTGTTGCCGAGCACGGACTGCATCATGTCGAGGTAGAGTCGCTCGCGCGTGACCGCCGGCGCTTTGTTGTACTCGACGACGACGGAGCGGAACCGGGCGGCATCACCTTCGGCGCGCGAGACGACGGTCTGTTCGTAGGCTGCTGCCTCCTCGAGCAGCCGGGAGGCGCGTCCGCGGGCCTCCGGCACGACGCGGTTGGCATAGGCCTGACCTTCATTGCGCACGCGCTCGGCGTCCTGCTGAGCTTTGACGACGTCCTGGAAGGCGTCAACGACCGCCTCCGGAGCGGCGCTCTGCAGGTTCAGGGCACGGATGGTGATGCCAGTGCCGTAACGGTTGAGGATGTCCTGCAGCAACTGCCGTGCGTCGGCGGCGACCTTCTCGCGCCCCTGCGAGAGCAGGAAATCCATCTTGTAGCGACCGACCACTTCGCGCATCGCGCTTTCGGCCGACTGGATGACTGCCTGATCGGGGCGTCGGTCGTTGAACAGATAGGCGCGTGCATCGTTCAGTACGTACTGGACGGTGAAGCTGATGTCGATGATGTTGAGATCCTCGGTCAGCATCAGCGATTGACGGGTGTCGCGGGTGCGCTGTCCGCCGCGGGTGCCGATCTCGACGTTCCGCACGTCGGTCAAGCGCACCTTGGTCAAGCTGTCGATCGGCCACGGCAGGCGCCAGTTCAGGCCCGGCGAGGTCGTTTCGTGGTACTTGCCGAAGCGCTGGACGATGCCGCGCTCGCGGTCATCGACGACGTAGAAGCCGGACAGCAGCCATAGCACGATGGCGCCGCCGATCAGCATGCCAAGGCCGCCGGCCGCGAACCTGGGACTGATCGTCGGAAGTTGCGGTCCGCCACCGCCGCCGCTGCCGCCTGCGCCAAGCGGACGTCGCCGCTTGCGGCCGCCGAAGAGCTCGCCGATGCGATCGTTGATCTTCTTCAGCAATTCGTCGAGATCCGGCGGCCCGCCCTGCGGCCGCTTGTTGTCGCCGCCACCGCCTCCGCCGCCCGTCCCGTTGCTGCGGGCTTCCTGTCGATCGGTCTGATCGCCGGACGGAGCGGGCGACGGCGAAGGATCAGTCGGACTGCCCGGCTTGCGACCCCATTGCGGATCGTTGAGCGACATCGAAATGCGCTCAAGCAAGCCGTGAACGGTGGCAAGAGCGCTGCGCGCGATTGTTTTCATGCGGCGTCGGCGGGCTCTGCGCCCGCCGTCAAACTGGAGAAGGATTGCTGGGAGGTGGGAGGTGAAGCGCTCGCGGTGGCGCTGCCCCAAGCGTGATTTTGGCGCGGAAAGCGCTGTTGCAAGGCCGCGCGAAGCGCGGGGATACCCGCCCCTGTTCGAGCGGAGACGAATATGCGAATGACGTTGCCCGCTTCGTCACGGTCGATGCGGCCCGCCTCGTCGACCAGACCACCCATGTCGCATTTGTTGACGACGACGAGTCGCGGGACGCCACGCGCGCCGATCTCGTCGAGAACTTGCTCGACCGCGGCGATTTGTCCCTCACGCTCAGGACTCGCCCCGTCGACGACATGCAGCAGCAGGTCGGATTCGACCGCTTCTTGCAGCGTGGCACGGAATGCGCTCACGAGCTCATGCGGAAGATTGCGCACGAAACCGACCGTGTCGGAGACGACCATCGGCTGCGCAGAGGGCAGGTGGAGCCGGCGCACGGTGGTGTCGAGCGTGGCGAACAGCTGGTCGGCGGCATAGGTTCCGGCCGATGTCAGGCGGTTGAACAGGGTCGATTTGCCCGCATTGGTGTAGCCGACGATGCCGACCGAGACGACGTTCGAACGTTCGCGGCGACGGCGCTGGGTGCGCCGTTGGGTGGCGACACGCGCAAGCCGCTCCTTCAGCGCCCGGATCTTGACGGCAATCATGCGCCGATCGAGTTCGAGCTGCTTTTCGCCCGGCCCGCGCAGACCGACGCCGCCACGCTGCCGTTCGAGATGAGACCAGCCGCGCACGAGGCGAGTCGATAGATGTTCCAGTTGCGCCAGTTCGACCTGCAGTTTGCCTTCGGCGGACTGTGCGCGCTGGGCGAAGATGTCGAGGATCAGCGAGCGGCGGTCGATGACCCGGCACGAGAGCGCGCGTTCGAGATTGCGCTCCTGGATGCCTGAGAGCTCGTGGTTGAACACGACCAGTTCAGCCGCTTCGGACGCACAGGTGCTCGCGATCTCGGCCACTTTGCCGCTGCCGGCGAAAAGCGCGGGATCGGGACGTTCGCGCCGGCCTGCGATGCTGCCGACAACCTGCACGCCCGCCGAAGCCACCAGCGCCTTCAGCTCGTCCAGATCGGCGAGCGTGTCCGAGCGGGTCGGCAGACCCAAGGCGAGCTGGACGATGACCGCCCGCTCAGCCTCGCGCCGTCGCTCCAGCTGGGCGAGTTCGCCATGGGCTCCACGCCCACGGCGCTTGCCGCTGGCCGAGGGCTGTCCGCGGGTGGCCGTCATCGGGACTGCGGAGAAAGGAAACGCTGATGCAAGCAGCGAGCAGGATGAAACGCAAGGCGCACGGAGCGCAGCGACCGTGACATATCAACTCGATGGGCGGGAACGACCACCTCGCAACGCAGCGATTCGCCCACGCAGCAGTTCATTCAGCGTTTCCAGAGTGGGTGGCGAACGCTGGTTGTCACTCCGGCGCGGCGTCTCCGTGCGGCAGGCTGACCGGACGTGACGGCACGATCGTCGAGATCGCGTGCTTGTAGACCATCTGGGTGACCGTGTTCTTGAGGAGCACGACGTACTGGTCGAATGATTCGACCTGGCCCTGCAACTTGATGCCGTTGACGAGATAGATCGACACCGGCACGTGCTCCTTGCGAAGCGCGTTGAGGAACGGGTCCTGCAGGGTTTGCCCTTTGTTGCTCATTTGTTGTTCTCCGTCTTGGAAATTCGCGGTTTGGTGGCGACCCATCCTTCGGGCAGAAGGACGGATGAAATGAAAGCCGGCCACCCGATCGGAGGCGCTGCCGGATGGGCAACGGCCAGACTGCACTCATTCAGATGGTTGCGCAGACGATCGGTTCAATGGCCGCCGCTGAAATGTCGGGATCGCACGGTCTGGCGGGCTCCCGAGACACCCCGATGGGGTCCCTTAGCAGGCCGTTGAAAAACTGCTGCGGTGGGCCCTCTGCTGTGTTGCACGGTGCTCGCTCCCTCACCTATCTATCTGATATGTCTTCGGTCGCTGCGCTTCGGTGCGCCTCGCATCTGGCCATCCTCGCTACGTTTTTCAACAGCCTGTCAGGGCCGTCGGCGTGATGCTTTGCGTGCATTCTTGTCTGCCGCCGGCGCGTAGGGATTATGCCCGGTTCGCATTTCCAGTCGCAGCGGCGTCCCTTTGAGCCGAAAGGCATCCAGGAACTGCCTTTCGAGGTAGCGCAGATAGGTCGCCGGAAGCCGGTCAAGCGCGGTGCCGTGAATGACGACGATCGGCGGGTTGTTGCCGCCCTGATGCGCGTAGCGCAGCTTCGGGCGCACCAGACCGGCGCGCGGTGGCTGCTGGCGTTCGACGGCTGCCTGCAGCGTGCGCGTGAGCCGTGGCGTCGGCAGCCGCGAGAAGCTGGCCAGATGGGCGCGGCGCACGGCCTGCATCAGACGGTCGAGCCCGCGTTTCTCGCGGGCCGAGATCGGGAGATGCTCGGCGTAGTCCAGAAAGTAGAGTTTGCGTGCGTACTCGCCTTCAAGCGCATCGCGGGCGTCGCGATCGATGGCATCCCACTTGTTGATGGCCACCACCAGCGCGCGGCCGGACTCCTGCACGAAGGAGGCAAGCTGGACGTCGTGATCGGATACCCCGTGCATGGCATCAAGCATGAAGACCACGACATGGGTGTCCTCGATGGCCTGCAGCGTCTTGATGACCGAGAACTTCTCCACTGCCTCGGTGACCTTGCCCCGACGCCGCACACCGGCGGTATCGATCAAGGTGTAGTCGTGGCCACGCCAAACGAAGTCGAGGTAGATGGCATCGCGCGTCGTGCCGGGTTGGTCGAAGGCGATGACACGCTCCTCGCCGAGCAGCGCGTTCACCAGGGTGCTCTTGCCGACGTTCGGGTGCCCGACGACGGCGACTTTGCAGCGCTCGGGCAACTGGGGTGCAGGCGGCGCGCCTTCCTGGGGGCCCTGGGCCGGCTCGGCCGCGTCTTCCTGCCGTTCGGCGCCAGAGGCACGCGCCTGCGGCGATGGCGAAGCGACCGCACCAATTGCATCGAGCGCATGTTCGATCAGCGCGTTCACCCGGTCGCCGTGCGCGGCGGAAATGGGGAAGGGCTGGCCCAGTCCGAGTTCGTGGAACTCGAGGACGGCGCGGTCTGGCTGCATGCCCTCCGTTTTGTTGACGGCGAGGAACACGGGCCGTCCGCGTCGACGCAGCAGGTCCGCGATGCGCTGGTCTTGCGCCGTGATGCCGCTGCGGCCATCGAGCACGAAGATGACGATGTCCGCCTCATCGAGGGCAAGCAGCGTCTGACGCGCCATCTCACGCAGGATGCCGTCTTTGGCGACGGGTTCGAAGCCGCCGGTGTCGATGACGACGAACCGCCGGTCACCGACGGCACCCTGACCATACTGCCGGTCGCGTGTCAGCCCGGGCAGGTCGGCCACCAGCGCAGCGCGTGATCGCGTCAGGCGATTGAACAGCGTGCTCTTGCCGACATTGGGGCGCCCCACCAGGGCGATTGCAGGCAGCATGGGTGCCCGAATGCTTCGGGAATGAGGGTGTCAGCGCAGGGTGACGGCGACCAGCTGCCCGCCCCGGGTTTGCGCGACGACGGCGTTGCCGGTGGCAGCCAGCGGCGCCGTCGACTCGAAACCTTCGCCAAGGGCGCGCGCGACGATGCGACCGTCGGACCGGTTCAGGAAGTGCAGGTTGCCCTGTAGGTCGTGGATTGCCACGCGATCGCCGATGAGCGCGATGCCGCTGGCGCGGCGGCCCGCCAGGGCGTCGCGCCGCCAGACGGTGGCACCTGTCGAACGATCGAGCGCGTACGCGAAGCCTTTCTCGTCGACGGTGTAGACGTGTCGATCATCCATCACGGTGCCGACCAGCGTCGAGATGTCCCGGCTCCATTGCAGGCTGCCACGGACGAGATCGAAGCAGGCCACTCGGCCCTGGTAGGCGGCCGCACAGGTGCGCTGTGCATCGACGCTCGGACGTCCGACCACATCGATCAGCCGTTCGAGTTCCGAGGTGCCACGTGCGTTACCGACCGTGACCTCCCAGCCGACACTCCCGGTCTGCGCATCGAGCGCGATCAGCCGGCCAAGTGGCGAACCCCAAAGAATGGCGCCACGCGCCGTCGCCGGGATGGACGCGGTGCGCAAGGTGAGCGGAGGCAGCTGGCGCTGCAGCAGCCACTTGCGTTCACCGTTGGCGGCATCCAGGCCGACCAGGTGTCCGTCCACCGTCGTCACGACGACGACGCGATCCACGATGACCGGCGGCGCCGCGGCCTCGCTCGGAACGCGCGCTTCCCAAAGCCGGCGCCCGTCGGCGGCGAAAGCGAGTGCCCAGCCCCGGATGGTCGTGACGACGATCAGCGCCTCATCGGCTCCAACGCCACCGGACAGCGGGCCGCGCTCGCTCCCGGCGGAGAATCGTGCAATGGTGGCGCCACTCGCGGCGTCCACGGTCACGATCGTGCCGTCGGGATGCGCCGCCACCACACGACTGCCGATGACGGCCGGCGTCAGCAGCGATGTCTGGCGGCCGCCGAGCGAGGCCTGCCAAAGCGTCGTCACCGCCGCGCCGCCATCGATCGGTGGCAGCGGGGCGAATTTGACATCGCTGCCGCCAAGCCAGGTTGGCAGGCTACCGCAGCCCGCCAATGCAAGCGACAGCACCGCCCCGGCGATTCGTCCGCGCCACGTTGCATGCGGCGCTGAACCGGGGGGCGCCACGTTCGCGACCGGCAGGGGCGTGCTCGGCGTATTCATTTCGCCGCTCCGCTCGCGTAGTCGAGCTTCAGTTGCGTCAAGGTGCGATGGCTGCCGCGCGGGTCGAGCTTGGCAAGAGCCGCTTCGAATGCGGCTTTGGCGTCAGCGTACTTGCCCTGGACCAGAAACACGTCACCGCGGGCATCCAGAAACAGTGCCTCGAAGGCTGCCGGACGCTTGCCGTCGAGCGCCGCAAGTGCCTCCTCCGGCTTCTTCAAATCGAGCAGAACCGAAGCCAGCCGCAGCCGTGCGAGGGCGCGAACTTCATCCTCCTTGGCGTTGGCCACCACCCACTCGAGACGGCTGCGCGCGTCGTCGAGCTTGCCGTCGTCGAACGCGGCCTTGGCGGCAAGCAAGAGTCCGCGCGGCGCGTAAGCGGTGCGCGCATAGCGGTCCATCAACTGTGCGCTGGCGTCCTTGACCTTCGCGGGCTCGCCTTTGGACACGCCTTCGCTGATCGCGAAGTAGAGCGCGCTCGCTTCGGCTGCCTGTTTGCTCTGCCACCACTTCCATCCGTTCCAGCCCGCGAACGCGACCGCCGCGATCACGACGATCAGCGTGATCAGCGTGCCGAAGCGCGCCCACCAGGCCTTGAGCTCCGCCAGTTTGTCCTGTTCTTCGAGGTCGTACGCTGCCATGGATACGATGGGAGAGGGGTGGAGGTGTGGGGTGCGGCGCCGGCGCGGGCATCGATGGCACCGGCGTGCCGCCGCGCAGACTTTCGAACCTGCTGCCGGAGGCCGACGGCCGCTAAGAGTTCGCGCTCGCAGCGGACTTACGTAGATGCGCAAGGGCCGCCGAGACGTCGATTATCGCCTGTTCTCCCTGCAGGGGCGCACCGGCGGCGTCGCGCAGCGGCTTGATGGTCACCCGACCGCTCGCGGCCTCGGCCTCGCCGATGATCAGCGCGAAGCGCGCAGCACTCGCATCGGCCTTCTTCATCTGGCTCTTGAAGCTGCCGCCGCCGGCATGCATGGCAACCGCAAGACCGCCATCGCGCAGCCGTTCGGCCAGTGCGCGGGCCGCGCGCGCGCTACCCTCGCCGGCATGGACCAGATAGGCATCGAGCGGCGTCCCGACCGCCGCATCCGACATCAGCATCAGGATGCGCTCCACACCCATGCCGAACCCAATGGCCGGCGTGGGCTTGCCTCCCAGTTGCTCGAACAGTCCATCGTAACGCCCGCCGCCGCAGACAGTGAGCGGGTTGCCGCCATCGGCGACGAAGCGGTCGGTGATGAACTCGAATGCGGTGCGGTTGTAGTAATCCATGCCGCGCACGATGCGCGGATTGACGACGAAGGGGATGCCCGACTCGCTGAGCAAGGACTGCAGTTCGTCGAAGTGAGCGCGCGATTCCGCTTCGAGACAGTCGAGCAGGTCAGGCGCGCCTCGGTTCACCTCGATGACGGACGGCGTCTTGCTGTCGAGAATTCGCATCGGATTGCTGTGCAGCCGTCGACGGGCATCGGCGTCGAGCGCCGACTCATGTGCTTCGTAGTAGGCGATCAGGCGCGCGCGATAGGCGTTGCGTTCTTCAGGGTTGCCAAGCGAATTGATCTCGAGACGCACGTCATCGATGCCGAGCGCCCTGAGCAAGCGCATCGTCATCACCATCAGTTCGGCATCGACATCGGGTCCCGGAAAGCCGAAGCATTCCACGTCGAACTGGTTGAATTGCCGGTAACGCCCCTTCTGCGGGCGCTCGTGGCGAAACACCTCGCCCATCGTGTAGATGCGGACCGGACCGTTGTAGGTCAGGTTCGCTTCAATCGCGGCGCGCACCAATCCGGCGGTCAGCTCCGGTCGCAGCGTCAGCTGTTCCCCGTTCAGCCGATCTTCGAACGAATACATCTCCTTCTCGACGATATCCGTCACCTCGCCGATCGAACGGACGAAGAGCGGCGTGTGCTCGACGATCGGCGCGCGCATGTTGCGATAGCCATAGCTGCGAGCGACGCGTATGGCGGTCTCTTCGAAGAATTCCCATTTGGCTGAAGCGTCCGGTAGGACGTCGTTCATGCCGCGGACGGCTTGCAGGCGGGGCGGAGTGGGCACGGCGGAAGCTGCGCCGCCCGATACGGCAACGCGAATCGGGCGCGCAGATGGGCGATTGGATGGCGAGGGATTCTAGGGAGACGCCGAACAAATTGCTGCGCGGGCGAATCGCGGCGTTGCGCGGTACTTGCTTCCTCGCCTATCTATCTGATAGGTCTTCGGTCACCGCGCTCCGTGCGCCTTGCGCTTCATCCCGCTCGCTGCCTTCTTCAGCGTTTCCCTAGGCCGCCGAACGCCGTGTCCTCGGTTGCCGCCGCATGTTCACGACGCTCGCGGCGCGATTCGCGTCGCGCACGTTGAGCAGAAGCTCCCGCGCTGGCGCTGTTCGTTCGAGCCGGCGTGCGATCGATGCGCAGACTAGATCGCATAGCGCATCGACGCTCGGATCCGCGATCCGGTAGTACACCAACACACCCCGCGACTCACGTTCGATGATGCCATGCTGGGTAAGCACGCTCAGGTGTCTCGATGCATTCGCGAGCGAGCAGCCAAGCGCGCCGGCGATATCACCGACGCTGCGTTCGCCGTCACGGAGCACGTTCAGAATGGCTAGGCGGCTCGGCTCGGAGAGCGCTTGGAAATAGCGCGCTACCTGATCGAGAGCGGAAGGGGAAAGATGGTCGAGGGCCATCGCGATGGGGAATGTGCTGGGCGAAGGGGGGGCGGTGGTGCCGCGGCAGGCGCTGCCTAACAGGCTGTTGAAAAACTGCTGCAGTGGGTCGTCTGCCGTGTTGCGCGGTGCTTGCTCCCTCGCCTATCTATTTGATAAGTCTTCGGTCGCTGCGCTCCGTGCGCCTCGCATCTGGCCATCTTCGCTACGTTTTCAACAGCCTGCTAACGCGCCAATCTTGAAATTGTCTCAAGTAATCGCTATTTGCGCAAGTGCGCAAATAGCGAAATAATGCCGATTCGCCTAGCCCTTGCACCAAGCCCTCCGAAAACCATGACGACCTCGCTCTGCTACCTACGTCCCATGTTCCTATCCGCCATCGACGCTGCCAATGTGTGGCAGCGGGCTCCTCTCTGGAAGCTTGTCGGAATGTTGCTTGCCGTCATTCTTTCCACGGTGCCACTGACAGCGCGTTCGGCCCCGGCGACGATCGTGGTTGGGCCAGTCGTGTCGGAGCGCTCGGTGGTCGTCGATGCGGTCGTCGAGGCCGAACGACAGGCCACATTGTCCGGGCCGATGCCCGGAACTGTGCTCGATGTAAATGTCCGCGTCGGCGACCGCGTCCGTGCTGGACAGGTGCTGGTGCGTCTGGATGCGCGCGCGGCCGATCAGCACGCACGTGCCAGCGCCGCACAGGCAATCGCCGCTCGTGCGCAGCGTGACCTTGCCATGCAGGAGCTTGCGCGCCAGCGCGCCCTGTTCGACAAGGGCTTCATCTCGAAGGCGGCGTTCGACCAAGCCGAGGCGCGCTGGAAGGCGGCGGACGCGGAGACCAACGCGCAGCTCGCCAGCGCCGACGCTGGACGCGTCGCGAGCGATCTGCATACGATCCGGGCGCCGTTCAACGGCATCGTTGCGGAGGCTCCGGTCAACCGAGGCGATCTGGCCGTGCCGGGCCGACCGCTGATGACCGTCTATGAGGCCGACGCGCTCCGCGTCACGGCCGCGGTGTCGGAGTCGCTCGCCAAAGGTTTCAACACAACGAGGGTCAGGATCCAACTGCCCGGATTGAGGGCTGGCGACGGTGCCGATGCATGGATCGAGCCCGCAGCGGTCGTTGTGGTTCCGATCGCTGACGCCTCGACGCGCACCGTTCAGATCCGTGCGCGCCTACCGGAGGCGGTGGTGAAGGCAATGGCGGCGGCGAACGTCGTGCCGGGTGCCTTCGCGCGCATGATGATCACGGCTGAAGCGGGTTCTGCGGTTCGGACCGAGGCAGCGGCTACCGTACGGGTGCCGACGAGTGCGTTGCTGCGTCGCGCCGAGATGCAGGCCGTCTACGTGGCTGCCGAGGGCGGCCGGCCGCGGCTTCGCTTGGTAAGGATCGGCCGCAACGATTCAGCGGGTATCGAGATCATTTCCGGGCTCGCCGCGGGGGAGCGCGTCTACGTCGATGCGCGCGAGGCGGCGACTCTGCTCACCGGTTCGCGCGATAAAGCCGCCGGAAAGGAGCGCTCATGATCCCAACTCAACAAGAGCTTCGCTTCTCGGGTCGCATCGCCCGCTTTTTCCAGAGTGCCCAGATCACGCCGTTGATCGCGATCGTTGCCTTTCTACTCGGTGTGTTCGCGGTTCTGGTCACGCCGCGGGAAGAGGAGCCGCAGATCGATGTGACGATGGCGAACGTGCTGATCGCCTTTCCCGGTGCCTCCGTTGCCGATGTCGAGGCCATGGTGGCGCTGCCTGCCGAGCAGGTGCTTTCGCAGATTCGCGGCATCGAACACGTGTATGCCGTGTCACGTCCCGGCCTCGCGATCCTCACCGTGCAATACAAGGTCGGGGTGGGCCGTACCGAGGCACTCGTTCGTCTGCACGACACGCTCAATGCAAACTCCGACTGGCTTCCGCGTGGACTCGGCGTGCTGCCGCCCCTCGTCAAGCCCAAGGGCATCGATGATGTGCCCGTCGTAACCCTCACGCTGGTGCCGAGGACAGACGAGGCTGCCTCTCCCGAGCAACTGAGGCGAGTAGCACAGTCACTCGAGGTTGAACTGAAACGCGTCGAGGGAACGCGTGAAGTCGCCGTCATCGGGGCGGCACCCAGGGCCGTAAACGTCTACCTCGATCCGGAGCGGCTCACCTCCGTCAACCTGACGGTTGCCGATATCCGGCAGTCCATCGCCGGCGCCAATGTCGGCGCTCCCGCCGGCGACCTGCTCGCCGGGCAGAAAAGCATCCAGGTCGAGGTCGGGCGCTTTTTCTCCACTGCCGAAGACGTTGGAGAGCTGATCGTTGCAACGCGCTCCGGCCGCCCCGTCTATCTGCGTGATGTCGCGCGTATCGTCGACGGCCCGCCGCCGCCCGGCCACTATGTCTGGCACGGCGCAGGCGGTCAGGAACAGCCGGCCGTGACGGTCACAGTGACTAAGAAGGCGGGCGAGAACGCAATCGACGTTGCCGAAGCGGTGTCGCGTCGTGTCGAAGGCTTGCGCAACGTTCTCATTCCGGAAGACATCGAAGTCGTCGAGACGCGCAACTACGGCCGCACGGCCAACGACAAGGCGCGGCAATTGATTCAGAAACTCCTGTTCGCTACCGCTGGGGTGATCGCGCTCGTCTTCGTGGCCCTCGGCCGCCGGGAGGCTGCGATCGTCGGCGTGGCAGTGATCCTGACGCTGACAGTGACACTCTTCGCCTCCTGGGCGTGGGGCTTCACACTGAACCGGGTATCGTTGTTCGCGTTGATCTTTTCGATCGGCATTCTGGTGGACGACGCCATCGTGGTCGTCGAGAGCATCCACCGGCATCGGCTGATGTCTCCGGACAAATCGCTGGTCGAATTGATCCCGCGCGCGGTGGACGAAGTCGGGGGTCCCACGATTCTTGCAACGCTGACGGTCATCGCCGCCTTGTTGCCGATGGCCTTCGTGACGGGGCTAATGGGACCCTACATGAGCCCGATCCCGATCAATGCAAGCATGGGTATGCTGCTCTCGCTTGCGATTGCCTTCATCGTCACGCCGTGGCTCGCACGCGTTTGGCTCGGCCAGGCGCACCATGCCCACGCGCCAAGCCGGGTCAGCCAGTCCCTCGAGCGAATCGTGCGTCGCATCTACCGTCCGCTGCTTGATGCGGGAACCGGCACCCGCGCGCGCATCCGGCTCGCGTTGGCGGTGCTGGCGCTGATCGGGGTCTCACTCGTGCTCCCCATCATCGGATGGGTGCAACTGAAGATGCTTCCGTTCGATAACAAGAGCGAATTTCAGGTGGTGCTCGACATGCCCGCCGATGCCACGCTCGAGGCCACGGCTGCCGCGCTGAGCGACATCACGCATTACCTGGGCCAGCAGCCCGAGGTGCGCCACTATCAGGCCTACGTTGGCACCGCTGCTCCGATCAATTTCAACGGGCTGGTGCGTCAGTATTATTTGCGGCAGGGTGCAACAGTCGGAGACATTCAGGTAAATCTGGTCGATCGCAGCCTGCGCAAGGAAAAGAGTCACGCCATTGCGACCCGGCTGAGGGTGGACATCACTGCGATTGCAGCTCGACATGGGGGCAACGCCAAGGTCGTTGAGGTGCCTCCTGGCCCCCCCGTGCTGTCACCGATCGTGGCCGAAATCTACGGGCCAGAGGATGAAGGGCGACGGGCGTTGGCAAAGGCGGTCCGGCAAGTATTCGAAACGACCCCCGGTGTTGTCGACGTGGACGACAGTACGACGGTGCGTGCGCCGCGAATCCTCCTCGTCGTCGATCGCAGCAAGGCGGCCGCGTTGGGCATCCCACAGCAGGCGATCGCCGCAATCTTGGCCCCGGCGCTAGGTGGTGACGCGGTGAGTTTCCTGCATGACGGCAGCAAGTACGCCGTTCCAGTCCGCTTGAGCTTGCCGCCGGACCGGCAGGGAGAACTCGACGCCTTGCTCGGTTTGCGCGTGCGCGGCCAAGACGGTCGCAGCGTTCCGGTGCGCGAGCTCGTCGATGTCGTCGCGAGCGAGCGCGAAGCGCCGCGGTACCGAAAGGATCTTCTACCCGTCACCTATGTCGTCGGCGACATGGCTGGCAAGGTCGATTCGCCGCTCTACGGCATGTTCGGCATGCGGGGCAAGATTGCCAGGATCACTACCCCTACCGGCAAGCCTGAGGAGTACTTCATCCGTCCTCCGGCGGAGGCATGGAGCCGCTATGCCATCAAGTGGGACGGGGAATGGCAAATCACCTACGAGACGTTCCGCGACATGGGCATCGCCTACGCGATCGGACTCGTTCTGATCTATCTGCTGGTCGTGGCGCAGTTCGGCAGCTACCTGATCCCGCTCATCATCATGGCACCGATTCCGCTCACCGTCATCGGCGTGATGCCCGGGCATGCGTTACTGGGGGCATCATTCACCGCCACCTCGATGATCGGCATGATCGCGCTCGCTGGCATCATCGTGCGTAACTCCATCCTGCTGGTGGACTACGTCAACGTCCTCTTGGCCGAAGGCCGCCCTGTAGAAGAGGCCGTGGTCGATTCGACCGTCGCGCGCGCCCAGCCCATCCTTCTGACGGCGCTTGCAGCAATGTCGGGGGCGCTCTTCATCCTCGACGACCCGATTTTCAACGGTCTGGCCATTTCGCTGATCTTTGGCATCGGTGTCTCCACCGTGCTCACGCTGGTGGTGATCCCAATCCTTTACTACCTCTCCATGCGGGGCAGGGGCGGTGTGCGCCCGCCACCCGACGCCGAGCCAGTGGAGCGCCCTGCATCGTCTTCAACCGTGCAACCCTGAGGAGTCCACCATCATGTCATCCTGGCAAATCGTGCGCGTCATCGCCGGCATTTTGATTCTGCTCACGCTTGCGCTCGGCACACCGGGCAGCCCGCTGTACGTCAGCCAATGGTGGCTTGCCTTCACCGCGTTCGTCGGGGCGAACCTGCTGCAGAGCGGCTTTACGCGCTGGTGCCTGATGGAGAGCATCCTGCGCAAGCTCGGCGTGAAGGCCGGGGCCTGACGCAGGGCGCGGCGCAGTCAGAGCGCCGGAGCGATCGGAATGACGCGACGCGACGCCTCGGCCTCGGCGTCGGTGTCGCTTCGCCGTGCAGCGACTGCACCGCCTTCGCCGCCGTAGGTTCGCTCGACATAAGCATCGATCAGGGCCTGGAACTCCTCAGCGATCCGGTCGCCCTTCAAGGTGACGGTCTTGCGGCCGTCCTCATACACCGGCGCGACCGGAAGTTCGCCCGTGCCCGGCAGCGAGATGCCGATGCTGGCGAGCTTGGATTCTCCCGGGCCGTTCACGACGCAGCCCATGACGGCCACGCTCATCGCCTCCACGCCGGGATAGCGCTCGCGCCACTCTGGCATGCGCGCACGCAGATAGCTCTGCGTCTTGGCCGCCAGTTCCTGGAAGAATGTGCTGGTGGTACGCCCGCAGCCGGGGCAGGCGGTCACCAGCGGCGCAAACTGGCGAAGCCCCATCGTTTGCAGGATTTCTTGCGCAACGATGACTTCCTGACGGCGATCGCCACCCGGCTCGGGCGTCAGTGAGACGCGGATGGTGTCGCCAATGCCTTGCTGCAAGAGGATCGCGAGCGCGGCGGTGGAAGCGACGATGCCCTTTGAGCCCATGCCGGCCTCGGTCAGGCCGAGATGCAACGGGTAGTCGCAGCGGGCGGCGAGATCGGTATACACCGCGACCAGGTCCTGCACGTCGGAGACCTTGCAAGACAGGCAGATGCGATCCCCGGGCATGCCGACGCGCTCGGCCAGCGTCGCCGACTCAAGCGCCGACACCACCAGCGCCCGACGCATCACACTCTGGGCAGGTAAGGGGGCAGAACGCCTGGCGTTCTCGTCCATGAGCCGTCCGAGCACTTCCTGATCAAGGCTGCCCCAGTTGACGCCGATGCGTACGGGCTTGCCTTCCCGGAGCGCAATCTCGATCATCTGAGTGAATTGCAGGTCGTGCTTGTCGCCGCGGCCGACGTTGCCGGGGTTGATGCGGTACTTGGCAAGGGCCTGGGCGCATTCCGGATGGTCGCGCAGCAGTTTGTGCCCGTTGAAGTGGAAGTCACCGACCAGAGGTACGTTGCAATGGCGTCGGTCCAGCGCCTCGCGGATGGCGGGCACGGCCGCCGCCGCCTCCGGTGTGTTGACCGTGATGCGCACCACTTCGCTGCCGGCCTCGGAAAGGGAAAGGACCTGCTCGACGGTGGCCCGCACGTCGGCCGTGTCGGTGTTGGTCATCGACTGCACCATGATCGGAGCGTCGCCACCCACACGAACGTGAGCGATCCGCATTTGGCGCGAGCGGCGACGCGGCTTGAAGGTGGTCGCGGGTGTGAGATCTGCCGTCATGGAATCTGGAAGCGGGCGACGTCGTTGCGGGTGCTGTTGGCGAAGTCGTGCGGGCGGCCATCGATGTCAAGCCGGACGGCGCTCGCGTTGCCGATCACGAAGGAGAGTGGCCGGGCGGCGGTGAACTCGCGCACGCCTGGCGAAGCCGTTTCCGAAAAGACCACTTCGCCACGGCTTCGCACTTCTGTCCAGGATTTGCCGGTGAAAGTGAAGCGGAGGCGGGCCTGCCCTTCGCCCGCAGGCGAGGCAGCCATCGCCGGCACGGTTGACGCAGCGGTCGCTCCGGCGGCGGGCAGACCCCCGTCGGTCGTTCGCAGCGCCGGGGCCGCTGCCACAGGCGAGCCGGCCGAGGATTCGCCCGCCGTCCGATCGGGGGCTGCAGTCGGGTTCTGCGCTGTCCCTGAGGCTTGCGCGGAAAGCCTGTCGCTATGGGCCGCGCGCCTTTCCGTGGCGGCGCTGGAGGGCGGCGATGAGTCGCGCGCGCTCCGCTTCGCTGGTGACTCCGGTCCCGCCCAGTGCAGGTAGGCTGCACCCGCGATCAGGATCAAAGCGAGCGCGACCGGGATGGTCCAGGCGGATCGCTTTCGTTTGGACGGTTGCGCGGGGTCGTCGCTGCCGATGTCAGTGCGGCCGAGCGTCGGGGGATCGGCGAGTACGCGCTCGGAAGCGACCTCGGGGGCAGAGCGATCGAGATCGAGCGAGTCGGGATCGACGCCAACCAGGCGCGCGTAGTTGCGGAAGAAGCCCCGTGTGAACGTCCGCTCCGGCAGCGCTGACCAATCCTCCGCCTCCAGCGCCTCGACCTGGCGCGTAGAAAGCTTGAGGCGCAAGGCGGCATCGGCCGTCGTGAGGCCATGTGCCAGCCGCGCAGCGCGCAGACGCTGGCCCGCCGTCACGTCGCCGCTCCCGTCGTTGGTCCGCCCTTCAACTGTGTCGGGCGAGGCATCGACGGCGATCGGCTTGGGTGCCTCCGTCATGCACAGCCTCCGCGCTGAATGGCATCGATGAATGGTGAGTCAGGAAAACGGCTGCGCAGTTGCCGCACATACTCGGCCTCCTGCTCGCGATTGTTGCGCGCACGTTCGGCGCAAACCGCCATGAACAGCAGATCGGGCGTGATCGGCTCGGCGCGCAGACCTCGCTCGACGTGGCGACGGACGTCATCCCAGCGCGACATCTTCATGGCGATGGCGGCGAGCCCCTGGTGGCCGCGCGAACTGAAGGGCTGAATCTGGATCAGCCGGTTGTAATAGCTCTCTGCAACTCGCAGTTGACCTGCAGCCAGCGCACAATTGCCCGCGTTCTCGAGAGCGAGCTGCGGCGTCTGGTAGAGCGGCAGCGCAAGCGCTGCTTCAAGTTCGCGCAGACCCGCTTCGGTGCGGTTCTGCCGGCACAGGAAAGCGCCGTAGTTGTTGCGAATGTCGCCCTCGTTGGGTGCTGCGCTGACCGCCCGCTGGAAGGCCGCCTCCGCGCGCGCGGCATCGTTCATTTCGGCATAGACCAGACCGAGGATGCTGTGCGCGAGCGCGTAGCGCGGATCGAGCCGGATCGCCTCGTTGAGCTCCTCGAGCGCCACCGCGAGCTGTCCGCGCTGAAAGTAGTTGGCGCCGAGCTCTGCGTGAACGCGTGCCCGGAAGCGCAGCGGATCTTCCGAGGCCGCCTTGGTCGTCTCCTGTGGGGCGAGCGGCGCTTCGCCCCTGAGGGCGGAAATCTGGCCGCACGCTGTCAGAACGAGCAGGCACAGGCCGGCGAAGATGACCGCGCTGGCGGACCCGAAGGTGCTTGTCATGGACTCCCTCTCGAACGGCGCGGCTCATCGCGCGTCGCCACGTGGATCGGAATGCTACGCGTTCGTGTGCGTCGCGTGCGATCCGCGATCTCCCCCGCGAGTTGACCGCACGCGGCATCGATTTCGTCGCCGCGCGTGCGGCGGATGGTGGTGACGAAGCCGGCGTCGGCCAACCGGCGCTGAAAGTCGAGGATTTGTGCCCGCGGAGTCGTGCGAAAGGCTGATCCGGAGAACGGATTGAACGGGATCAGGTTGAACTTGCAAGGCACCGTGCGGGCAAGCGCAACCAATTGCTCGGCGTGTTCGCGCTGGTCGTTGACGCCGTCGAGCATGACGTACTCGAACGTGACGAAGTCGCGCGGCGCGAACTCGAGGTAGCGCCGGCAGGCAGCCAGCAGTTCAGCCAGCGGATAGCGCCGGTTGATCGGCACCAACTGGTCGCGCAAGCCATCGTTCGGCGCATGCAGGCTGACCGCGAGCGCGACGGGACAGTAACGCGCCAGATCGTCGATCTGCGGGACGAGCCCGGAGGTCGAGACAGTGACACGCCGGCGTGAGAGGCCGTAGGCATGATCGTCCAGCATCAGTTCGAGCGCCGGAACCAAGGCATTGAAGTTGGCGAGCGGTTCGCCCATGCCCATCATGACGACGTTCGTGACGGGTTGCACGCCATCGGCGCTACGGCCGACGATGCCCCGGTCCGCCTTCAGCGCGCGGTTGGCGTGACGCAGTTGAGCGATGATCTCGCCCGTCGTCAGGTTGCGATTGAAGCCCTGCTTCCCGGTCGAGCAGAACGCGCAGTCGAGGGCGCAGCCCGCCTGCGACGAGATGCAAAGAGTCCCCCGATCGTCTTCTGGAATGAAGACGGTCTCGACGGCGCTCGATCCGACGTCAAACAACCATTTGCGCGTGCCGTCGCCGGCCGTGGAGTCGCGCAGCACCGGCAGATCGCGGATCTCGGCCCTGGTGCCGAGCGTTTCCCGCACGGCGCGGGCGATGTCCGTCATGGCGGCGAAATCATCGACCTGCGCCTGATGTAACCACTTGAGCGCCTGCCGGGCCCGCATACGGCAGGCAGCAGGCTTTTCACCGATTGCGGCGAAGAAGTCGGTCAGGCCGCGCTGGTTGAGCTCGAGCAGGTTTTGCATGGCAGCATCCCGACACCCGCCGCCTTGGGCGCGAGTGCGCCGTCAGCGGCTGTAGATCTGCGACTGCGGAAAGAAGTATGCGATTTCCTGGGCGGCCGTCTCGGGAGCATCGGAGCCGTGAACGGCGTTGGCATCGATCGACTGCGCAAAATCCGCCCGAATCGTGCCAGGTGCGGCTTTCTTCGGATCAGTGGCGCCCATCAGTTCGCGGTTCTTGACAATCGCATTCTCCCCTTCGAGGACCTGAAGGACCACAGGGCCCGACACCATGAAATTCACCAAGTCCTTGAAGAAAGGACGCTCGCGATGCACGGCGTAGAAGCCCTCAGCTTCCGCACGCGACAGGTGCGTCATGCGTTGTGCGACGATCTTGAGACCAGCCGCCTCGAAGCGGGCGTTGATCTGGCCGATGACGTTCTTGGCAACGGCATCGGGTTTGATGATGGAGAAGGTGCGCTCGATGGCCATACGAAAGGTTGAAGTGCGAAAAAAAGCGAATCAGCCGTGTCTCGCCTGCGGGCTTGCGGCCGTGGCCGCGTAGCGGCACCGCTGAAGGCGCTACGGAAACGCTGAATGAATTGCTACGTGGGCGAATCGCTGCGTTGCGCGGTGCCTGCTCCCTCGCCTATCTGATTGTGAAAGGGCTCGGTCGCTGCGCTGCGCGCGCCTCGCGCTCCATCCCGCTCGCTGCTTTCTTCAGCGTTACCCTAAAAGGGCTTAAAAAACAAAGCTCTACAGTTTATCACCGGGTCGGGTAACGGGGGCGCGAAATGCCCGCTCCGGCGTTTGCCGGTTCGATACCTGCCGGCCGGCAGGCGCCTCGCGCCCTCAGACGCTGAAGGAATTGCCGCAGCCGCAGGTGGAGGTCGCGTTCGGGTTCTTGATCACGAACTGCGCGCCCTCCAGGCCGTCGGTGTAGTCGATCTCTGCGCCGACGAGGTACTGGTAACTCATGGCGTCGATCAGCAGCGTGACGTCGTTCTTCACCATCGAGGTGTCGTCTTCGTTGACCTCTTCGTCGAAGGTAAAGCCGTACTGAAACCCGGAGCAGCCGCCACCGGTGACAAACACCCTCAGCTTGAGATTCGGGTTGTTCTCCTCCAGGATCAACTCGCGCACCTTGTTTGCCGCGGCATCGGTGAAATTCAATGGGGCGGGAAGATCGGTCATTGCATTCATAATTAAGATATATCCGCGATATCAGCCAGGGAAACGCTGAACAAATTACTGCGCGGGCGAATCGCTGCATTGCGCGGTGCTAGCTCCCTCGCCCATCTGCCGATATGCCTCGGTCACTGCGGTCTCGGTCACCGCGCTCCGTGCGCCTTGCGCTTCATACCGCTCACTGCTTTCTTCAGCGTTTCCCTAGCGCAGTTGCATTATTGAGGTCGTCCTACCGCAAGACAACCCCGTTCACTCCGTGGTCTTGCACTGGCCAACGATCGTTACTTCGCGGATGGTACCGTTCAGGTCGTGCCAAGCCGCTTGATCTCGACAACCTCGGCCCGTTCCTGCTCGATATGCAGTAAGCGCCCGTCGACAACGGCGCCAACGTGCATCTCCAGTGTCTTGTAGGTCACATCACCACGCACCTGGGCCGTCGCCAGCAATTCGAGATACTCTGTCGCCACCACCGGACCATCGACCTGGCCGTGGACAACGATATGCGATGCACGGATTTCCCCGTCCACCCGCCCGGACTCCCCTACGACCAGTGTGCTGGTGCCAGCGTCGCTGCCATGAATGTGTCCCCGCACACGACCGTCGACGCGCAAGCCGCCCTCGAAGTCGAGGTCACCGTTGATGGTCGTGCTCGAGCCGATCAGACTGTCGATCTGCTTTTGCGGTAGGTGCGATTTCTTTTTGCCAAACACGGGGCACTCCGTGAGTAAGAGCGTGGCAGCGATTGTAGGCTGGCGCGCGCCTTGGCCGGCATCGATACATCGGCGAGCGGCCGGGCGCCGCCGTACGCCTCAAAGCTGAAGGGTTTGCTGTGCTCTCGGCGGGGCGTTGCCTGTGCCGGCATGCACGCGTACCTGGATCGACTTCAGCTCCGCATCAGCAGGCACACGGAAGGCGATTTCGGCACGCTGGTAGGTCTTGAAGTCCAATGCGAGCTGTGGCGCGAGGTCCGGCTGTTCGTCGGGCAGGCTCAACGTGATGCGCCGGGCCCCGCTTTGCAGCGTGGCCACGATGCTCAGGCGACCCCTGAACGGCTGCTCGGTTGCGCCCTGAACGACGAGCGCGCGCACGCGATAGCTGGTGGGCGACGCCCGTTCTGCCTGCAGGCGCTGGACGGCCAGACCGCCCTTGCTGCTGCCGGCCGCACTGCCCAGAAGCTTCTCGAAGAACGAAACTTCCTCTTTGAGCTGTGTGTTTTCCTGTTGCAGTTGCGTGATCTGCCGCGCGAGCACGTCCCGGGCGCCAAGGGCCATCTGGGCGCTGTTGCCGAGTTCGATGTTCTCGCGACCGAGGCGCTCGTTGTCTGCTCGCAGTCGGGACAGTTCGGCCGCCATCGCCTTGCGCTCTTCTTCCACACGACCGACGTTGAAACCAGCGAACAGTCTGCCGGCGTCGAATCCGCTCCAGAACAGGGCGGCAAGCACGAGCACGGAGGCGACGGCTACAGCGGCGCGCATCCGCCACGACCAATGCGTCCGCACCGAGAGCTTGGGCGCCGAGATGCCGAAGCGACGGCGAAGGCCGGAAACGATGCGGTCGGAACGAATCAGGGGCATGACGCCTGGATGCCTGCGTTCAGGGTGACAGCGGAAGATGATCCAGGCCGTAGCGCTCCGGCAAGCCGAACATGACGTTCATGGATTGCACGGCTGCGCCGGCGGCTCCCTTGACGAGGTTATCCTGAACCACCAAGACCATGACGGTATCGCCGTCGCCTTGGATTCCGGACGGGCGATGCAGCGACAAACGCAGAACATTGCTACCCCTCGCCGTGCGTGTTTCCGGGTAGCAGCCCCAGGGCATGACGTCGATGAACCACTCGTCCCGATAGGCTGCCTCGTAGAGCGCTTGTAACTCATCGTTGCCCATCGCCATGCCGCGGCGGTTGAGTCGTGCGTAGAGCGTGGAGTGCATGCCGCGGATCATCGGGGCGAGATGTGGCGCGAAGATGAGTCCGACGGGACCACCGGCAATTTCGGCGAGTCGCGCCACGGTTTCGGAGTGGTGGCGGTGTCCGCTCACGTTGTAGGCCTTGAAATTGTCCCCGGCTTCGCAGAGCAGGTAGTCGGTCTCAGCCTTCTTGCCCGCACCGGAAACCCCAGAGGCACAGTTGGCGATCAAGTGCTCTGCATCCACCACTCCGGCACGAAGCAGCGGCGCGAAACCGATCTGCATCGTCGTTGGATAACAGCCCGGGTTGCCTACGATGCGGGCCTTGGCGATGTCAGCGCGGTTCAGCTCGACGAGGCCGTAGGCAGCCTCTCGGTTCAAGTCGGGACACGCGTGCGGCATCCTGTAGATGCGCTCGAAGGTGGTGTGGTCGCGGTACCGGAAGTCGGCGGCAAGATCGATGATGCGCGCGCCGGCCGAGACCAGTCGTTCGGCATCGGCCATCGCCACACCGTGGGGCGTAGCGTAGAACACCACGTCACAGTCTGACCAATCGGCCGTCGCCGTGTCCGAGAACTCCAGCTCGCATCGGCCACGTAGCGACGGAAACATCGTATCAAGGCGAACGCCCGCCTCTTTGCGCGAGGAAATGCGCGTCAGGCGCGCGTGCGGATGTGTCAAGAGCAGCCGAATCAGCTCCACGCCTGTGTAGCCGGTGCCGCCGACGATTCCGACCTTGACGGTTTGAAGGGTCATACGTATGCCTCAACGCGCTCGCTCGCGCCCCTGGGATCGCGAGGTGTTGAAAGGGATGTCACGAGGCACGGTCGCGTGCCCCGCTTTGTCGCTAGGAAAAGTGGCCGGTCGCGTATCCAGTCCCGAGCGGGCTGCTCCGGCGGTGCCAGCTCAGAAACGTCAAAGGCTGCATTGAAGCAGCCTTTGAGCGGATTCGGAAGCCCCGACGAGACCGGGATGAAGTTCCGTCAGCGCTTGGAGAACTGCTTGCGGCGCCGAGCCTTGCGCAAGCCAACCTTCTTGCGCTCGACCTCGCGCGCATCGCGTGTGACGAGCCCGGCTTGCTTGAGCGGCGTCTTCAATTGCGCGTCGTACTCGATCAGCGCGCGCGTGATGCCGTGGCGAACCGCGCCGGCCTGGCCGGTCTCGCCTCCGCCGAAGACGTTGACCATGATATCCAGACTGTCGAGGGTATTGGTGAGGACCAGTGGCTGGCGAACGACCATCCGGCCAGTTTCCCGCGAGAAATATTCGTCGACGGGCTTGCCGTTCACGACGAACGCGCCTTTGCCGGACTTGATGAACACGCGGGCGACAGCGCTCTTGCGACGACCCGTGCCGTAGTTGTAATTGCCGATCATGATGCTTGCGTCCGCTGCGGGTTAGAGATCGAGAGCCTTGGGCTGCTGGGCTGCGTGCGGGTGCTCATTGCCTGCATAGCACTTGAGCTTGCGCAGCATCGCGTAACCGAGCGGTCCCTTCGGCAGCATGCCTTTTACTGCGTGCTTGAGCACGCGGTCGGGGTGCTTGGCGTGAAGCTTCTCGAACTTCGTCTCGTAGATTCCGCCCGGGTACCCCGAGTGGCGGAAGTACGTCTTTTGCTGTGCTTTGTTGCCCGTGACCCGGATCTTGTCGACATTGGTGACGACGATGAAGTCACCCGTGTCCATGTGCGGCGTAAACGTGGGTTTGTGCTTGCCGCGAAGGCGGGAGGCGATCTGGCTGGCGAGGCGGCCCAGCACCTTGTTGGTGCCGTCGACCACGTACCAGTCCTGCTTGATGTCGGACGGACGTGCGGAGTAGGTTTTCATGGTGAGCTCGATGGATGTTGTGCCGCAACCGGTGTCAGCATGGCATCGTGGAGAAGCCCGCAGACTGTCGGAGACGGCTCTGTGAGTCGCTCGAACGGCAGCACCCTCGAAACGCCATGAGCCTTCTTCCGGGCGGGCCTCGGACGTCGCCATGTCATCGCTCTCGCGGGTGCCGAACGTTTCGGCCAATCGAGATTCAGTGCGACTTGAAGGCGGCCCCGCCACCCTGTGACCGGCTGGCGGTCGGTGCAAGCGGCGAGCGGAAGGGGAGGGTAGGGTCGTTGCCGAACAGCCCGTAAGTATAGCTTGGCCCGCCGGAAGAGAAGCGTGGCAAGCAGCCTCACCCGTTAACAGGCCGTTGAAAAACTGCTGCGGTGGGCCATCTGCTGTGTTGCACGGTGCTGGCTCCGGCCGCTTCGCTTCACATCGGCCTCAACGATGTGAGCCTTCGCCGAAACTTCGTTTTGGCCTTCGCCGCAACTGCGTTGTCGCTCCCTCGCCTATCTAGTTGATAAGTAGCTCCGGCATAACCTGAAGGTTAGCCTTCGCTGAAACTCGCTTCGCTCGTTTTCTCGGTCGCTGCGCTCCGGGCGCCTTGCGCTTCATCCCGTTCGCTGCTTCGTTCAGCGTCCCCAACTACGTTCAGCGTTCCAGAAAAGAAAAGGCGGACTGGGTTTGGCCCATGTCCGCCGAAGGGGAATGTCACACCCAAGGAGGAGGAAGGAGGACATTCATCAATCGAAAAGGAGGAGATTCGATTGACGCTACGAATTCAATCATGCTGCGCCGCACAAGTCAACTGCTCCAATTCGCTTTTGGTCAAGTTTCTGTAGTGGATCTGCTCTAATTCGAGATTGCTGCGTCGAACAAGACGCGCGTAAGGGATTGATTAGACGAATATTCCTAAAAGCCCGAGACAGGCAGTGAGTGTCTCGGGCGGCCGCGCGACATGACCGCTACGCGAACCCGTCACGGGTTTGAAATTTCATTTATGCTGCGCCTGCACAGAGCCCAGAAAACTCAGAGGCTTGACGGCTGTGATCTACCCGCAGCCATGTCGTTCGCCTTCCCTTGCCGCTGTGGGAGTTCGTGGCGCGCCATCGGCGTGCCGGCGCTCGCGAGTTGCCAATCAATGTTGAACAGGAGGTGTTCATGAAGGCGATCGTACAGTGGGTCGATGGTGTCCAGTTCGTCGCCGAAACCGGATCGGGCCATGCCATCGTTGCCGATGGTGCGCCCGAGTACGGTGGGCGCAATACCGGTCCGCGGCCGATGGAGCTCGTGCTTGCAGGGGCGGCAACCTGCACGGCCTTCGATGTGGTGCTGATGCTGGCCAAGGCGCGGCAACGTTTCACCCGATTCCAGGTCGTTGCGGAAGCAGATCGCGCCGAAGCCGACCCCAAGGTCTTCACCGCGATCCGGCTGATCTACCGCGTCGGCGGAACCGCTCTCGATGCGAAGGTGGTCGAGCGCGCCGTCAAACTGTCGAAAGAGAAGTACTGCTCCGCCACGGCGATGCTCGGCAGGACCGCGGCGGTCACGACTGAGATCGTGCTGGAGGATGTTGCCGACGCGGCCGGCGCCGAGCGCGAGTGAATCCGGCGTGAGTCACGCTCAGAAGGGGATGTCCTCGTCGAAATCGTCCGCCTTCGGCTTGCCCTGACCCGGGGAGCGGGCGGGTAACGGCTGGCCGCCAGAACGCGGCGTGACGCCTCCCCGGTCGCTCGCGTCATCCATCTCGGTGGCCGCCGTCGAGGCCCCTCTCGATCCGAGCATCTGCATCCGATCGCCGCGGATCTTGGTCAGCGTCCGCTCGGCACCTTCCTTGTCCGTCCACTTGTCGTACTGGATGCGACCTTCGATGTAGACGGACATGCCCTTCTTGAGGTACTCGCCGCAGATTTCGGCGGTTCGGCCAATGAATTCGATGCGGTGCCAGTCCGTCCGTTCCTGCTTGTTGCCGCTTTTGTCCTTCCACTGCTCGGTGGTCGCGATCGAGAAGCTTGCGACCGCCTCGCCGCTTGGCAGGTAGCGCATTTCGGGATCGCGCCCGAGATTGCCGATCAGGGTGACACGATTGACCGATGCCATGATTCACCTCTCCCTTTTTGCCGGTGGCGGTTTCATTGACCAGGCCGCCACGAACCAGACGCCGGCGAGCATTGCACAGGCGTAGAAGACCACGTCGCTGCCGAAGCGCTTGGCCAGTGTACCGCCGACGATGCCGCCGGAAAACAGCCCAAGCGACATCGTTGTGTTGTAGACCCCGAGGGCAAATCCCTTGACCTGTGGCGGCGCGATTCGGCTGACGAGGGAGGGCTGCATCGCCTCCAGCAGGTTGAAAGCGACGAAGAAGGCAAGCAGGAAGGCCACCAGGCCCTTGAAGGCGAGCTCCGAAAGCTGAGGTGCTGCCAGCATCGACGCGATCAGCAGGCCGACGGCGGCAAGGAAGACTTCCCGCAGCTTGCCACGCCGTTCGGCCGCGATCATCGGCGGCACCATCAGCAGGAACGACAGCAGGATGACCGGCAAATAGGCCATCCAGTGAGAAGGTGCCGCAAGCCCGCCGCGCTCGACGAGCAGCGTGGGCACCACGACGAAAAGTGCAGTCTGGCACAGGTGGAGGACGAAGACGCCGATGTTGAGGCGGAGTAGCTGAGGATGGAACAGCACGTCGCCATGGCGAATTGCCTCCGGCTCCTCGGCCCGCAGCGGGGCCGGCGGAACGCCCCAGATGACCACGCCGCAGCCTGCGACGGCAAGCGCCGCCGTGATCCAGAACAGGCCGGATAGCCCCATCGTCGCTGCCAGGGGGGGCGCAATGAGCAGCGAGGCCGCGAACGTGAGGCCGATGGTGGCGCCGACGATCGCCATCGCCTTGGTCCGCACGCTGTCGCGCGTGGAATCCGCCACGAAGGCCGATACAGCGGCTCCGATCGCACCGGCGCCCTGCAAAGCGCGGCCCGCAATCACGCCGACGATCGTTGTCGCCATCGCCGCGACGGCGCTTCCGGCCGCAAAGACGAGTAGGCCGATGACGATGACGGGCTTGCGACCGAAGCGATCGGAAGCGGCTCCGAGGGGAATCTGGAACATCGCCTGCGTCAGGCCGTAGATGGAGATGGCCAGTCCGATCAGGTACGCCTCCTGACCGCCTGCCAGTTCCCGGCCATAGATTGCGAACACGGGCAGGATCAGGAAGAGCCCGATCATGCGCAGGCCGTAGATGCTGGCGAGCCACATGCTCGCGCGCCGCTCGGTGGCGGTCATTCGGAACGGGTCGGGATTTGGCACGAAAAGGAGCGCGGCCGGCTCGGGGCCTGATTCGAAGGTCGGCGCGCATTGTGTCATCGTGGGCACCACGAGGAAGACGCCGGCGCACCGACTCTGATCCGCCTGGATATTCGAATTCGGGCGATCCGCGGTCCGGACGTCTTGGCCTGGAGCCAACACCGTGCAACACAGCAGATGGCCCACCGCAGCAGATTTTCAACGGCCTGATAGGTCTTCGGTCACTGCGCTTCGGTGCGCCTTGCGCTTCATCCCGCTCACTGCTTGCTTCGGCGTTTCCCTACGCAGCAGCCCGCTCCGGCCCGACGCTTTGTGCGAGCCCAATCACAGGCTTGGCGGCGTCGAACTCGGCGAGCAGTTTCGCCTCCCTGGCCTTGGCGGAACGCAGGTGTCGCTCCTTCACGTGGCCGTAGCCGCGGATTTCGTCGGGAAGTGAAGCGATCTGGACCGCGAGAGCGTGGTTGTGCGGTCCAAGGCGCGCCAGCAAGCTCTCGACCGTGTTGCAGTAGTCGGCCTTCAGCTGTCGTTCCATCCGGCGCTCCTCGGTATGGGCGAACGGGTCGATCGCCGTGCCGCGCCACCGGCGCAGTCGCGCGAGCAGGCGAAACGCCTTCATCATCCAGGGGCCGAACGGACGCTTGATCAACTGGCCGGTGACGGGATCCTTCCTCGCGAACAGCGGCGGCGCGAGATGGAAGGTGAGCCGGTAGTCACCCTCGAACTCGCGGGCGATCCTCGCCTCGAATGATCCGCTCGAATGTAGCCGGGCAACCTCGTACTCGTCCTTGACCGCGAGCAGCTTGCAATAGTTGCGCGCCACCGCCTCGGCGAGCGCCGTCTTGCCCGGGACCCGTGCCTGTTCGGTCGTGCGCACTCTGTGGACGAAGTCGGTGTAGGACCTTGCGTAGGCGGCATCCTGATACTCGGTCAGGAAGGCCGCACGCCGCTCGATGATCTCGTCGAGCGAAGTCGACAGGCGCGTAGAGAAGGCTGGGTCGTCGTCGGTTGCGCTATCAGCCGCCGGCGCCGGGGCGAGGATCGCCTCGACGGCCTTGCGGTCATGGGCCGCCCGCCGGCCCCAAAGGAAGGCGGTGCGATTCATCTCCACTGCGGCGCCGTTCAGTTCGATGGCGCGAAGGAGCGTTGCCTCCCTGAGGGGGACGAGTCCCTTCTGCCAGGCATAACCGAGCAGGAAGAGGTTGGTGGCGATGGAGTCCCCGATCAGCCGTGTCGCCAAGCGCGTCGCATCGAGGACATCGACGGCTTCGGGCCCACAGGCCTCGATGATCTCGCGCTCCATGCTGCCGAGCGGGAACTGCAGGTTCGGGTCGTGCGTGAAGCCGGCCGGCATCACCACCGCGCTGTTCACGATTGCGCGTGTGACGCCAACGGCCATCTTGGCGAGCGCATCCTCGGCCGTGGTGGTCAGTACGTCACAGGCCAGTACGAGATCGGCCTCCCCGGCGGCCACCCGGGTGGCATGCAACTGCTCCTGCTTGGGCGCGATGCGGACGTGGCTCATCACGCTGCCGTTCTTTTGCGCGAGCCCGGACATGTCAAGGATGGTCAGCCCCTTGCCTTCGAGGAAAGCGGCCATGCCGAGAACCTGCCCGACGGTCAGCACGCCGGTGCCGCCGATGCCGGTCACGAGGATGTTGTACGGGCGTTCGACATCCGGCACGGCCGGCGCCGGCAGCACGGGAAAATCGCCAACCTTCGCGGTCGTGGGCTTGCGCAGGCGGCCGCCCTCGACCGTGACGAAGCTCGGACAAAAGCCGTTCAGGCAGGAGAAATCCTTGTTGCAGTTCGATTGGTCGATCGTTCGCTTACGGCCGAACTCGGTTTCGAGCGGCATTACCGATACGCAGTTCGATTTGACGCCACAGTCACCGCAGCCCTCACAGACGGCTGGATTGATCAGGACGCGGCGGGCCGGGTCCGGAAACTTGCCAATCTTGCGGCGCCGCCGCTTCTCGGCAGCACAGGTCTGGTCGTAGATGATGACCGTGACGCCCGGCGTATCGCGCATCGTGCGCATCACCTGATCGAGCTTGGAGCGATGATGCACCGGCACGCCCTGCGGCAGGGGGACGCCGTGATACTTCTCCGGTTCATCCGTCACCACGCACAGCGTCTGTACCCCCTCTGCGCGCATCTGGTTGGCGATTGCAAGCGGTGACAATGGGCCGTCGTGCGGCTGTCCGCCGGTCATGGCGACGGCGTCGTTGTAGAGGATCTTGTAGGTGATGTTGACACCCGCTGCGATGGCGGCCCGGACGGCGAGGATGCCGGAGTGGTAGTAGGTGCCGTCGCCGAGATTGGCGAAGATGTGCCGCGTTTCGGTGAAGGGCGCCTGACCGATCCAGGGAACGCCTTCGCCGCCCATCTGGGTGAAGGTTTGTGCGCGCTCCATCCAGACCGCCATGTAGTGGCATCCGATGCCGGCGACCGCCCGTGAGCCCTCCGGGACGCGGGTCGAGGTGTTGTGCGGGCAGCCCGAGCAGAAGTAGGGTTGCCTCTGGATCGGGATGCGGTGTGCCTGCAGTTCCCTCTCCTTGTTGTTGATCCATTCGACGCGCTGCTTGACGCGCTCGCTCACGTAGAAACGGGCGATGCGCTCGGCGATCACCCGCGCAATCATGGCGGGCGTTAGCTCGTAGGGCGCCGGCAGCAGCCAGTCGCCGTGCGGCCGCACCCATTCACCCTTGGCATCGAACTTGCCGACGATGCGCGGTCTGACGTCCTCGCGCCAGTTGTAGAGCTGTTCCTTCAGCTGGTATTCGAGGACCTGCCGCTTCTCCTCGACGACCAGGATCTCCTCCAGCCCCTCGGCAAAGTGACGCACACCCTCCGGCTCGAGCGGCCACACCATGCCGACCTTGTAGAGCCGAAGCCCGATGGCGCGCGCCAGTTCTTCGTCGATGCCGAGGTCTTCCAGCGCCTGGCGCGTGTCGAGATAAGCCTTGCCGGCGGTGATGATGCCCAATCGCGGGCGCGGCGAGTCGATGACGATCCGGTTCAGGTCATTGACCCGGGCGTAGTGGATCGCCATGTAGATCTTGTAGTCGTGCATCAGCCGCTCTTGCTCGAGCGGCGTGTGCGGCCAGCGGATGTTGACGCCACCCTCCGGAAGCGGAAAGTCGGTCGGTACGATTGGCTGGATGCGCTCGGGATCGACGATGACCGCTGCGGTCGATTCAACCGTGTCGGTAACGGCCTTGACGCCCACGTAGCAGCCGCTGTAGCGGCTCATCGCGTAGCCGTGGATGCCGAGGTCGAGATACTCCTGCACGCCGGCCGGGTAGAGCACCGGCACCACGGCCGATATGAACTCGTGATCCGACTGATGCGGCAGCGTCGAGGACTTGGCGCCGTGGTCGTCGCCGGCCACGAGCAGCACCCCGCCGTGGCGGCTTGTGCCGGCATGATTGGCATGCTTGAAGACGTCGCCGCAACGGTCGACACCCGGTCCCTTGCCGTACCACATCGCGAACACGCCGTCGTAGCTGCTGCCAGGGTAGAGCGCGTTCTGCTGCGTGCCCCAAACGGCGGTCGCCGCCAGTTCCTCGTTGATGCCGGGGACGAAGCGAATGTGCGACGCTTCGAGATACTTGCGCGCCTTCCAGGCGTTCTGGTCGACCGCGCCAAGCGGTGACCCTCGATAGCCTGAGATGAAACCCGCCGTATTGATGCCGGCGAGCTGGTCCTTTTGTCGCTGCAGCATCAGCAAGCGCAGGAGCGCCTGCGCGCCATTCATGTAGACGCGACCTTGCGGCAGCGTCCAGCGGTCGTCGAGCGAAACCTCGGCAATTGCCTTGCGAATGGCTTCGGGCAGGTCGGAGGTAGGCAGAGGGGCTTGTGACACGGTGCGACTCCTTGCTGACGGATCAGGCGCCCTCGCCGGATAGGGCAGGGCGAGACTTGCGATTAGGTCAATCGTGTTGACCTATCGATCCTCCGGATTCTGCTCATTTCGGTCGTGTTTGTCTCGCAGGAAAACCTGCATTCGGTCGGGTTCGTTCGATTGCACGCGACAATCTCGTGCTGTTCATGCGCGCGGCCGCGCAATGGCGGTCACACGGCGCGACTGCGCGCGTGGTGCGGCGCGATGCCGATTGACCCGAGGGCCCGTCGACCGTGTTTGTGCTTCCCGATTGTGCTTTCCGCCACCGTCTTCGCGTCCGCTGGGCCGAAGTGGATCTGCAGCATGTGGTCTTCTTCGGTCACTATGCGGAATACTGTGACATCGCCTTCACCGAGTTCATCCGGGCCCTTGGCCTGCCGGACCCGATCACCCAGCAGCGCGAGGGGCGTGAGCTGTTCATGCGCCGCATGCAGGTCGAATACCATGCTTCGGCACGCTTCGACGATTGGTTGGACGTCATCGTCTGGTGCGAACGGATCGGACGGTCGAGCGTGACGGTACGTTTTGCCATCGAACGCGAGGACGTGCGTCTGACCGATGCCGAGTTCGTCTATGTCTATGCGGAGCCGGCCAGCGGGCGCAGCGTGCCGATTCCCGACGGCTGGCGGCAGCGGCTGCTTGCGCGCGACGGTTCGTAGAATCGGCGGCAGTTCGTCTCCCCAAGCCTCCCGATCCCATGCTCGAGTGCATCACGCTGGAGCCGCCGGGCAGCGCCGACGCCTGCGTACTCTGGATGCACGGGCTCGGCGCCGACGGCAGCGACTTCGTTCCGATCGTTCCGGAACTCGGTCTCCCAGCGGACCACGGCGTTCGCTTCGTCTTTCCGCATGCGCCGATGCGGCCGGTCACAATCAATGGGGGCTACGTCATGCGGGCGTGGTACGACATCGTCTCGCCGGATCTCGAACACCGTGCCGACGAGGCTGGTGTCAGGGCCAGTCAGCATGAGATCGAGGCGCTGATCGATGCGCAGACGGCGGCTGGCATCGCCAGCCGCCGCATCGTGCTGGCCGGCTTTTCGCAGGGCGGCGTCATCGCGCTGCAGACGGGGCTTCGACACTCCTCGCGGCTTGCTGGCGTGATCGCGCTGTCGACTTACCTCGCATGCGCCAGTTCCTTGGGTGCCGAGGCGACCAGCGCCAACCGCGATCTGCCGATCTTCATGGCGCACGGCACGCTCGATCCGGTCGTGCCGTTAGCGCTCGGGCGCTTGTCACGCGCCCGTCTCGAGACGCACGGCTATCGCGTCGAGTGGCATGAATACGGCATGCCACATTCGGTTTGCGCTGAGGAAATCGCCGACCTCGCCGCCTTCATTCGCACGGTGTTGCCCTGAGCCTGCTCGACACGTTGCTGGCGGGATTGCAGCACCACGACGTCCGCGCCCTGGCTTGGATGATCGGTTCGCCGAGTCTGTTCGAACCGAGCGATCCGGCGTGGGATGGGGCGCTGCTCGATGACGACTGGGCGGCGAAGGAGCTTGCCCGCATGGCCGACCTGCTCTTCGCGCTGGATGCGGATCCGGCGTCGCTCGAACGGTGCCTTGGCGATCCGCGCGAACCCGAGCCGCTGGGCCATTGCTTCGAACGGCTGGTGCTCTTTTGGCAGCGGCTGCGGTCCGATGTTCGGACCGCCACGCGCGGGCTGGTGGTGCGCTCCGGCGGTCGGACCTTGGGCGAATTCGATGTCGTTGCGCTGCGCCAGGACGGTGTCATCGAAACGCTGGAGGTGACGGTCAAGTTCTACTTGAACCTGAATCCGGGGCTCGGCATCGACGGGATCATCGGCCCGCGCGCGTTCGACCGTATGCGCGACAAACACGCCAAGATGGCGTCGCGACAGCGCCTGCTCGGTGCCACCGCGGAAGGCCGTCGCGCCATCGCCGACTGGCTGGAGCGGGATTGTGGCTGGAGCGGCGATTCCGATGCGCTCGTGATCGAAAACCTGGCGCTATCGCGGGGGTTCGTCTTTCATCCGCCCGGCTGTGAGCTTTTCCCATCTGCGCTTTCGATGCATCACGCGCGCGGTCGCTGGCAAACGGAACGCGACCCCTTGCCGCCAGGCCAGTGGCGGACGCTCGCTGGTCGCGAGTGGCTCGCGCCGTATCGGGGGCCACTCGCGACGCGCGACTGGCCGATCGACCCGCGAATGCCGCGCATGGTGGCCGCCGTTGGCGGATCAGAAGGCGATCTGCGCGAACGGGAACGCCGCTTCGTTCTTCGTCCCGACTCGGGTCTGTTCGCGGCCGCTGGGTTGTCTCGGGAGCCGGTCGAAGCCAGCCGATAAACAGGCTGTTGAAAAACGTTGCGAGGATGGCCAGATGCGAGGCGCACCGAAGCGCAGCGACCGAAGACTTATCAAATAGATAGGCGAGGGAGCGACAACGCAGTTGCGGCGCAAGCCAAAACGAAGT
>OGCL01000576.1_pt1 | contig 38540 bp, 30 predicted proteins | sample 1570041 | NCBI WGS metagenome assembly OGCL01 (sample SAMN06266162, study PRJEB24511) | hot springs metagenome | isolation source: Hot spring water | place: South Africa: Limpopo | collected 2015-06-22 | reverse complement strand
AAGACGGTGATGCTGCAGCACATCGCGCATGCGCTCACCGCGAACTACCCTTCGGTCGCGCTGATCGTGCTGCTCATCGACGAGCGGCCCGAGGAAGTGACCGAGATGAGCCGCTCGGTCCGGGGCGAGGTGGTCGCCTCGACCTTCGACGAGCCGGCCAGCCGTCACGTGCAGGTCGCCGAGATGGTGATCGAGAAGGCCAAGCGGCTGGTCGAGCACAAGAAGGACGTCGTCATCCTGCTCGACTCGATCACGCGCCTGGCGCGCGCCTACAACACGGTGCAGCCGGCCTCGGGCAAGGTGCTCACCGGCGGCGTCGACGCCAATGCGCTGCAGAAGCCGAAGCGCTTTTTCGGCGCCGCGCGCAACACCGAGGAAGGCGGCTCGCTCACGATCATCGCCACCGCCCTCATCGACACCGGCAGCCGCATGGACGACGTGATCTACGAGGAGTTCAAGGGCACCGGCAACATGGAGATCCACCTCGACCGGCGCATGCACGAGAAGCGGATCTTTCCGGCGATCAACGTCAACCGCTCGGGCACGCGGCGCGAGGAGCTGCTCATCGAGCGCGACATCCTCCAGAAGATCTGGGTGCTGCGCAAACTCCTCTACCCGATGGACGAGCTCGAGGCGGCCGAGTTCCTGATCGACAAGATCCGGGCCACCAAGTCGAACGCGGACTTCTTCGACTCGATGCGCCGCGGCTGATTGCGCGCCGGCCGCGCGCGCGCTATCATGCGCGCCCTCGCACGCGACCATGAAGACAGGCATCCATCCCCCGTACCGGCCGGTGATCTTTCTCGACACGGCGTCGAACCAGGCCTTCCTCACGCGCTCGACGATCGAGACCAAGGGGCGCGAGACGATGAAGTGGGAGGACGGCAACGAATATCCCGTGGTCAAGGTCGAGGTGTCCTCGGCGTCGCACTCTTTCTACACCGGCAAGCACAAGATCGTGGACACCGCCGGCCGGGTCGAGAAGTTCCGGCGCCGCTACACGAGAAAGAGCGCCTGAGCACGCCGCGCCGCGCCCGCCAGGCGCGCCGCCGGTGCCGCTAGCGGGGTCCTGCCTCGAATGCGCCTGCGGACCGAAGCCGCCGCGCTCGCCGCCGCCGCGCTCGTGTTCCTCGTCCCCGGGCTCGTTACCCACGAGCCCTGGAAGACGCACGACGTCGTCGCGATCGAGATCGTCGCGCACATGCACGCGAGCGGCGACTGGCTCGTGCCGCGCCTTGCCGCCGAGCCGTGGCTGGAAAGGCCGCCCCTCTACCACTGGAGCGCCCTTGCTTTTGCCTCCGCGCTGCAGCCGCTCCTGCCGCTACACGGTGCAGCGCGCGTTGCGAGCGCGGCCTGGTTCCTCCTTGCGCTCGCGTTTGCCTGGGCTGCAGCCCGCCATGCCGCGGGCGCACGCGATCCACGGCGCGCCGGCCCGGCGGCAGCGCTCCTTCTGCTCGGTTCGCTCGGGCTGCTGGTGCACGCGCACGAGGCGCTGCCGGAACTCGCGGCGCTCGCCGCCTCCTTTGCCGGCCACGGCTTCCTTGCCCGCGCGGCACGCCACCCGTATGCGGCCGGCGCCGCTTTCGGCCTTGCCGCCGGCGCGGCCTTCCTCGCGTCCGGCCCGGCGGTGCCGGTCGCGCTCGCCGTAGCGGCGGTCGCGAGTCTCGCCCTCGGTCGCGCCGAAGCGCGCGCGGGCGCACCCGCTTTCACCGCCTGCGCCCTCTTTTCCGCCGGGGCGCTCGTTGCGGCGTGGGTCGTGCCCCTTGCACTGCGCGAGCCGGAGCTCGCGCGCACCTGGGTTGCGTCGCTTGCCCCGCAAGGCGAGTTCGCGGCGAACCTCGCCTACTTCGCTGCCGCGGCCGGCTGGTTCGCCTGGCCCGCCTGGCCGATCGCCGCTTGGACGCTCTGGGCGCAGCGCCGCGAGCTACGCGAGCCGGCGCTCATCGGGCCTGCCGCGGGAGCCGCGGCCGCGCTCGTCGCGATCGCCTCGCTCGGGCCGGCGCGCGACGTGCAGCTCGTCGCGCTCCTTGCGCCGCTCGTGCTCCTTGCCGCGCAAGGCGCCTCGCGACTGCCGCGCGGGGCAGCGCGCGCTCTCGACTGGTTCGCCGTGCTCGCCTGCGGCTTTTTCGCAGCGCTCGTCTGGCTCGGCTACGTCGCGATGACCACCGGCTGGCCGCCGCGCATCGCGCGCAACTTCGCGAAGACGGCACCCGGCTTCGCCGCCGAGTTCGACACGGTCGCCTTCCTCGCTGCCGCCGCCCTCACGCTCGGCTGGTGCGCCGCGCTCGCCCTCGTGCGCGCACCGGCGCTACGGCCGCTCGTGCGCTGGGCGGCGGGCATGACGCTGCTTTGGGGGCTGTTCGCGCTCCTTTGGCTGCCCTGGGCCGATTACCAGAAGAGCTACCGCGCGGTGGCGCTACAGCTGCGGGCGCAGCTTCCCGCCTCGTTGCCCTGTGTCGCCTGGATCGGACTGGGCGCGTCGCAGCGCGCGGCGCTACGCTACCATGCGGCGATCGAGCTGCGCCGCTACGATCCCGCGCGGCCGCTCGGCTGCGCGGCGCTCGTCGTGCAGGGCCGACCGGCGCCCGAGCCGGCGCCGCCGCCGGGGCCGTGGCGCAAGGTCGCCGACCTCGGCCGCCCGGGCGACAAGGCCGAGCGCTACCGCCTATACCTGGCACCGTGAACACGACGCCGCCGACCGAGTGCCCCGCCTGGGCGGCGCTTGCCCGGCATGCGCAGGCGCTGCGCTCGGTGCCGCTCGCGAGCCTGCACGCGCAGGATGCCGGGCGGCGCGAGCGCTTTCGCGCCGAGGGCGCGGGGCTGCGCCTTGAGTACGCCAACCAGCGCGTGACCGCCGAGACGCTCGCGCTGCTCTTTGCGCTCGCCGCCGAGCGCGACGTCGCCGGCTGGCGCGAGGCGCTCTACGCCGGCGCCCTCGTCAACACGACCGAAGGACGCGCGGCGGCGCACGTGCTCGCCCGCGCGGGCGCGGCCGCACCCGCCGAGCTGCGCGAGACCGACGCCCGGCTGCGCGAACTGGCACGCCGGGTGCGCACGGCTGGCCGCTACCGGCGCGTCGTGCACCTGGGCATCGGCGGATCGGCGCTCGGGCCGCAGCTCCTTTGCGACGCGCTCGCCGAGCCGGCCACCCTTCCCGAGGTGCGCTTCGTCGCGAGCTTCGACGCGCGCGAGTTCGCGCGTGCGGTCGCGGGCGCCGATCCCGCCGAGACGCTGTTCGTCGTCTGTTCGCGCACCTTCACGACCGAGGAAACGCTCGTCAACCTTGCGCGCGCACGCGCCTGGCTGGGCGCGCGCGTCGATGACGAGCAGCTCGTCGCGGTCACCGCCCGGCCCGAGCGTGCGCGCGCAGCCGGCCTGCGCGAGGTGCTCGCCTTCCCCGAGACGGTGGGCGGCCGCTTCTCGCTCTGGACCGCGCCGAGCTTGGCTGCGGTGTGCGCGCTGGGGGAAGCGCAGTTCGACGAGCTGCGCGCCGGCGCCGCCGAGATGGACCGCCATTTCCGGGATGCGCCGCCGCAGTGCAACCTGCCGCTCATCGCGGCGCTGCTGGGCATCTGGAACGTCAATTTCCTCGGCACGCCCACGCACGCGGTGCTCGCCTACGCGCACGCCCTGCGCCTGTTGCCCGCGTACCTGCAGCAGCTCGAGATGGAGTCGAACGGCAAGAGCACCGACCGCTGCGGCCGAGCGGTCGCGTACGCCACCGCGCCGGTGGTCTGGGGCGCCGAGGAGACGGCCGGCCAGCACGCCTTCCACCAGCTCCTGCACCAGGGCACGCACGCGGTTGCGGCCGATCTGATCGTCGTCGCAGCGGCCGGTGCGCAGATGGTCGCGCACGCCGAGGCGCAGGCCGAGGCACTCGCTTTCGGTGCGCCGCACGAGGCCGATCCGCACCGCGCCTGCCCCGGCGATCGGCCGTCAAGCCTGGTGCGCCTTGCCGCGCTCGATGCGCGCGCGCTCGGGCGGCTGCTCGCCTTCTACGAGCACAAGGTTTACGTGCAAGGCGTAGTATGGAACGTCAACAGCTTCGACCAGTGGGGCGTCGAGCTGGGCAAGCGCCTGGCCGGGACCCGGCTCGCCGCGCCGCCGCCGGTCTCACCCCGAGGAGGACCCTCCTGTGAACGATGAAACCTTCAACCTCGCGATCCGCAAGTTCCTGAAAATGGTCGGCGTCGGCTCGCAGCGCGAGATCGAGCAGGCGGTGCAGCGCGCCTTGGCCGCCGGCCGGCTGCGCGGTGACGAGACGCTCGCGGCGCGCATGACGCTGGAGATTCCCGCGCTCGGGCTGAGCGTGCCGTTCGAGGGAGAGATCCGCTTACAATAGCCGCGCACGGCTGCCGCTGCCATGAACATCGCGCGGGAATTCGACGCCAGCGTGCTCGGCGAGCTGCAGGCGCTCCTCGGCGAGCGCGTCTCGACCGCACCCGCCGTGCGCGCGCATCACGGCAGGGACGAATCCTACCTGCCGGTCGCGCCGCCCGACGCGGTGGTCTATCCCCACTCGACCGCCGAGGTGCAGGCGGTGGTCGAGATCTGCGCGCGTCACCGCGCACCGATCATTCCCTTCGGCGCAGGCACTTCGCTCGAGGGCCACGTGCTCGCGCTCTATGGGGGGGTGTGCATCGACCTCTCCCAGATGAACCGCGTGCTTGCGGTGCACGCGGAGGACCTGGACGCGGTGGTGCAGGCCGGTGTCACGCGCAAGCAGCTCAACGAGCACATCCGTCACACGGGGCTCTTCTTCCCCGTCGACCCGGGCGCCGACGCGACGCTGGGCGGCATGGCCGCGACGCGCGCCTCGGGAACCAACGCCGTGCGCTACGGCACGATGCGCGAGAACGTGCTCGCGCTCGAGGTCGTGCTCGCCGACGGGCGCGTGATCCGCACCGCCCGCCGCGCAAAAAAATCGGCCGCGGGCTACGATCTGACGCGCCTGTTCGTCGGATCGGAAGGCACGCTCGGCGTCATCACCGAGGTGACCGTGCGCCTGTACCCGGTACAGGAAGCGATGTCGGCGGCGGTGTGCGCTTTTGACACGGTGGACGGCTGCACGCAGACGGTGATCGAGACGATCCAGGCGGGCATCCCGGTCGCGCGCTGCGACATCGTGTGCGACAAGACGATCGCCGCAATCAACCGTTACAAGAAGACCGCCTATCGCGTGGCCCCGACGCTCTTTTTCGAGTTCCACGGCTCGCGCGCGGCCGTCGTCGAGCAGGCCGAGGCGGTGCAGGCGATCGCGCGCGAAAACGGCGGCCACGACTTCCAGTGGGCACTCAACGCCGAAGAGCGGAACCGTCTGTGGGATGCGCGCCACCACGCGTATTTTGCGTGCCTGCAGCTCCGGCCTGGCGCGCGCGCCATCTCGACCGACGTGTGCGTGCCGATCTCGCGCCTTGCCGAATGCGTGCGCGAGACGATGGAAGACGTCAAGAGCTACATCGCGCCGGTGCCGCTGCTCGGCCATGTCGGCGACGGCAATTTCCACCTCATGTTCCTCGTCGATCCGGCCCGGCCCGAGGAACTCGAGCTGGCCAAGCGTTTCAACGAGCGTCTGGTCGCGCGCGCGCTGCGCTGCGAGGGCACGTGCACGGGCGAGCACGGCATCGGCTGCGGCAAGATCGGCTCGCTGCGCGCCGAGCTCGGCGATGAAGCGGTCGAGCTCATGCGCGCGCTCAAGCGCGCGCTCGACCCGCAGGGCCTCATGAACCCGGGCAAGGTGGTGCCGGCGTGAGCGCCGAGCGCCGCCTGCGCGAGCGGGGCATCGAGTTGCCGGCGCCGGCCGCGCCCGTCGCCAACTACGTGAACGCCGTGCAAAGCGGCAATCTCCTCTTTCTCGCCGGCAAGGGCCCGGGGCCGGTCGCGGGCAAGCTCGGCCGCGAGTTCACGGTCGAGGACGGCTACCGCCACGCGCGCGCCGTCGGGCTTGCGCTGCTTGCCGCGATGCGCGAGGCGCTCGGCTCGCTCGACCGCGTGCGCCGCGTGGTCAAGGTGCTGGGCATGGTGAACGCGGTGCCCGAGTTCACCGACCATCCGAAGGTGCTGAACGGCTGCTCCGACCTGTTCGTCGAAGTCTTCGGCGCGGCGGGGCGGCACGCCCGTTCGGCCGTCGGCATGGCGTCGCTGCCGGCGGGCATCCCGGTGGAAATCGAAGCGGTGGTCGAAGTCGCCCCGGCGGCGCGCCGCCGCAGGGCGCGGCGCGCGCGCCGGCGCTAGATCGACATCACCGCGCGCCGGTAGAAGCGCAGCTCCTCGATCGTCTCGAGCACGTCGGCGAGCGCCTCGTGCCGGCCCTGCTTGAGGCGGTTGACGTCCTTCATCGCTTCCGGCTTCCAGCGCCGCACGAGCTCCTTGATCGTCGAGACGTCGACGTTGCGGTAGTGAAAATAAGCCTCGAGCCGCGGCATCCAGCGCGCCAGGAAGCGCCGGTCCTGGCAGATCGAGTTGCCGCACATCGGCGAGGCGCCGGCGGGCACCCACTCGGCGAGGAAGGCGAGCGCGCGCTCCTCGGCCGCGGCCTCGTCGAGGTCCGAGGCCTCGACGCGCGCGATCAACCCCGAGCGCGCGTGCGTGCTGCGGTTCCACTCGTCCATCGCCGCCAGCACCTCCGGCGACTGGCGCACGGCGAGAACGAGCGAGCCTCCCGTCGGCTCGAGCGCGCTGTCGGTGACGACGAGCGCGAGTTCCAGGATGCGGTCGCTCTCCGGGCGCAAGCCGGTCATCTCGAGGTCGAGCCAGACGAGGCGGTTCGCGTCGGCGGGCATTTGGCGTATTCTCCCATGCGATGGAGCAGACGATCGGCGCGGCTTTCCTCGCTTTGCTCGTCGGGGTGACGGCGCTGCGGCTGTGGCTGGCACGCCGCCAGATCCGCCACGTGCGCGCGCACCGCGACGCGCTGCCGCCGGCTTTCGTGGGCACGATTCCGCCCGCGGCGCACCGGCGCGCGGCCGATTACACGGTCGCGCGCACGCGCCTTGCCGCGTTCGAGACGGTCGTGCAGGCGGCGCTCGTCGCCGCGCTCACCGTCGGCGGCGCGCTGGCCCTGCTCTGGGCGGCGTGGAGCCGGCTGTTCGCGCCCGGCGGCCTCGCGCACGATCTCGCCTTTGCGACGAGCGCCTTTGCGCTCGTCGCGGCCGCCGAGCTCCCGTTCTCGGCCTGGCGCGTGTTCGCGATCGAGGAACGGTTCGGCTTCAACCGCACGAGCGTGCGCCTCTTCTTTGCCGACCTGGCAAAAGGCGCGGCGCTCGCCGCGCTCCTCGCACTTCCGCTGCTTGCCCTTGCGCTGGCGCTCGCGCGCTCGGGCGAGCCGCTATGGTGGCTGTGGGCATGGACGGCGTGGGCCGCGTTCAACGTCGCGCTCGCTTTTGCCTATCCCGTGCTGATCGCACCGCTCTTCAACCGTTTCTCGCCGCTCGCGGACGCCGCGCTCGCCGAGCGCATCGCCGCGCTGCTCGCGCGCTGTGGCCTGCGCTCCGAGCGCGTGCTCGTGATGGACGGCTCGCGCCGCTCGAGCCACGGCAACGCCTTTTTCGCCGGCCTCGGCCGCTCGCGCCGTGTGGTGCTCTTCGACACGCTGCTTGTGCACCTTTCGGCCGACGAGGTCGAGGCGGTGCTCGCGCACGAGCTCGGGCACGACCGCCTCGGCCACGTGCGCCGGCGCCTGGCGCTCGCCCTCGCCGCGTCGCTTGCGCTCGCCTGGGCGCTCGATCAGGCGGTGCGGTCGCCCGCGTTCGCCGCCGGGCTCGGTGTGCCGCAAGGCGGCGAGGCGGCGGGGTTCGTGCTCTTTTTGCTCGCGGCACCGTACGCGCTCGCGGTGCTCGCGCCGCTCGCGAGCGCGGTCTCGCGCCGGCACGAGTACGAGGCCGACGCTTTTGCCGCCGCGCACGCCGACAAGCGCGCGCTGGCCCGGGCGCTCGTCAAACTCTACCGCGACAACGCGGCGACGCTCACCCCCGATCCGCTGCACTCGGCGGTGTACGACTCGCACCCGCCCGCGCTGGCGCGCCTGGCGCGCCTTGCGGCATGAGCGCACTGGCGCGTCGCCGCTGCGCGCCGGTGCCGCCCGGCACGCCGCCGCTTGCCGAGGCGCGCGTACGCGAGCTTCTCGCCGCGCTGCCGGCATGGACGGTCGAGGGCGGCGCGCTCGTGCGCCGCTACGAGTTCCGCGACCACTACGAGACGATGGCCTTCGTCAACGCACTCGCCTGGATCTCGCACCGCGAGGACCACCACCCGGACCTGGAGGTCGGTTACCGGCACTGCCGCCTCGCCTACCGCACCCACTCGGTCGGCGGGCTGACCGAGAACGATTTCATCTGCGCGGCCAAGTGCGACGCCCTGCTCGAGGGCTGAGCGCGCCCCGCGCTCAGAGCGCGCGCAGCAGCGCGGCGACGAACAGCGCGATCACCCACAGCACGAGCGCGCGCCAGACCAGACCCACGGTGCTATCGAGAAAGGCGACGTCGGCCACCTCGCCCACGCCGAGCTCGGGCCGTGGCACCGGCGCTTCGACGGCGGCAAGGGGCATGCCGAGGCGAACGCCCATCGCGCCGGCACCGGCGGCGAGCACCACCCCGGCTTCCGGTTCTGGCCAGGCCGCCGCCTGGGTGCGCCAGCAGTAGATCGCGTCCTCGAAGTCGCCGACCACCGCAAAAGAAGCGGCGGTCGCGCGCACCGCCGGCCATTCCAGCCACGCCTGTAGGCGCAGGGCCGGACGGCCGAACTCGCCGAGGCCGCGCCAGCGCCGCGCGAGAAAAGCCGCCAGGCGATAGAGCACGGCGCCGCTCGGACCGGGCAGCAAGACGAACCAGAAGATGACACCGAACACATGCCGGTGCGCGCCGAGGAGCGCCTCCTCGATGGCGAGCCGCACCACCTCCTCGCGGCTGCGTTCGCCCTCCGGTTCACCGCGCCAGGCGGCGAGCGCAGCGCGCGCGCGATCGAGGTCGCCCGTACGGAGCGCCTTGTGGATGGCCGTGAAGTGGCCGCTGAACTGCCGGAAGCCGAAAGTGAGGTAAAGCACGACGACGTTCCAGACGAGCGCGGCGAGCGGATGCACCCACGCCGCGAGCGCCGCGTGCACCAGCGCGGCGGCAAGGACGGCCGGCAGCACCGCGACCGCCCAGGCGAGCGCACCCTGCTGCGCCGCACCGGCGTTGAACGCGCGTTCGAGCCGGTCGGCCCAGGCACCGACGAGCGCGCTCCACGCCCGCCGGTCGCCGAGCGGGCGCCACTGTTCGATCACGAGCGCGGCGATGATCGCGAGCGCGGACACGGCGCGAAGATAGCACGCCGTAGCGCGCGCTCAGGTCGCAGCCCACGCAAGCTGTCGGTACAGGTTCACGATCATGCCGGCGGTCGCGCCCCAGATCTCGATGCCGCGCCACTCGATCGCCCAGTACGCGACGCGCCGGCCCTCGAACGCGCGGCTGCGCAGTTGGTGGCGCGCCGGGTCGAGGAGCGCCGAGAGCGGCACTTCGTAGACCGCATCCACCTCGCCCGGGTCCGGCGCGAGCGCGAACGGCGGGCGCACCAACCCGACCACCGGCGTGACGCGATAGCCGGTGCGCGTACGGTATTCGGCGAGCCGCGCAAGCGGTTCGATCCGCTCCTCGGCGAGGCCGATCTCCTCGCGCGTCTCGCGCAGCGCCGTCGCTTCGGGCGAGACATCGCTCGGCTCGGTGCGTCCGCCCGGGAAGGCAACCTGGCCCGAATGCGCGCGCAGATGCGCAGTGCGGCGGGTCAGGAGGACGGTGAGTTCGGCCGGGCGCGCGACGATCGGCACGAGCACCGAGGCGGCGCGAAGCGGCGCACGCGGCGCCGCCGCGTCGCCCGAGACGAAGCCCTCGCGCGGGCGCGCCGGCGCGGCGAGGCGAGCGCGCAGCGCCGCGAGGTCGAGTACGACCGCACTCCCGTGCACTAGCGTCGTGCGCACGCACCGCACCTCGCAGCGCAGGCAGCGCCGCTCGCTGCCGCGCGCGGGCGCCCCCTACAATTCGACCTTTTCATCTGCCTGTCCATGTCGAGCGAGCGCACCCGCGGGGTGCTCCTCATGCTTGGTGCCGCGGCCTGTTTCTCGACCGGGGGACTGTTCGTGCGGCTTTTGCCCGGCCTTGCGCCGGTCGAGCTCGTCTTCTGGCGGTCGCTGTTCTCGGGCCTTTTCATCTTCGCGGTGCTCGTTCACTGGCACCGCGCGCGGCTGCCCGCGCGGCTGCGCGCAGGGGGACTGCCCGCCGCCGTCTCGGCGCTCTTCCTCGCGGCCACCTTCTTCTTTTTCCTCTTCGCCGTGTCGCACACGACGGTGGCGAACACCGCGGTGCTCATGAGCACCGGTCCGCTTTTTCTTGCCCTTGCCGCGCGTCTGTTCCTGGCCGAGCGCACGCGTCGCGGCACCTGGTTTGCGATCCTCGCGGCGCTCGCCGGCATGGCGCTCATGTTCTCCGAGGGCCTGGCCGGCGGCCGCCTCGCCGGCAACCTGTATGCGCTCGCGATCCCGATTTCGTTCACGGCGAACTACATCGTGCTGCGGCGCGCCGCAGCGCGCACCGACCCAACGGTCGCCGCGCTCTTTGCCGCGGCCATCGCACTGGCCGCCGCGGCGCCTTTCGTCCCTCGCTTCGCGATCGCGGCGCGCGACCTCGCCCTGCTCGCCTGCCTGGGCGTGGTGCAGGTGGGTCTCGGCCTCGTGCTCATGACCCGCGCCTACCACCGCCTGAGCGCGGGCGAACTCGGCCTGATCGGGCTGGTCGAGCCGGTGCTCGCGCCGCTCTGGGTCTGGCTTGCGATCGGCGAGGCGCCCGGTGGCACGGCCGCCGCTGGCGGCGCGCTCGTGCTGGCCGCCGTCGCCGCCAACCAGGCGCTCCTCGTCAGGGAAGCAGCACGAGCGAGCCCGTCGTCCGCCGCGCCTCCAGATCGCGGTGCGCCTGCGCCGCCTCCGCCAGGCGATAGCGCCCGCCGATCTGGATCGTGACCTTGCCCGCGCGCACCACTTCGAAGAGCGAGGCCGCGGTCTGCTCGAGCTCCTCGCGCGTGGCGATGTACGTATAGAGGGTCGGCCGCGTGACGTAGAGCGAGCCCTTTGCCGCGAGCACGCCGAGGTTGACCGGCGGCACGGCACCCGAGGCGTTGCCGAAGCTCACCATCAGCCCGCGCGGCCGCAGGCACTCGAGCGAGCCTTCCCAGGTGCTCCGGCCCACCGAGTCGTAGACCACGGGCACGCCGCGGCCGCCGGTAAGCTCCTTCACCCGGGCGACGAAGTCCTCCTTCGTGTAAACGATCGGGTGGTCGCAGCCATGCGCGCGCGCGAGCGCCGCCTTTTCCTCGGTGCCCACCGTGCCGATCACCGTCGCACCGATCGCTTTCAGCCACTGGCAGGCGATCAGGCCTACCCCACCGGCGGCGGCGTGCCAGAGCACCGTGTCGCCCGGCTTGACCGGGTAGGTGCGATGGATCAGGTACTGCACGGTCATTCCCTTAAGCATCGTCGCCGCGGCCTGCTCGTCGGCGATGCCTTCGGGAATGCGCACCAGCCGGTCGGCCGGGAATAGCCGCGCCTCGGCGTAAGAGCCCGGCGGTTGTCCGGTGTAGGCGACCCGGTCACCCGGACGCACCTGCGTCACCCCTGGCCCGACGGCCTCGACGATGCCGGCGCCCTCGTTGCCCGCCCCCGAGGGCAGCGGCACGGGGTACAGGCCCGAGCGCTGATAGGTGTCGATGAAATTGACGCCGATCGCGCTGTGCCGCACGAGCGCTTCGCCGGGACCCGGTGCAGGCAGCTCCACCTCCTCGAGCTGCAGCACTTCCGGACCGCCGGTACGGTGGAAACGGATCGCCTTCACCATCGATGCACCTTTGCAGAGCGCGCCACCCGTCGCGGCGCAAGGCGCGAAGTGTACACGGCGCGCCCCCGCGCGCGGGCGCTCACGCCTTGCGCTCGGGTGGCTTCGTCTCGGCTGCGGGCGCAGGGGCGACCGAGGCGGCGACCGCCTGCAGCGTCGCCTTCTGCATCTCGAGACCCTGGATCGCCATGCGCAGCACGTTCAGGTTCATCGCCAGCCACGATTCCACCGCCTTCAGCTCGGCGATGCGCTTTTCGATCTCCCTCGGATCGAGCGTCGGCATGGCCATGCCCGGCACCGGCACGCCCAGCGGTCCCCACAGGCGGCGAAACAGTTCGTAAGGATCGGTCGGGGCAGGATCGCTCACGGGGTTCCTCCTGCGAAGAATTGTCGCACGTCCGGCGCGCGCGCAACCGCGTCCTCGTAGCCGAGGTCGACGAGCGCGCGGCAGAAGGACGGCTCGAAGAGCAGATAGCTCGCGAGGTTCGCTCCGGCCAGGCTGAGCGCGCCGGTGGGCCGCAGCAGGAAGCGGACGCTGCGCGGCAGTTCGTGCACGAAGCGGGCAGCCAAGCGCTCGATCGGCTGCGACGGCGAGATGAACAGCGCGCGCACCGGCCGCAGCGGCGTGCGACCCTCGGCGATCGCCGAGGGTGGCAGGAGCGCCAGCGTGCGGTTGATTCGCTCGAGCCGCTCGATGTCGACGAGCAGCGTGTCGAGGAAGATCGAATTGAGCGCATGGCCGGCGATCTGGGCCAGCGACGGGTATGCGTTCGAGCGCAGGCGGGCGGTCTCGGCGCTCTGCCGTCCGGTGCCGATGACGAGCACGCGGTCCGCCCCCAGGTGCAGCGCCGGGCTGATGGGCGCGATCTGGCGCATCGAGCCGTCGCCGAAATATTCGCGGTGCACCTTGACCGCCGGAAAGAGGAACGGCAGCGCCGCCGAGGCGAGCAGGTAGTCGATCTGCATGGGCGCAGCCGTCCCCACGCGCTGCTGCCGCTGCCAGCCTTGCAGCCCCGGAGCCGCCTCGAAGAAGGTGACGCTCTGGCCGGAGGTGTAGCCCGAAGCGGTGACCGCGATCGCGCGCAGCGCCCCCGCGGCGATGTGTTCGCGGATGCGCTCGATCGGCAGCAGGCGCTCGAGCGTCTCGCGCAGCGGTCCGTTATCGAGCAGCGACACGGGGCTCCGGCGCGAGGCGAGCATCAGCGCGGCGAGCCAGCGCGCGCCGCTGCGCGCAATACCCAGCGCATCGGTGCGGTAGACCTGGTGGCAGTGGATGTGCTCCCACACCTCGAGCAGGCGGCCGACCGCGGCGCTGTAGTCGTCGGCGTGGACGGCGAGCGCCGCCGCGTTGATGGCACCGGCGGAGGTGCCGCACAGGATCGGAAAGGGGTTGCGCTCCGGCCGCCCGAGCAGATCCCGCACCGCTTTCAGCACACCCACCTGATAGGCGGCGCGCGCGCCGCCGCCGGTGAGGACGAGGCCGGCGCAGGTCGCCGCCATCAGCCTGGCCTCGCCGGCGCGCGCCGCGCGAGCTTCATCGACACCCGCTTGCCGACCTCAGAACAGGCTCCGAGCCTCGCCGCGCGGCGCCGTGGCGTCGAGCACCGTGAGCGCGGTCATGTTGACGATGCGGCGCACCGTGGCCGAGGGAGTCAGGATGTGCACCGCGCGCGCCGCGCCAAGCAGGATCGGGCCGACGGTCACGTTCTCGCTCGCCGCCACCTTGAGCAGGTTGAAGGCGATGTTTGCCGCATCGAGCGTGGGCAACACGAGCAGGTTGGCCGCCCCCTTCAGGCGCGAGTTCGGGAACACGCGCATGCGGATCTCCTCGGACAAAGCGGCGTCGCCGTGCATCTCGCCTTCCACTTCGAGCTGCGGTGCCCGTTCGGCCACCAGTTCGAGCGCCCGCTGCATCTTGCGCGCCGAGGGCAGGTCCAGCGAGCCGAAGCTCGAGGCCGACAACAGCGCGACCTTGGGCACGATGCCGAAGCGGCGCACCTCCTCGGCCGCGAGCAGGGTCATCTCGGCCACCGTCTCGGCGTCCGGGTCGGGGTTGACGTAGGTGTCGCACAGGAACAGCGTGCGCCCCGGCAGCAAGAGCGCGTTCATCGCCGCGTAGCAGCGCACCCCAGGGCGCCGGCCGATCACCTGGTCGACGTAGTGCAGGTGCAGCGCGTGCGTGCCGAAGGTGCCGCACAGCATGCCGTCGGCCTCGCCCTTGTAGATGAGCATGGCGCCGATCAGGGTTTGGCGCCGGCGCATCTCGATCTGCGCGTACTCCGGCGACACGCCCTTGCGCTCGGTCAGGCGGTGGTAGGTGGTCCAGTAGTCGCGGTAGCGCGGATCCTGGTTCGGGTTGACGAGTGCGAAGTCCCGCCCGGCGTGCAGGCGCAGACCGAGCCGCTCGAGGCGCCGCGCAATCACCTCGGGCCGGCCGATCAGCACCGGCCGCGCAAGCCCTTCGTCCACCACCGTTTGCACCGCGCGCAGCACCCGCTCGTCCTCGCCTTCGGCGTAGACGATGCGGCGCGGCGCCGCTTTTGCCGCCGCGAAAATCGGTTTCATGAGCAGCCCGGACTGCCAGACGAACTGGGTGAGCGAATCGCGATACGCGTCGAAATCCTCGATCGGGCGCGTCGCCACGCCCGAGTCCATCGCGGCGCGGGCGACCGCCGGGGCGATGCGCGTGATCAGGCGCGGATCGAACGGGCGCGGGATCAGATAGTCGGGGCCGAAACGCAGTTCTTCGCCGCCGTAGGCGCGCGCGACGACCTCGGAGGATTCCTCGCGCGCGAGCGCGGCGAGCGCGTGCACCGCCGCCAGTTCCATCTCCGGGGTGATCGCGGTCGCGCCGGCATCGAGCGCGCCGCGGAAGATAAAGGGGAAACACAGGACGTTGTTCACCTGGTTCGCGTAGTCCGAGCGCCCGGTGGCGATCAGGCAGTCGGGACGCACCGCGCGCGCGAGCTCCGGGCGGATCTCGGGTTCCGGGTTCGCCAGGGCGAGCACGAGCGGCCGGGGCGCCATGCGCGCGAGCGTCTCCGGTTTCAGCACCCCGCCCGTCGAAAGGCCGAGGAACACGTCCGCCCCCTCGATCGCTTCGGCGAGCGTGCGCGCCGGCGTGTCCTGGGCGTAGCGTTCTTTTTCTTCGTCCATCTCGACAGCGCGGCCGCGATAGACCACGCCGTGGATGTCGGTGGCGATGATGTTCGCGCGCGGCAGACCCATGCGCACGAGCAGCCCGAGGCAGGCGAGCGCCGCGGCGCCTGCGCCCGCGGTCACCAGCTTGACCTCCGAGAGCCTCTTGCCGACCACGTGGAGACCGTTCAGGATGGCCGCGCCGACGATGATCGCGGTGCCGTGCTGGTCGTCGTGGAACACCGGGATTCTCATGCGCGCGCGAAGCTTGCGCTCGATGGCGAAGCACTCGGGCGCTTTGATGTCCTCGAGGTTGATTCCGCCGAAGGTGGGCTCGAGCGCCGCGACGACGTCGACGAAGCGGTCCGGATCGGGCTCGTCGATTTCGAGGTCGTAGACGTCGATGCCGGCGAACTTCTTGAACAGGATCGCCTTGCCCTCCATGACGGGCTTGGCCGCGAGCGGCCCGATCGAGCCCAGCCCGAGCACGGCGGTGCCGTTGGTGACGACCGCGACCAGGTTCGCACGCGCGGTCAGGCGCGCCGCCTCGCGCGGATCCTCGACGATCGCGCGACACGCGTAGGCGACGCCCGGCGTGTAGGCCAGCGCAAGGTCGCGCTGGTTGGTGAGCTGCTTGGTCGGAAGGATCGAGACCTTGCCGGGCCGAGGCAGCCGGTGGTACTCGAGTGCGCTGTTCCTGAGCTGCTCGTCCACGTGCAAGGGATGCCGCGCGACCGCGGCGCGCCGAAGGATTATAGCGACCCGCCTCTATAATTCCCTGCATCATCCGCGCCGCACTCCGCCTCGCCCGCCGCTGCGCCGAGATCCGTCCCTTTGAAGTGATGGACGTGCTCGCGCGCGCGCAGGCGCTCGAGGCCGCCGGCCGGCGCGTCGTGCACATGGAAATCGGCGAACCGGACTATCCCCCGCCGGCCCCCGTGCTCGAGGCCGCCGTGAGCGCAATGCGCGCGGGCGCGACCGGCTACACGCCGGCACTCGGCCTACCGGCGCTGCGCGAGGCGATCGCGCGCGAGTACGCCGAACGCCACGCGCGACAGGTTCCGCCCGAAGCCGTGGCGGTGACCGCAGGCGCCTCGGCGGCGCTCGCCCTCGCCGCTGCGCTCTACGTCGAACCCGGCGACGAATTCCTGGTTGCGGACCCGGGCTATCCCGGATACCGATACTTCGTGCGCCTCTTCGAGGGCGTCGCCCGGCCCCTTCCGGTGCACCCCGAGGCGCAGTTCCAGCCCGCGCCCGAGGAGGTGCGCGCCAGCTGGGGCCGGCGCACGCGCGGGTTGATCCTCGGTTCGCCCGCGAACCCGACGGGATCGGTGATCGCCGTGTCCCACCTCACCCGGATTGCCGAGCTCGTCGCCGAGCGGGGCGGGGTCCTCATCGTCGACGAGACTTACCAGGGTCTCGTGTACGAAAGCGAAGCGTCGACGGCGCTCGGCCTTCCGGGCGAGGTCGTCATCGTCAACAGCTTCTCCAAGTACTACTGCATGACCGGATGGCGCCTCGGCTGGCTCGTGCTCCCGCCCGAACGCGTGCGCGAAGTCGAGAAGCTTGCGCAGCATCTCTACATCTGCCCCCCCGCGCTCGCGCAGCGCGGCGCCCTCGCGGCCTTTGCCCCGGAGTCGCGCCGAGTGCTCGAGGAGCGCCGGCGCGAATATGCGCGGCGGCGCGACCGGTTGCTGCCGGCCCTCGCGCGCGCCGGCCTTGACGTTCCAGCCCCGCCGCAAGGCGCGTTTTACGTCTACGCCGATTGCTCGCGCTACGCGCCGGGGCGCGATTTTGCGCTGCGGTTGCTGGAGGAAGAGGCCGTCGCCGCGACCCCGGGGGTCGATTTCGGTTCGCACCGCACCGACCGCTTCGTGCGCCTTGCCTATACGCGGAGCCTGGCCGAGCTCGAGGAGGGCGCCGAGCGCATCGAGCGCTTCTGCGCCCGGTTCGGCTGAGCCTCGCCGCGGTGCTCAGCCGGGACGGCCGAGCGCCTGCTCGAAGCGGGCGCGCTCGGCGAGGACGCGGCGCGCGTACTGGGCGGCGGGATCGTCGAAATTGCCTCCGTACATTTGCAGCGCCGTCTCCAGCTCGCCTGCTCGGCGCAGGTAGTCGCGCAGGATGCCGGTGCCGATGCGGATGTTCGCCTCGGGGTCGAGGAGCGCGGCCTCGCCGCCCTCGAGGTCGATGCGCTCGCGGTGGTATTTCGGAAGCACCTGCATGAGGCCCTTGGCGCCGAGCACGCTCTCGGCGACCGGATTGAAGCGCGATTCGACCGCGATCACGGCCAGCACGAGCAGCGGATCGAGCTGCTGCGTCAAGGCCACGCGGTAGGCGGCCGCGATGAAGTCCGCGGCCGCTTCCCGTGCGATGCGGTAGCGCGCCGCGATCAGTTCGGTGAGCAGCCGCCGCTCGCGCGCTGTGACTTGCCCCTCGGCCGGAGCCGCCTCGCTCGGGGCTTGCGCCGCTTCGCGCGCATCGCCTTGCTCGCTCGCTTCCAAAGCGAAGGACGCGGGCGTCTCCACCGGTGTACCCCGCTCGACCGGTAGGTACAGTACGACGAGCGCTCCCGTGCCGACGGCGGCGAGCGAGGCGCGTAGGAGCGCATACAGCCGCACCGCCCAGACCCGTATCTGAGCGACCCTTGCCTGACGGAGTGTCTTTTGCATCTGGACCTCCTCTATTCGCACGGGCCGGAGATTGCGGTTTCTGGAGAGTCGGGAACCGACCCGGCCAAGCGGCCAAGGACCGAGCGAGAACCCAGCCCGGCTTAGAGCAGTAGGAGGCGATGGAGCCTTCCTTGCTGCATTGCAGCACGTATTATATCACGCCCTAGACGTGCTGCATCTAATTGATAGAAAAGGGATTTCTTCTGAAACCTGCTTGTTCAGTTTCGCAGCGAGAAACGGTTCCCGGAATCCTTGCAGGGTACAATGGGACTTCGCCGCGCTCTCCTGCGCGGGGAAACTTAGGGAAAACGGCGCGGACCGGCCTTGGTCTTGGCTTTCCTGGGCCTCAGAGCCAAGGCGGTCCGCTTGCCATGAAGTGGCAGGATGCGGCCTTCTCGCCGCATCGCCTTCCCGCCAGGGATTTCAGTTACGGCCTGGATCCCGTCGGGAAGGGCCACGCGGCTGCCGGATTGAGCGCGGTGCTCGCGCCCGGAGCCGCGGCGGTGGACGGCGCCGCCGCAGGTGCTCCTTCCTTCGCCGCGGGCCTTGCGGGTTTGGACGCCCTCTTCTTCTTCGCCTTCTTCTTGGTCGGGGCCTTCTTACCCGCTGCCTTGCGCGCGACTTTCTTCTTCGCCGTCTTCTTTTTTGTCGCTGACGCCTTTTTCTTCTTCTTTCCGCCCTTCTTGGCTTTTTTCTTCGTTGCCATGGTCTACCTCCTGGTCAAGGTTGCACAAAGGAGCCCGGCCCGGCGGGCCGGACTATTCAGCCGCCGGCCGGGGTGCGCCCGGGCCGGCAACTGAATCCCATAGGACGTGCCGCTACAACCCATGCTGCGCGAGCAGGTCCTCGTAAAGGAGATCGGAGTCGAGCCGGATCCCGCCTTCCCACGTCACCGTGGCAGTCTCCGGATCGACCCGGACTTTTTCGAACTCGCGCGCGTCCCGCCAGATGCGGAACGCGCCAATCTCCAGCAGGTTGCCGAGGAACACGGACCCCTCGAGCCCGTCCTCGAAGCGGATCCAGAGGCGATAGCCGCCCTCGGCCTTGCACGCACTCACCCGGCGGTGCATCGGCTCCCTTTCCCGGAGGCCGCCTGGCGCATGCTCAGTCCCAGCTGAGCGCCCCCCCTGTCTGGTACTCGATCACCCTCGTCTCGAAGAAGTTGCGCTCTTTCTTGAGGTCCACCATCTCGCTCATCCAGGGAAACGGATTCGCCGCCCCGGGGTAGAGGGGCTTGAGGCCGATCTGCAGGCAACGGCGGTTGGCCACGAACCGGAGGTACTCTTTGAACATCGAAGCGTTGAGGCCGAGCACGCCGCGCGGCATGGTGTCTTCCGCATAGCGGTACTCGAGCTCGACCGCGCGCCGGAACAGCGCCTCGAGTTCCTCGCGGAACTCGCGCGTCCATAGGTGCGGGTTCTCGAGCTTGATCTGGTTGACGAGGTCGATGCCGAAATTGCAGTGCATGGACTCGTCGCGCAAGATGTAGAGGTACTGCTCGGCCGCCCCGGTCATCTTGTTCTGTCGGCCGAGGGCGAGGATCTGTACGAATCCGACGTAGAAGAACAGCCCCTCCATCAGGCAGGAGAACACGACCAGGCTGCGCAGCAGCCGCTGGTCTGCCTCGGGAGTGCCGGTGCGGAAAGCCGGATCGGTCAGGGTGTCGATGAAGGGGATCAGGAACTCGTCCTTGTCACGGATCGAAGGAATCTCGTGGTAGGCATTGAACACCTCGCCCTCGTCCAAGTCCAGGCTTTCGACGATGTACTGGTAGGCGTGCGTGTGGATCGCTTCCTCGAACGCCTGGCGCAAGAGGTACTGCCGGCACTCGGGCGCCGTGATGTGCCGGTAGGTGCCGAGCACGATGTTGTTGGCCGCGAGCGAGTCCGCGGTCACGAAGAAGCCGAGGTTACGTTTGACGACGCGGCGCTCGTCCTCGCTCAGGCCGTTCGCATCGCGCCACAGCGCGATGTCCCGGCTCATGTTGATCTCCTGGGGCATCCAGTGGTTGGCGCAGGCGGCGAGGTACTTCTCCCACGCCCAGCGGTATTTGAACGGAACGAGCTGGTTGACATCGGCGCGTGAATTGATGATGCGCTTGTCCTCGACGGTGATGCGCCGGAACGCGTTCCCGGCCGCGAAGCGCTCGCCGCCCTCCCCGCCTTGGACCGTGCGCGGCGCGGGCGGCGACGGCCAGCGGGATTCCGGCACCGAGTCGAACTTTACTGGCATGCTTCACACCCCGGATCGTCGATCGCGCAGTACTTGCCGTCGGCCGCCGCGGGAGCCGCCGGCACCGCGTTCAGCTGCCCTGCGCGCACCGTCGACTTCTCGGCGTGCGTGGCGCCGAGCGCGCGCAGGTAATACGTCGTCTTCAGACCGCGCAGCCACGCCAGCCGGTACGTCTCGTCGAGCTTGCGGCCCGACGCCCCGGCGAAATAAAGGTTGAGCGACTGGGATTGGTCGATCCACTTCTGGCGCCGCGCGGCCGCCTCGACCAACCAGCGCGGATCGATCTCGAAGGCGGTCGCGTACAGGCGACGCAGCTCCGCCGGCACCCGGTCGATGCGGCCGAGGCTGCCGTCGAAGTACTTGAGGTCGGCGACCATCACTTCGTCCCACAGGCCGAGCTTCTTCAGGTCGGCGACCAGGTACTCGTTCACCACCGTGAACTCGCCCGACAGGTTCGACTTCACGTACAGGTTCTGGTAGGTCGGCTCGATCGACGCTGAGACGCCGACGATGTTAGCGATGGTCGCGGTCGGGGCGATCGCCAGGCAGTTGGAGTTGCGCATACCGTGACGCCGGATACGCTCGCGCAGCCTCCCCCAATCGAGCGTCTCGGAGCGGTCCACCTCGACCCAGCCCCCGCGCTCGGCGGCGAGCAGGTCGAGCGTGTCCTGCGGCAAGATGCCGCGGTCCCAGAGCGAACCGGGGTACGAGGCATAGCGGCCACGCTCCTCGGCGAGCTCGGTGGAGGCGAGGTAGGCGCCGTAGGCGACCATCTCCATCGAGCGGTCGGCGAATTCCACCGCCTCGGGCGAGTCGTAGGGGATGCGCAGCCGGTGCAGACAGTCCTGAAACCCCATGACGCCGAGACCGACCGGCCGGTGGCGCAAGTTGGCGCGGCGCGCCTTCTCGACCGCGTAGTAGTTGAGGTCGATGACGTTGTCGAGCATGCGCATGGCCGTGCGCACGGTGCGCTGCAACTTTGCGAAGTCGAGCCCCTGCGGCCCGAGGTGCGCCACGAGGTTCACCGAGCCGAGGTTGCAGACCGCGATTTCCTCGGCCGAGGTGTTGAGCGTGATCTCGGTGCACAGGTTCGAGCTGTGCACCACGCCGACGTGCTGCTGCGGGCTGCGCACGTTGCACGGATCCTTGAAGGTGAGCCAGGGGTGGCCCGTCTCGTACAGCATCCCGAGCATGCGACGCCAGAGCTGGACCGCCGGGATGCGCTTGTAGAGGGCAATCTCGCCTCGCTCGGCTTTCGCCTCGTAAGCGAGGTACGCCTCCTCGAAGGCGCGGCCGTACTTGTCGTGCAGGTCGGGCACGTCGGAGGGGCTAAAGAGCGTCCAGTCGCCGCCCTCGATCACCCGTTTCATGAATAGGTCCGGCACCCAGTTCGCGGTGTTCATGTCGTGCGTGCGCCGGCGGTCATCGCCCGTGTTCTTGCGCAGCTCGAGGAACTCCTCGATGTCGAGATGCCAGGTCTCGAGGTACGCGCACACCGCCCCTTTTCTTTTTCCGCCCTGATTGACCGCGACCGCGGTGTCGTTGACCACTTTCAGAAACGGGACTACACCCTGGCTCTTGCCATTCGTTCCCTTGATGTGGGAGCCGAGCGCCCGCACCGGCGTCCAGTCGTTGCCCAGTCCGCCCGCGTACTTGGCAAGGAGCGCGTTTTCCCTGATCGCCTCGAAGATGCTCTCGAGGTCGTCGGCGACCGTGCTCAGGTAGCACGAGGAGAGCTGCGGCCGCGTGGTGCCCGAGTTGAACAGGGTTGGCGTCGAGCTCATGAAGCGGAAGGAGGAGAGCACCTCGTAGAACTCGATCGCGCGCGCCTCCCGATCTTTTTCTCGCAACGCGAGGCCCATCGCCACGCGCATGAAAAACACCTGGGGCAGTTCGATGCGACGACCGCGCACGTGCAAGAAATACCGGTCATAGAGGGTCTGCAGCCCGAGGTAACCGAACTGCAGGTCGCGCGCGGCGACGAGCGCGCGGCCGAGGCGCTCGAGGTCGAAGCGGGCCAGCTCCGGGTCGAGCAGCTCGGCCTGGATGCCAAGGCGCACGAACTCCGGAAAACAGGCCGCATAGCGTTCCTGCATCTCCTCCTGCGCGACCTCCTCGCCCAGCACCTCGCAGCGGATCGCGTGCAGCAGCAGCCGCGCGCTCGCGTAGCTGTAGCCGGGATCCTTCTCGATGAGCGCCCGCGCCCCCAAGATGAGCGATTTGCGCACCTCCTCGGCCGGAACCCCGTCGTACAAGTCGCGCAGCGTCGCCTCGAGGATCGCCTCGGCCGACACTTGCGCGCCCAGACCCCGACAGGCCGATTCCGCGACGCGCCGCAGCGCTTCCCGATCGAGCGGCCGGCGCGCACCGCCCTCGAGCACGTGCAGCATCGGCGGCGAGGCGGGCTGCGCGGCCGCCTGCTGCTGCGCCCGCGCCCGCGCGCGCTCCTCCCGGTAGAGGACGTAGGCGCGCGCGACGTCGTGCTCGCCCGAGCGCATCAGCGCGAGCTCGACCTGGTCCTGGATGTCCTCGATGTGGAAGGTCCCGCCCTTCGGCTGGCGCCGCACGAGGGCCGAGACGACGTTCTGGGTCAGCGTCGCGACCAACTCGCGGATGCGGGCCGACGCCGCCCCCTGGCTGCCGTTCACCGCAAGAAACGCCTTGGTCATCGCCACCGAGATCTTGCTCGGGTCGAAACCGACGACGGCGCCGTTGCGGCGAATCACCCGGTAATCGGCCCAGGGGCTCCGCGCCCCGGTCTCGGCCCTCGCCGCCTCCGGCACCGTGTGCTGCGCGACGTCACCGCCCTGCGCGAGCTGCATACCCTCCTTGCCCCTTCGCTTCCTCGGCGTCTCCGGGTGAGCCCACAACATCTTGTGTTGCGGTTTCACTCGAAGACTAGCACTTGTGGCGGCAATTTACTCGCCGTTCTTGAAAATTGCAAGCGCATCCGGCGCGCGCGAGCGCGCGCAGCCAGCGTTGCCAGGCAAAGCCGGCGCCAGGATCCGTCTTGCGCCCGGGGGCCACTTCGGCGTGCGCGGCCACCTCGCGCAGCGGCAAGCGCGCGCGCAGGGCCGCGACGAGCGCAATGAGCCGTGCGTACTGCCCAGGTGCGAAAGGCTCGCGGTCCGTGCCCTCGAGTTCGACGCCGATCGAAAAATCGTTGCAGCGCTCGCGCCCGCGCCAGCGCGAAAGCCCGGCGTGCCAAGCACGGTCGCGAACGGAAACGAACTGCACGAGTTCTCCGCTGCGGCGCACAAGGAAATGCGCCGACACGCGCAGTCCCTCGAGGTCCCGGAAAGCAGGATGCGCAGAAGCATCCAGCCGGTTGGTGAACAGCGCCTCGATCGCGCCGCCCCCGAACTCGCCCGCTGGCAGGCTGATCGAGTGAAGCACGAGCAGCGTGGGCGCGCAGCCCGGCGGCCGCCGGTCGCGGTTGGGCGAGACGACGTGCCGGGCAGGCCGCACCCAGCCGTCGGCGCAAAGCCTCATGCTTGCGCGCCCGGATCCGGTTCGCGTATGCCCAGCCGCTGCATGCGGTAGCGCAGCGAGCGGAAAGTGACACCGAGCAGCCGCGCCGCGGCGGTGCGGTTGAAATTGGTCTTCGCGAGCGCGTCGAGGATCGCCTTGCGCTCGACCTCGTCGAGGTACTCGGGCAGCGAGGGCGAGCCCGGCGGCCGCGCCTCGGTCTCCGACAAGACGGGCGAGAGCGCAAGGTCGGCCGCGCCGATGCGTTGCGCGGGCGCAAGGGCGACCGCCCGCTCGAGCAGGTTCTCGAGCTCGCGCACGTTACCCGGGAAGTCGTAGCGGACCAGGGCCTCGAGCGCGTCCTCGCCGAGGGTCATGCCGGGTCGGCCGTGCCGCTCGGCCAGGCGGGCGAGCACCGCACCGGCGATGAGCGGGATGTCCTCGCGGCATTCTCGCAGCGAGGGCATGCGCAGCTCGATGACGTTCAACCGGTAGTACAAGTCCTGCCGGAAACGGCCGCCGGCGACGAGCGCCGCGAGGTTGCGGTGCGTCGCCGACGCGATGCGCACGTCGACCGGCTCCTCCTGCGTCGAGCCCACGCGTCGCACCCGCTTTTCCTGGATTGCGCGCAGAAGCTTCACCTGCATCGCCAGAGGCAGCTCCGCGACCTCGTCGAGGAAGAGGCTTCCTCGGTCGGCGGCCTGGAAAAAGCCCTCGCGGTCCTGCTGCGCACCGGTGAAGGCGCCCTTGCGGTAACCGAAAAATTCGCTTTCCATGAGCGATTCGGGGATCGCGCCGCAGTTGACCGGAACGAAGGGTCCGTCGCGGCGCGCACCGAGGGCGTGGATGAGCCGCGCGGCCAGTTCCTTGCCGCTGCCGGATTCGCCGGAGATGTGCACCGGCGCCTGGGTGCGCGCGACGCGGGCGATCAGGTCGCGCGCCGCCCGCAAGGGGGCGCTTTCGCCAAGGAGCACCGGCGCCGCCGAAGGCGCGCTCGCGTCGTCGGGCAGCGCGAGCGCCGAGCGCACGAGCGCGCGCAGCTGCTCCAGCCCCACGGGCTTGGCCACGTAATCGAAAGCCCCCGCCTTGAGCGCCGCGACCGCGTTCTCGGCGCTGCCGTAAGCGGTGATGACAGCGACCGGCACCCTTGCATGCTGCGCCGCGATGCGGCGCACGAGCTCCAGCCCCTCGCCGTCGGGCAAGCGCATGTCGGTCAGGCACAGGTCGTAGCTGCCGGCCTGCAGCCGGGCGAGCGCCTCGGCGAGGCTGCCCACCGCGTCGACCTCCAGACCCATGCGCGCGAGCGTGAGCTCGAGCAGCTCGCGGATGTCGGGCTCGTCGTCGACGACGAGCACGCGGCCGAGCTTTGCTTGGCCTCGCCGCTCCGGCCGGCTCACGGCTGCGCAAGAGGTGCAGAGAGCCGAAAGTGCGCGCCCTTGCCACCGGCCACGTACTCGAGCCAGGCGCCGTTCGCGAGGCACAGCTCGCGCGCAAGGTACAGGCCGAGACCCGTCCCCTTCGGCTCGGTGGTGAAAAAGGGCTCGAAGAGCTTGCCCTGGTCCGCGGGCGGCACGCCGGGGCCGTCGTCCATCACGTTCAATTCTACGCGGCCGTCCCCTTTGCGCGCCTCGATACGGACCGTGCGCGCATGGCGCACCGCGTTGTGCAACAGGTTCCAGAGCACCTGCCGCAGGTGCTCGGGATCGAACTCGATCCACACTTCGGCGTCGGAGGCGAGCGCCTCGAGGCGCTCGGGCGCGAGCCCTTCCACGGCCGCGAACTCCTCGGCGAAGGTGCGCACGAACGCGGCCAGCTCCAGGCGCTGCGCCACGCGGCTGCGGCGCGAAAGCTGCAGCACGTCGCTCACCAGCCGTTCGAGCCGCTGCGCGTTGTCACGGATGATGCGCGTCAGGCGCCACCGATCCGCGCTGCGCTGCTCCTCCTCGAGCAGTTCGGCCGCGTGGCTGATCGCCGACAGGGGATTGCGCACCTCGTGTGCGAGGTTGGCCGTCAGCCGTCCGAGGGCGGCGAGCTTGAGCTGCTGCGCCTGTTCGCGCAGCCTCGTGAGGTCCTCGACGTAGAGCACCGCGTAGTCCTCGCCCCGCACGCCCTCGAGTCGACGCAGGCGCAGGCTGCGCCCCCCGAATTCGAACTCGTGCATCGATCCGTCGGGTCGCCTGCCCGCGAGCCAGTCGGCCGCAAGTCCCGGCACGAGCGTCGCAAGCGGCGTACCGACCGCCAGCCCGAGCAGCCGCCGCGCCTGCGGATTGCACTGCAGCACGCGCCCCTGGCGGTCGGCGACGAGCACCCCGTCGGGCAGGTCGTCGATGACGAGCTGGTTGACACGCATCTGCAGCGCGAGGGCGCGCTCGTGCTCGAGCGCGCGCGATTCGCTCGCAGCCGCCCGCTGCGCGAGCCAGCCGGTCACTCCGGCCGCCGCGAAACAGCCGACCGCAAGGAGCGCAGGGGCGAGATAGCTCGTCTCCGAGACGTCGTGCACGAGCACCCAGTACGTCTGCTCGGCAAGGAGGGCGAGCGTCGCGAGCGCCGCGTAGGCGAGCGAAAGGCGGCGTGGCGCAAGCAGCGCCGCGCCGATGAGCGCGACGACGAGCGTCGCGCCCAGTCCGCTGCGCACGCCGCCGCTTGCGTGCATGAGCAGCGTGATGGCGACGACGTCGGTCGCCGCGTGCGCGCTCAGCTGCAAGTTGAAGCGTTCGCGCCAGGCGCGCGTCCAGGCGTAGAAGCCCACCGCAGCGGCAAGGTACGCGATCGCGACGGTGCCAAAGAGCCGGGGCCGGTGCGCGCCCATCGCCACCGCCTCGAAGCGCATGCCGGCAAAGACGAGGAACACGCCCGCGAGCAGGATGCGGTAGACGCAAAAGTAGCGCAGCGAGGTCCAGAACGCCGCGGGGGCGCCCGGCTCGCGCGCAAAAAGCGTCCCGTAGGTGCCGGCCTGCGCGCTCACCGCCTCGGGCCGAGCCGCCAATGTTCCTCGGAGCAATAGTGCCGCCCTCCGGCCGAGCGCGCCTCCGTCCGCGGCAGGCGCAGGCCGCAGTGTGCGCACTCGACGAGTTCGACCGCCGGCGGCGGTGCACGGCCTTCCGAGGGGCGGCGGCGGCGCGCCGCACCGATCGCGCCGCGTACGATCCACAGCAGCACGAACAGCGCAACAAGGAAGAGAAGGAGGCGTCCCATGACGCCATTATGCTGCGCGTCCCGCTCCGCGTCGCGACAGTAGGGCCCGCGTCGCGACGGTATGATGCCGCCCGGAAGCGTTTCGGCCCCGCATGTCCACCCTCGCGCTCGCCGACCTCCGGTTTCTCGACCTTACGCGCGTACGCGCGGGGCCGGCCTGCGTGCGCCACTTCGCCGACTTCGGTGCCGACGTCATCAAGATCGAAGCGCCCGGACAGGAAGACCTGGGCGGGCCGCGCGACGGACCCGACTTCCAGAACCTGCACCGCGGCAAGCGCTCGCTTACGCTCGACCTGCGCCACCCGCGCGGGCGCGAGGTGTTCGGACGCCTCGTCGAGCGCGCCGACGTCGTCGTCGAAAACTTCCGCCCCGGGGTCAAGCGGCGCCTAGGTTTCGACTACGAGGCGCTCGCCGCTCGCAACCCGCGCATCATCCTCGCGAGCATCTCGGGCTTCGGCGAAGACGGCCCGTACCGCGATCGTCCCGGTTTCGATCAGATCGCGCAGGGCCTCTCGGGCCTGATGTCGGTGACAGGGACGCCGCAGAGCGGACCGTTGCGGGTCGGCTGCGCGGTCGCCGACGTCACCGCGGGGCTCCTCGCCGCGCTCGCCATCCTCACGGCCTTGCACGAGCGGGCGCGCTCTGGGCACGGCCAATGGGTGCAGACGACCCTGCTCCAGGCGGGCATCCATCTGCTCGACTTCCAGGCTGCGCGTTACACCATGTCGGGCGAGGTGCCAGAGCCCCTCGGCAACGATCACCCGACGATGATGCCCACCTCCGCCTACCGCACCGCCGACGGGCACCTCAACCTCGCCGCGACCGGCTCGGCCATGTGGCGACGCCTGTGCGAGGCGCTCGCGCGGCCCGACCTCCTCGAGGACGCGCTTTTCCGCACCGCCGCAGACCGTGCGCGCAACCGAAAACGGCTCAACGAGGAGATCGAGCGGACCCTCGCCACGCAACCGACCGCCCACTGGATCGAGCGGTTGAATCGGGCAGGGGTGCCCTGCGGTCCCATCCTTCGCATCGACGAGGTGTTCGCCGATCCGCAGGTGCGGCATCTGGAGGCCACGGTGACCGTGCCGCATCCGCGCCTCGGGCCGTTGCGGCTGCTCGCCAACCCCTTGCGGCTTTCGCGCACACCGGCGGCGGTGCGCAGCGCAGCTCCCGAAAAGGGTGAGCACACCGACCAAATCCTCGCCGAACTCGGCTACCACCGCGTCGAGATCGACGCGCTGCGCGCCGAAGGGGCGGTCTGATGGCGGAGCTGCGGCTAAGCGTGCAAGGGGCGGTGGGCAACGTGATCGTCTGCAACCCCGAGCGCATGAACGCGCTCACGCTGGAGATGTGGCGCGCCCTGCCCAGACTGCTTGCCGCGCTCGACGCCGACCCGGCGGTGCGCGTCATCGTCTTGCGCGGCGAAGGCGAACGCGCCTTCGCCGCAGGCGCCGACATTTCCGAATTCGACAGCCGGCGCGACGAGGCCCTTGCGCGCGCCGAGTACGACCGCGCGCTGGAGGAGGCCCTCGCCGCTCCCGGCCGCACGTCCAAGCCGGTCGTCGCCTCGATCCGGGGGGTGTGCATGGGCGGCGGGCTGGGGTTGGCCGCGGCCTGCGACCTGCGCATCGCTGCCGACGATGCGCTGTTTCGCATGCCCGCGGCGCGGCTCGGCCTCGGCTACAGCGCAGACGGCGTGCGCCGGTTCCTCACGCTCCTTGGCGCGGCGGCAACGTGCGACCTTTTCTTCACCGCCCGGCGCTTCGACGCGGCCGAGGCGCTTCGGCTCGGCTTCGTCTCGCGCGTCGTGCCGGCGCAGCGGCTCGAGCCGGAGACGGCAGCGCTCTGCGCGCAGATCGCAGAAAACGCGCCCCTCACGATCGCGGCGGTGAAGGCGACGGTACGCGAGCTGCTGCGCGATCCCGAGCAAAGGGACCTCGCGCGCGTTTCCTCCCTGATCGAGGGCTGCTTCCGGAGCGAGGACTATCGCGAGGGCCGGCGCGCCTTCCTCGAGAAGAGAAAACCCGTCTTCCGCGGCCGCTAGCGACCCGCGCGGGTGCTCGCCGTCCGCAGCGGGCGCTTCAATCGACGCCGCCGGGACGGTTCAACCGACGGGCGCGCTCGCCACTTGCAGCGCCTGCGCCGCCTCGCGCAACCGGGCTGCCAGTCCGCCTTCGCGCCGGGCGGGGCTTTCCACGGCGGCGGCAAGCGCTTCTTCGGATGCATAGACGGTGACCGTCGCGCGCGCCCGGGTCACTGCCGTGTAGACGAGCTCGCGCGTCGCGAGCAGGCTCGCACCGGGAGGGAGCACCAAGGCAACGCCGTCGAACTCCGAGCCCTGCGCCCGGTGCACGGTGAGCGCAAGGGCCGTGCGGTGGGCCGGCAGCCGCGCCGCTGCGACCGTGCGCAGGCCCGCAGCCGGGCTGGACAGCCAGAGGCGGTAACTGCCCTGCGCGTCGGCGAGCGCGACGCCGATGTCGCCGTTCCAGAGTCCTTGCGCGTAGTCGTTCTCTTCGATGATCACCGGCCTTCCGCACCACCAGCGGCCCTCCCCGGTCGCGTCCAGTGCCCGCCGCAGCCTGCGCTCGAGCGCATCGCCGAGTATTTCGGCCCCGAGCGGACCGCGCCGCAGGGCGCAAAGCACGCGGTGGCGATCGAGGGCGGCGAGCAGCCGTCCCGCCACTTCGGCCTCGGCGCCTCGGCCACTCGCTCGAGCGGCGCGCACCTCGCTCACGTAGTCGTCATAGCCGGCGGCCAGCGCCGAGACGAGCGCGCGCCAGTCGCCCACGGGATTTAGCGCCCCGTGCGCGCGCAGGATCTCGACGACGGTGAGGCTCTGCCCGGCCCGGATCGCGGCTGCGAGTTTGCCCGGAAGGCTCGCCGGCTCGAAGCGCAGCCCCGCTTCGAGCCGCACGACCTGCTCCCGCAGAGGATTGTCGGCCGCTTGCGCCGCAAGCGTCGCGTAGACCGCACCCGCTTCCACGGCGGCGAGTTGGTCGGGATCGCCGACGAGGACGAGCCTCGAGTCCTCCGCGAGCGCGTCGGCGAGCCGCGCGGCAAGGGCGACGTCGAGCATCGACGCCTCGTCCACGATGACGAGATCTGCGGGGAGGAACCGCCCCGGTCCGTATCGGAAGCGCGCCGCTTCGGGCGCCCACCCGAGCAGCCGGTGCAGCGTCTGGGCAGCGGCCGGCACGCCATCGCTGAAGCCGAGCGCTTTGGCAGCCCTGCCGAGCGCCTCGCCCATGCGCGCGGCTGCCTTGCCGGTCGGGGCCGCGAGGGCGACTCGCAGCGACCTCGCCGCGCAGGCGACGAGCGCGGCGACGGCGGTCGTTTTGCCGGTGCCAGGCCCGCCGCAGAGGACGAGGAGCCCCTCGGCGAGCGCGCGCCGCACCGCCTCGATCTGTTTCGCACCACCCGGATGACCGCCCAGCATGCGCTCGAGCCCCTCGGGTAGCGGCGGAGGCGGCTTCGCACGGCCCGACCCGGCAAGCCGCACGAGCTTACGCGCTAGCCTCTCCTCGTACTCGTAGTAACGCCGCAGATAGAGTCGTCCTGTGGCGTCGAGGACGAGCGGAAGCCCTGCCTCGGCCTCGCCCGCGACGCCGCTTGACTCGAGAAGGGCGCGGTCGATCCCTTCCGCACCGAGGTCCACACAGGTGCGACCCTCGTCGAGCGCGCGCACGAGGCTGCGCACCGCCTTGGCAAGGGCGCGGCGTTGCTCGGCCGCGCCTTGCGGCTGCGCGCGCGCGAGCGCTTCCTCTAGCCCGACGGCGAAGGCATCGAGCTGCGGTGACGATGCTCGGTAAGACCGCTCCAGATCCGGCCCCCGCGGCGAGGTTTTCGAAAACAAGGCGCGAGCTTGCCACGACCGCGGCAGGCGGCGACGCCGCAAGCGCAGGGCACGCCGCCGGCCGCCCCCGGCCTTTCTGCCGCGCTCATTGCGCCCCTCCCGCAGCACCGCCCAGCAGCGCGTCGAGTTCGGCGACCAGTTCCTCCGACGGTCGGTGGAACCACAGACCCGTACCCGGCCACTGCGGCCTCAGGCCGCGCACGAAGACGTAGAGCACGCCACCGAAATGCGCGCCGTAACGGTAGGCCGGTTCGCGGTGGCGCAAGTGCCGGTGTAGCGCTACGGTGTAGAGAAGCTGCTGCAGGAGGTAGCCCTCGGCCTGCATGACCTCGCCGAGCGCCTGCGCTTCGTAGTCGGCCTGCGCGTAGCCGAGGAAGTTCGACTTCCAGTCGAGGATCCACCAGCGGCCGCGGTGGCGAAAGACCAGATCCATGCTTCCCCGCAGGTATCCCTGCAGCGCACCCGCCGCCTCGGGAAACGGCACGCCGCCGCAGGCGAGCAGACGCGCGAGCGCGGTCGCTTCGGCCCGCGGCGCTGCGAGCCAGAAAGCGAATTCGCGCCACATCGCGCGCGCATCGAGCTCGGAGAGGCTTGCGCCGACGGGGTCCAGCCTGACCGTCGAGACCGCACGCAGCATCGCTTCGAGCATCGCGAAATAGACGCGCCGCTCTTTTGCGGGGTGGTATCGCGCGAGCGCCTCTTCGATTGCGCGCGCGTTCGCCTCCGGCTGCGCAAAGTCGGCCGCGGCGAGTACCGCGTGCACGAGCAACCCCGCCTGCGGTCCGCGCTCGAGGCGAAGCACATCGTCCTCGGCGAGCTGCGGCGGGGGATCGGCCGCATCGTGGGCGACCGCCTCGTCTCGGTCGGCCTGCTCGTCGACCGTGACATCCTTGCCGCGCCAAAGCGAGGTGAAGCTCCAGAGCCGCCACGACTCGGCGAGTTCGCGCATCGGACGAAGCGCCCGAAGCCGATCCTCCCCTGCGGACTCGTCGGCCGCGAGCGCAGGCGCAGCGCCTGCCGCGAGCGGCTCGAAGCCGATCGCGCCTGCGGACCCTTCGGCGCAGCCTTCCCATGCCGCCCGGATCTCGTCCTCCGGAGGAGGATTCGCCAGCCAGTCGCGCAGCGCGCCGCTGCCAGCGACGAGCCAGTTGAGCGCGCTCGCGCGGCCCGCGGCCTCGTCCCTGCCGTAGCTCGGGCATCCGGCGACGAGCCACAGCGCATGCTCGGCGCGCGTGAGCGCGACGTAAAGCAAGCGGAGCTCCTCGGCAAAATCTTCCTCCCGGGCGCGGGCTTCGGCTTCAGGCTTGGGTGCGTAGTCGACCACCGCGCCGTCGGCGTCGTGATACTCGAGCGGCTTTGCACCGCCCGCCGACCCGGGCAGGAAGGCAAAGGGGCAGAGCACGACGGGATAGCCGAGGCCCTTGGCCGCGTGCACCGTGACGACTTGGGGCAGCGCCTCGTCCGATTCGAGGCGAAGCTGCGCCGCCTCGGCCCGCACGGGCGGCTCTGCGACCGCCGCCTCCAGGCGGGCGAGCGTGGGCTCGATGCCGCCGGCCTCGCGCGCCGTCGCGTGCACGAGCTCGCCGAGGTGGCGGTAATTCGTGAGCGCCCGCTCGCCGCCCTCCTCGCCGAGCAGCCGTTCGGCGCTCTGGCACTCTGCCAGAATCTGCGCCCAGCAGGCGGCGAATCCGCGCTCCTGCCAGATCGCACGCCAGCGCCGGAAGCGTTCCTTCTGCCGCGCGGCGAGCGCCTCGTCGCCGTCGAGCTGGGCGATCTGCACCGCGTTCCACCCCGCAAGCCGCGTCGCAAGGGCCGCTCGCACGAGTCCATCGTCGGACGGATCGGCTAGCGCCGCGACCACGCAGAGCGCTTCTTTGGCCTCGACGCTTTCGTACACGCTCTCCTGCGAGCGTTGCGCGGCACCGAGGCCGAGCCGCGCGAGTTCCCGCCGCATGAGCTCGCCCTCGGCGTGCCGGCGCACGAGCACCGCGACGTCGCCCGGCGCGAGAGGCCGTGCGCCGAGGCGAAGCGCACCCTTCTCACCGAGCCCGACGAGGCGCGCCACTTCCGCGGCGGCGGCTTGCGCCGCACGGCGGCGTGCATCCGCAAGCGTCGGAGCCTTCCCCTGCGCGCGCTCGAGCCACAGGACGCGCAGCGCCGGGCGCGGCGGAGGTTCGAGCCGCGCGCCCGAGCTCTGCACCGCCTGCGCCTTGCGAAACTGCAACCCCGCCAGCGCGAAGGGGTCCGGGTGGCGCGTAAAGAGCCGGTTGACCGCCGAGACGAGGTCCGGCGAGGAGCGGCGGTTTTCGTCGAGGGTCGCGACGCTGCACGCCCGCTCGCGCGCCGCGAGGTACGTCGGCAGGTCGGCGTTGCGGAAGCGGTAGATCGACTGTTTGGGATCGCCGACGAGGACGAGCGGCGCGCCGCACTGCCCCCAGATGTGCCAAAGCACATCGTATTGGAGCGGATCGGTGTCCTGAAACTCGTCGACGAGAGCGACCGGGTAGCGCGCCCGGATCGACTCGGCAAAGCGCTCGCCGCTCTCTTCGCCGAGCGCGCGGCGCAGTTCCTCGAGCATGTCGTCGAAGGCGAGCACGCGCGCGCGGCGCTTGTCGTCGCGGACCTGAGGAGCCGCCTCGGCGAAGAGTTCGGAAACGAGCCTTGCCCGCAAGGCCGCAAGGCCCTCGCGCGCCGCCTGCGCCTTCGCGCGTAGCCGATCGGCGAGGCGGTAGAACTCGTGCGACCCGTCGAGTGCGGGCGCCTCGGTGCGCAGGAACTCTGCGCGCAGGAAACGGTACGGATCGGGCGCTCCCTCTTTCGCTTCCCGGGGAAAGCGGGCCCAGGGGCCTTCGAGCAGCAGTTCCCATTCGCGCACGCAGGTCTCGATCCAACTCTTGCGGAATACGCGCCCGGGTAGCGGCGCGGGCGGAGCGAGGAGCGGGCCGACGATTTCGCCGCGGCTCGTCGACCAAAGCTCGCGTGCGCGCTCGTAGCAGCGCACGTACGCGTCGAACGCAGCCGGCTCGCCTCCTCCAGTACGGAACTGCGCGAAGGGTTTTGCCAGCCATACCCGCAGCTCGGCGGCGAGGCTCTCGGGAGCGAGCTCTCTTCCGAGGAGCGCGATCGCGTGCGGCGAAAGCGTGCCGCCGGCCACGCGCCTGCGCCAGAAGTCTGCCGCCGCGCGCGCGATCCAGGGCGAATCGTCCTCGACGATGCGGCGGGCGAAAGGTCGGCGCGAGGAAAGAGGCGTTTCGCTCAGCGCCCTCTGGCAGAAGCCGTGGATCGTGTACACCGCCGCTTCGTCGAGCGCGGCCATCGCCCGGCGCAGACGCTCCGCCGCCACCTCGGGCGCAAGCCTCGCCCCCGCGGCGTCCCTCGCATGGCCCTGCTCGATGTGCTGCCGATACGCGGCGACGAATCCCTCCGACTCGCCGCCCGCCTCGCTTTCGAAGGCGCGCGCGAGCCCCACGATCAGCCGCCGCACCCGGCCTTCGAGCTCGGCCGCCGCCGAGCGCGTGTAGGTGACCGCGAGCACCGAACCTGGCTCGAGCCCGTGCTCGGCGATGAAGCGCGCATAGAGCGCAGCGAGGGTCCACGTCTTGCCCGTGCCCGCCGAGGCTTCGACGAGGCTAAACCCTCGGAGGGGATGGGCGAGAACGTCGAGCGGCCGTGCGCTCTGCAAGCTCGGCTTCACCGGTCGCCCCCGGAATCGAGATACGGGCCGTAGACGGCGGAGGCGAGTTCGGCAAAATCGCCCGCGAACGGTTCGGCTATGCCGCGTAGCGCAAGCCGCCACCATCGGTCGACCGCCTCGCCGCGCCTTTCCTCGCACTGCGCGCGCCAGTCCTCGCTGACCTTGCGCAGCGCTTGCTCGCACGGCGTGCCACGGCGCACGTCCTTTGCGTACGCGATCGCGGCGCCCGGCGGCAGGAAGACGAGCCTGCGCAGTCCGAGCGCGTAAAGGCGAAGCAGCCTTTCGAGGCGTTCGCGCGCGCTCTCGAGCGGAGCGTATGCCCCCTCCTCGGCCCCCGCCAACCAGCGCGTGCGCAGCTCCACGCCGACGGGCCTCACGTCGCACAGCGCGAGGTGGTAGACCCACGCTTCGAGCCGCGCAAAGCGCACCGACCCCGAAACGCGCCAGCGCAGCAGCCCTTGCGGCCGCAGTTCACTGAGCGTGTCTTCGAGCCGCAAGCCTTCGCAGTCGAGGACGACGGAAGGCGCAGCGAGCGCGGCCTCCGCGCGCTGCTGCGCAAGGCGCTGCGCGAACCTGCGTAGCGCCCCGAGCCGGCCGCAGAGCTCCACCCGGCCCGTCGTGCCCGGGGGCAGCTCGGGACGCCTGCTCAGCCGCTCGATGAGCATCGCTTCGTCCTCGCCGCGCTCGATCGCCTCGTAGAGAGCGAGGTCGAGGCTGCGCAGCGCCGGGCCCTCGAGGGCGAAAGGTTCCTCGTCCTCGATCCTCGCCCGGCGCGGCTCGAGCTCGATGGCGAGGCGCTCCCGCAGCAAGTGACGCGCAGGGTGGTCCAGGAAGGCGGCGAGCGCTGCCAGCGTCACGGTGCGCGCTTCTGGCGCCCGCTCGGCCAGTTCGCCCTCCAGGAAAGGCAGCCCTTGCGCCCCCTTGCGGCGCGCTTTGGCGAGCGAGCGGGCCGCCGCCGCGTAGCTTTCGTTGTAGCTTCGCAGCCGCGCGCCGTTTTCGAAATGGCGCCGCGAGAAGGGCTGCAGGGGGTGCTCGGTCACGATCTCGCGCCGCAGATAGGCCTCGACCTCGTCGGCCGTCGCCCCCGCGGGAAGCGATGCGCGCGCGACGAAGTCGAGGAGCTCCTCGACGAGGCGCGAAGGGGGCAGCACCGAGCCGTCCCTCTCGCTACGGCCGGTGTAGCTCAGATAGAGCGCATCGCGCGCGCAAAGAAGCGCATCGAGCATCGTGCCCCGCTCGGCCGTGCGCCGCTCGCGGTCGCCGCGGCGCGGAAAGGCCGCGACGAGGTCGAGTTCCGCGCCTCTGCGTCGCGCCGGGAAACGGTCGCGGTCCAGACCGACGAAGCAGACGATGCGCGCAGGCAACGCGCGCAGCTCGCCTGCGCGCACGAAGTTGACCCCGCCCGAGCTTTGCCCCCAGGCCGTGGCCTGCACGAGGCGATCCTCCAGTGCGGCGGCGATGACCGCGAGCGGCACCGCGGCGCCGGCCGGCTGCGCGTCGCGTGCGAGCTCGGCGATCGCCCCGCGCACCGCCTCGGCCTCGGCCAGTTCATCGAGCGCGGGGAGGAAAAACTCGTCGAAGGCGCCCGCGAGCCGCTCGCACCACAGGGGCACCGCCTGCTCGCGGTCCCGCTCTTCCTCGAGCCTGCGCAGGGCGGCAAAGAAGGCATGGAGCCCGCCGAGCACGTAGGCCTCGCGTCCCTCGAGGACGTCCCAGGGAACGGCCCCACCGAGCGCGGCCCCGTTCGGCGCGGCATAAGCGAGAAAAAGGCGCTCGAGCGCATGGCCGAGGTCGTGCCGGCCGCTCGCGGTAATCTGCCTGCGCGCAGCCCAGGCCGAATCGAGTCCCCAGCGGAATCCGGCTGCCCGGAGCAGTCGCTGCGCGCGCTCGAGCGCTTCGCCCTCCAGAGCGAAGCGCCGCGCGATGGCCCCGGTGCGCAGCAGCTCCCAGACCGCGCTCGCCTCGAAGCGCCCCTCGACCAGACGGAGCAGGCGCAGAAACGCGCTCGCCAGGCCGGATGTTTGCACCGCGACCCCCTGCAGCGCGTAGGGAATGCGCCGATTGCCGGTGGCTGCGCCGAAGACGGCGTGCACATAGGGTGCGGTCTCCTCCAGATCCGGGACGAGGACGAGGACGTCCGCGGGCTGCAGGCGTGCATCCGCTTCGAAGCGCGAGCGCAGCCAGTCGTGCAGCACCTCGATCTCGCGCTGGCGGCTCGTGCAGACCTGCACGGCGAGGCTTCCGGCAACCGGCACTGCCGCGGCGCTGCCCGGCGCGACCGGCTCGGCCTCGAGGATCGTGCGTTGGAGCCAGCCAAGAAGCGTTGCCGGCTCGGGCGTGCTCCAGTGCTCCTCGAAGTCCCCGTCGGTCGCCTCGAGCGCGAGCTCGACCCATTCCTTCGCCTGGCGCCCCCAGTCGGCGAGCAGCGCATGCCGCGTCTCGACCAGCGCGGCACCCGGACGCCGCCAGCGCGCGCGCTGCTTTTCGGTTGCGAGGTCGAGCCAGTATTCGCGGCACGGGTTCAGCAGGTAGACGTCGATCTCGGCCCAGCGGGATAGGCGTGCCAGCAGTTCCACGTAGAGCGGCGCAAGTTCGCGCAGGCCGAAGACGACGAGGGCTCGCGGCAGAAAGCGCTTGCGCTTCGCATCCTCCATTTCCTCGAGCGCCTCGAGTGCGACCTGGCCCGGATGGCGCCTCGCGAGCCCACTTTCGCGCATCAACCGACGAAACAGCTCCGCGAGCCACGCTTCGTCCTCGCGCTGCGCCGCGCTCGCCTGCTCCGGCAAGGCGGGCTTGCCCTCGAGCCAGCGCCCGAGCCAGTCCTGCCGGTAGGTGACGAGATCGTCGAGCGCGCGTGCCGCCTCGCGCGCGAGCTCGTAGCGCATGAGCGGATCGGCCGCCTCCAGGTAGGCGTGCAGCCTGCGGTGCTCCGCCGGCAGCCTCGGCAGCCAGGCGAGCACCCGCCAGACGAGCCGTGCCGCCGCGAACGGCGATTGCTCCTGCGGGGCGCCGGTCACGCGCCCGATCAGCCGCCACAGCCAGCGCGCCGGCGTGTCGAGTTCCAGAGCCGCGGCCACGCCGTGGCGCTCGGCGTAGCGCCGCAGGAACCAGCGCGCGACCGAAGCCTGCGGCACGAGCACCGTGCGCGGCTCGAGGGGCGACGCCTCGATACGGGCTGTGCGCTCGAGCGCGAGTGCAGCGAGTGTTTCCGGATCGTTCGAGAAGTGCAGCCGCAGGCGCTGCACCATGGCGCGATCCTAATTCTGAATCCGTGGCCGTTCAAGCCGAAACCTCTCCTGCGAGCATCCGGCATGAAATTTCAGCCTGACGGCCGCTTGTTTTTGACGGCCGACGTTCGTTTCCGGGGCGGCGGGATGCCTTTCGTGCCCGAAAGTCGGCGCTGGCGGGACGGCGTTACCTCGTTTTCCTGCTCCAGGGCGAGTCGTTCCCTCCCTTACGCCTGGAATCGGATTGTTCGTCGGGAATCTCCGTGAAGCCGCCCTCATGGCGAGGCCGCGCGCAGCAACCGGTCTTGCAGCGCCACGAACACCCTGACATGGCCGGCGAAGTTGCGACCGAAGTCGAGCACCAGGCTTCTGGCGTGTTCGACGAACTTCGCCGCCCGGTACGTGATCTCCTGAAGGACGGTCTTCAGCCTTCTCCTCTTGGCTGGATGCCGGATCGGCGCAATCTCGCCGCTCAAGCCCAACTGCCCGATCAGGCGCAGGCAGTTGTAGGCAAAGGCTCCCAGCGCCAAAATGGCATCGTTGGGGGCGAACTTGCCCGAGGGCAGACGCACCAGATCGAGGTCGGTCTTGATCTCCGCGTGGAACTGCTCATGCGTGCCGCGATAGCGGTCGCGCTCGGTCACCTCGCTTGCCGGCAGCGCCAGGCTGGTCCACCCGCCTTGCAGTCCGGCTTTCGGCACCAACAGATGCTGGCCCCGCTTGTCGATGGTGCGTTCGGTGGCTTCGACGATGAGCCGGAAGCTGCGCTTCGCCCTGCGCCAGGCGCGCTCCACGGCCAGATCAAGCAGCGCCACCCGCTTGCCCGGACGCACTTCCCTGAAGGCGCCGGCTTCCCCGGCCCGGGCCACCCGGTCGGCCCTGGCCTGTTTCCTAGGGTTCCACTTGCAGAGGAATTCGAGCACGCGCCCCTCAAGTGCCCAGGCATCCCGTTCTGCTGCCTTGGCAAACAGCAGTCGTGCACTGTCAGAGCTGCTGTCTTCGACCCTCAGTACGGCTTGATCCGGCTTGACCAGTCGCTTGACCCGAGGAAATGTCCGTTCGCAGAAGTACTCGGTCTCCAGCGCCGGATGATGGGTGCCGGCGCGCAGTTCCAGTCCGACATTCCAGCCTTCGTTGCCCAGGTAACCGGCAATGGGGCAGTAGCCATCGACACTCTGGTAGGTGCGGCCGATGTCTTCTTTCTTCGTG
>OGCL01000575.1_pt1 | contig 38542 bp, 30 predicted proteins | sample 1570041 | NCBI WGS metagenome assembly OGCL01 (sample SAMN06266162, study PRJEB24511) | hot springs metagenome | isolation source: Hot spring water | place: South Africa: Limpopo | collected 2015-06-22 | reverse complement strand
GCCCGGCCCTGGGGGCGCCCAAATCCGCTCCGAAATCGCCTCGCCATCCTCACGTGTCCTCATGGAAAATTCGGGTTCATTGTACGTTCAGGCGCCATTAAAACCCCGCTCTCAGACAATCCAATTCCAGACCTCATGAACAAATCTGCCCTCATCACCGGCATCACCGGCCAGGACGGCGCCTATCTCGCCCAACTCCTTCTGTCCAAGGGATACGCCGTATACGGCCTGATCGCCCGGCGCGGCAGCGACACCTTGTGGCGCCTGCGCGAGCTCGGCATTCTCGATGCCGTGCAGCTTTTGAATGGCGACCTGACCGATGTGACTTCATTGATCCGGGCCATGGAAGCCTCGCAGGCGGACGAGGTGTACAACCTGGGCGCGCAGAGCTTTGTCGCTACGTCCTGGGAGCAGCCGATCCTGACCACGCAGGTGACGGGGGTTTCGGTGGTGAACATGCTGGAGGCGGTGCGCATCGTCAACCCCCGCGCCCGTTTCTACCAGGCTTCGACCAGCGAGATGTTCGGTTTGATCCAGGCCGAGCGGCAGGACGAGAAGACGCCGTTCTATCCGCGCAGCCCCTATGGGGTGGCGAAGCTGATGGGGCACTGGATGACGGTGAATTATCGCGAGAGTTTCGGTCTGCATGCGTCCAGCGGCATTCTGTTCAACCATGAGTCGCCCTTGCGGGGGCTGGAGTTCGTGACCCGCAAGGTGAGCGACGCGGTGGCGCGCATCAAGCTGGGTCGGCAGAAGGAATTGCGCCTGGGCAACATCGATGCGAAGCGGGACTGGGGCTTCGCGGGGGATTATGTGGAGGCGATGTGGCGCATGCTGCAGCAGGATGCGCCGGATGATTATGTGATCGCCACCGGCCGGACGACGACGGTGCGCGATATGTGCCGGATTGCCTTCGAATACGTGGGCCTGGAGACGGAGGCGCATCTGGTGATCGACCCGAAGTTCTTCCGCCCGGCGGAGGTGGATGTGTTGTTGGGGAACCCGGCCAAGGCGGAACGCAAGCTGGGTTGGAAGGCGACGACTTCGCTGGAGACGATGATCCGGAGGATGGTGGATGCGGATCTGGAGCGCGTGGCGCGGGAAGCCCGGACATGCTAATCCCGGTGGTGCTTTCCGGGGGGGCGGGCACGCGCCTCTGGCCGGTGTCGCGCGAGGGCCATCCCAAGCCGTTCATGCGCTTGCCGGACGGGCAGTCCCTGCTGGCGAAGACCTACCAGCGGGCGCGTGCGTTGAGCCCGGAGGCGGAGATTCTCACCCTCACCCACCGGGATTTCTATTTTGGCAGCCGGGATGAGCTGAACCGGGTGGCGCCAGGCGCGGCGGCCTGTTTCATGCTCGAGCCGTTTGGCCGCAACACGGCGGCGGCGCTGGCGCTGGGGGCGTTTTACCTGTTGGAGCGGTTCGGCGATGCGGCGCTGATGCTGGCCTTGCCGGCAGATCATCTGATCGAGGACCTGAACGCATTGGCGCTGGCGACGCGGGATGCGGCCCGTCTGGCCCGGCAAGGCCATCTGGTGACCTTCGGGGTGGCGCCGAGCCAGGCCGAGACCGGGTTCGGGTATATCGAGAAGGGGGAGGCGATCGCCGGCTCGACCGGGTTCACGGTCCGGCGCTTCGTGGAGAAGCCGGATGCCGCCACGGCGGCGGCGTATCTCGCGGGTGGGCGGCATTTGTGGAATTCGGGCATGTTGTGCTGCGCGGCAGGGGCCTTGCTGGATGGACTGCGCCTGCATGCGCCCGAGCTGCTGGATGCGGCGCAGGCCTGCTGGCAGGCTTCGCGCGCGCACGACAGCCGCTACGCGAATTCGCACATGATCGAGGTCGACGCGGAGTCGCTGGCGGCGCTGCCCGACATCTCGATCGACTATGCGCTGCTGGAGCGCTCGGACAAAAGCGCGGTGATTCCGGCCCGCTTCGACTGGAACGACATCGGTTCATGGAACGCGGTGGCGGGTCTGTTCGCGCCCGATGGCGAGGGCAACCGCGTTGTCGGCGACGAGGTCTTGCTGGTGGATGCGCACCACAACTTCATCCAGGCGGAAAGCCGGGTGGTGGCCGCCGTGGGCGTGGATGACCTGTACATCGTCGATACCGCCGATGCGCTGCTGGTGGCGCACCGCGACGCGGCGCAACAGGTGCGCGAGGTGGCGCGGCGATTGAAGGACATGGCGCACGAGTCCTACCGGCTGCACCGCACGGTGTTGCGTCCCTGGGGAACCTATACAGTGCTGGAGGAGGGCGAGGGCTTCAAGATCAAGCGCATCGAGGTGCGCCCCGGCGGCTGCCTTTCCTTGCAGAAGCATCATCACCGCAGCGAGCACTGGATCGTGGTGAGCGGGATCGCGGAGGTGAGCAGCGGCGAGCAGACCTTCCTGGTGAACACCAACGAGTCGACTTTCATCCCCGCCGGGCATCCGCATCGCTTGAAGAATCCGGGCGTGCTCGATCTGGTGATGATCGAGGTGCAGAGCGGGAATTATCTGGGCGAGGACGATATCGTGCGTCTGGAGGATGACTATGGCCGGGTTCGGGCCGGCTGAAGTTGGCATCGCTCAAGGCCCGACCGTATGCGCGCCCTGATTACCGGCCTCAAGGGTTTCACCGGCCGCTATCAGGCCCGCGAACTGGAGCGGCATGGGCATGAGGTGGTTGGCCTGCGGGCCGATTTGACCGATGCCGCGGGCCTGGCGCTGGAAATGCAGGCGCTGCGGCCTGAGTGGGTGGTCCATCTGGCCGGCATCTCTTTCGTCGGACACGGCGAGGCGAACGATTTCTATCGGGTGAACCTGGTGGGCACGCGCAACTTGCTGGCGGCGTTGGCGGACTGCGGCAGGCGGCCCGCCTGTGTGTTGCTGGCAAGCAGCGCGAATGTGTATGGCCATGCCATCGAAGGGGCGTTGACGGAGACCACGCCCCCCAATCCGGCCAACGACTATGCCGTAAGCAAGCTGGCGATGGAGCAGATGGCGCGGTTGTGGCTGGACAGGCTGCCGATCGTGATCGCACGGCCGTTCAATTACACGGGGGCGGGACAGAGCGAGGCCTTTCTTTTGCCCAAGATCGTGGCGCATTTCAAACGTCGGGCCGCAGCGATCGAACTCGGAAACCTGGATGTATGGCGCGATTTTTCGGATGTCCGGGCCGTGGTCCGGGCCTACCGTCGCCTGCTGGAGGTCTGCCCTGCGGGGGATACGGTGAACGTATGCTCGGGCCGAACGCATTCCCTGCGCGAGGCGTTGGCATTGTGCGAGCGCATCAGCGGACACCGCCTAACGGTGCGGGTGAACCCGGCTTTCGTGCGGGCCAATGAGGTGAAAAGCCTGCGCGGCGATCCGGGCCGCTTGCTCGATTTGATTGGCGAATGGGATACCCCGCCCCTAGAAGAGACTCTGCGGTGGATGCTGAGCGAGAACCCGGCTTGAAGATCATCCTGTCGGCCGATGCGGTGAAATATCCCTTGACCGGGATCGGCCGCTACACCCTGGAGCTGGCCTCGCAGCTGGCCGCGCACAGCGAAATCACGTCGCTGCGTTTTTTGCGCGGCACGCGCCTTTCCTCTTCGCTGTCGTCTCCCGGACAGACGCCCTCCGCCTTCTCTGGCATCCGTTCCCGCCTGCTGAAAAACCCGCTCACCGTGAAGACCTATCAGTGGCTTGCGCCTCGGCTCAAGGCACGGGCGCTGCGCGGTTGCGAGGACCATGTATTCCACGGCCCGAACTTTTATCTGCCGCCGTTCGGGGGGCGCAGCGTCGTGACCATACACGACCTTTCGGTCTATGACTGGGCGCACTGCCACCCCCCCGAGCGTGTGCGCTATCTGCGCAAGGAGATCGAACGCTCCTTGCTGCAGGCCTCGTTGTTGATCACCGATTCCGAGTTTACCCGGCATGAGCTGGCCGCCCGCTTCGGTTGGCCGATCGAGAACATCCGGGCGGTGCCCTTGGCCAGTTCGGACGATTTTCATCCCCGGCAACCGGAGGCGCTCGATGTGTTGCGCAGCCGGTATGGCTTGACGCCCGGGGGATATGCATTGTTCGTGGGCACCGTCGAACCGAGAAAGAACATTTCCCGGCTGCTGGCGGCCTACCAGCGCCTTCCCGAATCAGCCCGGAGACGCTGGCCATTGATCCTGGCCGGCCACGAAGGCTGGAACAGCGAGGATCTCCATGCCCGGATCCGGCAGGCCGAGGCGGGCGGCTGGGTTCGATACCTTGGGTTCGTCGCGGCGCAGGATTTGCCCCTGATTTACGCCGGCGCCCGCCTGTTCGTTTTTCCATCCTTGTATGAGGGGTTCGGCTTGCCGGTCCTCGAGGCGATGGCCTCGGGCATCCCCGTGGTGTGCTCGAACAGCGCCTCACTGCCCGAAATTGCAGGTCATGCGGCGGCGATGTGCGATGCCTCCGATATCGATGCATTGACCCGCTGGATCGAGCAGGGCCTGGTGGATGAGGACTGGCGCGCCAGGGCGAGGGAATGCGGGCTGGCGAAGGCGGGCGAGTTCAGCTGGCGGCGCTGCGCCACGGAAACGGCAGCGGCCTACAGGGATGCGAGGGCGGGGGCGTGAAGGTTTTGCATGTCTATCGTACCTATTTCCCGGATCCGCCCGGCGGCTTGCAGGAGGCCATCCGGCAGATTTGCCTGTCGACCCAGAGGCATGGGGTCGAAAACACGGTTTTCACCCTGTCCCCCAGCCCGGTTCCTAGGGTGCTGGAACGCCCGGAGGCCCGGGTGATCCGCCATCGATCGTGGGCGGCGCCCGCCTCTTGCGATCTGGGCGACCCTTCGGCATTCGGCGTCTTTCGCAAACTGGCTCGTGAAGCGGATGTCGTGCATTACCTGTTTCCCTGGCCGTTCGCGGATCTTTTGCATCACCTGGCCAATCCGGGTACCCCGGCCGTACTGACCTATGTTTCCGATATCGTTCGCCAACGCTGGCTCGGGAGGCTGTATTCGCCGCTGATGCACAAGACCCTGGCGGACATGCGCTGGATCGTGGCCAATGCCCCGGCCTACGCGCAGACGAGCCCAGTCCTGGCAACACCGGAAGTGACACGCAAGCTGCGCATCATTCCATTGGGGATTTGCGGGGACAGCGGTCCCACCGAACAAGACGATGGTGTGCTGAACGCGCACGGACTCGACACCGGCGCACCGTTTGTGTTGTTCCTCGGCGTGTTACGGTACTACAAGGGCTTGCACACCCTGATCGAGGCCGCGGCATCGGTGCAAGGACGCATCGTCATCGCCGGCGAAGGGCCCGGGGGACCGGCGTTACGCGAGCAGGTCAAACGGCTTGGACTGGAGAATGTGCGTTTCACAGGCGCGTTGAGCGAGGCCGGGAAACGCTCCCTGCTGAAACATTGCCGCGCATTGGTGCTGCCCTCGCATCTGCGCTCCGAGGCCTACGGGATGGTGCTGGTCGAGGCGGCGATGTTTGGTAAGCCGATGATTTCATGCGAGATCGGCACAGGGACCTCATTTGTGAACCGGGATGGCGAGACGGGCTTTGTGGTCCCCGCGGAAGACCCGACGGCGCTGGCTGGCGCCATGAACCGTTTGCTGGCCGACGCGGCCGAGGCACAGCGGCTTGGCCTTGCCGCAAGAGAACGTTATGCGCGGCTGTTTTCCGGCGAGGCGCTGGGGGCCGCGTATGCCGGACTGTTCCGTGACGCGGTGTGAACACCGTGCGGCCTTTCGGTAAAACAATGTCGCCCGCGCGGCGCCTCTATCTGTTTGACAAGGCGTTTGACAAGGCCAGTCCGACGGTCGGGCGTCCGGTGACCGGCAGCGCCTGCGCGTCGTTCTTTTCCACCAGCCAGCCATTCACTTCCTCGATGTCGGACTCTTCCAGCAAGCCCGCCGCGGTCTTGAGTTTCATCCGGCTGATCAGGTAGTCGTAGCGGGCCTTGAGCAGGTCGCGCTTGGCGGTGTAAAGCAACTGTTGCTGGTTGAGGATGTCGACGCTGGTGCGCACGCCGGCCTTGAAGCCCTTTTCCATCGAATACAGCGCGAGTTCGTGCGATTTAAGCGCCTGTTCGAGGGCGCCGACCTGGGCGACGCCGTTGACGACGTTGAGGTATTCCTGGCGGGTCTGTTGCGCCACCTGGCGGCGCGCGGCCTCGAGCTGACTGCGGGCGCTGTCGAGCAGGGCCAGGGTCTGGCGGCCGCGCGATTCGATCTGGCCGCCCTGATAGAGGGGCAGGTTGAAGCGCAGGCCGATCTCGGCGACCTCGTTGCGGGTGTCGAGGGTGGTGTAGCCGGGGTCGCGGTCGCGGCGCAGGCCAGCGACGAGATCGAGGGTGGGGTGGTGACCGGCGCGGGCCTTGGCGAGTTCCTGCTGGGCGATCTCCAGGCGGGCCTGTTGGAATCGCACGACGGGATTGCGCTCGAGGGCGAATTCGATCCAGTCTTCCAGACGCTCGGGGTCGGGACGCTGCAGGGGCATGCCGCTGCCGAGGGGAAGCAGGGTTTTCGGCAGGCGGCCGGTGATTTCGTTCAGGCCGTGCAGGCGCACTTCGAGGGTGTTGACGGCGGCGATCTCCTGCGCTCGCACGCTGTCGAGCCGGGCCTGGGCCTCGTTGACCTCAGTGACGGTGCCGTAGCCGGATTCGTACAGGCGTTTCGCCTGGGCGAGCTGGGCCTCGATGGCGGTCTTCTGCTCGGCGATGAGGCGGAGGTTGTCCCGGGCGAGCAGGGCGTCGAAATAGGCCTGGACGAGCTTCAGTGCGAGGTCGTTGCCGGCGTATGCGAAACGGGCCTCGGCTTCGCGGATCTGGGCCCGGGCCTGGTCAAGCTGGGCCCAGAGCTGGCGGCGGTAGAGGGGCTGGTTGAGGGTGAGACCGTAGCTCGAGCTGGTGAATTCGTAGCGGGTTTCGCGCCGGTTGCCGAAAATTCCGACGGTATCGTTATCCACCTGGGTGCGCGTGGCGCCGGCATTGAGTCCTAGGTTGGGCAAAAGCTGCCCGCGCGCTTGAGGCAAGAGTTCGCGGGCGGCGGCGAGGTCGGCTCGGGCGGCAGCGTAGCCCGGGTTGTTGGCAAGCGCGTCGCGGTACAGGGTGAGCAGGTCTGCGGCGTGGATCGCTGGGGCGAGGCTTAAGGCAAGGAGCGCCAGACCCAGCCGGCGACGCATCGATTGGGTGAGTTTCGGCGGCATCAGATTTCTTTCAGCGCGCTGGCGATGCGCGAGGTGAGGGGGTTGACGAGGTATTGCAGGAGGGTGCGTTCGCCGGTCTTGATGACCACGTCGGCGGGCATGCCGGGGTGGATGGGGTGCTGGGTGCGGATCAGGGTTTCCAGCCCTTCCTTGGAGACCTGGATCCGGCCAAGGAAGTAGGGCATGCCGGTCTGCGGTTCGACCAGGCGGTCGGCGGACACGGTGATCAGCGTGCCGGCGATGGGCGCGATCATGGCGCCCTTGACGGTGGCGAAACGGATGTCGGCTTCGAGACCGGGATGCACCTTCTCGATCAGGTTGGTGGGGATGTGCACTTCGACCAGCATGGATTCGCCCTCCGGAACGATCTCCATCAGGGTCTGGCCGGGTTGGACGACGCCGCCGACGGTGAACACGTTGAGGCCGACCACGGTGCCGTCGACCGGGGCGCGCAACACAGCCCGGTCGAGTTCCTCGCGCAGGGCGGTGACGCGGTCGCGGTTGTTTTCCACGTCCTTCTGCACCTCGCTCAGGCGCTGCTGCACCTCCTGCTGGAAGTCTTGGCGGATGGCGACCATGCGCAGCTGGATCTCGGCGATGCCGTTGCGGGTGCGGGCGATGTTGGCCAGATCGCTGGCGCGGCTGCCGGACAGGTCGGCGAGCATGCGTTCGATCTCCATCAGCCGCACCTTGGGCAGGAAGCCTTCGCGCGCCAGTTCGCGCATCGATTTCAGTTCGCTTTCGAGCAACTCGATCTGGCGTTGCTTGCCGGCCTGCAGGGCCTCCATGCCGGCGATCTGCTCCTTTAGGCCCTTGTGATTCTCTTCCAGGATGCGGATCTGGCTGAGGAGCGCATCGCGCCGGGTGCGGAACAGGGCTTCCTGGATGCGCATGGCCTCGCGGGCGCGGGGGTCCTCGCTTTGCACAAGCGATTCGGGGAAGCGGAGGGCGGTCGCGCCGGACTGCTCGGCCAAGAGGCGCGCTTCCTGGGCGAGCGCCGACCACCATTGCGCGAGCGTGATGTCGAGCTGGGCGCGGGCCTCGATGTCGTTGAGCGCGATGAGCGCGTCGCCGGCCCGGACCACGCTGCCTTCCTGGACCCGGATCTCCTTGACGATGCCGCCGCGCAGGTGCTGGACGGCCTTGCGCTTGCTTTCCACGTTGACCACGCCGGGGGCCGGCACGCCTTCGTCGAGCGGGGCGAACGCGGCCCACAGGACGAAACCGCCGAAGCCGGCCAGGAGGGCGATGATGCCCCAGCGCGCGGCGGCGCGGCTGTCGGTGCGCAGGGGCGGGGCGTTGCCGGTGGCGCCGGCCTCGGTCTCGCATCCGGTCTCGTCATCGAAGGTGGCATGGCGCCAGCCGGCCTGGAAGCGGGCGGCGAGGGATTGTTTGAGCTTGGCGAACATGTTAGGCGGCTCCTTGAGCGGCGGACGGCATCGGGGTCAGGGCGACGGGACGCTGGACGGCCTGTTGCTGGCGTTGCGCCAGGGCGGCAAGCACTTCGTCGCGGGGGCCGAACAGCTGCACGGCGCCGTCGACCAGCAGCAACAGCTTGTCGACGGCGGAGAGTATGCTGGTGCGATGGGTGATGAGCACGACCGTGCGGCCCGCCTGCTTGAGGCCGCGCACGGTCTGAACCAGGGCCGCCTCGCCGGTGTCGTCGAGGTTCGAATTGGGCTCGTCGAGCACGATCAGGACCGGGTTGCCATAGAGCGCGCGGGCAAGCCCGATGCGCTGGCGCTGGCCACCGGAGAGCACGCTCCCGCCATCGCCGATGGGCGTGTCATAGCCCTTGGGAAAGCGCAGGATCATTTCGTGCACGCCGGCCTGGCGGGCGGCCTCGACCACGTTTTCCGAATCGATCTCGCCGAAGCGGGCGATGTTTTCGGCGATGGTGCCGTCGAACAGTTCGATGTCCTGCGGCAGATAGCCGATGTGCGGCCCCAGCTCGGCCTTGTTCCAGGAATAGACGTCGGCGCCGTCGAGCCTCACCTTGCCGCTCAGGGCCGGCCACACGCCGACCAGCAAGCGGGCCAGGGTGGATTTTCCGGAGGCGCTGGGGCCGATGATGCCAACGATCTCGCCGGGCTGGAGGGTGAAGTTGATCCCCTTGAGGATGGGCGCCTGGCTGCCCGGCGCGGCGGCGACCAGCTGCTCAACGCTGACCTGGCCCTTGGGCGACGGCAGGCGCATGCCGGGCTTGCGGGCCGGGAAGTCGGTGAGCATCTGGTCGAGGCGGTGGTATGCGGCGCGCGCGCCGATCAGCTGCTTCCAGGTGCTGATGGCCAGCTGCACCGGGGCGAGCGCACGACCCATGAGGATGGACGCGGCGATCATTGCGCCCGGGGTGATGGTGCCGTCGATGGCCAGCCAGCCGCCCACGCCGAGGATCAGGGATTGCAGGGCGGTGGTCGTGGCCTTGGTCACGGCGGTGATGCGGCCGGCGCGCTCGCTGGCCTGGGCCTGCAGGGCGAGCATGTTCTTCTGGCGGCCGAACCAGCGGGTGATGAGATTGTCGAGCATGCCCATGGCCTCGATCACCTCGGCATTGCGCAGGTTGTTGTTGGCGAACTGGCTGCTGGCGGCGGCGTGGGTATTGGCCTCGGCGAGCGGCTTGCGGGTCACCGCTTCGGTCAGCCAGGCCAGGGAGAACAGGAGGATGGCGCCGACCAGCGACAAAAGGCCGAGCAAGGGGTGCAGGAAGGCGATGACGACGATGAAGATCGGCGTCCAGGGCGCATCGAAGAACGCGAACAGGCCGTTGCCGGTGAGGAACTGGCGCACGTTGGTCAGATCGGACAGTGCCTGGCCGGGATTGCCGCGCCCAAGTTTGAGCCTGTGCTCGAAGGCGGCGGTGAACACCCGGCTGTTGAGGTCCATGTCGAGCTTGGTCGATACCCGCACCAGCACCAGGGAGCGAGCCGCCTCGAGAATGCCCATCAGGACGTAGAAGCCAAGCACGATGGCGGTGATCACCCAGAGGGTGGTCTCGTTGCGGCTCATCAGCACCCGGTCATAGATCTGCAGCATGTAGATGGCCGGGATCAGCAGGATGAGGTTGATGAAGAAGCTGAATACGCCGACGGTGAGGAATGCATTGCGGAAGGAAAGCAGGATGGTTTCCAGCTCCTTGCGCGGTGCGAGTGCGTTTTTCATGGGGGGGTCTCGGTGGGTTTGTGGCTTGAACGGTTGGAATACGAGTACGGTGGCCAGCGGATCAGGTCAATGCCGTCTCCCGGGGCATGGGCTGGGCGGGTTCGGATTCGGGCGGCAACGCCAACAGGTATTCGGGCAAATGTTCGCTTTCCTCGGTCTGCGCCATCGCCCCGGCGGCGGGGTCGAACCAGAATTGCAGACGATACTGACCGAACTGCTGAAAGAGCACGATCTCGCGCAGCCGGGCCTGGCGGAACGGCTGCATCTGCGCCGCATCGAGGTCGAGCCGGAAGCGCATGCGGCCATCGAGGGTATACATGGACAACTGGCCCGGCTTCAGGGTGAGGGTGTGACGATCGAAATAGACCGGTGCGCTGGCCTGGAATTGCAGCCTCGGGATGGGAAGATCGCCGCGCCGCGCCAGGTTCCACGGACTGTGCGGGTGGTTGAGGATGAGACGGTAGCTGCGGCACACCGAATAGATGGCATTGCACACCATCTGCGAACCGATCTGGGGAAAACGCTGCCGCATCTCGTGATAGGTGAGGTGATGCAGGGCGACCCGGTTCCAGCAGCGGTTGGCCTGGGCCACCGGGGCAATGGTGTTGCATACCTCGGCAAAGGCCGCCTGCAGGGCCTCAAGCTGGGCAAATTGCTGCGGCGCGGTATTGAGCGGGATGACGAGGGGCGAATTCATGCAGGCATCATAACACATCCTATATGAAAAACCATATATGAATTTTTTGGGCGAAACCACGCCGACAAGTTGCAGAAAAACCACACTCCACGCCGGCCCGGCGCCAGTCTTCGCGAGTGGATGGGGGCGCAGGCTCGGCGACACAGAACAGGCGCGCATCCAGCGGTTCTCCGGGCGTCGAGGCACGCTGCAGCAAGTAGGCCCGTTCGAGCACGGGCGGGTGAGATAACCGCGCCGGCGTATCTGGGGCGCCGAATCGGTGTCCATATTCGGCCGCCGCCTGTGAGTGCAGTAGGCGTTAACAGGCTGTTGAAAAACGTCGCGCGGAGGGCCCGATGCAAGGCAGCACGGAGCGCTTCGACCGAGATAACGAGCGCAGCGCGTTTCAGCGCAGGCCAACCTTCAGGTTGTGCCGGAGCCCCATCTCCAATCGATCGGCGAGGGGGCGCAAACGAAGTTTTGGCTTGCGCTGAAACTTCGTTTGGCGAAGGCTCGCATCGGCGCAGCCGATTGAGCTGCGCGGCCGGAGACAACACCGCGCAACACAGCCGATGACCCACCGCAGTCGCTTTTCAACCGCCCGGTAATGCGCTATCGTAAGGGCTGGCATCGATCGAGCAGACTGCCCGGAAGGCGATACCAAGGTGCTTTGCAAACATGCCCTTGCACCGGGAGGAAGAGTGCGAACTGGGGAGTACAGGATGCGTGACTCTGGATGGATTGGGATGGCGATTGCTCTAGCGACTTTGGCGGCTTGCGCGCACAGCGGACCCACTCCCCGGAGCGACGCCGAAGTGGTTTTGCGCTATCGCCAGGCCACCGTCGCGGACGCCCCCGCCCTGCTTATGCGCTTGCGTGAAGCAAGCGGGGCGGAGGTCCACTTCATCCGCGGGATATCTCCAACCGAGGCTGCGTACCGTATACCTTGCCAAGCCGCCGATGCGGCTTGCGCACACGCCATCGCCGCATTGCAAGCGCTGCCAGAGGTCGCCGAGGTCGTGCCCGATCGGCGCCGGAGGATTCGCCCATGAGTCGCCCCAGGATTGAGCTGCCGCCCGGTCCTTCTTTCATGGAAACACTGAAGTGCGCCTCGAATAACCTGCTGCGCGCCCCGATGGCTGCGTTGCGCGGTGTTGGCTCCGTGCGCTTTGCGCTGTATCCCGCGCGCGGCTTTATTCAGCGTTTCCTGATTGTGCGCTTGCGTACCATCGCCTGGCGGGCGGTATGCATGCTGGCCGGGGGGCTGGCTGTGCTCGCCACCGCATCCGCGTCGAGCATGCCCGTGCCGGCGGACGAGGCGCGGGTGATCGTGCGGTTCCACGCCGACCCCGCCGGGCGCAAGCAGGTGCAGTCCACCGAGCGCGCGCGCGCATTGTCGAACCGGCTGGGCCTGAATCTCGCAACGGTGAGCGAACCCGCGCCCGGGGTGGTGGTGTTGCGCGCCCAGGGCTTGGCGGCAGACGCCTTGGCGCAGCGGCTTGCGACGCTGGACGAAGTCGCCTACGCCCAGCCGGACCGGCGCAAGCGAGTGCGTTCGACACCTAACGATCCGCTCCTGCCGCGTCAGTGGTATCTGCATGCGGCGGAACCGTCGGCCAGTCGGGTCGTTGCCGCCTGGACCCGCTTGCCCGCGAGCGCTGGCCCGGTGGTGGCGGTGATCGATACCGGCGTCCGCCCGGAGCATGAGGATCTGCTCGGGCGCCTGTTGCCAGGGTATGACTTCGTTTCCGACCCGCGCGCCGGCAACGATGGCGACGGCCGTGACAACGACCCGACCGACCCGGGCGACTTCGTCACCCAGCAGGATCTGCGCGATCCGTTCTTCGCCGGTTGCGCGCGCGAGCAGAGCAGCTGGCATGGCACACAGGTCGGCGGCATTGTCGCCGCGACCAGCCACAACGGCATAGGCATCGCCGGCATCGCCCGCGACAGCCGCCTGCTGCCGGTGCGCGCACTGGGCAAGTGCGGCGGCTTCGATTCGGACATCATCGCCGCACTGCGCTGGGCCGCCGGATTGCCCGTACCCGGGGTGCCGGACAATCCAAATCCGGCCCGGGTGATCAACCTCAGCCTGGGGGCGCCCGGCCGCTGCGGCCCGCTGTACAGCGAAACCCTGGCCGAGATCCATGCCCGCGGGGCGCTTGTCGTGGCTGCGGCTGGCAATGACGCCGCCCCCGTCGAGGAGCCCGCCAACTGCCCCGGCGTGCTGGCGGTGGCCGGCCTGCGTCACAACGGCATCAAGGTCGGCTACAGCGCACTGGGCCCGGAAGTGAGCCTCAGCGCGCCGGCCGGAAATTGTGTACAGGAGAGCGGGGAATGCATGTATCCGCTCGTCACCACCACCAACCTCGGGATCCACCAGCCCGGCGCCAACGGCTACAGCGATGGTTTCAAGCCCACGCTCGGCACCAGCTTTGCCGCGCCCCAGGTCGCGGCGGTGGCGGCGTTGATGTGGCAGGCCCACCCCGGCCTGCCCCGGGCCGAACTCAGCCGCAGGCTGCTGGCCAGCGCGCGGCCGTTCCCGAACGACCCGGCCGTGCCGACCTGCCCCGCACTCGGCGCGGCAGGCAGCGCCATCGACGGTCAGTGCAACTGCACCCCCACCACCTGCGGCGCCGGCATGCTCGATGCCGAAGCGGCCCAGGCCGAGGCTTTGCGGCCGCTGGCGGTCATCCAGGGGCCGGAGGGCGCTCGCAGTGGCGCGGAGATCACGCTCGATGGCGGCGCCAGCCTGGCCGCTGCCGGCCGCAGCATCACTGCTTGGCGCTGGCGCATGCTCGCCGGCCCCTCCGGCGCAAGCCTGAACGGGGCGGACAAAGCACAGATGCAGATCACCGCCAGCCAGGCGGGTGAATACCGGATCGAGCTCGAGGTGACCGACAGCCGGGGGGCAACCGACGCGACAGCGCACGTGTTGCGCATCGAGGCCTCCGCATCGGGAGGCGGCGGCGGGGGCGGCGGCTCGCTCGACGTGCTCGGCCTCGTGCTCCTGTCCGGCCTGCTGGCGCCGTTCTATCGGCTCCGCCGCAAGAGCGCGTAGAACCGGGCGACCAGCCAGACCGCGCAGCCCCCCATGAAGCCGGCCAGATGCGCCGTGGGCGCGCGCGGAATGCCGAACGCCCCCGGGCTGCCCACGGCCAGGGTGGCCTCCCAGGCCACCTTGAAGGTCAGGCCGGCAAACAGCATCCAGGCCAAAGGCCGCGGACCGATGCGGCGCTGCATGAGTTCCAGGGCAAGCCATGCGGCGAGGCCATGCAGGATGCCGGACAGACCCGCATACCATTGCAGTGCCCCCGGTCCCCAGTGCAGCATCGCATCCACCGCCAGCAGCGCGGCCAGACCGGCCCAGGCGTAGCCGGCCGGCGCCACCAGGGCCCGGTGGACCAGCGCCAGGGCGAACAGGCTGGCCAGGTTGAGGGCGAGATGAAGCGGACCGAGATGCGCGAGATGGCCCGAGACCAGGCGCCAGGGCTGGGCTGCGAGCGCGTCGCGCCACCAGCCGAATGCGGCGACCGGGTCGGCCGGGAGCAGCGTCGCGCCGATGGCCAGCACGGCCAGGGCGACATGCGCCAGGACGCTGGCCCGCGCCGCTGACACTCCGGCTTCAGGCCGATTTGATGAGGGTGCCCACGCCCTGGTCGGTCATGATCTCGAGCAACAGGGCGTGTTCGACCCGGCCATCGATGATGTGCACGTTGGGCACGCCGCTCTTGGCGGCGTCCAGGGCCGAGCCGATCTTGGGCAGCATGCCGCCGGAGAGCGTGCCGTCGGCCACCAGCTCATCGATCCTGCGCGGCGTGAGTCCGGTGAGCAGATTGCCGTCGCGGTCGAGCACCCCCGGGGTGTTGGTGAGCAGGACCAGCTTTTCCGCCTTGAGCACTTCCGCCAGCTTGCCGGCCACCACGTCGGCGTTGATGTTGTAGGTCTCGCCCCCATCGCCCACGCCGATGGGGGCGATGACCGGGATGAAGTCGCCGGAGTCTAGAAACGCGATGAGCGAGGGATCGATCTTGGTGATTTCGCCGACCTGGCCGATGTCGATCACGTCGCCCGGCTTTTCCTTCGATTCCATCATCAGCTTCTTGGCGCGGATGAAGCCGCCATCCTTGCCGGTGAGGCCCACGGCCTTGCCGCCGGCCTGGTTGATGAGGTTGACGATCTCCTTGTTGACCTGGCCGCCGAGCACCATCTCGACTACCTCCATGGTCTCGGCGTCGGTGACGCGCATGCCCTGGATGAATTCACCCTTCTTGCCGACGCGCTTGAGCAGGTCCTCGATCTGCGGTCCGCCGCCATGCACCACCACCGGGTTGATGCCGACCAGTTTCAGAAGCACCACGTCGCGGGCGAATGCCGCCTTGAGGACGGGATCGGTCATGGCATTGCCGCCGTACTTGATGACCACGGTCTTGTCCCAGAAGCGCTGGATGTAAGGCAGTGCCTCGGCGATGACCTTGGCCTTGTGTTGCGGCGTGAGCTGGGCGATGGACATGATGGCAATACCCCGGGGGCTGTGAACGGCACGCATTGTACAAAAACCGGGCCCCGCCCCGGGCGCGTTTTCGCCCGCGCTGGCGCGAACCCGCGCCGGCGAAAGGGTTCTTTCACCACGCGACTGGGATAGAATCGAACGCCCATCGTGCCCAACGATCCAGGCCGCCATGACCCTCCCGCCGCGCATCCGCGAAATCCCCTACAACTACACCTCGTTCTCGGACCGCGAGATCATCCTGCGCATCCTGGGCGAGGAGGCCTGGCGCCTGATCGAGGAGCTGCGCGCCGAACGGCGCACCGGGCGATCGGCGCGCATGCTGTTCGAGGTGCTGGGCGACGTCTGGGTGGTGCGGCGCAATCCCTATCTCGAAGACGACCTGATCGGTGACACGCGCCGCCGCGAGCAGCTCATCGAGGCCCTGCGCCACCGCCTGCGCGAGATCGAGCGACGCCGTCAGGGCAATGAAAAGGTGGGCGCGCTGCTCACCCTCACCCACCGCGCCGTCGACCACTTCAACGCCGACCTGATCGAGGCCGGCCGCCTGCGCGCCGAGATCATCGCCCGCCTGGGCCCGCACACCCGCCGCGACAACATCGCCTTCGATGGCATGAGCCGGGTGGCGCATGTCACGGATGCCACCGACTGGCGGGTGGAGTACCCCTTCGTTGTCCTCCATCCGGATGCCGAGGACGAGATCCCCGGCCTGGTGGCGGGCTGCATCGAGCTCGGTCTGACCGTCATCCCGCGCGGCGGCGGCACCGGCTATACCGGCGGCGCGGTGCCGCTGACGCCGCGCTCGGCGGTAATCAACACCGAGAAGCTGGACTGGCACTCCGCCATCGAGCGCCGTTTAATCCCGGGACGCAGCGAGCCGGTGCCGGTGATCACCTGCGGCGCGGGCGTGGTCACCCGGCGGGTGATGGATGCGGCCGAGGCCGAAGGGCTGGCCTTCGCGGTCGACCCCACCTCGGCGGATGCCTCCTGCATCGGCGGCAACGTGGCGATGAACGCCGGCGGCAAGAAGGCGGTGCTGTGGGGCACGGCGGTGGACAACCTGCTGTCCTGGAAGATGGTCACGCCGGAGGCGGACTGGCTCACGGTCACCCGTCTCGACCACAACCTGGGCAAGATCCACGAAGTGGACGTCGCCCGCTTCGAGCTCGTCCGCCAGCATGCCGACGGCCGTCCCAAGGCCGCGCCGGAAATCCTGGAGATCCCCGGCGCGGCATTCCGCAAGCTGGGGCTGGGCAAGGACGTCACCGACAAGTTCCTGGCCGGCCTGCCCGGGGTGCAGAAGGAAGGCTGCGACGGGCTCATCACCCAAGCCACCTTTGTGCTGCACCGCATGCCGGCCGAGGTGCGCACCGTCTGCCTGGAGTTTTTCGGTCCGGTGCGCGATGCGGTGCCAGCCATCGTCGAGATCAAGGCGCATCTGGACACCCGCCCGGGCGGGGTGGCGCTGGCCGGGCTGGAACATCTGGACGCGCGCTACGTCAAGGCGGTGGGCTATGCCACCAAGGCCAGCCGCAAGGAACGCCCCGACATGGTGCTGGTGGCGGACCTGGCGGGTGACGACGCGGCCGCCGTGGAGGCCGCCGCCGAAGCCGTGGTGCGTCTCGCCCACGCCCGCGGTGGCGAGGGCTTCATCGCCGTGAGCGCCGAGGCGCGACGCAAGTTCTGGCTCGACCGGGCCCGCACCGCCGCGATCGCCGCGCACACCAACGCATTCAAGATCAACGAGGACGTGGTGATCCCCTTGCCGCGCCTGGGCGACTATTCGGACGGGGTGGAGCGCATCAACATCGAGCTGTCGATCGCCAACAAGCTGGAACTGCTCGACGCCCTGGAAGAGTTCTTCCGGGGTGAGCTGCCGCTCGCCGCAGGCGACGAGCTGGCGGACGATCCGCAACTCACCGCGGAACGCAGGCGGCGTGCGCTGGAGCGGATCGGCCAGGTGCGCGCGCGCTGGCGCGATCGCCTGGAGCGGCTCGACGAGGACGATGTGTTTCGCGCCATCCAGAGCCACGCCGACCGCATTTCATGGAAGCGCGAGGTGCGCGACGAGCTGCGCCGCATCTTCATCGGCCGCGAATATGAACCGGTGCTGGCCGAATGCGCCGCGATCCACAAGCGCGTCCTCAAGGGACGCGTGTTCGTCGCCCTGCACATGCACGCCGGCGACGGCAACGTGCACACCAACATCCCGGTCAACTCGGACGACTACCGCATGCTGGCCCGCGCCAACGCCGCCGTGGCGCGCATCATGCGCCTGGCCACCGAGCTGGGCGGGGTGATCTCGGGCGAGCATGGCATCGGCATCACCAAGCTGGAATTCCTGCCGCCCGAGGCGCTTGCCGCGTTCACCGACTACAAGCGCCGGGTCGATCCGGACGGCCGCTTCAACAAGGGCAAGCTCAGTCCCGGCGCCGACCTCAGCCGCGCATACACCCCCAGCTTCAGCCTCCTGGAGCTGGAGTCCCTGATCATGGAACAGTCCGAGATCGGGGCGATCGCCGATTCGATCAAGGACTGCCTGCGCTGCGGCAAGTGCAAGCCGGTGTGCAATACCCATGTGCCGCGCGCCAACCTGCTCTACAGCCCGCGCAACAAGATCCTCGCAGCATCGCTCCTGATCGAGGCCTTCCTGTACGAGGAGCAGACCCGGCGCGGCGTGTCACGCCGGCATTTCGCCGAGTTCGCCGATCTCGCCGACCATTGCACGGTCTGCCACAAGTGCGTCAACCCCTGCCCGGTGAACATCGATTTCGGCGATGTCACCGCCGCCATGCGCCACTTCCTGAAGAGCGCAGGCCGCGTGCGGCCCTCGCCGATGGCTCTTGCCGCCGGTTTCTTCCTCGGCAGCACTGATGCCGACGCCATCCACGCCACCCGCATCGGCCTGATCCAAGTCGGCTATGCCGGCCAGCGTCTGGGCCACGCGCTGGCGCGCCAGCTCGGCCTGGACCGCGAACAGAAGCTGCGCCCGCCCGCCACGGTGGGCAAGCCGGGCGTGGTGCAGCAGGTCATCCACTTCCTCAACCGGCCGCTGCCGGCCGGGCTGCCCTCGAAGACCGCGCGCGCACTGCTCGATCTGGACGACCCCAAACGGATCCCGATCCTGAAACGGCCCGATCTGTCCGGCGAGGACGCCGAGGCGGTGTTCTACTTTCCCGGCTGCGGCTCCGAACGCCTGTTCTCGCAAGTGGGGCTGGCCAGCCTGGCGATGCTGTACGAGGTTGGCACGCAAACCGTGCTGCCGCCCGGCTACCTGTGCTGCGGCTATCCGCAGACCGCCAGCGGCGAACGGGAAAAAGGCGAGGCCATCACCACCCAGAACCGGGTGCTGTTCCACCGTGTCGCCAACACCCTCAACTACCTCGACATCAAGACCGTGCTGGTGTCCTGCGGCACCTGCATCGACCAGCTCGCGCACTACCAGTTCGACAAGATCTTCCCCGGCTCGCGCCTGATGGACATCCACGAATACCTGCTCGAACGCGGCATGAAGCTGGAGGGCGGCACGGGCGAGGGCTACCTCTATCACGACCCGTGCCACTCGCCGATGAAGTCGTCCAATCCGGTCGCCATCGCCCGCGCCCTGCTCGGCGCCGAAATGCGCCAGACCGAGCGCTGCTGCGGCGAGGCCGGCACTTTCGCCGCCACCCGACCGGACATCGCCACCCAAGTGCGTTTCCGCAAGCTAGAAGAGATCCGCAAGACCGCCGCCGCCATCGAATCGGGCGGCAGCACGCCACGCAAGATCCTCACCTCCTGCCCGTCCTGCCTGCAGGGACTGGCCCGCTACCGCGAGGAAACCGGGCTCAGCGCCGACTACATCGTGGTCGAGCTGGCCCGCCGCCGACTGGGCGAGGACTGGATGAAGGCATTCATCGAGCGCGTCCGCGCCGACGGCATCGAGCGGGTGCTGCTGTAACAGCCGGTTAAACCCGGATTTCCATTCGGCGGCCCTTTGGACCGACGCGCGCAGACGGGACGGATTGCGGCCCTTTCGGGCGCTTGCTCGTCGGCCATAGGCTCGGCGATGGCGTCCCCTCCCAACCGCCCGAACGGCCTCGCGCTCTGCCTCGCCATCCTCACGTGTCCTCATGAAACAACCCAAAATTTCTGGCTCTATGTGCAATCGAGCGGGTCAAGGGGTGCTGTGGCTGATGCCAGCAAAGCCGGTCCATGGCCGTGGCCCGCACGGCAAATTTTCACCAGGAGCCAAACTTCCGCTGTGAAAAGTTGAGCTTCATTCCGCCATCGGCAAGGACTCGGCCAGCAGCACGAATGTGCGCTCCTTGTTATCGACGGTGGCGATCTTGAGCGGCAGCCCGCCTAGATCGAGATCCAGCCATACATCGAGCTGCCCTTCGCCTGGGCGGCTGCCGCGCAGGTGCAGGGTGTCGCGCTTGTGGCCGGCGACCTCGACCCGGGCCGGGCCGAGGTTCCTGAAACGGTAGTCCTTGAAGCGGCGGCCGTTGGTCACCCACAGATCGAATTCGCGCTCGTCCGGATCGGCCGTCAGGGCCAGGTGGAATGCGAAACTGAGCAGATCCTGGGCCTGGGGTGGCAGATCGAACTCGCCCCGCCCTTCGCCCAGATGCAGGCGCGCCCCGGCCCAGTCGAAACGGGCCGATTCCTGGCGGTTCTCGTTGCGGCGAATCCAGAACTGGTCGGGGCGCAGACCGGTTTCGTCGAGGCGGCCTGCGCTGACCTGGACGATGCGGCCGCTCATGAACAGTGCCACCACCCCCACCGCCTGGGTGGTGCTCAGTAGGGAATAACGGCCGTTGCGGCTTTGCCAGCGGTATTCGGCGCGGCCGGCGGTGAATCCGTCGGCGCTGGTCTGGATGGCGTAGCTGAGGCTCAGACTGGACGGCAGCTGGCGGCGCACGGGCCGCTCCGCCGCCACCGGGGCGGGGTGGGCCTCCACCTGCGGCTGCGTGGGCTGCGGCTCCTCGGCCGCGGCGACGGCTTGCAGGGGTTCGATGGGCTCGTCCAGCCGGGGCGCATCCTCCGACACGGCCGGCGCCTGGGCTGGGGCGATGGGCGTTTCCCCAAACAGGGGGGGCGCTGCCGGACGTGTAGAGGATGGGGGGGCGGGGCGGGGCGGGCTGGAAGGCGCGGGCGGAGGGTCCTCCAGCCGCGCGGCGATGGGGAATGCGAGACTTACCGGGGCCTCGCGCGCCAGGCCGCCGATCTGCTCGAAGCCAATCAGATGCAACACCACGGACAGGATCAGCGCCAGGCTGATCGCGCGCGAATGCAGCCTTCGGCCCGCGTCGGCGGGCTCGATGAAAGACCGCGCAAACGCCATGGCGGACCCGGTTCAGCCGGCTTGCGGCAAGGCCGCCGGGGGCGAGATCAGGCAATCCTGCGCCGCCCACGGCCAGTCGTTCAACACCGCGCGGCCGCTTGCATCGAGACGCAGCCGCCCCTCGGCGAACCAGCGCACCGCGAGCGGATAGATGCGGTGTTCCTGGGCCAAAACGCGCGCCGCCAGCCGCTCTTCGTCATCGTCCGGCAACACCGGCACCGCAGCCTGGACGATGATCGGCCCGCCATCCACCTCCGGGGTGACGAAATGCACCGTGCAACCGTGAACGCGCACGCCGGCCTCGATCGCCCGGCGGTGGGTGTGCAGACCCGGAAACATGGGCAACAGGGAGGGGTGGATGTTGAGCATGCGGCCGTGATAGCGGCGCACGAATCCTTCGCCCAGCACACGCATGAATCCGGCCAGGATGACCAGGTCTGGGGCATGGCGGTCGATTTCGGCCGCCAGCGCGGCGTCGAATGCGGCGCGGTCGGAAAATTCGCGGTGATTCAGCACCGTGGCCGGAATGCCATGCCGGCGGGCGAGATCGATGCCGCGCGCCTCGGGGTTGTTGCTCAGCACGAGCGGATACTGCAGCGGCAGGCGCGCCGCCAGCAAGGCCTCGAAGTTGCTGCCGCGTCCGGACAAGAGTACGACGGCGCGCATTGCGGGCGTCAGACCACGACGGTTTGCGGCTGGTTCTCGCCGCGTGCGACGATGGCGCCGAGGTGATACACCGTCTCGCCCTCTTCGGCGAGCCGCGCCGCGGCCCGCTCGACATCGGCGTTGTCGACCACGATGACCATGCCGATGCCACAGTTGAAGGTGCGATGCATCTCGTGCGGATCGACCCCGCCGGCCTCCTGCAGCCAGCGGAACACCGGCGGCATCGCCCAGGCCGAGCGGTTGATCACCGCACACAGGTCCTCGCCCAGGATGCGCGGCACGTTCTCGATCAGGCCGCCGCCGGTGATGTGCGCCAGGCCCTTGACCGGCAGCGCCTGCATCAGCGCCAGCACCGACTTGACATAGATCCGGGTGGGTTCCAGCAACACCTCGCCCAGCGGCCGACCGCAGAAATCGGCGTACAGATCGGCGCCGCTCACCTCGACGATCTTGCGGATCAGCGAGTAGCCGTTCGAATGCGGCCCGCTGGAAGCCAGGCCGAGCAGCGCATCGCCGGCGCGGATGTCGCGGCCGGTGATCAGTCTCGACTTTTCCGCCACGCCGACCGCGAAGCCGGCGAGATCGTATTCGCCAAGCGGATACATGCCCGGCATCTCCGCGGTCTCGCCCCCGATCAGGGCGCAACCAGCCAGCTCGCAGCCGCGGGCGATGCCGGAGACCACCTGCTCGGCGACATCGACATCGAGCCGGCCACAGGCGAAATAATCGAGGAAGAACAAGGGCTCGGCGCCCTGGACGAGGATGTCGTTGACGCTCATCGCCACCAGATCCTGGCCGATGGTGTCATGCTTGTCGAGGTGGAATGCAAGCTTGAGCTTGGTGCCGACGCCGTCGGTGCCGGACACCAAGACCGGTTCGCGATACTTCTTCGGCAGTTCCATGAGCGCGCCAAAGCCGCCGATCCCGCCCAGCACCTCGGGGCGCAGGGTCTTTCGGGCAAGCGGCTTGATGCGATCGACCAGTGCATCGCCGGCGTCAATGTCGACGCCGGCATCCTTGTATGAAAGTCCGGTTGGCGGGGTCACGGCTGGGCCCGTCGGGGTGGCAATGGGAAATTGGCATTCTAACAGGATGTTGAAAAACGACTGCGGCGGGCCATCGGCTGTGTTGCGCGGTGTGGGCTCCGGCCGCGCAGTTCGATCGGCTGCGCCGATGCCCGCCTTCGCTCAAACGAAGTTTCAGCGCAAGCTAAAACTCCGTTTGCGCGCCCTCGCCGATCGATTGGAGATGGGGCTCCGGCACAACCTGAAGGTTGGCCTGCGCTGAAACGCGCTGCGCTCGTTTTTTTTGGTCGTTGTGCTCCGCGCGCCTTGCATCGGATCACCCTCGCGACGTTTTTCAACAGCCGGCTAACGCACTCGGCACTTGGCCCGACGTGTTTCTTGAGCGATTTTCTTGATCGCGCGATCGCTCACCGGCGGCAAGGGTCTCCCGTTGCAGCCATGTGCGCACCATGTGCGCGTCGAAAAAACGGTTTGGCGGAACGGGCGAGCACCAAAAAATGCTTGCTGGAGAACGGCTTTTCATACAAAATTGCACGCTTCCCGGTTCCACCCATCGAAGAGTCCGTCATGAAATCCGGCATCCACCCCAACTACAACCAAATCAACGTCACCTGCAGCTGCGGCACCACGTTCAAGACCCGCTCCACCTTGGGCAAGGATCTGCATGTCGAAGTCTGTTCCGCCTGCCATCCCTTCTATACTGGCAAGCAGAAGATCGTCGACACCGCCGGCCGGGTCGAGAAGTTCCGCCAGAAATATGGCCTCAAGAAGTAATCCAGGTCATTACCGAATGCGATGAAAGGCAGCCCAGGCTGCCTTTTTCGTTTATCGGCATCGCCCGCAATGCAAGCCCCAACCCGCACCCAGCTTGCCTGGCTGATCGCCCTGCTTGTGGCCTGGGCCCTGTTCGGCCTGAGCGGCCGTGGCGCCTGGGCGCCGGACGAAGCGATCAGCCTCGGCTGGCTGCTCGATCTGCGCGCCGGCGAGGTCGTGCCGGCGCCGGCGTTCACCCTGCTGTCCGACCTCACCGCCCGCCTTGCCGCGCCCTGGCTCGACCTGCAGGACGGCGCCCGCCTGGCGAGCGGCCTGTGGACCCTTGCAGCGCTGCTGTTCACCGCGCTGGCGGCGCGCGAGCTGTTCGGCCCCGCCTACGGCGCCCCGGCCGCGCTGGCGCTGATGGGCGGCTTCGGCCTGATGCTGCGCGCGCATGCGCTGCTGCCCGAAATCGTCCTGCTCGCTGCACACGCCGGCCTCCTGTACGCGCTCGCCCTGGCGCGACGGAGGCCGCTCGTCGGCGGCCTGGGGATCGGCATCGTCCTGCTCCTGCTGGCTGCATCGCGCGGCCTGATCGATCTTTCCGCCGGCCTGGCGATCGTCGCCCTGGCTGCGGCGCTGCCGGGGGGGCGCGTGCGCATGCAAAGCGTGCTGGTCGCACTGGCCGCCGTGGCCTTGACGCTCATGATCGGGCTCATCCTACGCCCGGGACAGGCGGAACCGTTCATGGTTCTGCCCGCCCCTGCCCAGGACCCGGTCACGCTGTTCAGGCTGCTGCTCTGGTTCGCCTGGCCGCTCTGGCCGCTGGCGCTGTGGACCCTGTGGCACCAGCATCGACGTTTGGGCCGGGAGACCGCGCTGCATCTGCCGCTCGTCAGCTTGGGCGTATTGCTCATCCTGGCGCTGTGGCCTGCGCATTCACGCGAGGGCCACGCCCTGCCCCTGCTTGCCCCCCTGGCATTGCTCGCCGCGCACGCCGTGGGAAACCTGCGGCGGGGCGCGGCACAAGCGTTCTACTGGTTCGGCGTGGTCACTTTCCTGTTCTTCGGTGTGGCGTTCTGGGTCTATTTCGCCGCCCTGGAATGGGGCTGGCCGGCGGCGCTGAGCGCGCATCTATACAGACTCACGCCGGCCTATCCGAGCGGCACGCTGAGCACGGCCGAGCTTGGCGTGGCCGTGGCCGCCAGCCTGGCCTGGCTAGTCGCCATCCCGCTGTTTCCGCGCGCCAGCGTGCGCCCCATCCTGGTCTGGGCCACCGGCATGGCGCTGAGCTGGGTCCTGCTCATCAGCCTGTTCAAGCCCTGGGCCGAGGCCGGCTGGGGCTATCGTCCGCTGCTCGCCGGCATCGAACGGGCGCTGCCGGCCGCGGCATGCCTCGATGCCGAGGTCGACCCCGCCATGCACGCCCTGCTGCGCCAGCGTTTGGGCAATCGGCTCGGTGCTGGGACGGGCTGCGCCCACCTGCTTCGCCTGGAGCCGGTCCGCCCGCCCGCCTCTGCCACGCCCGAAGCCCTGCCAGCCGAGCCCACCGCCGCCGGCACGGTACTCTGGAGCGGCTTCCGCCCGCGCAACAAGACCCGGGTGTATACCCTGTACCGACGCGATGCCAGCTGAGCCCCGGATCAGCGCCATCCTGCTGGCGGGCGGCCAAGGCCGCCGCATGGGCGGCCTGGACAAGGGTCTCATCCCGCTCGCCGGCCGGCCGCTCATCGCGCATGTAGTGGAACGCCTCTCCGCCCAAGTAGACGAGATCGTCCTCAGCGCCAATCGCAACCTCGAAGCCTATGCCGCACTGGGCTGGCCGGTGGTCAGCGACGCCCGGCCCGGCCCGGCAGGACCGCTCGCCGGGGTGCTGGCCGCCGGCCGCCACACGCGCGCCGAAAGCATCCTGGTGGCGCCCTGTGACACGCCCTTCCTGCCCCTCGATCTTGCGCATCGGCTGGCCGCGGCCGCCCAAGAGGCCGGACGCCCCCTCGCCCGCGCAGCCGACCCGGAGCGGGTGCATTACGCGCTGATGTGGCTACGCCGAACGCTGCTCGAAGATCTGGACGCTTACCTGGCAAAGGGAGGCGAAGCGGTGCGTGCCTGGCAGGAACGCCATGCCCCGGCCACCGCCCGCTTCGAGGACCGCGCGGCGTTCCGCAATCTGAACGACCCCGCCGAGCTCATCGCCGCGGAGGCGGAAATCAGGCGCCGATCAGGATCGCCCAGTTCAGCACGATCAGGGTAATGCAAAGAGGCGCATACAGGCGCGGCCCGTACTGCCGACTCAGGCGCGCCAAGGCGGCGAGATAGGCGGCGGAGAACACCGCCGTCACCGGCAACCAGAGCAACGCCTTGTGCCAGGCCGCCTGGTCAGGGTGGTTGTGCGCCAGCATGGTATAGACGAACAGCAGGTTGACGGCCAGGGTGGCGAGCAGGAAGCCCCGCCAGCTGCGGAAACGCGCCAGCGGGTCATCCGGCTCCTGCTCAGGTTCGGGGATCGGGGTCGGCATGACGGCCAATCAGCCAGCGCGAACGGCAGTCACAGGCGGACTCACAGGCTCACCGACTCGATGAACGCCACCTCGTCGCCCGCCACAAGCGGGGTTTCCGGCGTCGCCTCGGCCTTGTTGACGGTGATGCGCAGGCTAGGGCGGGGGCCGACAAAGGCCAGCTGCCATTCGCCGCCGCGCATCGCCAATACCCGCATCAGACCGCCGACGTCCTTCACCGAGGCCGGCAGGCGGAGTTTCTCCTGGCCGATGAGCAGCCGCGCCATCAGGTCGCCGAAATACAGGATCGAGATCGGATTCATGTTAAAGGCACCTCGAAAAACTGTCGCGAGCGGCCCGAGTGCAAGGCGCACGGCGCGCAGCGACCGAGAAAACGAGCGAAGCGAGCTTCAGCGAAGGCTAACCCTTCAGGGTATGCCGGAGCCCCATCTCAAAGATCGGCGAGGGAGCGCAAACGAAGTTTAGACGAAGGCTCGCATCGGCGCAGCCGATGTGAAGTGAAGCGGCCGGAGCCAACACCGCGCAACATAGCCGATAACCCACCGCAGTCGTTTTTCAACAGCCTGTTAGGCTTCTCCATGTGGACGTCAAGGACCTGCCTCAGATGCCCGACGAGGAGCGCCGCCGCTACCGTCGCCATCGACCGCGCTTGGCTCGAAGGACCGGAAGGCCACGGGCGCGCACGAGTTCGACCCGCTCTGCCAAGCCTTGGGCATTGAGCATCGTCTGACCCAGCCGCGTACCCCCAAGACCCACGGCAGGGTCGAACGGCTGCTCAGTGCGCGCGAGCCCTCCGAAGTACTCAAGGATCGTTCCCGCCAAGCCGGTTTCAAGCTGCTCGGCCCAGCCAACCTGCCGCGCCTGCGCGAACACGTTCAGGCCTGGATGCAGGGTCAACGATGACCCTCCCCACCCCCTTCCCCGCCGCCGGAGAGCCACGCCTTGCAGAAGTTCTCGCAGATCCCCAACCCTTTCGTGGTCGAGCCGCCGCCCTGGGGCGAGCGGCACTACGCCCCGTGCGAGACGCTGGCCTTCGGATTCGTGCTCATCGGGCGCGCCGGGGCGCATCTGCCCTTGATCGTCCACGCCTGGCAACACGCTTTCCAGCAGGGGGTCGGCGCCGGGGATGGCCGGGCGGCCCTCGCCGGCATTCATCATGAAGGACAGGCCATCCTGGAAGCCGGGGCGCTGATCGCGCACGATGCTGTCGTGCCCGGCCCCGGCGATGTGCCGCGGGAGCGGCTCACCCTGCGTTTCGACACCTCGCTGCGCCTGCAAGTCAACGGCAAGCCCCTCAGCGCGGCTGAACTCACCGCCCCCAAACTCCTATCGGTCTGGTCAAGCGCGTCGCCCTGATCGCCGAATTTCACCTCGGCGAAAGGCTCGACCTCGATTTTCACGCCCTGGCCCTCGCGGCCGACGCGATCGAGGGCGAAAAGAATCTGCGCTGGCGCGACTGGGCCCGCTATTCCAGCCGCCAGAAGCAGAAAATGGCGCTGGGCGACGTGGTGGGCGAGTGGAGCCTCTGCGGCGAGCTTGGGCCATTCCTGCCTTTTCTGCATCTTGGTCAATGGCTTCATGTAGGCAAGAACGCCACGTTTGGTCTGGGTCGCTATGCCTTGAGCTGAGCGGTGGATGGTTTTCCGTCCGGCGCTTCACGGTACACTGGCGGAATGCGCGCCTGGGTCGTTTTCCTCCTGATGCCGGTCTTCGTCTACCTGTCCGCTTGTTCCGGGCCGGTGAACCATCCTTATCCGGCCGCCGAGCAGGGGCGCTCCATCCTGTACACGGCATTCTCCGAACGACCGAAGCATCTCGATCCGGCCCGCTCATACAGCTCGAACGAAGCGCCGTTCACCGGCCAGATCTACGAGCCGCCGCTGCAATACCACTATCTCAGGCGTCCTTACCAGCTGGTGCCGCTCACCGCAAGCGAACTGCCACGGCCACGCTACCACGACCGCGCCGGGCGGCCTTTGCCGGACGACGCGCCGGCGGATGCGATCGCCGAGAGCGTGTACGAGGTGCGCATCCGGCCAGGCATCCGCTACCAGCCGCATCCGGCCTTCGCGGTCGATGCCGAGGGTCGGCCGCGTTACATCCCCATGCCGGCGGGGCTGCCCGGTCGCATCCGTGCCGTGCCGGATTTCCCAGAGACCGGCAGCCGCGAGCTGGTGGCCGCCGACTATGTGCACCAGATCAAGCGCCTCGCCGACCCGGCGGTCAACTCGCCCATCCACGGCCTGATGGCGGGTCACATCGTCGGTCTGGGCGAGCTGCGCGCCGCGCTCGAGCAGGCGCGCGCGGGGCTGGCCGAGGGCGAGTGGCTGGACCTGCGCCGCTTCGATTTCAGGGGCGCGGAAGTGGTGGACCGCTACACCTACCGCATCCGCATCCAGGGCAAATATCCGCAGTTCATCTACTGGCTGGCGATGCCCTTCTTCGCCCCCATGCCCTGGGAGGCGGAGGCCTTTTACGCCCAGCCGGGCATGAAGGCGCGCAATCTGCAACTCGATTGGTGGCCGGTCGGCACCGGCCCCTACATGCTCAGCGAATACCAGCCCAACCGCCGCATGCGCATGGTGCGCAACCCGAATTTCCGCGGCGAGCCCTACCCCGGCGAGGGCGAACCCGAGGACGCGGCGGCCGGTCTTTTGGCGGACGCCGGCAAGCCGATGCCCTTCATCGACGAGATCGTGTTCAGCCTGGAGACCGAAACCATCCCGTACTGGAACAAGTTCATGCAGGGCTATTACGATGCCTCCGGCATCAGCTCGGACAACTTCGACCAGGTCATCCAGGTCGGCGCCGACGGCCGGCCGGAGCTCTCGGAACGCATGCGGGCGCGCGGCGTGGCGCTGAAGACCTCGGTGGCGGCAAGTGTCTGGTACATGGGCTTCAACATGCTCGATCCGGTGGTGGGCGGGCTGGATGCGCGCGCGCGCAAGCTACGCCAGGCTATCAGCATCGCCATCGACATGGAGGAGTTCATCGCCATCTTCCGCAACGGTCGCGGCATCCCGGCGCACGGGCCGATCCCGCCGGGGCTGTTCGGCCATGTCGAGGGCGGGACCGGCATCAATCCGGTGGTGTACGACTGGGTGGATGGCGCGCCACGACGCAAGCCGATCGATGTGGCGCGGCGACTGCTCGCCGAGGCCGGTTATCCGGATGGGCGCGACGCGAAGACTGGCCGGCCGCTGGTGCTGTTCCTCGACACCACGGCGCGCGGACCGGACGACAAGGCGCGCCTGGACTGGTATCGCAAGCAGTTCCGCAAGCTGGGCGTGGAGCTCCAGATCCGCGGCACGGACTACAACCGTTTCCAGGACAAGATGCGCCAGGGCACGGCGCAGATCTTCGAATGGGGCTGGAACGCGGATTATCCCGATCCGGAAAACTTCCTGTTCTTGCTGCACGGTCCGCAGCGCAAGGCTGGCCAGGGCGGCGAGAACGCGGCCAACTACGCCAATCCGGAATACGACCGCCTGTTCGCGCGCATGAAAGACATGGACAATGGCCCCGAACGCCAGGCGCTGATCGACGCCATGGTCAATCTGCTGCGTGAGGACAGCCCCTGGGTGTTCGGCTTCTACCCGCGCAACTACGCACTGCATCATGCCTGGTACGGCAACGTGAAACCCAACCTGATGGCCAACAACGAGCTCAAGTTCCGCCGCGTCGACGCCCCGGCGCGGGAACGGGCGCGCGCCGAATGGAACCGTCCGGCCTGGTTCGCCCCGGCCCTGATCGTGCTCATTCTGCTCGCCGGCCTGGCGCCGGCCTGGCTGGCCTGGCGGCGCAAGGAAAGGGCGCCGGCGCGATGACCGCCTATCTCATTCGCCGCCTGCTCTATGCCGTGCCGATCCTGATCGGTGTGAACGTGCTCACCTTCGCGCTCTTCTTCATGGTCAACACCCCGGACGACATGGCCCACCTGCACCTGGGCGCGAAACGGGTGACCCCCGAGGCGATCGCGCAATGGAAGGCCGAGCGCGGCTACGACAAGCCCTTGTTCGTCAATGCCGGGGCGGACGGCCTGGGCGTGCTGACCGAGACCATATTCTTCGACAAGTCGCTGCGCATGTTCGCGTTCGACTTCGGCGCGGCGGACGACGGCCGCGACATCGGCGAGGAGATCCGCACCCGCATGTGGCCGAGTCTCGCCATCGCCCTGCCGACCTTCGTCCTCGGCCTGATGGTGAACATCAGCGTGGCCCTGATCCTGGTGTTCTTCCGCCACACCTATGTGGAATGGAGCGGGGTGGTGCTGGCGGTGGCGATGATGTCGATCTCCGGCCTGTTCTACATCATCGCCGGCCAGTACCTGTTCGCCAAGGTGTGGGCGCTCGCCCCGGTGTCCGGCTATCAGGATGGCTTCAACGCCTGGCGCTTCGTCTGGCTGCCGGTGCTGGTGGGGGTGGTGGCCGGCATCGGCGCCGGCGCGCGCTGGTACCGCACCCTGTTCCTGGAGGAGGCGGGCCGCGACTATGTGCGCACCGCCCGCGCCAAGGGGCTGTCGGAAGCACGGGTGCTGTTCCGCCACATCCTGAAGAACGGCATGGTGCCCATCCTCACCGGCGCGGTGGCGGTGTTTCCGCTCCTGTTCATGGGCAGCCTGATCCTGGAATCGTTCTTCGCCATCCCGGGCCTGGGCAGCTACACCATCGACGCCATCAACGCCCAAGACTTCGCCATCGTGCGCGCCATGGTGTTCCTCGGCGCGGTGCTGTACATCGTCGGCTTGATCCTCACCGACATCTCGTACACCCTGGTCGACCCCAGGGTGCGGCTGCAATGAACTTCATGCCGGTGCTGCTCTGGACCGACCTCCTGGTCTATCTGCTGGTGGCCGGGCTGATCGGCTTCATCGTCGTCGTGCGCCGCCACGAGCATCTCGCCGCGCCCTGGCGGCGAGTGGCGCGCGACCCGACGGCGATGGCGGCGGCGGCGGTCCTCAGCGCGTTCGTGCTGGTCGCGCTCATCGACTCCGTGCACTACCGCCCCGCCCTGCCGCCGCAGGAAGGCGCGCCGGTCGATGCGCCGCGGCATTACGCGCCCGAGGTGAAAAGCCTGCTCGACGCAGTGCTCGATCCCATCGTCCGCCGCCAGGAAAAGAGCTATTCGGCGCCGTTTGCCACGCACCTGTTCAACAAGGAAGCGACCGTCTTGGAAGACGGCCGTACGCTGCGCGTGCATCCGCGCCTCGCCCACGGCGGCGCCCATCTTGCCGACCCGGACCGGGACAAGACCGCAGACATCGTCCAGCGCGCCAGCCTCGGGCTGCTGCTGGGCTTCATGCTCTGGCTGCCCGTCCATCTCCTCCTGCGCCACCGCCTGCGCCGGGCCGACCCGGAGGCGCGGCGGGCGGGCAGGGCCGCAAGCGCCGCCCTGCTTGGCCTGATGCTGCTCGTCGGCGCGCTCGCCCTCCTGGCGACGCATTATCATGTGCTCGGCACCGACAAGGTGGGCCAGGACGTACTCTACATCAGCCTCAAGAGCATCCGCACCGGGGTGCTGATCGGCGCGCTGACCACCCTCATCACCCTGCCGCTGGCGATCAGTCTGGGCGTGACGGCGGGCTATTTCGGCGGCCGCGTCGATGACGCGGTGCAATACCTGTACACCACGCTCAACGCCATCCCCGGCGTGCTGCTCATCGCCGCCGCGGTGCTGATCCTGCAGACCCAGCTCGAAACCCATCCGGAATGGTTCGAGACCGGCACCGAACGCGCCGACCTACGCCTCCTGTTCCTCTGCATCATCCTTGGCATGACCAGCTGGACCGGGCTGGCGCGCCTGCTGCGCGGCGAGACCCTGAAGGTGCGCGAGCTCGACTACGTGGTCGCGGCGCGCGCGTTCGGGGTGTCGGACGGGCGCATCCTTATGCGCCACATCCTGCCCAACGTGCAGCACATCGTGCTGATCGCGGTGGTGATGGACTTTTCCGCCCTGGTCCTGGCCGAGGCGGTGCTGTCCTACGTCGGCGTCGGGGTGGACCCGAGCATGGCCAGTTTCGGCAACATGATCAACGGCGCTCGCCTGGAGCTGGCGCGCGAGCCGGTGGTGTGGTGGCAACTGGGTGCCGCGTTCGCATTCATGTTCACCCTGGTGCTGGCGGCCAATCTGCTCGCCGACAGCATCCGCGATGCGCTCGATCCGCGCGCCCGGAGGGCCTCGGCATGAAGCAGGGCCTGAGCGTGGAAAACCTGGTGGTCGAGATCGCCACCGATGCGACCCGTCCGCCGGCGCGGCCGGTGGATGGGGTGAGTTTTCAGGTCGCGCCGCGTGAATGCGTGGTGTTGCTGGGCGAGTCCGGCTGCGGCAAGAGCCTCACCGCGCTGGCCCTGATGCGCCTCTTGCCGGAGGTGGCGAGGATTCGCGCCGGCCGGGTGGCGCTCGACGAAGAGGATCTGTTCGCCCTGCCCGAGCGCGCGATGCGCGCCCGGCGCGGCGGCCGTCTGGCAATGATCTTCCAGGAACCGCAGACCGCGCTCAATCCGGTGCTCACGGTGGGCGCCCAGATCGACGAGGCGCTCGCCGCGCACCGGGGGCTTGCCGGCCCGGCCGCCCGCCGCGAGGCCGAACGCCTGCTCGGCGCGGTGGGGCTGCGTCCGGACCAACATGCGGCCTACCCCTTCCAGCTCTCCGGCGGCCAGCGCCAGCGCGCGCTGATCGCCATGATGCTGGCCGGCGAGCCGGCGCTCTTGATCGCCGACGAACCGACCACGGCGCTCGACGTCACGGTGCAGGCGCAGATCCTGCGCCTGTTGCGCGATTTGCAGCGCCAGCGCGACATGGGCCTGCTGCTCATCACCCACGATCTCGACGTGGCGCGCGACATGGCCGACCGGGTGGCGGTGATGTATGCCGGCCAGATCGTCGAATGGGCCACCCGCGAACGGCTGTTCAACGCCGCGCTGCATCCATACACCCGCCGCCTGTTCGCGGTGCTGCCTTCCGCGGCGCGGCGCGGTGCCGCGCTGGCGCAGATTCCAGGCGGCGTGCCGGCGCCCGACGCCTGGCCCGGCGGCTGTCGCTTCGCCGAGCGCTGCCCGCATGCCGCAGAGGCTTGCCGTGCCGCGCCGCCTGCGCTCATGGAAGTCGAGCCCGGGCACTGGGTGCGTTGTGTGCGGCTCGACGCATTCGCCGCCACGCCGGCGCCGGTCGAAACCACGTCATCCACCAAGGCAACGACCGAAGCGCCGCCGGTGCTCGAACTCATCGATCTGGCCGTGCGCTTTCCCGTCCGGCGTGGCCTGTTGCAACGCACGGTGGGACATGTCGCCGCGGTCGAGGGCGTCGATCTCGCCCTGCGGGCCGGCGAGACACTGGCCCTGGTGGGCGAATCCGGCTGCGGCAAGACCACGCTCGCCCGCGCCGCCCTGCGCCTGATCGAGCCGTCCGCCGGCGACGTGCGCGTGCGCGGCGAATCCATCCGCGGCCTTTCCGGCGAGGCCCTGCGCCGCAAGCGCGCGGCGATGCAGATCGTGTTCCAGGACCCGTTCTCCTCGCTCAATCCGCGCATGCGGGTGGGCGAGATCCTGGAGGAAGGTCTCCTCGCCCTGCGCCCGGAGCTGGATCGCGCCGGCCGTGCCGCGCAGCTCGACCGCCTCATCGACCAGGTGGGCCTGCCCGCCGACGCGCGAGACCGTTATCCGCACGAATTCTCCGGCGGCCAGCGCCAGCGCATCGCCATCGCGCGTGCCCTGGCGGTGGAGCCAGCGCTGCTGATCTGCGACGAGCCGACCAGCGCGCTGGACGTATCGGTGCAGGCGCAGATTCTCAATCTGCTCGCCGACTTGCAGCGCGAACGCGGCATCGCCTACCTGTTCATCAGCCACAACCTCGCCGTGGTGGGCTATCTCGCCGATCGCATCGCGGTGATGTACCGTGGCCGGATCGTGGAGGAAGACGAAGCCACCGCGCTCATGGCCCGGCCGGCCCACCCCTATACCCGCCTGTTGCTCGACTCCGCCCCCGGGCAGGGCCTTGCCGCCGGGGGCGAGTCCGTGGTTACCGACCCGGGCGCCGGCGGCTGCGCCTTCCGCGACCGCTGCGCGGAGGCCGATGCGGCCTGCGCGACGTGGACTCCAACCCTCGCCACGCTCGCCGATGGCCGGCGTGTCGCCTGTCTGAGACGCATGCCATGATCCCCGCACGCGTGAGGCTCGGCCGTTTCGCCCTGCCGCTTATGCTCGCCGCCCTCCTGCTCGCCCCGGCGCCCAGCCTGGCAGTGCCAGCCCCGGCCGCCCGCAACGCGCCGTTCAGCTTCACCGACATCGACGGTCGTCCGGTGCGCCTCGCGGACTATCGCGGCCAATGGGTGCTGGTGGCCTTCTGGGCGCCTTGGTGCCCGATCTGCAAGTTGCAGATGCCCATGTTGAAGCAGCTCGACCAACGCCCTGATCTCAACGTGATCGGCGTCGGCCTCGACTACGACCGGCCCGACGCGGTGCGCGCCGCCGCCGCCAGCCACGGGCTGACCTTCCCGATCATCGCCGGCGGCTCGCGTCGGGCGCCGGACAGCCCGCACCTCCAGATCGGCCCGGTCGATTTCTTCCCCAGCGCCTACCTGTACAGCCCGGAGGGCGAGATCGCCCTGTTCATCCCCGGGCAACTCAACCGTGGCCGCCTCATCGCATTCATGGCAGCTTGGCAACCCGCCGCCAGCGCGGCCACACCCATGCGGATGAACACCGACCGGCTGGCGGCCAGCGTCAAGCGCAGCTTCGGCAAGGAAGGCGAACAGCGTTTCACGGCGTGGCAGCGGATGCTGGACGAACTGGCGAACGCCGACATGAACACCCGTCTGAGCCGGGTCAACGCATTCTTCAACGACCGTTTCCGGCTGGCCAGCGACCGCATCGTCTGGGGTCGCGAGGAGCACTGGGCCACCCTCGGCGAATTCCTCGGCAAGGGCGCCGGCGACGGCGAGGACTTCGCTCTGAGCAAATATTTCACCCTGCTCGCGCTCAACGTGCCTATGGACCGCCTGCGCCTGGTCTATGTCAGCCAGCCTGACGCCGGCACCACGCCGCACATGGTGCTGGCCTATTTCGAACGTCCCGACCGCGAGCCGGTCTTGCTCGACCATCGTCACGAGGAGGTCCTGCCCGCCAGCCAGCGCCCCGAACTGCGCCCGAGCTACAGCTTCAACGGCAGCGGCGCCTGGGGCGACAGCCAGGGGCTGGACATCACCGGCGGGCGACCTACGCCCTGGCAGGACACCCTGCGCCGCGCCCGCGAGGAAGGCTTCAACTGATACGGATATAGGGGAAAACCATCATGACCATCTACCGCCAGCTCGGACTCGCCGTCCTGTTCTACGCCCTGGTCGCCCTTGCCGTCAGCCTGTTCGCGACGCTGTATCACGCCCGCGACTACCTGGAAACCCAGCTCGCCGAGAAAAACCGCGACAACGCCGCCGCCCTGGCCCTGGCCCTGAGCCGGTCCGACGCCACCGCCGCCGACGTCGCCGCAGCGGCGGCGGCCCTGTTCGGCAGCGGCCAGTACGCCTTGGTGCAGGTCATCGACGTGAATGGCCGACCGATCGCCGATCACGCCGCCCGCGATCTGGAGAGCGGCGCGCCGGACTGGTTCGTCGAGCTCATGCCGATCCGGGCCCAGCCCGGCGAAGCACAGATCAGCGCCGGCTGGACCCCGCTCGGCACGGTGACCCTGCTCTCCGACAGCCGCTTCGCCTACGCCGCGCTGTGGAAGACCGCCGTGAGCATGACCGCTACCATCCTCATCGCCGGTCTGGCCTGCCTTGCGCTGGTGGGCTTCATCCTCGCCCGGCTGCGCCAGCCGATGCGCGATGTCATCGAGCAGGCGCGCGCCATCACCGAACACCGCTTCATCACCATCCCCGAACCCCGTGCGCCGGAGCTCAGGCAGCTCGCTGCGGCGATGAACGACACGGTGACCCGCCTGCGCCAGCATTTCGAGGACGACGCGCGCCGCTTCGAGGCCCTGCGCCGCGAGGCCAATTTCGACCCGCTCACCGGACTGTGCAACCGTACATTCTTCCTCGCCAGCCTCGACCACGCCCTGGCCGCCGAGGATAGCCTGTACGGCGGACTGGCCATCGTCCGCTTCAACGACCTATCCCGCCTCAACCGCGAACAGGGCCGCGAGGCCGCCGATGAACTGCTGCGCCGGGCCGGTCGAATGCTCAACGAACTGACGCCGCAATGCCTGGGCATCTACGCCGGTCGTCTCGCCGGCGCCGACTTCGGTCTCATGCTGCCGGCCGGATGCGATGCGCAGGGTATGCTCGCCGCGCTGCTGGAAGAACTCGCGCGCGCGCTCGAACCGGTCGCCGGACGGGATCACCCCATTGCCATCGGCTACACCCCGTTCAATCGTGGCGAAAGCCCGGCCCGTGTCCTGGCGCGGGTGGACGCCGCCCTGGCGGCGGCGGAATCGGTCGGCGGTCAGACCATCCGCCTCGCCTCGCCTGACACCCAGCCCGATCTGCCCGCCAGCGCCGAGGAATGGCGCACCGCCCTGCGCCAGGCCCTGCAGCAAGGCCAGTCACTCAAACTGGTGCATCACAGCCTGCGCAGCAACGACGAAACCGGCATCCACCACGAATGTCCGCTGCGCATCCGCCTCGACGCGAACAGCGACTGGCTGCCCGCCAGCCGCTTCCTCCCCTTGGCCGAACGGCTCGGCCTGGTGCAGGAACTCGATCTCGCCGCGCTGGAGCTGGCCTTGACCGAACTGGATGAGCAGCCCGGACTGGGCGGCCTGTGGGTCAACCTGTCCGCTCGCTCCATCGCCGACCCCGAATTCCGCCGTCAATTGCTGCGCCTCCTGGAACGCCACCCCGACGCCGCCCGCCGCCTGTGGCTGGAAATCCCCGAAGCCGGCGGCCTGCGCCAGCTCGCCGCGCTGCGCGAACTGGCGCGCGCACTCAAGCCGCTCGGCGCGCACCTCGGCCTCGAACATTACGGCCACCATTTCAACCAGATTGGCCTGCTCTACGACCTCGGCCTGGACTTCCTCAAGGTCGATTCAGGCTTCATCCAGGGCATCGACCAGAACCCCGGCAACCAGGCCTTCCTCGCCGGCCTGTGCGAGATCGCCCACCGCATCGGCATGCGGGTCTATGCCGAAGGCGTGGAAACCGCCGCCGAACTCAAGCGACTCGAAGAACTCGGCTTCGACGGCGTCACCGGGGTCGCGGTGCGGGAAGACTGAACCGCGACGGGTGTTGAGGCTTCTAGAGTACGCTTTGAGCCATGGCACCGATCGGGTGAATTGCGAAATTTAATGGCACCTTATTATTCAATGCGTTACGGTGTTTTTGATCGATCGACTTGCGGATTCAGGGTCGAGGAAATGCAGGACATCGTGATCGACGCGACACCGGACGGCCGCGGCGGCTATTCCGTCGATGTGGAAAGCCTCAAGGCCGTCCCGGCCGCGGAAGCGGCGAAAGCGCTGGCCAACGTCGATACCGGCACCAGGCAAACCTGGGAACGAGGTTGGGCGTGTTCGGGGAGCAGGATGACAAGTTCGCGTCAATCCGGGCTGAGGCCCGATTCCAGCCGTCAGACCTCACGCTGCGCCGGCCGTTGCCGTCAGTGCACGATACCGGTGCACGCGGCAGAAATGGCGGCGTGCGAGTCCCGCCGCCATCCCTGCCGATGTGTTGCAATCACTTCATGGCCGCTTCGTAGCGCCGGTTGACCTCGTTCCAGTTCACCACGTTCCACCAGTTGGTGACGTACTCGCCACGCTTGTTCTGGTATTTCAGGTAATAGGCGTGCTCCCAGACGTCCAGGCCGAGGATGGGGGTACCGCGCTGGACGTCGGGCAGGTCCATGAGGGGGTTGTCCTGGTTCGGTGTCGAGGTGATGGCGAGTTTCTTGTCCGGCGTGACGATGAGCCAGGCCCATCCGGACCCGAAGCGGCCGAGGGCGGCCTGGTCGAACCTTTTCTTCATCTCCTCGAATGAGCCGAACTGGGCGTTGATGGTCGCCTCGAGGGCGGGGGCCGGCTTGCCGCGCTGGCCTTCAGGCGCCATCAGTTTCCAAAACAGGTCGTGGTTGTAGTGACCGCCGCCGTTGTTGCGCACGGCCATGTTGAACTTCGTGATCTGCCCCATCATCGCCTCGAGCGTCAGGCCGGCCAGCTCGGGAAAGGTCTTCAGCTGTGCGTTGAGATTGTTCACGTAGGCGGCGTGATGGCGACCATGGTGGATCTCCATGGTCATCTTGTCGATATGCGGTTCGAGGGCATCGGCTGCATAGGGTAGCGGGGCCAGCGTGAACTGGGCGCCGGCGAGCGCGGGGATACAGACGGCGGCCACGGCAAAGGCAAGGCGGGATAGACGGCTGATGGCAACGGACATGGGCGGCTCCTCCTAGGGTTGGACTGCGAAAAGTATTTTCATTCTGGCCGACCTGGGTGAGACATTTAAGCCGGGTTACACCGATGGAGGCCATGAAAAAATAGTACGCTGAAAAGCCGGATTTATTCATCGCAAGACCACGCAATCGTCCGAGACCTGACAGCTAAGGCGCCCTCTGCCCCCCCAACCCTCCCCCTACGGAGGGGGAATTTGCCATACTGGCCACGGCCGTGGACCGGCCTTGCTGGCATCGGCCACAGCAACCATTGACCCTCTCGATTTCACATAGAGCCGCCAAAACTTCGTTTGCGCTCCCTCGCCGATCGATTTGAGATGGAGCTCCGGCATCACCTGAAGGTGAGCCTTCGCTGAA